>LNFM01010687.1_pt1 | contig 12806 bp, 12 predicted proteins | sample 596031 | NCBI WGS metagenome assembly LNFM01 (sample SAMN04254537, study PRJNA301005) | activated carbon metagenome | isolation source: dual media filters at the Ann Arbor, Michigan drinking water treatment plant | place: USA: Ann Arbor
GCTTCTCGGAGCGCGCCTTGCCGACATCCGGCTTGAACTGGTCGTCCTCGTAGATGATCTCGAAGGGCTTGCCGCCCATCTTGCCGCCGAGATGTTCCTTGGCGAGCTCGACCGAGCGGCGCATGTCCTCGCCGATCGCGGCCTGCGGCCCGGAAAAGGTGCTGACGAAACCGATCTTGATCGGGCTCTGGGCCATCGCCGGCAAGCCGAACGCCATCGCCGCCGCAATAGTTGCGGTCCCAAACAATTTGTTCTTCATGAGCCGTCGCTCCCTGTTTTCTCTTGGCGGCTATAAAAGCGGAAAATGCAGGGCCCAACAATCGCTTAATGGACCGTAGCCGACGGCTTGAGGTAGGCGAGGGGCAGGTTTGCCCCGGCGGCTGGCTACACGAGGTCTCGATCTTGTGGTTCACCTGGATCGCGCGCCATCCAGCAAGTCCGGCTTTCCGTCGCCCTGTCGAAAATCAGAGCCGCAAATCCCCGGGCCTCCCAGAACCGCAGGGCGCCGACATTCATGCGATTGACGCCGACGTGAAACGATCGCGCGCCTCGCGTCCGAGCCGCGGCCAGCCACGTTTCCAGGAGCAGCGATCCGGCACCACGGCGCTGCTCGGGAGCGTCGCTCACTGAAGCGGCGCTAACGAATTCCGTCGTCTCGACCGGAGCCGAGCGCAGCGAGGCGGAGTGGAGAGACCTTCGCACCACGACTTGCCGACATTTGGGGGAGCGAAGGTCTTTCCACTTCGCGCGGAGTTTACCCCGAGGGTACTCGAGGGGCGCTCCGGTCGAGACGACGGCGCATTCGCTTAACCACGCAACTTGAAGCGCTGGATCTTGCCGGTGGCGGTCTTGGGAAGCTCGGGCACGTACTCGACCCAGCGCGGATACTTGTACGGCGCCAACGTCTTCTTGCAGTGGGCCATCAGCGCATCGGTGAGGGCGGCGCCGGCATCGCCCGGCTGCTTCAGCACGACGATCGCCTTGGGCTTGATCAGCCCCTGCTCGTCGCTCTGCCCGACGACCGCGGCCTCCAGAATGGCAGGGTGGCCCACCAGGCAGTTCTCGATCTCGACCGGCGAGCACCAGATGCCGCCGACCTTCAGCATGTCGTCGCTACGGCCCTCGTAGATGAAGTAGCCGTCCTCGTCCTCGCGATAGGTGTCGCCGGTGTTCAGCCAGCCGTTCACCATCGTCTCGGCCGTCTTCTCGGGTTTGTTCCAGTAGTATTTCGCGGCCGACTCCGCCCTGATCCACAGGCGGCCACTTTCACCCTTTGGGACTGGATCTCCGTTCTCGTCGAGGATGCGAACCTCGTAGCCCGGAACCGCCTTGCCGCTGGTGCCCGGCCGGAAATCGTCGAGCCGGTTTCCGATGAAGATGTGCAGCGCCTCGGTCGAGCCGATGCCGTCCAGGATGAGCGTCCCGGTCTGCTCCTTCCAGCGGCGGAACATGTCGCCCGGCAAGGCTTCGCCCGCCGAGACGCAGGCGCGCAGGCTGGAGAGGTCGCGCCTGCTCGTTTCGAGCGCGGCGAGCTGGGCGGCATAGAGCGTCGGCACGCCGTAATAGATCGTCGGCTTGAAGGTCTCGATGTTGGAGAAGGTCGTCTCCGGCGTCGGGCGACGATCGTCGAGGGCGGCGGTGCCGCCGACCCACAGCGGGAAGGTCATGCCGTTGCCGAGGCCGTAGGCAAAGAAGAGCTTGGCGGCGGAGTAGCTGATGTCCTGTTCGGTGACGCCCAGCACGCGCACGCCGTACAGCTCGCTGGAGACGACCATGTCGCGCTGGGCGTGGACGGCGCCCTTGGGCCGTCCGGTCGAGCCCGACGAATAGAGCCAGAAGCAATCGTCTTCCGGGGCGGCGAGCCGGGCCTCGAGCGTGGGCGGGGCCTTTGCCGTCTCCGCAAGGAAGGCGTCTACCGTCATCGCCTTCGGCGCCTTGTCCCCGAGTTGCTTCAGGGCGGGCTCGATTTCACCGGTGAACTCCGAGGAATAGACGACGAGCCTGCAGCCCGAATCCTCGATCATGTAGGCATAGTCCGGGGCGCGCAGCAGCGTGTTGGGCGGCACCGGCACGATGCCCGCCTTGATGGCTCCCCAGAAGAGATAGAAGAAGGCCGGGCAGTCCTTCACCACCATCAACAGGCGGTCGCCGGGCGACAGCCCGTGTGCAAGCAGCGCGTTGCCCGTTCGGTTCACGCGCTCGGCAAGCTCCGCATAGCTCACCGTTTCCTCGCGCGTCAGGATCGCGGTCTTCTCACCTCGTCCTTCCGCCAGGTGGCGGTCGATGAAGGGCATTGCGGCATTGAATCGGGCCGGCAGCTGGACGGCATGCGTGGACGAGAAGGAAATGCCTGAGGGAAGCGCCATGTCGGGACCCGGAAGAATTCACGAGGTCCTTCGATACTAATCAGCCGGGCGGACCGCAACGCTTCCGGCCTGTCTCGCGTTGTCAGGTCGCAAAACCCAGGACCAGTCTCCCATGAAGCAAGGCGTCGTTTTTGTTCTCGCTTCCGCGGTGCTGCTCGCGGCCGTGGCCGCCGCGCATGTCATAGCCCCGTTGCCGGATGCCGCGCTTTTCCAGGCATCCGCGAAGGCGGTGAGCGCTTCAGATGCCGCGTTGCCTGTCCCGAAGCCTGGTGGGGATACGCCGGTTTCGAAGCGCCTGGTGGAAGCTCGACAGGCGCCGGTACCCTTGCAGATGCGGGAAAGGCTGCCCGCGGTACTGTCGCAGACAGTCGAAACCGCCGCGGCAGTGATGCCGACAGCCGCAGGTCCGAGCGACATGGAAGGCGGCAACTTCGCCAGGAGTGCTATCGAGGCGGACGGCTACAAGTCCGTGAAGAACATTGTGGCCGGGCCGGGCGGTACATGGCAGGCCCGCGCCCTCAGAGGAAAGACGGAGGTGGTGTTGCGCGTCGATCAGGAGGGGCGTGTCTCGGCCGACTGACTTTTGCTGGCAACCCCGCGCCTGCTGGCGCGTTGTCGGAGTGCAGCCTTCGACGGTTCAGTAGCCGTCCCTCTCCCCCGAGGGGCTGCAGGAGCCCGTCCTGACCACCATCAGGACGGGCTTTCTTTTGGCATTTCCGACGGCATGGCAAAGCCCGCCCAGGTAACTGGGCGGGCCTGTTTGGTTATCCCGGACGCACTCTAGAATCGGAGGACCACCCCCCGGTCGGCGGAAACGGCCAAATTGTCGCCCGCCTTGGCCAGCGGTTGGGTGGGCACGGGTTTGATGCTGATGGAGTCCGCAGGTGCCCCCTGGCGAACCAGCTCCTGTTTCACGGCGTTTGCGTAGTCCGCGCGTCCTTCGATGCGCACGGGCGACTGTTTGGCGGCGTCGGCAGCCGACCGGACGGTTTGCATTGCCGACTCGGGTACCCGGCCAGCGTCGCTGCCCATGAAAACCAGATGATCCGACCTGACGATGGGCGAGGCGTCCGGGGCCGATGCGAGGTTCTGGCCCAGGGCGGACAGCGGCATCAAGGCGAGGCCGCCAACGACCAGGGCTGTGCTGAGCTTGTGCATGATCAAGGCTCCTTTGTTTGTACTTGATCAACGCAAAAGCCACGGTGGAAGTTTCCTGCGAAATGAGCGCAACGAGTGTTGGTGAGCGTGTTCACCGAGGCGAGGCCGCCTCATTTGTCGCTGCGTTGCTCTGGCGTCCTGCAGTATGCTTGCACACTGCCAGTTCAAGAGATGGAGGAGGTCGATCATGTCTGAGGAACGGAAGAGGGTGCTGCAACGCTTCAAGGAGCGGCTCGCGCACCTCGAATCAGGAGCGATCGCCGGACCGGCGCACTGGCACCTGTTTCATCTTCACAATGCGCTGAATGCGCTTCCGGACGACCATTCGGCAGCCGACCTCCATCTCGACGAGTTCGATCGCGCCGATCTCGCCAAGGAGTTTCCGGAGATGGAGGCGGACAGGCCGCCCTCGGCTTCCGAAATCCGCACCCGCTTCGACATGCTCGCGGGCGGGCTACTCTAGCAGGACGATCGCGCGTCAGGCCTGTTTGCCCATTCCCTCGTCGCGCCAGTCTCGGTGCATGCGTTCGATCTCGGTCTCGCTCGGCCGGTGGGCCGGCGCGGCGGGGTCGAACGTCTTCCAGCCCTCGTCGCGCCATCGGGCCGCGCGGGCTGCGATGTCCGTCTGGCGATGGATGGACAACAGGCCTTCGATGCGGCCCACCTGCTCGTCGGGGGTGCGAACCGGCCAATGCATTTCGCCAAGTGTGCCGCGATCTTCCTCGGCCTGACGCTCGGGCCGTCGGCGATGGCGCGAGATATCGTTTCTTCAGACATCTACCCGTCGAGTTACCCCACCGTGCGCGCCACGGCGTACATGGGCGACCTGATTCGCGAACGCAGCGGCAATCGTCTCATTTTGTCGAATCTCGGCGCCGGCGACCGGGAATCCGAGAATTACACCCTGGCGCAGCTCCGCAACGGCACCCTCGACATGGCGCGGATCAATCTCAACACATTGAACAGCGCGGCACCGGTCACCAGCGTCCTGACGCTTCCCTATCTCATCCGGTCGACCGAGCACGAACGCAAGGTGCTCGATGGACCGATCGGTGAGGAGATCCTGGCATCGCTGGAGAGTACCGGCGTCATCGGTCTCGGCTTCTACGACGGCGGACCGAGATCGACCTACGGCACGAGGCCGATCCGCTCGCCGGCCGACTTGCGCGGCATGAAGTACCGCGTCCAGCCGTCCTCGATCTGGTCACCCATGTTGCGCGCCCTCGGGGCGCAGCCGGTGCCCATGTCCCAGTCACGGGTCCCGGCCGCCATGCGCGCAGGCGCCGTGGACGTGGCCGATGGAACATGGTCGTCCTTCGTCGCCCTGCAGCATCACCGCGTGGCAAGGAGCTTCAGCCTGACCGAGCATGCGAGGCCGCCGAGCGTACTGCTGTTCTCCCGGCCGGTCTGGAACACGCTCTCGTCCGAAGACAAGGCGATCATCCGCACTTCCGCGCGCGAGTCGATCGCCTTCTATCGACGGCTGTGGGACGAACATGAGGCGGCGGCCCGGCGTGAGGCCGAAGCGGCCGGTGTCCTGATCGTGAGCGACATCGACCACGACGGCTTTGCCAGGGCCCTGGCGCCATTCCACCCCGTCGCTGTCTCCGATGCGCGGCTCAGGTCGATGATCGAACGTATCGAGGCCGAGAGGGCAAGGTAGCGCCGGTCAACGACCACGGAAGCGCGCCCCCTGTGAAATCGCACCCTCGCCGCCTAGGATCGGGCAGGGGAGAGGGTCGAATGAGCATATTGCGCTGGATGCCGGGCCTGGCGACGTTGCGCAGCTACGAGGCATCGTTTCTGCCGCGCGACATGGCGGCAGGATTGACGCTCGGCGCAGTCATGGTGCCGGTGGGTCTCGCCTACGGCGAACTGGCCGGCCTTCCGATGGCCGGGCTCTATGGCAGCATCCTGCCGCTGCTCGCCTACGCCCTGTTCGGCAGTTCCCGTCATCTCGTCGTTGGACCCGACACCGCCATGGCGGCCATCGTGGCGGTCGCGGTGGCGCCGCTCGCGCTGGGTGATCCGCTCCGGCTGGCGCTGCTCGCAACCGGGCTCGGCGTCATGGTCGGGCTCATCTGCCTGCTGGCCGGCCTGCTGCGGCTGGGCTTCGTCGCCAACTTCCTGTCCAAGCCGGTGATCGCGGGATTCATGCACGGGCTCGCCCTGGTGATCGTGGGCGCGCAGATTCCTAAAGTGCTGGGCTTCAAGGTCGAGGGTGAGACGACGTTCGACCAGTTCGTCGCCACGGCCAGCAGGCTCGGCGATACGAATCTCGCCTCCCTCGCGATCGGGGCCTCGTGCTTTGCCGTCATCCTCATCTGTCGTCGCCTCGCGCCGCGCGTACCGGGAGCGGTGGTCGCGCTGGCGGGCTCCATGCTGGCCGTCGTTCTGTTGGGTCTCGAACGGCACGGCGTCACCCTGATCGGCCGCATTCCGACGGGGCTGCCGGACCTGTCGCTGCCACTCCTGTCGCTGGCTGATTTCGACGCCCTGCTACCGGTGGCGCTGGTCGCCGCGCTCCTGTCCTTCTCCGATACGATGATCACCGCTCGCGCGTTCGGCGCGCGGCATGGCACGCGCGTCGATGCCGACCAGGAACTGCTGGGGATCGGCACCGCCAACCTGGTCTCGGGCCTGACCCAGGGGCTGCCGATCAGCGCCAGCGACACCCGCACCGCCGTCGCCGAAGCGGCGGGCAGCCGGACGCAGGTCACCATGGTCGTCGCGGCGGCCATCGTGGCGGGCGTCACGCTGTGGATGGGCGATCTGCTCTACTACCTCCCGACGGCGGCCCTGGGCGGCATCCTGATCGCCTCCGCCTGGGGCCTCTGCGACCTGGGCGAGTTCAGCCGGCTCTGGCGCTTCCGCGGCAGCGATCTCGCCGCCGCACTGCTGACGATGACGGGGGTCGTGGTGCTGGGAGTGATGGACGGCATCCTGGTCGGCGTCGTTTTCTCGTTGGTCCTGTTGCTTCGCGCCCTGGCCTTTCCGGCCGACGCCGCACTGGGCCGGACACCCGACGGCGGCTGGCACGACCCCGCCCATCGCGCCGACGCCGTTACGGTTCCGGGCCTGCTGGTCTATCGCTTCTCCGCGCCCTTGTTCTTCGCCAACTGCGAGCTGTTTCGCGAGCGCATCGAGGCGCGCGTCGCCGCCGCTCCCCATCCGGTGCGCCGCGTCGTGATCGATGGGGCGGCCATTCACGATGTCGACCTCATGGCGTGCGACCTGCTCGTCGACCTGGAGCGTGAGCTGCGCGCGAAGGGCATCACGCTGGCGTTCGGCAATCTGCGCGATCGCGTGAGACGCGACATCGAGCGCGGCCTCCGGCTCGCCGCAGGAGACGGCGAGGGCGAGCTCGTCCATCCGACAGTCGCGGCTGCCGCGTGCCTGCCACCTTCGAAGCCGCTGCCGTAAGGGCACTTGCGGGAGAAGGCACTCCAGTCGCGCCGGCCAGGGGCCAACCTACTTCAGCGCGTTCCGCAGCGGTTCGTTGGAGAGCTGCATCAACCCGCCAAACGGCATACCGAGCTCCAGGATCAAGTAGAAGGCCGCGGACGCCGAGAGTATGCAGATCGCGATCACGACGAACATCGTGGGATTGGGCGGCGCCGACATGCTGAAGATGCCGAAGATGAACATCAGCCAGACGATCAGCACGATCAGAAAGGTATTGGAGATGGAATCTCCTGGCTGTGCGAAGAGGGCGAGCTGGGTTTGCTGCAGGTCGGTGCTGATCTGGATGGCGCGTGCATGCAGGGCCCGCTGCTTGGCGTTGGTCGGTTGCAGGTCCTGCAGCATGTAGAGAACTTCTTCTTCAGGAGCCCTGCTTTCGTCGAGCTTCGCGCCGCGCGCCACGACCTCGTCGCGCCAGATCGCATCGATCATCGGCTGTATCTCGGTGCGCAAGGCCGCCCGTACCGGGTCCGCCTCCGGGCCGTAATGCTTCAGCACGCGGTCGAGCTCGGCGATGTCAGCCGTCAGGCGGCTCACCAGGCCGCTGGTGTGCTCGAAGGAGGTACGGGTCGAGGCGAAGAGCAGCGCCAGCACCAGCGCCGACATCGTGGCAACCAGCGCGATCGAGAGTTTGATCACGTCCTTGGAATCGCCGCTTACATGATGCTCGGGAAGGCGAGGACGCAGCAGGGCCCCGGCGGCCGCGCTGGTGATGATGCAGGCGAAGGCGAGGGCGGCAAACTGGATCGGGCTCAAGACGGGTGAACCTCGCGGGCGCTGATTGGCGGGCAGGCCAACGTGCCCCGGGCCGCACCGTCGACGCAAGCCACAAGGTGATCACAACCCGGGCGGGCCCTGGCGAGGCATGCTGACCTCGCCGTCGACCCGGGACGGCCTCCCTGCCTCCATCCACACCGGAGGCCCGACCCGCCTGTGACCCCAAGCGCAGGCGGGTCTCTTCTTGCGGGGAGTGTCAGTTGAAGCGCACGTATTCGAAATCGCCCGGCTGGTTGTTGATGCCGCGGGCCGGCGGGGCGATCCAGTGGGCGAACTTGCCGGGCTGGGTGACCGCGGCGCCCATCAGCGAGGTGACGTAGGCGCGGTCCTCGTCGGTCGGCAGCCACCTGTCCTTGTGGGCGTTCCACTCGGCCTCGCTGAGGACCTTGCCTTCGGGCGAGACGCGTACGCCGGCGAAGGCGCCGATCTGCCGGTCGAAGGCACGGTGCGGCAGGGTCATCTCGAAGTTGATCCCGGCACGCTCGATCGTCTTGTTCCAGCGCAGCACGCCCTTGGCGCAGTCGTCGATATAATCCTGGCGCAGCCGCTCGTTCAGCGCCTGCAGGGCGGGCACCGCCTTCTTGACGATGCGGCCATCCTCGACCGTTTCGATCTCGTAGGTCGCATTGGTCAGCAGGTGATCGTCGTCGATGCGGGTCTCGAGGAAGCGGCCCTTGACGCCCTGCGTGTAATAGTTGGCCGCGTTGGTCGAGGCTTCCTGGCCGAACAGGTCGAGCGACACCGAGAAGTGGAAGTTGAGATACTTCTGGATGGTCGGCAGATCGATGCCCCCCAGGCTGCGCACGTCGTCGGTCCTGTGCTCCTTCATCAACTCGCAGGTGCGTTGGAGGATGCGGCCGACGCCGGTCTCGCCCACGAACATGTGGTGGGCTTCCTCGGTCAGCATGAAGCGGCAGGAGCGGGCCAGCGGGTCGAAGCCGGATTCGGCCAGCGACGCGAGCTGGTACTTGCCGTCGCGGTCGGTGAAGTAGGTGAACATGAAGAAGCTGAGCCAGTCCGGCGTCGCCTCGTTGAAGGCGCCGAGGATGCGCGGCTTGTCGGGGTCGCCCGAATGGCGCTCCAGCATCGCCTCGGCCTCCTCGCGGCCGTCGCGGCCGAAATAGGCGTGCAGCAGGTAGACCATCGCCCAGAGATGGCGGCCTTCCTCGACGTTGATCTGGAACAGGTTGCGCAGGTCGTAGAGCGACGGCGCGGTCTTGCCCAGCAGGCGCTGCTGCTCGACCGAGGCCGGCTCGGTGTCGCCCTGCGTCACGATCAGGCGGCGCAAGGTCGAGCGCATTTCGCCGGGCACGTCCTGCCAGGCAGGCTTGCCCTTGTTGTCGCCGAAGGCGATCTGGCGCTCGGGATCGCGGTCGGCCAGGAAGATGCCCCAGCGGTATTCCGGCATCTTCACGTAGCCGAAATTCGCCCAGCCGTTGGAGTCGGTGGAGACGGCCGTGCGCAGGTAGACGTCGAAGGAAGAGGTGCCGTCGGGGCCCATGTCCTTCCACCAATCGAGGAAGCGCGGCTGCCAGTTCTCCAGCGCGCGCTGGAGCCGGCGGTCTGAGGAGAGATCGACGTTGTTGGGAATGAGCTGGCTGTAGTCGATGGCCATGTTTGCCTCCGTTGTTTCAATCCCGTCGTCCCGACCGGAGCACCGAAGGTGCGGAGTGGAGGGACCTCTTTTCCGGCTCGTCGGCAAAGAGAGATCCTTCGACTGCGCCGTCCTGCGGACGGCTTCGCTCAGGATGACGGAAGGGGGTTAAGCCCGCTTGCGGTCGTACTTGCTCTGCTTGCCGGTGCCGTAAAGCTTAAGCGCGCCCTCCGGGCCCGTCGCATTGGGCCGCTGGAAGATCCAGTTCTGCCAGGCCGAGAGCCGCGCGAAGATCTTCGTTTCCATCGTTTCGGGGCCGGGGAAGCGCAGGTTCGCCTCCATGCCGATCAGCCCGTCGGGCGAGAAGCCGGCGCGTTCCTCGATGGCGAGGCGCACCTCGTCTTCCCAGTCGATGTCGTCGGGGGTGAATGTGACGAGCCCGGCCTCGTCGGCCGCGGCGGCGTGCAGCGGTTCGCGGACCTGGTCCTTGAGCGTGTCGACGTGGCGGGGATCATTGAGAAAGCGCGTCGAGAGCCGCGTCAGCCCGTTGCCCATCGGGTAGGGGCCGAAGTTCATGTCGGTGAGCCGCACCGTGGCGGCGGGCAGGTTCGAGCCCTCGAACACTCCGTCCAGCATGTAGGAACGGTCGGCCGCCAGGGCGACCTCGAGCAGGGTGCCGGCGAAGCAGGAGCCGGGCTCGATCAACGCGATCAGGCTGCGCGAACTCACGTCGAGCCGCTTCAGGGTGCGCTTCCAGTAGAGCACGATCTCATGCACCAGCCAGTCGTCGGCCTTCTCCGCGAGCAGCGCGTCGTAGGCCTCGACCAGCGCCGCATCGCCCTGGCTGGTGAGTACCCAGGTGCCGATCTCGGTCTCGTTGAGACGCAGATGCATCATCGCATCGTCGAACTCGCGGGCCAGCGCCAGCGGCCAGAACGAGGCGCCGGCCGCCTGCACGTCGTCGGGCGGCGCGGAGGAGGGGCCGTTGAGGCGGAACTTCGCCGAACGGCCCTCGCGGTCGATCTCGACGGTGAGGTTGGCGTAGCGAAGCGTGTCACCCTCGATCTGGCGTTCCACCGTCGGCAGCGCGATGCCTTTGGCATCCTTGGTACGCGACGACTTCGCCGCGACCTCCTCGGCAATCTTCTGCGTCTGTTCCACCAGCTTCGAAGGCGGGATGAGCTGGTCGACCAGTCGCCACTCGCGCGCCCGCTTGCCGCGCAGGCCCTCGGCCGTGGTGCAGAAGAAGTCGGCATGGTCGCGGCGCACCATGCGCTTGTCGACCAGGCGGGTCAGCCCGCCGGTGCCCGGCAGCACCGCCAGCAGTGGCAGCTCGGGCAGCGACACCGCGCTCGATCCGTCGTCGGCCAGCAGGATCTGCTCGCAGGCCAGCGCCAGCTCGTAGCCGCCGCCCGCGGCGATGCCGTTGATCGAGCAGATGTAGGTCTGGCCGGAATGGATGCTCGCATCCTCGATGGCCAGCCGCGTCTCGTTGGTGAACTTGCAGAAGTTGACCTTGTGATCGTGCGTCGAGAGGCCAAGCATGTTGATGTTGGCGCCGGAGCAGAAGATGCGGTCGCGCTGCGAACGGATCACGACGGCGCCGATCTCGGGATGCTCGAAGCGCAGGCGCTGCACGGCATCGGCCAGTTCGATGTCGACGCCCAGGTCGTAGGAGTTGAGCTTCAGCTTGTAGCCGGGCTTGAGGCCGCCCTCCTCGTTCACGTCCATGGTGAGGTAGGCGACGCCGTTCTCGAACGCGAGCTTCCAATGCTTGTAACGGGAGGGTTCGGTGCGGAAGTCGATGGGCGCGGCGGCGGGGTCCATTGGCATCCCTATTTCTGTAATTCGGTACTGAATTACCTATTTACTTTCCCCGCCGCAAGGTCATTCTCTCCCCAGACATGGTTGCGATCCGCCCCGCCCAAGCCCCTGATCTCGCAGCGATTTCCGCGCTGGACGCACGGCTGACCGGTTCCGACAAGCCGCACTACTGGCAGGAGATGCTGGGCCCGGATCGCCATTTTCTGGTCGCGGAGACGGCAAAGGGCGGGCTGGCCGGCTTCATCGCCGGCGAGGTCCGGGCCTGGGAATTCGGCCAGCCGGCCGCCGGCTGGGTCTTCGCCATCCAGGTCGATCCGAAAACGCGCCTCAAGGGTGTCGGCAGTGCGCTGTTCGAGGCGTTGGCCGAGCGGTTCAAGCAACAGGGAGTGACGCGGGTGCGTACCCTGGTCGATCGCAAGGACCACCTGATCCTGTCGTTCTTCCGCGCCCAGGGCATGGTCGCCGGCCCGTCGCTGCAGCTGGACAAGGAGTTGCCGTGAAGCTCCAGACGGCGACGCGGCTTGGCCTCTATGCCGTTCTCGAACTGGCGCGCGACCCTGCGCGGACCCTGTCGTCGGCTGATCTCGCCGAGAGCTTCGGCGTCTCCACCCATTCCCTGGCCAAGGTCTTGCGCACGCTGTCTGCCGCCGGTCTGGTGCAGGGCGGGCGCGGCGCGTCAGGCGGCTATCGCTTTACCGGCAACCGCCGCCGCATCACCCTGATGGACATCGTGGCGCTGTTCGAACCGGCGCCGGGCAGCCGTGCCGCCGAGCCCGGCGAGGAGACCGAAATCGGCGCCGCCTTGCAGCGTGTTCTGACCGAGATCGACGAAATCGCCGAGGCCACATTGCGATCTGTAAGCTTGGAGACGATGCTGCGGCGACCCACTTGAGGGACCCGCATGATCGCGCGTCTGGTCTGTCTTGCCGCCCTGCTGTTTCCCGGAATTGCGCTCGCGCAGAATGCCGGCGTGGAGGCAAAGGCCTGCACGCCGAGCGGCGCGCTTGACCCGGCCTACGAGCGGGACAGCGGGACGATCGACTGGCCCGAAGAGGCGCAGCGGCTCAGGGCCGACGTGCCGAGCGTTTCGCGGCAGGGCGACCGGCTGTGGCTGGCGATCGACGGTGGCACGGCGGTCGAGCTGCAGGATTGTCCCTATGGCGACGCCGGCTACCAGTACCTCTACGAGCGTTATGACGATCCCGGCCGCTTCTACGTCGTGCGCACGCCGGGCCCCGACGACTTCGCCTGGACGCTGGTGATGAAGCGCACGGGCCGGCTGTTCACGGTCCACGGCGCGCCGGTCTGGGCCTCGGACAAGACAAGATTCCTGACGGTCGCCTGCTCGCTCCAGCCGGCGCGCGGCACGCTGTCGATCTTCGCGCCCTCGGGCGATGCACTCCCGACCGAGTCGGAGTTCGAGTTGCCCTGTGCGACCGAGAGCTGCTCGGCGCGCTGGGACTTCCAGTCCTGGATCTCGATCGCCTGCACGCCGCGTGACGACACCGCGAAGAAGGGCACGGAGTTCGTCCTGATGCGCGGCAGCGACGGCAAGTGGAACCGGTTTGGGCGTTAGGGCGACCGCTCATCTTGCTCCTCTCCCCCGATAGGGGGAGAGGCTGGGT
>LNFM01010688.1_pt1 | contig 12806 bp, 11 predicted proteins | sample 596031 | NCBI WGS metagenome assembly LNFM01 (sample SAMN04254537, study PRJNA301005) | activated carbon metagenome | isolation source: dual media filters at the Ann Arbor, Michigan drinking water treatment plant | place: USA: Ann Arbor
CGCGCGCACCTTTGCACGGCGGATCGGATCTTTCGGCAGCAGCGGCGGGTTCGGATGCGTCTCTTCCAGCCAGTCCATGATCGCCAGCGACTGCGTGAGCACCGTGCCGTCTTCCAGCACCAGTGCCGGAACGAGCCCCTGAGGGTTGATTTCGAGGTAGGCCGGGTCGCGCTGCTCGCCGTTCCTCAGATGCCGCGAGATCTGCTCGACCTTGATGGCTTTGAGGTTGAGCGCGATGCGCACGCGATAAGCTGCGCCGCTGCGGAAATAACCGTAGAGTTTCATCATGGGTGTGAGCCTTGATAACCTTGCCCGGGGAGAAGCCACCGGGGCTTTCTGTCTGCTGTTGAACCGCAGTACGCGCCGCCGCGCAACCCTCAGTTCGGTGACGGCTGGGCCAGAGGCGGCCAGAGGCGGCCAGAAGCGGCCAGAGACGCGCAAAGACGCCACGCTTACGCCGTGATCGGTAGGCGCCCCCTACCCACATGGGCGCATAACGGCTAAACCCCCGGCCCATGCTGTTTCACGCTCAATCCTTCGTGCTCGTTTTCCTACCCGCGACGCTTGCGCTGTACTATGCGCTGGCTCGCCACATCGGCGCGCGCGAATGGGCGCTGGTGGCGGCGTCGCTGGTCTTCTACGCGTGGTGGGACGTGCGCTTCCTGCCGCTGCTCCTCGCCCATATCGTGGTTACGTGGCTGATCGCCCGCGCATACGGCGCAACCGGCCGCAAGGAACTGCTGTGGCTCGGCGTCGCCCTGAACTTCACGTCCCTCGCCTTCTTCAAGTATACGACCTTCCTGCTCGACAATCTCGGTGCGCTCGCCGGACTCTCATTCCCCAAAGCAGACATCATCCTGCCGATCGGCATCTCGTTCTTCACCTTTCAGTGTGTGTCCTATCTGATCGATATGGGGCGCACCGCAAGTCGCGATCCGGCCACTGGCCGCAGCGACGCGCAAAACAATGGAGAAGCGCCGCAATATCCGCTGCGCCGGCTCACCCTTTTCGTCGTGCTGTTCCCGCATCTGATCGCCGGCCCGATCGTCCGCCACAACGAGATCATCCCGCAATTCGACAAAGACCCTCTGCGCGAGGGGCTGGCCGAGCGTCTCGCCAAAGGCATCACACTGTTCGTCGTCGGCCTTCTGCTCAAAGTCCTGGTCGCCGATAAACTCGCCCCGCACGTCGACCGCGTCTATGCGAACGCGGCATCCGGCACTCCCGGCCTGTGGGACGCCTGGCTCGGCATTCTCGGGTTCTCACTGCAGATTTATTTCGACTTTTCGGCCTATTCCGAAATGGCGATCGGCCTTGCACTGATGTTCGGCCTTCACTTCCCCAAGAACTTCGAGATGCCTTATCGAGCGACGTCCCTGCGGGACTTCTGGCGGCGCTGGCATATGTCGCTGTCGCGTTTCCTGCGTGACTACCTCTACATTCCCTTGGGCGGTAGTCGCCTGGGCTTCGGTCGTTTCATGGTCGCCACACTTTTCACGATGGGTTTGTGCGGGCTCTGGCACGGCGCGGGTTGGACTTTCATCCTGTGGGGCCTGATCCATGGCGCGGGCCTCGTCGTCTGCCGCGCGTGGGACCAGGCGAAGCTGCCGATGCCGGCCCCGCTGGGCTGGCTGCTCACGATTGTGTTCGTGGCTGTGGCGTTCATGATTTTCCGCGCCCCCGACATGAGCGTGGTGGCGAACATGACCGCCGGGGCGCTGGGCTTAGGCGGCACCGGCAATCGGTGGACGACGGGTGTCGCCGTCCTTCTCGGCATCGCTGCGGCGCTCGCCGTGTTGAAGCGCCCGAACCCCGAAACCGTAGAACGGTTTCTCAGGCCGCATCCCGCGTTCGCTGCAGCGACCGCGCTGGCCGCTGTCTACGTGATGGTCGAGGTGGGCCGCGGCGCCCCTTCGAGCTTCATCTATTTCCAGTTCTGAGGGGTGAAGATGCCGCCGACCCCTGATATGAACTGGCGCTGGCACGTGAAGCTCACGCTCGGCATCTTTGCCGGCGTGCTCATCGCACTCTACGCATTCTTGCTGGCGATGAATCCCTACGGCAACTTCCCCAATTGGGTGCTGCGCGACCACGTCATGACCGACGACAACCAGCGTTACCAGTATCCATCGGTGGTCCGCTCCGGGCGTTATGACAGCCTCATCATCGGCACATCGACCTCGCGGCTGCTCGACCCCAAGCCGTTCGCGGCAGCTCTCGGTGGCCGCTTCGCCAACGTCGCGATGAACGCCGGCACCGCCTGGGAGCAGGCCGAGCTTGCAAAGCTCTTTTTGCGCCATCAGCCCAAGCCGCACGCACTCGTCGTTGGCATCGATTGGGTCTGGTGCGCCGTGAATGCCGACCGCGAACGCATTACGTTCCGAGGCTTCCCCGAGTGGATGTACGACGACGATCCCTGGAATGATCTCGCCTACCTGCTCAATGCCCGCGCGATCGAGATCGCCGGCCGTCGCGCAGGCGCCGCAATGGGGCTTGCGAAGCCGCGCTTGCCGCCCGATGGTTGGGAGATCTTCACGCCGCCGGAACGCGACTACGATCTCGGCAAAGCCCGGGAGAAGATCTACGGCAACGGCGCTCGCAGTCTTCCCCAGCCGATGGTGCCGCCCGACGTCGTGTCGGCGGATGAGCGGGCGCGTTGGCAATTCCCCGCACTGGCCTGGCTCGAAAGCCTGATCGACCGAGGCAATTGGCAGCGCATCCTGCTCGTGCTGCCGCCGGTTCACGTGATGGCACAGCCGGTGCCGGGCTCGCGCAAATCACTCGAGGAAGCGCAGTGCAAGTCTCACATCGCAGCGATCGCCGAGCGCCGCAACATTCCCGTGATCGATTTCCGTATTGCTTCTGACATCACCCGCCGCGACGAGAATTATTGGGACCCGCTGCACTATCGCGTCGCGATAGCCGAGCGCTTCGCGAGCGGCGTCGTCTCCGCGCTGAAGACGCGCGCGGACGATCCCAACGGTGACTGGAAGATGTTGAAAGCGGCGCCGTAGGGGCAGACGGCCCTACAAGTTCTTGCTCATCACGATGGCGTCCACGGCTGGGCTGTCCTTGCGCGCGTAGTACGCCTTGCGCCGCGTTATCTCCGCGAAGCCGCGTGCCTTGTAGACCGCGAGCGCCGACGAATTGTCCTCGGCCACTTCGAGAAACAGCCGCTTGACGCCGGACCGCTTCAGTGCGCGCTCCAGCCCCTCCATCAGCTTCTTGGCGAGCCCGTTGCTCTGCCACTCCTTGGTGACACCCATCGACAGCACCTCGGCGTCGTCGGCCGCGATCTGCCCCATCACGAACCCGACGCTGACTTTCGGAAAGCCCGCCTTCGCGATCAGCGTCGTGGCGCCTGGATGTTCGAGCAGCTTGGCCACGGCGGTCGCGTCCCAAGGCTCGTCGAACAGCCCCGCATGCAGGCCGGAAACTTCGGAGGCGAGTTCCGGCCCCGCCCACAACATGCTGACCATGTTGAGATCACGCTTCTCCCGAACGGTCTTTCCCGAAGGCGTCTTCTCCTGCGATGTCATGGTGTACTCCAAGGCAGCGATTTGTCTGCCTGCGGTTTGGCGTCGGGAGGCCGCAGATAGCGCGGCAGCAAAGGCCCGACTATTGAACTTCGATCGGCGGCGGCAAGCAAGTGCCTCGCATCGGGCAAGGCAGAAAATGTCGCGGCTGCGGCCGACGAAATCGTGCGGCCTGCGGTGTGCGAGGCAGCGATGATGGCCGATGCGCCGGAGCCTAGCACGGCGACACGAAGCACAGGCTCCAATTCGACGACCCTATCGGCTTCCAGCAACTCCGGCTCCGTCAGTTCGCGGCCTGTCACGTCGATGACCTGCGCGTAGATCTGCCCCTTTCGCGCATCCATGGCCACGATTAGTGCATCGATGCCCTCGCCAGCAGATCCGCATTCCGGCACGCCCGCTTCGATAGCGGCAGCAGCGATCGCCCATAGGCTCGAAACGGCGACGATGTCCGCCCCCGTCGATAGCGCCAAGCATCTTGCGACGGCGACACCGGTGCGAATACCGGTGAACGTCCCCGGCCCGTTCGTGACGACGATCCTCTCGATCTGGGCGACAGTGATGCCGGCCCGTGCGGCGACGCGCTGGATCATCGGGATCAGAGCCTCGGCGTGGCCCGTATCCATATTGCAATGCTCGAATTCGGCGCGTGGCGCTTCACCGTCCCGGCCGGCGCGGATTGCGACCGAGCAGGAGGAAAAGCAGGTATCGAACGCCAGCACGTTCACGCGAAGATTGCTCCAAATGAAAAGGCCCTGCCCTCGATATCAGGGCAGGGCCGGACTTGTCTCGCCTGGCGGAGCGCAGCCCCACCCTCTGTCTTGGAAACCGAAGCCTATTGAGCGACCGCTTCGACCGATTGCACTTCCGGGCAGAAGTGCTTCAACAGGTTCTCGATCCCGCCGCGTAGGGTCGCCGTCGAGCTGGGGCAACCAGCGCATGCGCCGCGCATGTGGAGGTATACGACGCCATCGCGGAAGCCATGAAACGTGATGTCACCACCATCGTTCGCGACGGCTGGACGCACGCGGGTCTCCAGCAGTTCCTTGATCGTCTCGACCACGCCCTCGTCCTTCGGGTCGTAGTTGACGCCGGCTGCGTCATTGGCGCCCCCGCTCTCGAGCGCAGGCGCCCCCGACATGAAGTGCTCCATGATCGCGCCGAGGATCGCCGGCTTGAGGTGCTGCCATTCGCCGTCGGTCTTGGTCACCGAAATGAAGTCCGGCCCCAGGAAAACGCCAGAAACGCCGCCGACCTCGAACAATCGCAGCGCCAATGGCGAGCCGGTGGCGTCGCCCGGCGTGCGGTAGTCGGCCGTACCGTCCGCCAGCACAGCCTTGCCCGGCAGGAACTTCAGCGTGGCAGGATTCGGCGTCGCCTCGGTCTGGATGAACATGGGTTCGTCTCCGGCATGGGTCTGGGGCGTGGGTTGCTCGGGCGCGGACGCTCGATCCTGGCCCGACTCGTGATGGTGAGGACTATTCCTCCGTAGATGGCCCACCCCAGAGCAATTGTCGAGTCCAGCAGTCGGGGTTTCGTCATGGGCTTTGGTCGCACCTCGATCCGGCGTGTCCTCACTCGCCCACGAACAACTCGTTCAGCGGGATCACCCGGGGGATGTAGTGCTGCTCGACCATATACTGCACGAGGGCTTCCAGCGTCGGCCGGTTGGCCTCGATGCCGTAGGGCCATGGCTCCGAGCCGAACACCTCGTCGATCTCCTCGATGTCGCGTTGTAGCCACGGCAGCATGTAGCGCGGCGCGACGTCGATCCGCATCAGTTCCTGGGCACGGTCTCGCGCGGCGTTGAACGCCTTCAGCATTGCCCCGGCCGCCCACGGGTTCTTCTCGTAGACGTCACGGCGCATCGCGACGAGGTGCATGATCGGATGGATGCGCGTCCGCTTGAAGTAGTCCCGCTCCACGTCCACGTAGCCGGGAAACAGCCGCACGATATCCGGATTGCGCCGGTAGCAAGCCGGCACTCGTGCGCCGATGATCGCGTCGATCTCGCCGGCATCGAGCAGCTGATCGAGCGACTTGCCGCTGTCGTTGGTCTCGATCTCAGGCAGCTTCAGCAGAGGTGGTGCGCTCGGATTTCCGTGTGCGCCCGCCACTTGAACCGCGCCCTGCACCCACGTCACACCGGACAAGTCGACGCCGTATTCACTGGCGAGCATGCCACGGATCCACAGCGCCGCTGTCTGCGTGTAGAGAGCTACGCCGATGCGCTTGCCTTCGAGATCCTTCGGTTCGGCGATCCGATTGCAGTTCACGAAGATAAAGCCGTGCCGGAACATGCGGCTCGGGAATACCGGCAGCGCCACGAGCGTTCTGTCACCCCGGCCGATCCGCCCGATGTATTCGGACGACGAGAACTCCGACAGGTCGAACTCCGCGGAGGCGCCCATCCGGTCGAATATCTCGCGCACGTTCTCGATCGCCACGAAGTCGAGATCGACGCCTTCAGCCCGGATCTCTCCCGTCCGGAGTGGCATCATGCGGTCGTATGACGCGCAGGCGAATTTCAATCTGAGAGATGGCACTGGGGAAATCCCACGAGCGGGTGATCGACGAGCCGCACACCGGCTCGAAGGCGGCATCCGGTCCGCTGACTATATCGACCGTGAAGCGTTTATGAAATCGTTCCGCTGTCGCGCCGACCGCAACGCGGGCAGTGCAGCTCGACTTACTGTGTCGTGTTCCGCAGTTTGGCGGACTTGAGCTTGGGCTGGTTCTCGATGTCGACGGCGACCATCAGATCGGCCTTCATGGCATAGGCGACCGTCTGGATGTGCAGCGGCACATAGATGGTCTCTTCCTGCACGGTGCGCCAAATCTGGGCGATCGCCTGCGTGCGGGTCGTGAAATCGATCTGTCCGCTCAGGCTATCGATGAGCCGGTCGATGTCTGGGTTACGGTACTGCGTCGCATTGAGCTGCCCGGAATTACCGCTACGCGAACGAAACAGGGCCGACAGTATCTGCTCGCTGTCGAAGGTCGGCACACTCACGCCGAGCAGGTAAGCGTCTGACCGATTGGCATCGTTACGGATCAGCGCGAGATGATCGCTGAAGCGGCGCAAGACAGGCTCGACCGTGATGCCGACTTGGCTCAACTGGCCGGCGACCGCGCGGCAGATCGCTTCGCTGCGGGTGTAGCCGTCGCGTGGGCAATCGAGCTTGATCTGGAAACCGTTGGCAAACCCGGCTTCAGCGAGCAGGGCTTTGGCGCGCGCGACGTCGAAGGGTGGGAATCTGTCGAATTGTCGGGGATAGCCGTTTATGCTGGATGGTGCGACGGTCCCGGTCTGTATCGCCTGACCAAGCAGCACGCCGCGTTGGATTGCCTGTCGGTTGACGGCAGTGCTGATGGCTTCGCGTACCCGGCGGTCGGCCAGCGGGTTGCGGTTTTCGGTCCCCACCTCGCTCTTCGATCCGGCGCCGACGTTGAGCCCTAGGAAAACCGAAAGGTTCTCTGGCCCGGTGTTGACCGTCAAAGCCTTGTTCGCCTGCAGCCTCGGCAACTCGTTGACAGGCACGTCTTGCAGAAAATCGACTTCGCCGGACACGAGCGCCTGGACGCGCTCGGTGTCGTTAGGCAGCGAGCGATAGATCAGTTCGGTGATCTCCACCGGAGCTTGCGCGTTGCCCCAATAGGCGTCGTTGCGTCGCATCAGCGTACGATTGCCGATTTCGCGGGTCGCAAGCACGAATGGACCCGTACCGTTGGCGTGCGCGAACGTGTGCGCGCGGTGCCATTGGCTTTCTTCGGCTATTTTCACCACGGCGTTCTTTTCCGACCATGCCTTGCTCATGATCAGCACGTGGGTGAGGTTGGCCGGCAAAAGAGGTGTTGGACCCTTGGTACGAATACGGACGAGGTGGCTATCCACGGCGGTGACGTCGTCGACCGCGGCCAGCAGCGCGCTGACGCCTGCGAGCGGTTGCTGGGCGCGCTTGATGGAAAACAATACGTCTTCCGCCGTAAACGGAGCACCGTCGTGGAATGTCACGCCACGTCGCAGCCTGAACTCCCAAACCAGCGGATCGGAGGTCAGGCCCCAGCTCTCCGCGAGCGCCGGCGAGGTCTTGCCCTGCGCGTCGCGCAGCAACAGCGGCTCGTAGATCTGTTGGTTGAGGGACATCGCGAACCCGCTGTCGACGGCGTGCGGATCGAGTGTCGGGCTATCTCCGGACCGCGCCCAGGTGATCGTTCGCGCTTCGGCGGTCGATGCGAAGGGGGCTGGCAGCGGACTGAGCGCAATCATGCCTATGAGAAGAACGCCCGCCAATGGCAGTCGCGCCTTCCGCGGCATTTGCAGCTCCTTTCCTGATCTGAACATTCTGCGGTGGAGAGTACAATAGTATCGCTAACGATAGATGTCACCGTCCCAGGATGCACGTGAGCGAGGCAATTTCGTCACGACGCGCTCGATGGCGTCGGCGATAAGCACTTTTACCGGAGCGCCTATCGCTCCGAGGTCGCGACCGCGGCCCGGCGCCAGTGCGCCGCAAATCCAGAGGTCGCGAGCTTCATTGCACTACTTACGGAGCGCCTATCGCTCCGAGGTCGCGACCGCGGCCCGGCGCCAGTGCGCCGTGACTCAAAATGGTCCTTCGAACCATTCGTCAGAGAAGAGTCTTTTTCACTTCGAAGATTTCCATGATGCGCGCGCCCCTGTGCGGGCCATCACACACGAACTTCCACTTACCCTCTGTGAACGTGTCGCACATTTTTACGCCCTTGATCAGGATCCAATGGCCTTCCTTGCCCTTGTGGATCGCGAGGATGTAATGCGCCCAGGCGTTGCGCGGCTTCTGCATCCAACTCCATACGCTCGGACGTTCCTTGCGGGCGCGGTCCATGAAACTCGATTTCAATTCCATCCGGTAGCCGAATACGGCCAGCGCTCCCTCTACCTCGTCGGCATAGGTGCCTCGCACGACCGGTTTCGCCTCTACCGGAATCTCGCGGAAGTTGCGGATCTCGTCCTCGACCTTGCTGATGCTCCAGCCTGTGATCGCCGCGATCACGTAGGGACCGCAGAATGCGACCCGCCCCGTATCGTTACGTACTTCGTTCAGCGTCGAAGTCGTCCGTTGGCCCGTTCGAGGGGCAGCCGGGAGTCCGGACTGGGGACCAGACTCGAGCGATGTCGGTTCCAGTTCTAACTCTTGCGGCATGGCGATCACGGGGGTTTGGGCTGATCGGGAGCCGATGGTGACGCAGCGTGGTTAAGAAGAAGTAAACGCCTGTCTCGAAAGGGTGCGAAGGGCGGGCAGCTTCTATCCTGGCCGCCGGAAGGTCAGCACGTCGCTGGCCACGCCACCGACGAACCTTGCGAGTGCCCTAACCGGCATTCGTGATGAACTTAGCGCCGCAAGCAGACGCTCGTCGTCCGAGTTGACGAAACGGCCGCCGGGAACTAGTGCCGCAGCCAGCCGCCCGCATATCATCGTCATCGCGACGCCGGTACCACCGTATCCCACGTTGAGCACCACCGCCCCCGACGAGCCGCTGCGCCGGACGATCGGCAAGTCGGTCCCGGTCTGATGATAGATGCCGCCCCACGCTTCTTCCGGTCGCAGCGCTCCTCCGGGAAAGCTCCGCGCGATCAGACGCTCGAGCCCCACGAGCACATCCGGCGGCACGTTGAAGTCGTTGGCGCCATACTGCTTGAATCGTTCGATGCCGCCGTAGACGACGCGCCCCTCGTGTATCCGGTAGAATACGTAAGACGTGTTGAGCTCGATCGCGAAAATGTCGGCGGCCCCGGACCGGCCGATCTGCGCATCGGTGACGGGATTGGTGGCCACCATGAAGTTATGGACCACCTTCGCGTTTGCTTTCTCGGGCAGCGCCACCGACCCGGAATAGGCGTTCGTGCAGACGATCGCCGCTCGGGCCTCGAGCGAGAGGCCCGCGTCGACCACGATCTTCACGCCCGCTGTCGTTTCCTCCACCGCCCGCACCGGCCGCCGCTCCACGATCGTGATGCCCCGCCGCCGCGCGATCTCGGCCAGAGCCACCACGGTCCGGTAAGGATCGACCGCATGCGTATCGAGATCGAATGCGATCTGTCCCCGCGGCCCCTCGGCCTGCCGCACTTCGATCCCGGCCTCGTCGATCAATCGCGCCACCCGCGACAGCCCCATTGCCGTGAAATAGCCCTGCGCTTCGAGCCGTAGCGTCTTTGGCGTAACGACGCTTTCAGGCGCCTCGGTCTCGAGCCATCGCGCGATCTCGTGCACGCGGCCATTGAGATGCTTGAGGCCCCACAGATGATCTGGCTCGGAAATAGCGCTGGCGAGCCAAAGAGGCGCCGGCAGTGGCGACAGCAACCCGGCATTGCGCCCGCTCGCGCCGTACCCGACGAAGTTCGCCTCCAGCAGCACGATCCGCGCCCCGGGTTCGGCGTCGGCCAGAGCGAGCGCGCTCGACAGCCCGGCGAGCCCACCGCCGATCACTGCGAAATCCACACGAGCCGGCACTTCTGGTCGGGGCCCCGCTGGCACCGCCGCGCCTGCCCCCGGCGGCGCGCCGCCATGGCGCTGCCAATAGCTGCGTCCGCTTAGAGGCGTCGAGGTTGGCCTGCCCTGCCTCATCATGCGCGAACGTTCATCCTTGTGTCCCGGGGAACAGCGCCACGGCCCCGCTCCCCGTAGCTTCGGTCTCACACAACGCGAGCAACCGGAGAGTTACCATGCTGGGCAAAGATCACACCATCAAGATCAAGGGCGGCAAGGTCGGCGTTCTCCTGGTGCATGGCCTCGCAGGCACCCCCGCCGAAGTCCGCTACGTTGCCGGCGGCCTCGCCCGCCTCGGCTACACTGTGCATTGCCCCCAGCTCGCCGGCCACGGCGGCACTGAAGCCGACCTTACCGCCTCGACCTGGGAAGACTGGTACGCGACCTGCGAGCGCGCGCTCGACGAACTCCGCTCCGAGTGCGACACCGTCCTCGTCGGCGGCCTCTCCACCGGCGCCATCCTCGGCCTGCTGCTCGCCGCGCGCCGCCCCGCAGACGTACAAGGCACGCTGCTCTATTCACCGACGCTGTGGCTCTCGGGCTGGTCTATCCCGACCTATGCCAAGCTGTTCGGCCTGTTGTTCACGAAGCGGCTCGCCAGCCTGATGAGCTTCTCGGACTGTGGCCCGTGCGGGATCAAGGACGACCGCATCCGGGATTTCATCATGAAGGCGATGAAGTCTGGCGACAGCGCCAATGCCGGCCTGTTGAAGACGCCGGGTGGTGCAATGTTCGAGCATCGCCAGCTCGTGGCGCACGTGAAGAAGCTGCTCGGCAAGATAACCCAGCCGACGCTGATCCTCCATCCGCGCCACGACGATCTGGCAGGTATCGACAACGCACAGTTCCTGCAGCGCAAGCTCAGCGCGCGAGTCGAGATGACGGTGCTCGAGGACAGCTACCATATGATCACCGTCGACCGTCAGCGCCAGACCGTTGTCGACCGCACCGCGCAGTTCATCTCCACCCTGACGGCCGAAGCCGCAGCAATCGCCGCCAAGATCGACCTGCAAGCCCGCACCCGCGCCGCCGCCGTCTCGCCGATGGCCCAGGCGGCTTGAAGTCGGCAGAACATCCAATTTCTGCGGCCTTCCCGGAAGCCGAGCCGGGCAGCGGCGATCCGGGATCTTGACCCGAACGTGTTTCGCACGACGATTTCTTGTCGAAGTTTGCGTTCGACAACCTCGGGGCAAGACCCCGGCTCTCGGCGCCCGGCTCCGCCGCGCCCGGGGCCGCAAGCAATTTCTACCTACTTCTTCCCCTTGCCGCCCATGACGGAGAACACGGACGCGGTATCTTCGTTGTCCCGGCCTTGCTCGAGGCCCTGGTCGTAGATCGGCCGCGTCGCGTCGAACAGCGGCGTGTCGACCTTCAGTGCCCGCGCGAAATCGCGGATCGTGTCCATGTCCTTCTGCCAGATACTCATCTTCATCGTAGCGGGCTCGTAGGTGACGTGTGCCATCAGCGGCGCGCGCATCTGGAACATCCGCGAAGCTCCCGCGCCATCGCCGATGCACTTCACGACCACGTCGAGATCGAGCCCCGCCTGCTCGGCGAGAATCATGGCTTCGGCCGAAGCCACGTTGTGGATCGCGACGAGGTGGTTCGCGATGTACTTCATCTTGCTGCCGTTGCCGTAGGCGCCGACGTCGTAATAACCGCGCGTGAAGGCCGCGATCACATCCTTCAGGCTCGCGATCGCCGCCGCGTCACCCGACGGATAGAGCACGAGATCGCGGGTCTCGGCCTGCGCGCCGGTGCCGCTCACCGGGCAGTCGATCGGGATGTGCCCGGCTGCCGCGACGATCTTGCCGAACTTCTCTTTGTCCTCGAGCGGGATGGTGCTCATTTCCATCACGATGCGCGGCGGCGCCTTGGAAGCTGCGATCTCCTTGGCGACCGTGTCGATCGCTTTGAGGCTGGGCAAGCTGGTCATCACGACCGGCGCTGCGGCACAGACCTCAGCGACGCTCTTCGCGATCGTCACGCCGGCCTTCGCCAGCTCTTCGCAACGCGGCCCGGATAGGTCGAAGCCGATCACCTTCCAGCCCGACTCGACGAGGTTCTTCGCGAACGCGCCGCCCATGATGCCGAGGCCGACGATGCCGACGCTGTCTTTAGATTTCGTGATGGTCATAAGCCCTCTCGATGGTGTCGGACCCAACGGGTCTGACACCTGAAGTTTTTCGCGAAGCGCAACCAGTGGTCTCGCACCCGGAGAATCCGAGACCAGAGGGTGCTGATGTCTACTTTACCGCGACGAGATCGATCAGCGCCGACACGCCGCCGTGGCCAGAACCCTCATGCAACTCGGCATCGTAGATCGCCATCTCGAGCCGCGCAAAACCGCCGAACGCCGCTTCTAGAATGGCCGCCGTATAGTTGTTCTCCGGCTCTTTCGGTCCGCCCGTGCCGTACTTGACTTGCTTGGGCGTATAGCCTTCGAGCAGCAGCAGCCCGCCCGGCTTGAGGGCTCGTGCGATGCCGGCGAAAACCTGCGTCCGCTCCTGCGGGTTCATATACTGGATGAACACCACGGCGATCACGTCGAACGCTTCCTTCGGCCACGGATACTCGAAGATATCGGCGAGTTCCGTGGTGATCTTCACTCCGCGTTTGGCGGCCAGCGCCTGCGCCTTTTCCTGCGCCTTTGGCGAGAAATCCATCGACACCACGTCGAGGCCCTGCTGTGCGAGCCAGACGCCGTTGCGACCCTCCCCGTCCGACACCGCGAGCACCC
>LNFM01010691.1_pt1 | contig 12803 bp, 25 predicted proteins | sample 596031 | NCBI WGS metagenome assembly LNFM01 (sample SAMN04254537, study PRJNA301005) | activated carbon metagenome | isolation source: dual media filters at the Ann Arbor, Michigan drinking water treatment plant | place: USA: Ann Arbor
ATTGGCATCGGCGCCGGTCAGCCGATGGTGGTCAACATTTCGCAAGATGTTGTCGACCGCGCCACGTCGCTCGACCCCGTCATCGTGCAACTCATCGATGCGCATAACCCCTTGCGCGGCAGCACGCTTTTGCGACAATTCATCGAGCCGGATTTGTTCATCACCAATTCGCGCACCGAGAATGCCGAGCCCTTGAACCGCAGCTTGCACGACGTGCGCATCAAAGGCCTGATCGAGCGCGTGATCGTCCGACCTGGCTTCGGGCGCTAACGGACATTTTCCGCAAATCGACAAATCCCCCTTGACGCTTTTCCGTTTTTCGGCAAGCTTGGAGTCGTTAACCGATTCCGGGGGTTCCGATGAGCGAGAACAATGTTTACCACCTGCCGCCGATGCGGCGGGTCGATCCGACCGATGCCCAGCGCGTCGCGATGCAACCGTTGTCGGAGCGCTTTAGCGCGATGACCGACCGCAGCCTGGCGTTCACGCTGACGCTGCTCATCGAGGAAATGCGCCGCCGCCGCGCGTTGTCGGAGCCGGCCGAGGCCAAGGCCATTCTGGCGAAGACGTTCCATCAGTTGGCCGAGGAATTGCGACGCGCCGGTCTCGATCAGGTCATCGTCGACCGTGCGGGCGAGATTGGGCTTGAGCGGATGAGCGGCGGCGATCTCGACGTCATCGCGGGCCACATGAACAGCCGCGACGGCCTCGGCGGGGTCGCGTGATGAAACTTTTTGATGGCCATTCCGACTCGCGTTCCGCGAGCCGGCCGGAATGGCCCGAGCCAACGGCGAACGGCGGAGCCGCCCCCACCGGAGCGCGGGCCAACGTCGGCTTGCCGAGCGTTGGCAATCAAAACTCGCGTGAGGTGATCTGATGGCCGCGCGGGGGGACTTCAACGACGGCGACGCCAACGCCGCCGCCATGGCCGAGCACGCCGCCAAAACCGACGCCCAGCGCGCCAAGGAACAGGCCGCAGCCGAGGCGCGACTTGCCAAGCGCGTGACGCTTACGCTCCGCGATTTGCTCAGCCTCATACTGGCGCTCGAACGCGCCACCGAACTGGCCGAGCTGCAGCCCTTGCTCAAGGGCGAATATCGGGTGCGTACCGCGGCGATCAACGTGGTCGCGAGCAACAAGCCGCTCATCGCCAAGCTCAAGGCCATCGAGACCGCGACGACCGCAAAAGAGAGGGTCGGTCGTCGTGTGCAGTCCAGCGCCAAGCCGAAGGCGCGCGACTGAGGCCGGGACCGCGCGTGCGGGGCGCGCGGTCCCGAGCCGGAACACAACAGCGGGGGGAACCAACACATGAACAGTCTGCACACTCAGTTCGAAGCCATCCTCGCCGTGCCCATCGGCGGCGCGGTGATTGCGTGCGCGCTCGGCTTTTTCGGCCTCGCGGCCGGGGTCGTCAAATTCGTCATCGGCCGCCAGGCCGAGCGCCGCGCCATGATCCGCGACCTCGCCGAACGCATGCCGAGCACGCGCCTGCGCAGTGTCGGCGAAAGCGGTCCGAGCACGCGCCTGCGCAGTGTCGGCCCCAACATGTCCGGGGGCGGCGATGACTGACGCCGCACACGCCACCTATTTCCCGACCCGCATGGTCCGCCGCGACCGCATCGGCAAACGCGGGCAGACGGCGCTCGCCATGGTCGCCGAGCGCAATGCCGCACGCCGCGAGGAACGCCAGCAACGGATCAAGGCCGCCGTCGCCCAGCGCCTTGCGGAAATTCAATCGACCGAGGCCCAGCGCCGGAAAGGAACATCGTGACCGTTTCGAAACCCTACATCGTCTGCGGCTGGTACACGCCCGATTATGCCCACTGGCTCGACACGCTGATCCCGTCGCTGGAGCGGGTCGGCGCGCCGCATCATTTCATCGAGACCACCAAGCGCCCGGATGGCTGGGAGCGCAACACGATGATGAAGGCCGAACAGATCCGCGAGGCGCTGCGCCGGCATCCCGACCAGACGATTATTTTCATCGACGTCGATTGCCAAGTGCTCGGACCGCTCGACGCGCTGGCCACCATCGATACAGACTTTGCCTGCTTCATCGAAACCAAGGCGAGCCCGAAGCGGGCGTCGTTTCAGGCGTGGTCGGGCACGCTCGTGTTTCGGCAGACGCCGCGGGCCCGTGCGCTGGTTGATTTGTGGGCGGCGGAGAGCCGCGTCGCCGATCGCTACGCCGTCGACCAGACGACCCTGGCCTCCGTCATCAGCCGCATTCCCGGCCTGACCATCACGGCGCTGGATCGCAAGTGGTGCGCACGGCCGTGGGATGGGGTTCTCGACGCGGTGATTTTGCACGACAGCGCCAGCCTGAAAGCCAAGACGCCGCGCTGGCGGCAGAAATGGCACCGCCGCATGGCACGGCTGGGGTTTGTCGAATGAGCGCGCTTCTCGAACACCTGCCCGTCTGGGCGGTTCTGATCGGCTTCGCGCTGGTCGTCGCCGCAGGCGTGCTCGCGGTTTGGCTTTGGCCCGTCGACGATTTGCTCGACGACAACAAGGACGATTGAGATGGTGGCTCACCCCCGGCACGGCTACCCGACGACGACCGCCGCGATCCTGGCGCTGGAGCGCAAGGGCCGCGACGAATATCAGGTCGCGGCCGAACTCGGCCTGACGCTCGGCATGGTCCGGCATTTGAAACGCTGCCGCAACAAGCTCGTGCCGCGCCGCATCGGCCGACCCAAACGCGCCAGCAAGGTCGACATTCCGCGCGACCTCGTCGGCCACCTTGAGCGTCATGCGCTGCGCCGCCAGATCACGCCGCAGGATGTCATCCGCCGCCTGCTGCACAAGGCGATCATCGACGACATGGTCGACGCCATCCTCGACGACGGCGTCAGCTTTCAACACCCCTCGAAAAAGGACCGCGCGGCATGAGCGTGAAACCCATCCTCTTTTCCGCGCCGATGGTCCGCGCGCTTCTTGAAGGGCGCAAGACGCAGACGCGGCGCGTCCTGAAGCCGACAAAGCGAGACGCCGAGTGCCTCATGTGGCTGGAGTTTCCAGAGGGTCGAGAGTTCTACAATGGCTGTGCTGACGGCTCACACGTCTGGCCAGACGGGAACGAGTACCCCATCACGCTGCCCTACGCCCCCGGCGATCTGCTTTGGGTGAAGGAGAACCATCGCCTCGTCGAGTGTGATTGCACCGAGACATGCCGCGTGCCGGGGATGGCTTACTACGATGCCGATCTGTCCGGCTATCAGGCCGCAAATCTCAACAAGCTGCGGCCGTCGATCTTCATGCCTCGCTGGGCCTCCCGTCTCACGCTCGAAGTGACCGGCGTCAAGGTGGAGCGGCTACAGGAGATCAGCAATGACGATGCTCTAGCAGAAGGCGTCACCCGCATCCGCGACAACTGTCATGCGATCAAGGGCTTCGACTATGATCTGTCCGGTTTGTGCCACACGAGCCCAGTCACGCCGTACGCGAAGCTGTGGGACCACCTGAACGGCCCCGGCAGTTGGGGCGCGAACCCCTTTGTCGTCGCCGTCACCTTCCAAGTTCATCAGCAAAATGTCGATGCGTACCTCGCCCAGCATAAGGACCGCGCAGCATGAGCAATCTCGATTTGACACCGTTCTTATCCACCGATTACGACCGGCCCTACCTTTGCGAACCGATCACGCGAGGCGGGCACACCTACTACGCCGACGGCCACGTCATGGTCCGCACCCCGGCGGCACCCGACGCCGTCGAATCTAACGCAATAGAGGCCGAGCGCCCGATGCTCGGCATTATGGATCAGGAATGCACAGCGACTCTTCCAGACATTGTCCTGCCAGAGTCAGACCCTTCACCGGCGGAGCGCGCGTGTCGTGAGTGTGACGGCGTCGGTTATTTGCGCTCCTGCACGCATTGCGATGGGCGCGGCGAGACTGCGTGCTGCGAATGTGGCAGCGACAAAGAATGCTCGGAGTGCGATGGGTGTGGTGGTTTCAAAATCAATATCGACGCGGCCGGGCACCCGGCCTTTCCTCGCGACCATGCCAACTGCTTTGAGTGCGAGAACTGTGAGGGCGCGGGCAAATTAGAACATTGGCACGCGCCGTACATTTACTGCGAAATCGCTCCAGGACTGTGGATTAACTCCACCATCTACCGCCGCTTGCACGACTTGCCTAACCTTAGGTTCTGCCCGACGCCATCTTCGGGACAGCAAGGGCCGAGCCTGTTCAGGTTTGACGGCGGCGAGGGTTGCTTTATGCCGATGCGGCCCCCTGGACCAAAGGACATCGTTGGCGGCGAGCAGATTGCCGCGATCATTCCGCTCGCCTCTGCTGCCAGCACCACCGAGGCCGCGGCATGAGCAACGAACCAGCACTCCCGCTCGACACACCGGAACAGCGCAACCCGCCCCGCCGGCCGCAACGCAGAGACCCGGATGTCGTCAAGGCAGCGGCGATGTCGCTGCTGCCGGACATCATCGAATGGCTTGACGCCGATTGGAACGAGGCCGAGCGCGACCGCACCATCGCCGATCTGGAAGCGGCCATCCAGGTGGGGGCGGACGGCTATGAGCGCTGCAAGTTCCTCGACCGGTTGCATTGGTCCTGCGACGCGCAGCTTGTCGAAATTCTCGACGGCGCCGATGGCTACCACGAATTGCGCAACGCCGTGCAGGCGTGGGTCGCGGCGAACGGGATCAAAGCCAAGTTCGCCGTTGGAGATCGTGTCGACATCGAGCGACCGAATTGGGGTGCCGAAGATCAGATCGGCACGATCACCAGCGTCAAAGCCGAGACCGCCGAATATGTCGTGGCGACACCGAAGTTCCTCCGCGAACACGGCACAGAGCAAGCCGCCAAAGGCGGCGGCCTTGTCGTCGCATTCGAGGATTGCACGCTTGCCAACAAGGCGGACGTGCCCAGCACCACCGAGGCCGTGTGATGCCCGCCGCCCTTCTCACCATCGCCGATTGCCTGCCGCGTCTGCCGGTCGCGATGAGCGAGCGCACGTTCCGGCAGCTTGTGCGGAAATCCGGGTTCTATATGGAACACCGCCGCCAGCTCATGCTAACCGAGGAGGACTTTGCAGCCGTCCTGGAGACGCTTCGCCCATGCTCAAACTCGTCCGCCGGCCAGACAGCCGGCACTGGCACATTTGCGGCACGCTCCGGGGCGTCCGAGTCCGCGAGAGCACTGGCACGGATTCGCGACCTCACGCGGAAGCCGTCCTCGCCCGCCGCCAGCAGGAAATCCTCGACCGCGCGACGTTCGGCGAAGAGCGCACCGCCACCTTCGCCGAGGCCGTAAATCTCTATCTTGACCTGGGCGGCGACGCCCGCTATCTGACGCCGCTCGTCGAGCGGTGGGGCACCTGGCGCCTCGTGGCAATCACGCCGCTCGAAATTGCCCGCGCCGGTCGCGAGATTTATCCCGGCCGCAAAGCCTCGACCCTCGACCGCCAGCTTTACACCCCCGTCATCGCCGTCCTGAACGATGCCGCGCACGCCGGCCTGTGCCCCGCGCCGAAGATCCGGCGGCCGAAGGTCGAGCAGCGCCGGGTCGAGCCGAGCGACGACGCCACCATCGATGCCATCCTTGCCGCCACTGGCAAGATTGACTTCAGGCCCGGCTCGCGCGGCCAGAAGCGGCAGGCGGACGCGCGCGTGCGGTTGCGCGCCTTCGTGCTGATGATGAGCCTCACCGGCTGCCGCGTTTCGGAAGCGGTCGCCGTCCGGCGCCGCGACGTCGACCTCGATGGCGCGCCGGCCGATGTCCTCTACCGCGACACCAAGAACGGCGAGGCGCGCCGCTGCGTCATGCCGCCGGAGCTGGTCGCGGCCATCCGTGCGCTGCCGGCCTGCGATCCGGACGAGGCGCTGCTAGGCTACGCCAGTCGTCACACCGCAGCCCGCGCGCTGCGCCGCGCCGCCCAGGCGGCCGGCGTGCCCATTGTCGGGCCGCACCGGATCGGCCGGCACACGTTTGCCGCCCGCCTCCTGAACAACGGCGCGACATTGAAGGACACGAAAGAGGCCGGCGGCTGGAAAACACTGTCGGTCGTCGATCGCAACTATGGACACCTGGAACGATCGCGCGTCGACGCCGCCGTTTTTGCCGCCGCTGACACAAGATTGACACGGCCAGCGACCGCACCCAGCGCTAAGGTTTTGGATTTCAAAGGCAAGACGTAATGCGGCCCACAAATTCACACGGGTGGGGTCGCAGGTTCAATCCCTGCACCGCCCACCATATAAAGCCCAACGAAATCAGCAGAAAAGCGAAGGTCTTGGCGCGACGGCTCGTGGCGTACCCTGTCGGGTACATGACGGGAACAGGTCGGGAATGTGCCAGCTGCCGTGGCACAGAATTGACACGGGCGAGTTCGCCGCGTTCGACGGATCGCGCGCCCGTCGCCGTTAAGCCGACGATGCGGCGACCCTCCCCGATCCTGGCTTTGCTCACCGGCGGTGCGATTGCGGCGGCGGCTTTGACGTGGCAGCCGGGGATCCACGTTGTCGACGGCGACACGGTGGATCATGGGTTCTGGCGATGGCGATTGGCCGGGTTCGACGCCCCCGAGACGGGAAGCCGGGCGCGCTGCCCCGAGGAACGCGCGGCAGGGCTGGCGGCGAAGGTCCGGCTTGCTGCGCTGCTGCGGAGCGGAACGGGCGTCCTGGAGCCTGTGGGGCCGGTCTGGCGCGCCGATCGCTACGGCCGGCGCCTGGCGCGGCTGACGATCGACGGCCGCGACGTCGCCAATGTCATGATTGCCGAGGGCCACGCGCGATCGTATGACGGCGGCCGGCGCGACAGCTGGTGCCCAGCGCGGTAGGCTCCTCTAGCTTCCAAGCTGCGCCGCCGAAATGGCAGCACCAAAAGTCCTGTATGTTCTCGGGTTGGCAACGCCGCGCACAAGAAACGGCTTGCCGATAGAGGAGCTGCACCACACGATTGTTACAGACCCGCATTGATACAAGATCGGCATGCGCCCTCTCCAAGGTCTTCCAAGCCAATTCCGTCAATCGTAGCCCCAGCTACGCGCGATCCGTTTGCAGTTCTCGTACTTTGCGTTCTGCTCAGGCGTATCCCCAGGCTGAGACGCTAACTCTGAAAAGGGCGTGCCGACTGTTACGCTCGCGTCACTCGCGAAGCTGATCTGCACGTCGCCGTCACTTGGCTCATAATCACCGGCCTCATGCTCTGCGACGCCAATATCGCAAGCGTCGCAGTAGTATCCAGCGTTGATCCCAACGGACCAATCGGCTGGCTCGAATGTGTCGCCTATGTCAGCCCTGCACTTTGGGCAGCACGCCTCTCGATTTGCCATGGCTCAACCTCTCCTACGATTGACAGACTGGTTGCGCATCGACGGGCGGCAGATCGTCCAGCCACACGTTTGGCTTTTCGAGAAACTTCGGTTCCTCATCCTTCATCGTGGCGAGGGCCAAGATCAGCCCGTTCGCATAGCCCCACATATACGGGTTGCAATTCCAGTTGCCGTTAGACGACTGGATCGCCACCATGTTCTCTAGCGCTTCAATGCCCTTCATGTGATCCTCTGCTTTCTCTTCCTAAGTATTTTTGTCGACGCCTCCAGCGCAGCGGTCTTGGCAGCTTCGCTGGTCTTTGCTGTGCCCCGGTCGATCATCATGTCACCAAACCAAGTGTCCCATATCCAACTGCGGCGCTTTTCACTCCACGCGATGCAGAACTGATATTCGCCATCAAATGCGCTTTGCGCCCCTTCACCGCCGCTTATCCACTGCATCGCCAAACCTCTCCTATCGCCTACTGGGGGCAGCGCCGCGCGCTCCCCATTTCCGAAACGCCCTGGCCGTTGTGAAGCCTTCGGGCAAATGCTGCTGCACGAACTCCCAAGACGGGAACTTCCGAACGTCTCGCCAGATGGTTTCGGCTAGTGCCCATTCCTCTGGCGTGAACTTTCTTTCCCTGCGTCCTGGCGATGCGTGACCGGGGGGAAGCAACCGCCGCCCCGCCGTTTTGAGTGACCGCTGCGCATCAGCAATCATAGCAGATTTGTCCGCTGCTTTGCTGCTCCTGCGCCCGGTATAGACCTCTATCAACACCCCGCCGCGCGCCTCAATCTCGCGGATGACTTCCCGCACTTGACCGACTGGCGATAACTCATCCTTGCCCCGCTTTGTGGGAACGCGAACCAAAACCCAAATGAACACCGTGTCGCCGTCACGAACTTGTCGAACAGCATCACGCCACGTCTCATGCTTGCCGCCGATCTCGATAAAATGCTGTGCCCCAGCGGCGCGGAACTCGGCTTCATGCCGCTTGTCGCCGGGGTAGAGCCATGCTGCTTTTGTCTTATCCACCTTCATTTGTGCAAATGTAGGCTTGACCCGGTTGATCTGTCAATCGAAACATGCAATAACACTGTGGACGGCGCGGTTCTGACGCTTTGCCGAGTGGGGGTGCGTTGGACGAAAGTGGCCCACTCTCAGCCGCGCTTAACTGATGGAGAAACCCCCACGATGCCGCGTGACTTTGAGAAGGACGACGGTATTCACGACGTTGCCATGCGCACTTACGCAATCTTGCGCGGCAGCGTGCGCTATCCATTACCAGAGCATCTTGCGCTGACATGGGATGATCTGCCAGACGATGTGCGCAGCATGTACGTCAGCTTGACGCAAGCGGGCTACGACGCCTGCGGAAATCTGTAGGAGAATCCCCCCGGATGAACGATCCAACAGCGCCGGAAGTATTGAAGTGCTCAATTGTCGATGCCAGTCCCGGCTTGGTTTCTGATAATTACACATACGTTGTGACCGACCGGCATGGCATCGTCGTCGCGACCGGAGTTAGCAGCAGTCCGTCATGGGTGAAGCATGACGCTGGTGGCTATCACACAAAAGAGGACTTCGACGCCAAGTTCCCGCACGGCTGGACCGTGGTCTTTGATTTTTAATGGAAGGGAAAGCCCGGATGACTGAGCGCAAAGCATGGGCACACATCGCGCATCGTAACGGCGTCTGGTGCGCCGTTGTGTCAGCGCAGGTCTGTGAGAACCCGACACCGAAACAGGCAGCCGACTGGAAAAAGTCGGTGGTCAAAGACATAGCCGAGTGGATCGTTGACGGCTGGGAAGTGATGACGGTTTATTCGCGTGAAGAGTACCAGACCGCCATCGACTCTATGCGGATGTACGATCACAAGATTGATAGCCCAGAGGCGCAAGCCTCGTTGCTGTAAAGGAAACGCCGCCCTCCCGTTCACCCAATCCAGCCCGCCTCGCGCGGGTTTTTTCATGCCCAAAAACACAAAAAATCCCCCGCGCCGCTCTCCGGGGGAGGAGACAGCGGCGCGGGGGTGTACCGGCGGTGCGGACGCCGGGTGCGCGTCACGGCGGGCGGACCGCTCGCGCACTACGCCGCCGGGACTGGGAAGACCGGCAGCGATCGATAACTCGGATCTAAGGCGGCGGTTTCAATTCGATCGTCTGCCCCGCCAGCTCGTGCAGACAGTCGCCGAGAAACTGAATGCGCCCGTCGGTCACGAAAGAATGGCACAGCGCCGGCCGTGGCGTGATCGTTTCTCCGGACATGACCCGCTGATATTCGTCCTCGGTCAAGCGTTGCACGCCGCGCACGAGGATCGACGGCGTAAACGTCGGGGCGTCGTAGTTATCGTTGAACCCCCACGCCGGCCGGTCGTTCATATCGGTGTTGACCATGTGGATCTCGTTGCAACCAGGACAATGGAACCCCACCAGACCGTCGCCCATGGTCCGCAGAACGCCACGCACGCCCATCACGGCACCTCGCCGACGATGATCTCGACCGGATGCGGCGTCGCCTCGGCCGTTGCAACGCGCACGGCGAACGCCGCGCCGAGAAACAGCAGCACGCACGCGATCATCAGCCTCAGCCGATCCCGAGGTATTGCATGGCCGCGTCGCGGATCGCTTCCGGCGCGACGATGCCCTTGACGAACAACACCAGCAGCACCGCGCCCGCGAACCATTCGCGCGGGCTGCCGATCTCGCGCAGAAGCCGCTTGATCTGCGCCACCGGCGACAGCCGGATTTCCGTCTCGACCTTGTCCAGACGGCTGTGCGTTTTCTGGACTTCGCGCGACCCCTCCGTCAGCTGCTCCTTGATCCATCGGATGTCGTCGACCATGTGCTCGACCTGACTGACCAGCCGGCCGATCAGCATGAAAAGGTTGCTGTCGGGGTGCGCGTCCCCACGGTTCTGGCTCGGGATCTGGCTCGGCGGCGGGGGCATTAATGGCGGCGGCGAGCGAGGCCAGCCACGGGTCCACGGATCGTCCATCGTGCGGCCTCGTGAGGTCTGTCATTTGCGGCGCCCTTTCCGATCAGCTCGTTGCCGGCGGCGTGCCGGTCCGGCAGCGGTCGTGTTCGTTCAGCACCCGCGTCAGCGTGCGGTTCTTGCGCACCTGGCTGGCGCGGAATTCGTCGATCTTGGCCTTCAGCGCCGCGCTCGACACCGCCGGCGTGCCGTCGGCGTCGCGGACGTCGGGAACGGGCGCGGCCGTGGTCAGCGTCGCTTCGCGGCGTGCCGCCGGGTCGGCTTCGGGACAGCGCAGCGTCGAGTCAACCACGACCAGCGGCGACGACCAGTCCGGCGTCTCAGCGCCGACGAGCCATCCAGGCGCGCAGCCACTCGTCATCGACGCGCACAGCCACACCGCCGCCGCTTTGCAAATTCCCCCGCGCATGGGCCAGCTCCTGTTCGAGTTGCGTGATTTCCATCTCATCCGCCGCGACGAGTGCTTCCCGCGCAGCGAGCGTGCGTTCCTTTTCCGCGACCGCCTTTTCGCGCGCGGCGAGAGTCGCAGCGGCGAGCGCGGCCGAGGCCTGCTCCTTGGCTTCGCGCGCGGTCAGCAGGTCGCCCTGCCACCACGCCAGCGCCTTGCCGCCAAACCAGACGCCAGCGGCGAGCACCGCGACGTACGAGCCAACGCGCACCCAGCGCTTGAGCGCACCGAAGCCCGGCCACCAAGGCGCCAGCGCGGCGAGTTTGGCGAGCACCGGCGCCGCGTACGGCAGCAGCCAGATCGGAAGTGCGAACGGCATTTTAGATCTCCGATGTTGTCCCGCGAGCAAGGCGAGCCGCGCGATCCGCAGCCGAAGGCGAGGACTGCGCGCTCATGCGAAGCGGCGAGGATCGCCGCGTGAGCTACCGTCCGAGGTTCTTACCGAGGACAAAATCTCTGACTCTTGCCCACTCGATGCGGTTGGCGGCAAACCAGATCGCGCCGATGACGAGAAGCGTCACCGCCGACTTGATCCCCGCCGGCGACGCCAGCCAATCGATCATCGCCACCGAGCGGTCGCTGGTGTCCTTGGCCTGCTCGGCCTGCGTCAGGATCTGCGAGACCGCATTCGTCGCTTCGAGCGCGCCGGAGACTTCCGCCCCGCGCTTGACGACGGCGGCTTGCGTCATCGTCTCCGACCCGGCCGCCTTGACGTCGTCCTTGGTCGCGTCCTCGCGGGCCGGAATCGGCAGCGACTTAGCGCGCGGATCGGTCAGCCATTCGAGCGTCGCGGCGTCGAGCTTGGCGGTTTTCGCCAGCCCGTTCTCGTGCTGGAACGACAGGATCGCGGCCTCGGTCAGCGGGCCCATCACACCGTCGAGGCTGCCCGCGAAATAGCCCAGACCGGCCAGCGCGTCCTGCGCATCGGCGACCGTTCCGGTATCCGGCTCTTCGCGATCGGCGAGAATGGCGCGCAACCGGTCGAGATCGAAGTGAGGGCCGGGATCGACCTTGCGGCCGGGCGAGATTTCATAGTGCCCGACAACGTCGACGATCGACGGATAGGCGATGGCCAGCGCGCGCACGAGGCGCTCGACGGCCTTTAATTGCTCGGCTGTGTACGGCAGCCACCAACCTTCGCCGCCGTGCGGTTTCGAATCGGCGAGCGTCACCTCGCCCAGCGCCCACGACTGCTTGAATGTGTAGTGCCAGACGCGGCCGTTGCGCGGGAACAGCAGACCAGGATTGACGATCTCGATGCCGACGCCGAAGTCGTTGACGTTCGGCGTGCCGCGATAGCTCGATTTGCCGGCGTGCCACGCCTTGACGTCGCATTCGACCATCTGCGTGACCGCGCCGTCGCGCTCGACGACGAAGTGCGCCGAGACCTTCGAGCGCTCGCTCTGAAACCACGAGATCGCGCCCGCCGCCGTCGTGCCCGCCGTGTCGTGGATGACGATCACGCGCGGCCGGATGCGACCGCCGTGATGCGGCGACGGCACGAACGCCGCCGGCCGCCCGCCCACCACGAGGCGGTCGTGCACGATCTGGAACATGAAGGATTCCTTGTTTGGCGCGTCCGATAGTTTTGCAGTGGGCGCGTCCGACACGCCTGCAGCGCGCCGGCCGGACGCGCAGCTACGTTCCCGCGCCTTCCGGCCGGCTCCGCGTCAGCGGTGTCGGAAGGCGCAAATCAAAGCGCGCCCGGCCAATCAATCACCGGAAGTTCCGCGATCAGGCCGGCGATCGACGGCGCGGCGCGCTGGCCGGCCTGGACCTGCCCCATGATCAGATAGGCGTAGACCCAAACGCTATCGCGCCAGGCAACGAAGGTCTGCGCCTCGGTGGCCCATTGCGGCACCGATGAATTGACGTAGCTCGCGAGTGAGATCGCGCCGGAATAGGCCTTGGCGCTTGCGACAGCGTCGATGTGGGTCTCGATCGCCGCGGCGTAATCGGATTGCGTCAAGGCAGGCGGAGCATCCAAATCAAACGTGGACACAACCGATTTTGCGGCGGCAATTTGTTCAGGCGTAGCGTCCCGACGAATGTCGATGCGCCATGTCGAACGGTCTTCTAGTTTTGCCA
>LNFM01021332.1_pt1 | contig 12803 bp, 13 predicted proteins | sample 596031 | NCBI WGS metagenome assembly LNFM01 (sample SAMN04254537, study PRJNA301005) | activated carbon metagenome | isolation source: dual media filters at the Ann Arbor, Michigan drinking water treatment plant | place: USA: Ann Arbor
TGTCGGCCGGCTGGATGCGCCGCGATCCGACGAGGAGCTCGGCGAAGCCGTTCTCGAACGACACACCGGTGATGACGCCGCTGATGAGCGGCGATGCGGTGACGGGCGCGCCCTGGGCGTCCATCGCCTCGACCGAGATGGTGTAGTCGCCTGCGGGCAGGGGCTGGCCGTCGAGCCCGGTCCCCGGCCACGTGATGTCGTATTGCCCTGCGGGTCGCGATCCGGCGTCCATCGTCGACACGATGCTGCCGGCCGAGTCGCGGACGGTGATCTTCACGTTGGCGGCGGCGCCGTCGAGCTGCACGGACAGCGGTGGCACCGGCCCCGAGCCGAGCGTCATCGTGTCGCCGCGGGCGACGACGTTCTCGCCGATGAACCCCGCGAGCTGGGCGTTGCCGGTGCTGAGCTGCGCGAGCTGGAGCTCGCCGAGCCGATCGTTGGCCAGCATCTGCTGCTCGAGACCCGAGAAGGTCGCGAGCTGGGCGACGAACTCGTGGTCGGCCATCGGGCTCATCGGATCCTGGAACTGGATCTGCGCCATCAGCAGCTTGAGGAAGTCGTCCTTCCCCAGTGCGTTGCCGAGCGGAGCGCCGGCGGGTTGGAGTCCTGCGGTGCCGAGGCCCGCGGTGCTGGTGGTCGAGGAGGTGGGATCCATGGCGTCGCGGGCGTTGCCCGAGACCTCGTCACTTCAACCTCCGTGCCAGCATCCCCGCGGTGGCGGCCCGCAGCGGGCTCGTGCAGCGCGCTGCGCCCACCGTCACGCGATGACGTCGACGAGGGAGCGCGACGTCGACGGGGTGGGCACCGCCATCTGGCCCACGCTCCGCTTCGGCGCGGTCGTGATCGCGAGCTCGTCCTCGACGTCGGCCTGTCCCCGCGCCGAGGTGCCGCCGCGTCGATCGTCGGCACCGCAATGCAATTGCAGCTCGACACCCGCGCTCTCCGGCACCGCCTGTCGCGCCGCCGAGCACAGCCCGTCGTGCTCGCGCGCGAACCAGGACATCGCCTCGGGGCCGCCCTGCACGTGGATCCGGATGCGGACCGTCTCGCCCTGCATCGCCACGTGCAGCCGAACCGCCCCGAGCCCCGGGGCCTCGACCTCCACCATCGCGCCGCCCTGGGGGATCGGCCGCATCCGCTCGATCGCCGCCGTCAGATCCTCGGCGCGCGAGAGCTGGACCGGTGCGGTGGCGATCGTGTCGGGCAATGCCGCCGCGTCCGCGGAGGTCCGCGGCGCGACGCTCGGCGCCGTGGGGCCCGCAAGCTCGGGGAGGCCGGGGTCCATGGCGCCCGTCGGTGGCGCAGGAACGGCTCCGTCCATCGAGGCGGCCCCTGGCGGCGCGGTGTCGAGGGGCGGGGCTGTCGCGACGGGCGGCGGCGCGACGGCCTCGAGCGCCGACACGTCGAACCGCCCGCCGCCCGCGTCCGACGGGGGCGCCGTCGGTCCGCGGACCGGACCGTCGTCGCGCGTCTGCCCCTCGGCGGCGTGGCCGGTGATCACGGACGCGATCGCCGTCGCAGGCGCGGGCGTCGACGCGATCGCGGGCATCGACGCGCTCGCGGGCGTCGACGCGGACGCGGGTGTCGAGGTCGGCGCGGGCGCGGGTGTCGACGCCACGGTGGGTGACGACGTCGGCATGCGCGTCGATGCAGCCAGGGGCGTCGACGCGGGCGCCGGCGACGTCGCGACGAGCTCCGCGCTGCTCACCGTCTCCTCCCCGGCCACCGCGGCGACCTGCGTCTCCGCCACCGCTGGCGGTGCCTCGCCGGTGGTCCCCTGCATCGGCATCTCCGCCGAGAGCTCCTCCGCTGCGAGCGCGTCGTCGAAGGAGCGGTCGTCCTCCTCGGCCGGCGCGGGGCGTTCCAGCGCCTCCATCGATCGCTCGAGCACGTCGCCGAACCGTTCGCCGTCGGCCCGCGTCTCCCGGGCGTCCGCGCGCCCATCCGCCCGGGGGTCGAGCTCTGCGCGGCCCGTCGCGCGGAGCACCGGCTCGCTCATGGCGGTGTCTCCTCGGCGGGCGCGGCCGGCTCGGCCGTCGCCTTCGTCGGCTCCGCTGCTGCGCCGGGCGGCCCGTCCGCCGCGGTCGGCACCGGACTTCGGGCAGGCGGCGGTGTCGTCGGCACGAGCGACTCGGGGGACGCGGGATCCCGGGTCAGGTACCGCTGCCCGATCGCCGCGGCGCGCCCCGGTGGCATCGTCGCGATCAGCTTCGCCGCCTTGCGCTTGTCCGTCTGCGCCACCGAGAACAGCAGATCCTGGGCCTGTGCATCCGACATCTGGGCGAGCATCGTCGCGGCCGCCTGCGGCGACATCGTGGCGATCAGGTTCGCCAAGAGATCGATCCGCTCGCGCTTGTGCTCGCGCTCGACCTTGCCGGCGCCGAGCAGCTCGTCGATGCGCCCCTCGAGCGTCGTGATCGAGGCGAGGCGCGCGTCGAGCTCGGCGCTCGTGGCGGTCAGCTCGTTGCGCTGCTGCGCGATCGCCAGGCGCTCGAGCTCGCCGCGGTCCTTGGCCGCTGCGATCGCAGCGTCGACCTTCGCCGCGGCGGCCGCCTGCTCCTCGGCGTCGCGATCCGTCGGGGCCGCGCCCTCGAGCTCGTCGTCCCCGAGCTCACCGTCGGCCGACGGACCGCCGCTCGACTCGCCCTCCGCCTCGGCGGCGGGGCTCGGCTCCTCCTTTGCGCCCGCGTCGTCCTGGGCGCGCGCGCTTTGATTGCACCCCGCGGCGAGGAAGATCCACAGCAGTCGTCTCATCGTTTCCTCCGTGCAGCGTGTTCGTCGTGCTCGCGCGCCTCGTTGCGCCGCGCCTGGGCCTCGCGGAGCGCCCGCGCCTGGGCGAGCGCAACGTCGGCCCGTTGCCACGCGCGCGAGGCGACCTCGACCCGGCCCCGCGCGGCGCGGAGGCCCGCGTCGGCGCTGCTCACCGCGTCGACCGATCCGTCGACGACGGCCATCGCCTGCTCGAGCTCCGGGGCCGTCGCGCCTGCGAGCGCGACGGCGACGTACGCCTGCTCCGCCTCGCCCTGCGCACGGGCGGCGAGCCCGACCGCCCCCTGGGCCCGGATCGCCGCCGCGCGGGCCTCGTCGCGCTGGCGACTGCGCACGCGCTCGAGCCGTCGTCGCCGCGCGATCATGTGATCCCCTCGACGAGCTTGGCCATGAGACCGGCGGTCTGCTCGACGGCGGCCGCCTGCCCGGGCGCCTGGCGCAGGAAGGCGAGGATGTCGGGCTTGCGGGCCAGCGCGCGGTCGAGGGCCGGGTTGCTCCCGGGCACGAAGGCCCCGAGCGCCACGAGCTCCTCGACCTCGGCGAGGTCGGCCAGCAGGCGCCGCAGCGACGCCGCCTGGGCCGCGCGCTGCGGCGGGACCACGGAATCGATGACGCGCGAGACCGACGCGAGCACGTCGATCGCGGGGAAGTGCCCGCGCGACGCCAGGTTGCGCGACAGCACGATGTGCCCGTCGAGGATCGATCGCGCGGCGTCGCCGACGGGATCCGACAGATCGTCGCCCTCGACCAGCACCGTGTAGATCCCCGTGATCGAGCCGCGCTCGAACCGTCCGGCCCGCTCGAGCAGCCGCGGCAGCAGGGCGAACACCGACGGCGTGTAGCCGCGCGTCGCGGGGGGCTCGCCGGCCGACAGGCCGATCTCGCGCTGGGCCATGGCGAAGCGCGTCAGGCTGTCCATGACGAGCAGCACGTCGGCGCCGCGCTGACAGAAGTGCTCCGCCACCGCGGTGGCGGCGAACGCCCCGCGCATGCGCAGCAGCGGCGACTGATCCGAGGTCGCGACCACCGCGACGGTGCGCGCGCGCGCCTCGGCGTCGAGCGTGCGCTCGAGGAACTCGCCCACCTCGCGGCCGCGCTCGCCGATGAGCGCGACGACGGCGATGTCGGCCTTGCAGCCCGTGACCATGTCGGCGAGCAGTCGGCTCTTACCGACGCCGGCGCCCGCCATGATGCCGATGCGTTGCCCGCGGCCGAGCGCCAGGGGGCCGTCGATGGCGCGGATGCCCACCGGGCACGCCTCGTCGAGCAGGCGCCGCCGCAGCGGGTTGCCGGCGTCGGCGTACAGGGCCTGCCCGGCGAGCGCGCCGAGGATCGGGCCGCGGTCGTCGATCGGCAGCCCGCGCGGATCGATCACGCGCCCCAGCAGCCCATCGCCGCACAGCAGGTGCGCGTTGCCGCGGCGCGCGACGATCGCATCGCCGATGCCGATACCACGCACGTCCCCCAGCGGGATCGCCAGGACCTTGCCGTCGCGCAGGCCGATGACCTCGGCCGGCAGCTCGCCGTGGGCGGTGCGGATCTCGACGAGGTGACCGACGCTGGCCTGGGCGCACGTGCCCTCGACCACCAGGCCGATGACGGCCGTGACGCAGCCCTGCACCCGCACCCGGAGGTGCTCGCGCAGCGCCGCGGGATCGGTGCGCGACAGCGGTCCGAAGCCGGCGTTCACGGGCCCTCGCCTCCGCCGAGCACGAGCCGCCGGATCCGCTCGAGCCGCTTGGCGTGGGAGACCTCGATGTTGCCGGTCTGGGCCTCGACGCGCAGCTCGCCGGCGCGCAGCGAGGGGTCCGCGCGCACCAGCGCCCCGGGCCAGGCCGACGCGGCCCACTCGCCGACGGTCGCCGCGTCGGACGCAGCGACCGAGATGGTGCAGCGCTCGTGGGGGTCCATCTCGAGCAGCGCCTGCCCGAGGAACACCTCGATGCCGCCGCGCCCGCCTTCGAGCTCGCGCTGCACGGTCGCCTCGGCGATCGCGAGCGCGAGCTCGGTGAGCTCGCCGCGACACGCCTCGATCATCGCCGCGCGCACCCCCGCCAGCTCGCCGAGCGAGGTCCGGGCGTCGTCGAGGAACGCCTCGCGGAGGGTCGCGAGCTCGCGCTCGGCCTCGGCTCGGCCTGCGGCCACGCCCTCGCGCTGCGCCGCGGCGCGCAGCTCGGCCAGCTCCTCGTCGGAGGGCGCCTGGGTCGGCGGCATGGAATTCGCGGCGGCTTCGCCGAGGACCCACGGCAGGATCTCGCCGTGCGTCGCCCGCTTGAACGCGAACGGAGCCGCGCCGCTCGGGGCGGCCTCGATCGTCGGTGTGGACGCCGACGGCGGCTCGTAGCGCCCGCGCGTCACACCATCTCCTCACCGCCGGCGCCGGCGATGGTGATCTTGCCGTCGCGCTGCAGCGCCAGCGCGACCTCGACGACCGCCGACTGGGCCTCCTCGACCGCGGAGAGCTTGACCGGCCCCATGCTGTCGAGGTCGTCCATCAGCATCTCGGCGGCGCGTCGACTCATGGCGCCGAGGATGTGCGCGCGCAGCTCGGGCGTCGCGGTCTTGAGCGCCGCGCGGAGCTGCTCCGTCGAGACCTCCTTGAGGACGGTCTGCATGTCGCGGCTCTCGACCTTGATGAGGTCCTCGAAGGTGAACATCGCCCGCTTGATCGCGACCGCGAGCTCCTCGTCGCCCTCGTCGATCGCCTCGATGAGCTTCTCGCCGATCGCGCCCTTCAGCCGCGAGACCAGCTCGGCGGCGCGCTTCATGCCGTCGACGTTCGCGACCTTGGCCTCGCTGACGAGCGCGAGCTCGTCGCGCAGCGCTCGCTCGGCCTCCTGGATGGTGGTGTGCGGGATCGACTCGAGGTTGGCCATGCGTCGCACCACGTCGACCTGCACGTCCTGGGGCAGGTGGCCGAGGACGGCCGCGGCCTTGTCGACGTCGACGTGCGCGAGCAGGGCCGCGAGCGACTGCGTGTGCTCCTTGCCCAGCAGGCTCGCGAGCGTCTCGGGGTCGATGCGGTTGAGCAGGCGCAGCGGCTGCGGGGCCTCGACCTCCTTCGCGAGCAGGTCCTCGGCCTTCTCCTGGCCGAGCACGCGGCTGGCGATGCGACGCATGCGACGCGCGCCCGAGCCCAGGGCGATGGCGTTGCCGCGGTGCTCGGCGTCGAACGCCGCGAACACGGCCTCCGCCTGACCGAGCGACACGGCGCTCATCTTCTCGATGCACTCCGACAGCTGCCGGACGTTCGACTCGTCGAGGAAGTGCAGGATGCTCGCGGCCTGATCCTCGCCGAGGCTCAGCAGGAGCACGACGCTCTTCTCGGTTCCAGTGAGCTGACGTTCCGGCACGGGTCTCCCTCGAGGGCAGCGGGGTCACGAACGGCGGTTCAGGCGGGCTGATCGGTGCGGAGCCAGCCGCGGATGATGTCGGCGGTGCGCTCGGGGTCAGCCGAGGCGAGGGCGAGCGCGCGCTCCCGGGCGGCGTCGCGCCCCTCGGGCAGCGCTGCTGCGGCGGCTTGGCCGGGCAGCGCCGCGGGCTGGCCGGCGTCGCCGCGGGCGAGCGCGCCCTCGACCTCGCTCACGCGCGCCGGGAGGCTCAGCACCTCGGGCGTCAGCGCGCGGGAGCGCTTGCGTCGCAGGAACATCCACGCCGCGAGGCCGAGGACCGCGGCACCGCCGGCCGCGGCCGCGAACATCCACGTCGGGGTGGCGACCGGCGACGCCGAGACCGACTCCGGATCGAGTCGGTCGCGGAACGGCGCGCTCGAGATCTTCACCCGATCGCCGCGCGACGAGTTGAAGCCCATGGCGTTCTCGACGACGGCCTGCAGCTCGGCGAGCTCCGCCTCGGTGCGCGGTGCATACACGGGTTCGGTCGCGCCCTCCGGCGTCGTGTAGTGTCCGTCGACGAGCACGGCAACCGTCAGGCGCTTGACCGTCGCCTTGGCGCCGACCGTGTGGACGACCGTCCGGTTGATCTCGAAGTTGCGCGAGCGGACGGTGCGGCTCCGCCGCTGGGCCCGGCGTCGCCCCAGGGCCGTTCGACGCGGCGCCGGCGACCCCGGAGGCCGCCCCGCTGCCCGCGCCCGCGCCCTCGAAGGACTCCTGCAGCGCCTCGCTGCGGATCGCGGTCTGCTCGGGATCGTAGCTCTCCTCGGTCGTGTCGGTCTGCGAGAAGTCCATCTCGGCGGCGACCGTGACCTCGACGCCGTCGATGCCGACGGTGCGCTCGAGCAGACGCGCGATGCGGCGCTCGAGATCGCGTTCGAGGTCGACCTCGTGGTCGAGCGCCGCGGCCGCGCCCTCGTCGGCGCCGCCGCGGCTCAGCAGCGTGCCGTCGGTGGTGACGACCGTGACGTCGCCGGGATCGAGCCCCTCGACCGCCGCCGCGACGAGGTGACGGATCGCCCCGACCTGACGCTCGCCGAGCGGCCGACCCGGCCGCAGGTCGACGGTGACCGAGGCGGTCGGCGCCTGCTTCTCGTCCTCGAACACCGCGCGATCGGGCTGGGTGATGTGCACGCGCACGCCAGCGATCGGATCGAGCGCGCCGATCGTGCGCTCGAGCTCGCCCTGCAGCGCGCGGCGGTAGTTCACCTTCTGCGCGAACTCGGTGAGCCCGAAGCTCTGCTCGGCGAACAGCTCGAAGCCGACGTTGCCGGTGGCGGGGAGGTTCTGCTCGGCGAGCATGAGGCGCGCCCGGTCCACGTCGGCGCCGGGGACCTCGACCATCGTCCCGCCCGCGCCGAGCTCGTAGGGGATCTTCGCCGCTTCGAGCGCCGCGACCACGGCGGCCGCATCCTTGGGGTCGAGCCCCGAGAACAGCACCCGCTTGGGTGCGCCGCCGATCAGCGCGACGACGCCGGCCGCGACGACGCCCAGGACGGCCACCGACACCAACGCCGCGCGGGCCCGGGCGCCCAGGCGCCCCCACAGCTCGCGGATCTGCGTCAACGTGTTGGTCAGTGCTCCCATCGCGCGCTAGCCCCCACCGGCCTGCATCAGCTGTTGATAGGCCTCGATCACCTTGTTGCGGACCGTGCCCGCGACGCGCAACACGAGGTCGGCCTTCTCCATCGCGACCATCGCCTCGTGGATGTCGACCTCGCCGGTGACCAGGCCCTCGCTCGTGACGTCCGCGCTGGTCGCCGTCGTCTCGAGGTCGGCGATCGCGGCGTGCAACCGCGCGCCGAAGTCACCCGAGAGCTCGCGGGAGGCCGCGGGGGATTCGGTGTCGACGGCCTGGGCCGCCACGTCGCGCACGCCCTCGAGTCTCATCGGCCGATCCTCAGCGCCTGCTCGGCCATCTGGCGCACCGTCGAGAGCACGCTGGTGCCGGCCTCGTAGGCCCGCGCGGCGCCCATGAGATCGACCATCTCCGCGATCCCGTCGACCTTGGGCATCGACACGTAGCCCGCGGCGTCGGCGTCGGGGTGGCCGGGGTCGTACACCAGCATCGGCGGATCGTTGCTCTCGACGATGTCCTGGACGCGCACCCCGAGTGCGGCGCTGTCCTTGCCGCCGGGCTTCATCGCGCCCTCGAGCGCGGCGCCGAAGCCCCCCTCCATCGGGACGGTCTCCAGCACCACCTCGCGACGTCGGTACGGCCCGCCCTCGGCGGTGCGCGTCGTCGAGCGGTTGGCCAGGTTCATCGCCGCGACGTTCATGCGCGTGCGCTGGGCGGTCATGCCGGTGGCCGTGAGATCCATGGTGCGGAGCAGGGTCATCGTCGTCTCATCCTCGGCCGTCGTTGGCCGCGTATCGGAGCAGGCCGATGCGTCGCGACAGCAGCTCGGCGATCGAGCGGTACTGCAGGTTGTTCTCGTCCATGTGCGCCATCTGGCCCTCGAGCGACACCGAGTTGCCGTCGGCGTCCGGGACCTCGTCGTCGCGGGTCAGGGTCTCGGTCTCGAACGACATCGAGCGCTGCACGCCGCCATCGGCGACGACGCGATCGAACCGCTCCTTGAACTCGAGGTCGCGCGGCCGGAACCCGGGCGTGTCGAGGTTGGCGAGGTTGCCGGCGAGCACGGCCTGACGCTCGCCGTGGAACGCGAGGTGCCGCGACAGCCGATCGAGCCCCGACAGCGGCGTCGCGTCGATCGCCAGCGTCCGACGGTCGCTCATGGCGTGACGCTCCCCTCGGTGGTCGACAGGACCTTGACGGTGCTCACCAGCCGCTGCTCCTGCAGGCGCGTGATCGCGAGCTGCCCGAAGGTCGTGCCGTGCGTCGAGATGTGGCGGAAGATCGCCTGCGCGTCGTCGACGTGGCCGAGGCCCTGCTCGGCGACCCCGAGGTAGTACGACAGACGGTCGCGCTCGCCGGGGTCCTCGGTGCGGCCGGCGAGGTTGCGGAGCATCTCGACGGCAGGCGCGTTCCGACCGACCCGGACGAGCGCCACGGCGAGCGCACGGGCGTTGCGGATGTCGAGCGCGGACTCGGGGGTGGCGGGGTTCATGGTCGTGGTGCCGTCGCTCGAACCGAGGGAGTGCACGATCTGAGCCGGCGTCCCCCAACCCAGGACCAGCTCGTCGTCGATCGCGTCGATCGCCCGCGACGTGGCCGCCGAGGTGGTCCGCTTGCGGACGGCGGCGAGCCACGCCCGCGCGGCAGGCAGGCCGTCGGTCACGCACTTCGTGACGGCGAGCGCTTCGATCTCGGCGCGGAGTCCCGGTGCGCCCGCGTGGGCGCCGAGCTGGAAGTCGACGGCGAAGCTCGCCCGCTCGACGTCGCCGAGCATGCGGTAGGCGTGGGCGACGCGACCGACCAGATCGGCCTCGTCCGTCGGGCTCACGATCTTGCGCAGGTGCTCCTGCAGCATCGGCAGGGCGATCTCGAACAGGCCGAGGCGCTCGTGGGCCTCGCTGACGACGTTGGTGACGACGTCGCGATCGTCGAGGTTCGCGGCCTGGGCGGACCAGCGCTCCCACGCGATCGCGGTGCCGCGGGGATCGCCGCGCAGCGCGGGGCCGATGAGGGCATCGGCGACGAGATCCTGGCGCAGGGACTCGGCGGTGACCCGCCAGATCTCGGGCAGCGGCGCGATGTCGGGGATCCGCGACAGCGCCGCCGGGGAATCCCCGAGATCGCGGAGCACCATCGAGGCCCGCAGCGCCGCGAACTCGTCGAAGCCCGCGCGATCGATGACGGCGGCGGCGATGTCGATCTGCGCGAGCGTCGGCTTGCCGAGGCCGGTCAGCGTCTCGAGGTGGAGCACGTCGAGCCGGGCGAGGGCGGCGCCCGCGGAGCGCGGGTGGTTGCGCGACACGCTGCGCAGCTGCGAGATCGCCTCGTTGATGTGGCCGCTGGCGATGTACAGCTCGGCGACGCGCAGCGCGGCGAGGTCGGCGAGGCGCGGCACCTCGGCGAGGCGCTCCCACAAGCGCTTGGCCTCGGGGAGATCGCCGCTCGCCATCTGCCGCTCCGCGTCCTGCCACACCTCGAGCTCGGCGCCGAGATCCTCGGGCTCGGGCAACGGCAGGCGGACCATCGTCGCGAACGCCCGCAGGCGGGTCTGCTCGTCGGCGACGCCGTAGGCGATGCGGAGCGTCGCGCCGCTGCGCGTCGCTGCGAACGCCACGCCCGGTCGGGTGTGCGCGACGCGGATGCGCACGGCGCCGTCGAGCGGCCGGACGTCGACGTGCCACGGCGACGGCACCGCGTCGAGTGCGGCCGCGACGTCGTCGGGTGCCACGGCCAGCTCGATCTCGAAGCCGAGGGTGCCCGGCAGCGCACGGACGACGTGGTCTGCCGGTGTCGCGCCCAGGGGCAGCTCGAGCACCTCCTCGCGCAGCACGCCCTCGACGTGGGCGCTGACGGGGGCGCTGATTCGGGCGCTCGCGCGCCCCTGGCCGGGCGTGCGCGCCGCGACCGGCGAGGAGACGACGAGCAGCAGCGCGAGGGTTTTGACGCCGAGGCCCACGCGGGCCGTTAGAGCAACCTCCGTGCCGACGGGCGGCCGCGGTCCGGTGCGCTCAGGGGGCCGGGTCGCCGGTGGCGTCGCCTCGTCGTGTCCGCTTGCGGAGCTTCTCGACCAACGTGGTCCGGTTCAGGCCGAGCAGCATCGACGCTTGGTTCTTGTTGCCGCCGGTGCGGGCGAGCGCCTGATCGATGAGGTTGTTCTCGAACGCCTCGACGCTGCGGCGGAGGTCGAGCCCCTCGTCGGGCAGCAGGAAGTCCTCGGGCGCCGCGAGCACCCGCGGGTGGGGCGAGAGGACGATCGGCACCGAGTCGACCAGATCGATCGGGCTCGGCACCGCGGGCGCGACCGGCCCATCGTCGGCCAGGCGCATCCGCGGGCTGCTGGCGCTGGGCTCGATGCGGCCCTCGGGGGACGACGCGGCGGGATCGAGATCGACCGCCGTGAGCGCGACGAGGTCGCGCCGGGCCTCGCGGAGGATCTTCGCCGGGAGATCCGCGACCGTGAGCACGCCGTTGCCGGAGTGCAGCAGCGTCATCCGCTCGATCGCGTTCTCGAGCTCGCGGACGTTGCCGGGCCACGCGTAGCGGCACAGCGCGTCCATCGCCTCGTCGCCGATCGCCCCCACCCGCGAGTTGCGGCGCTTGGTCTGCAGATCGAGGAAGTGGCGCAGCAGGGCAGGGATGTCGTCCCGACGCTCGCGCAGCGGCGGCAGGTGCAGCGGGATGAGGTTGAGCCGGTAGTACAGATCCTCGCGGAACGTCCCGGCCTCGGCCATCTCCTCGAGGTTCCGGTTCGTCGCCGCGACGATGCGGACGTCGCACTTGCGTGGGCGCGTCTCGCCGACGGGCACGTACTCCTGCTCCTGCAGCACGCGCAGGAACTTCACCTGGACCGCGAGCGACATCTCGCCGATTTCGTCGAGGAACAGCGTGCCGCCGTCGGCGACCGCGAAGCGCCCGTCGCGGGACGAGCTCGCGCCCGAGAACGCCCCCTTGGCGTGGCCGAACAGCTCGCTCTCGATCAGGGTCTCCGGGATCGCCCCGCAGTTCACCGGGACGAACGCCTTCTTCACCCGCTGCGAGGCCTCGTGCAGCGCGCGGGCGACGAGCTCCTTGCCGGTGCCGCTCTCGCCGAGGATGAGGACCGTGCAATCGGTGTGGGCGATGCGCTCGAGCACGAGGAACACCTCGCGCAGCACCGCGGCCTCCCCGATGAGGTCGGGGGCGAACTTGTCGCGCCACAGCAGGCGGGGGTCCCGCTCGTTGCGGGCGGCGGGCGACCGGGCGCCAAGGACCCGACGCACCAGCTCGTGGAGCTGGTCGAGCTCGAACGGCTTGACCAGGAAGTCCGTGGCGCCGAGCCGGATCGCCTCGACCGCGTGGGAGATGGTCCCCTCGGCGGACATCATGATGCAGTCGCGGCTGAACCCGGAGGCGCGGGCCCGCTTGAGGACCTCCATGCCGTCGAGGTCGTCCATGCGCAGGTCGAGCAGGATGAGGTCGAAGGCGTGCTGCGCGATCGAAGCCAGGGCCTCGTTCCCGCCGCCGGCCGTCTTGCACGCGCATCCCAGGGCGCCGAGGTAGTTCGCGAGCAGGGTCCGGTGCGGCTCGTGATCGTCGACGATCAGCACCGAGGCCCCGCGCAGCATGTGATCGGCGGCGAGTCCCATTGCGAGCTACTATTCGATGGTCGGACCGGGGGGTCAATGGTCTGACGCCAGCGATCGTGCGGTCCGTGTCGGGCCTGTTGTGCGCCGCCGTGCCGTCCGCACTCACCTGCGTCCGTCGGAATTCTGGCGCGAGTCAGCGCCAGGCGATGGGCCGAGGCTCACCCGGCGTCGGTGATCGCGAGCGCGCCCGAGTCGCTCGACGCGCCCGTGTCGCTGCCCGTCGTCGCATCGGTCGAGGAGCCGGTGTCGGTGCCGGTGTCGGTGTCCGAAAGGCCGGTGCTGTCGGTCCCGTCGGAGCTCGTGCCGTCGGAGGTCCCCGTGTCAGAACCGCCCGTCGTGCCGTCCGTCGACGGATCCCCGGACGTCCCGTCGGAGCCCGACGAGGTGTCGCCGGTGGTCGAGGTGTCGCCGGTGGTCGAGGTGTCGCCGGTGGTCGAG
>LNFM01010692.1_pt1 | contig 12799 bp, 34 predicted proteins | sample 596031 | NCBI WGS metagenome assembly LNFM01 (sample SAMN04254537, study PRJNA301005) | activated carbon metagenome | isolation source: dual media filters at the Ann Arbor, Michigan drinking water treatment plant | place: USA: Ann Arbor
TACGGTTTCAGGTCGGCTTGCCCTTCCTTGATCGTGAACCCGTTACGAAGGAACACGGCGCGGATTGTTTCGCGATCATCGCCAGCGCTGACAGGGGATGAGTTGAGGCGGGCGACTTCATCAAGGCAGGCGTTGTGCGCTTCGGTCTCAATAAAACCCTCTCTACCTGTAACCTGATTCCAGGTTTTACGCTCAGGCAGCACCACCTCGCTCGGCTGGGCTTTCAGGTGTCGAACCATCGCCTGCAAGACTTTAATTGTCTGTGCGTCTTGTTCATGCTGGGCTTTCAGTTCGGCACCTTTCGACTGTGTCAGCTCAATCAGTTCTTTTCTTGGTTTTAATTCTTCATTCATTGTCACAGCTCCTTTAAAAAAACAAGTCCCTCACACCTTTTCAGGCATGAGGAACAATTTTCGTTATGAAGCGTTCGGAGAACGCCACACAGATCAGCTAAGTGAGTACTCAGATTCACGAATCAGAGCAGACAAGCCATGGAAGGTATTTTTATAGCTGACAGTGCTACCAGTAATCTGCTTAACAATGTCATTGAGGATGTTGCTGTCGGCCATCTCTGCAAAGATGTCGATATAGTGCTGGCGCATGTCGTTGCAGTAGTTAGGATGGCACTTGAACTCATCATGTACAGTGATAAGGTCAAATGGTTTGTGCTTAAGCATGGAATCAGCCAAGCGAATAAGAGCTTCAATGTGATCAGTTTCCAAACACTCGACTGAGTGGCTATTGATCCAAGGGAAGATGACTGCATCAACCATGTTGGTGCGTTCGTACAGATCCTTGTAAACAGCTATCTCATCATGAGCTTCCAAGGCATCACCATCACCACGAAATGCCAGCTCTTCAGTCAGTATTTCTTTAGCTGCTTGCAAGATCACCCAGTCATACTTGGAGCGACGTTGCATAGTGCGAAGCACGTAGGCATCGATTGAGTGAATGACGTTAGCTGCGAGCTTCACGTCATGCTCTTTGCCACATACAACCTTGAATGCATATTCGAAGGTAGCGTGATCCATCTCGTCTACTTCGATACGGCATTCCACTGTGTCAATGGTTTTGACACGAGCGTGGAAGTTGTCAGGTAGAACCCACTCATGGACTTCTGCATACGGCTGCCAGCAGTGAATCAGATCACCCAGCAGCTCGTTAGCCAGTGGGCAGACCTGTTCCACGCCAACGTAGAATGCAGCCAGCTCAGGAGTGTCCTCACCGAACAGGTACTTAGGCTCAGCCTTCGAACCGTATAGGTGGGTCATACATTACGTTCAATAGAGTTCGTTAAGCTCTACCAGCAGCATTATCTGCATCTCCATATTGCTAAGGAGTTCGGACTATATCATGCAGGTTATTTATACCCCGCCTCGGCGCTTCGACCCACTTGGGCCTACTCTACTCAGTTCAGTTTTCACTGCTTTTCGATAGTCTCTGCACTTTCTGGTGTTCCAAAACATGCTTGCACATATCAATGAATACGTCAGTTTGCATATCGCCTTTAGCACGATTAGCAGCCCAGCAAGTCCATTGTACATTTTCAATGTGATAACCTTGTTCAGGTATGATCTTGTCAATAGACAAAGATCTATGATGATTCTGTTCTATAGCTAAGTCACAACCAGTTAAAGCACATTTGCCTTGCTGTTTTTTAAATAACTCAAATAAAGAGTCAACAGTAATATTTAGCAAATCTAACTTTCCTGATTTTTTGGCTCGGCTTTTAGCATCCGCTAACCTTGCACGGATTGCTGAACGAATCCCCCGATCTTCCATAGAATACTTTTTTAGTACTCCAGATCCACGATAGTTAGGATTATTCTTACGCCATTCACGAGCTAATTGTGCATTACACAATTTGCAGTAGCTGTGATGAGCGTTAGAAGAAGCTCTAAAATTCGTTGATGCTTTTTGACTTTTGGTAAAGTCTTCCAGCGGTTTGGTTTGATCACATTTGGAGCAGTGTTTTGTTCGCATGCAAGGGATCTCTTAATCACTTATACGCAAAACTACCAGCTTAGCTCAGGATTGTCCACGTGGGGTATTCCCTGAGTTCACCGAGTTTAAAGGCCGCCATGACTAAGCGTTAAACGGCCTGTTTGATAGCACTGCGCTTGAGGCTCAGGCCACCACCCAGCTCCATGGAAGCTGCGTCTGTAACCAGTGTGTAGGCGTCTTGGCGAATGCCAGTGTTCACGAGGTTGGTCGCTTTGGCACCAGATAGGCAGCCAGTGAGGGTGGACATGATTTGCATGCCAGAGCAGCAAGCGTCCAATCCTACAGTGTGGCCAATGTCTTCGCCACGCTGTGCAGCACGAATGGCCATTACGGCCTTGAGGTACTGCGGTTGGGTCTTCTCTCCACAATCCAGATTCTCCAGATTGTCGAAGTTATCGAGCACCCATTGTATGCGTTGCTCGAACAGCATCTTGTCATGACCGAACTGATTAGCAGCATCGATCATTAGATATTCAAAGCCAGTATAAGTAACCATTTTTACTCTCCAGTGAGTAGTCTGTACATTAGGTATTCGGGAGGAACTTCTTTCTCTTTTGCTGTATACCACCAAACAGAGGTCTTATTCATAAGCTCCCCGCGATACCATTTTTCAATACTAGAATCCCACTCATGAATTTGAGAGTCTTGAGTAAGAAACTTTGCTTTCACCATGCCTTCTACATAACTTAGTACTGAGTCATCACACGGCAAACATATTGATTTAACATCACCGGTTATGTGGCCAAACCAATAAAGGTTCATCGGATCACCTTGGCTCATAGTTCTATACCTGCAAGGAACAGATGGAATTCTATAAACTTAGGCGCAACTTTCAGATCACGCACACGTAACTTAGAAACATCACGTGGGCCAGTCTTCAGAGCTGACCAGCGTTTAGTTTCATAGTTGTAGAAGTAGGCACTTATTACTTGGGCGAATCGCATTGCGCGTTTGATGCGGAGACCGGATAGCACCATGTGCTCGTCTCTTGGATTTATATCATCTGCAAGTTGCATCTCTTTAATTGCAGCTAAACCATTTTTCTTGTAAACAAGCAGAGCTTTATACATCGTTCACTCCATAAGCATATTGCTCAGTAGAATTTCAGAAGGGACTTGATTGGTGGTAAGTGGATGCTTTTCCCAACCCCCAGTGCGAACTTTTACTCGGCTCCAACCCTGCGGTTGAAGCAGCCAAACAATTTTTACTTTGTTCGCTTTCAGGTTTTCAGCGATGGTTCCCAAAGTTGCATCAGCAAATTTGAGTACACCGTCACTATCATGCCAGAACATGCGTTGCATACTTACCTCGCTATTAGTAGGTGCATCAGTTGAATTTCTTCAGGCACTTCACCTATTTGCTGTTTATTTGCAAGTGTTCTGGAACGCCAGTCACTTTTTCTTTATTAAATAAGTCTATTGAGGCTTTCTTGTAAGGAGAGCCTTGCGTACTGATGTGATAGCCCTGTGCGTATATACGCCCACGCTTGTCATACTTGTGCAGCAGATGAAACCGATTACCCTGAGCAGCCATGAGCTTATACATCTCATGGCTTTGCTTCTTGAACACCATCCAACTGTCCTGTTGGTCACGATTTTCAAACGGGTTGTTCGGTTCTTCTTCTACAGTACTCAGGAATTCCAAGTTCAAACACAGCTCAACACCGTTGACTATGTTTAGAACATCCAGACAAATATCACCTGAGTGGTGATTGTTGTTCAGGATCATGGATTCCGGTTTGCATGTCTCACGGATCTGCTGAAAGTTCTCAGTCAGAATGCGAGGAAAGCAAACCACGGGAGGTAGATACGTAGCGCGTTCAACCATGTGCATAAGCTTTTCAGGCAGCTCCACATTGGAGCTGATTTTCCACGAACCATAGCGACCTTCCTGACTTACGTCGTACACGTCTGTGTCACATACGATGGCTGTCATTTCAGCGATGGTAGTGATGCTTTCCTGCTTGTCGTCAAAGCCCAACATGCCAGCGAGCTTGGCAGTGAAGGAGCTGAACAGCTCTGGGATTTGGCAATAGCAGGATGCTACAAACAATTCATCAATGATGGGTTCGAGATCCAGATCACGAACCATCTCCATTCGAAGATTCTTCGAGGGGTAGCTGTAGGTTTTCCAACGGTACTCTTCGAGCAGTGCCACTGCTTTTTGTTTGGCTTCTTGGATGTCAGCTTCGCCATCCAGAAACTTACGGATGTACCCGTCGATGTGAGCACGGGCAAAGCTGAATTCATTTGCACGTTGCATATCGACGGGGAGCATACGATTAGACATAGAGAGTCCTTGAGAGTCAGTTAGTCAGTAGTAGTGCTTGCATGAGTATTTCTTGCGGTACATCTTTCTTGTCGGTCCACGCCCAGAAAGGGAATTCTCCACTTTCATTGTGTTTACTGTGCCTATACCAGACACCAGTTCCAGTGTCATAGCGGTAAGCCCATTTAGCCCCAGCTTTCAAACTGTTAGTAGCCCACTGTCTTCCTTTGAGTATGTTATGTATCTTGCCTTCGTCATCGTATGCCTGAACATGGACACGATCTTCCATGTTCTTGGCATCCCAGTCCTCATAAATAGCAAAGAACAAAACTTTGTTAATGCTCATTGATGGTATCCCCAGCTAATAGCAGGTACATGGCTATCTCTGCTGGTATTTCAGCAGGAAGCCTGTGTCTTATTTCATGTTTACGGTGTTCATACTGCCAATGATCCATGCCTATGGAGTAATGACGGACTATCCACACTCCAAATGACTGATTGGTAAGTAATGATCTGTAAATGTTACGAGCTTCGTTGCTACAAGCTGGAAAAGCTATCTGAGGCGAGGTACTTTTCACAGCTTTCAACTGTCCGTCCTGATTACTGAGGTAGAACAGGATTATCTTTTCCACGACTATCCCCCATGAAAAAAGGGAGCCTTAGCTCCCCTGTTTTACAGACCAGAACGTCACGTTGTCCGGACAGCGTTCCACCAGTTCTTTGATGAGCCAGTAGGGCAAGCCTTGTCCGGGCATCTCCACATGGAATTGCAGAGCCTTATTTTCATTGGCTTGATCCATGAGGAGCTTGGTTCCCATGCCCAGACAGTCCAGTGTCACTTCACCTTCAGCGAAGCGACGGTCTTGGAACACACCGATCTTGCCACCAGCACGCAGGCCGAAGCAGCCATGGTCGCCACAGCCTTCCATGATGAACTTTCCCACGGCTTCTGGGATATTGGCATCAGGGTATTTACGCACGAGTGCGGTGGCCATGGGCGTCTTGAACGTCGCTGCATTACTGGCAGTGAGTTCGCTGGAGCAAAGGATGATGAAGCGATCTGCCTTTTCAAATGCAGACCACATATCACCTTGTTTAAAGTTGGCCATGAATGTACATCCCCAGATCAACGAGCATTAGGATCATTGCGATAATGCCAACGACCACGGTGATGAATTTGAGCTTTGCCACTTTGCCAGCGACAGCCCAATAAGCCATTTGCTCAGCAACGGTATCAACGCCCTTCATTTCCATGAACTGCATACTGCGTTCAGCACGCAGCAGCTTCAGGAATGCGATGACTGTGATTGCAACCAGCAGGAACATCAGATAGTCCATGATCAATTCCTCAGCAGTTCGATTTGTGTGAAAGCACCATCAGGGTCTTGCAGTACCAGCGTTTTGAAAGTGCTGATCTCCCACAGTACTTTGTAGTCCTTATCAGCATGAATGCAGATGTCACGATCAGCATCGGCCATCTTCATCGACAGCAATGCCTTGCGAATGGTGATACCACCAGCAATTACCTTTCTGCGTACATCAGTGATGGTTACGAAAGTTTCCATATCGGTAGATCCTGAATTTAGGTTGATAGGTTATCGTTTTACATAGCCAGAATTGGCTGTTTTTGGAGTTTTACTTTATCGGTTTGGAGTTACTTGTCTTCACGCTCATTTCGAGGGCCGGGACTCACTGGTTGTTGGGTAGAACCGATACGACAAAGACCACGGCCAACACTGTCACTGACAGCAGGCAGGACTTCACACTCGATGTGTGAGGTTCCTTTTTGTAGCACTGCAAGAGCAGCAGCGACTGACTCTTTGTTTGCAATGCGAGAGGTGTACGAATCAAGTGCAATCTGGTGTGGATGTTTCATGCATAGCCCTTAAATGAATAAGCCGAACCCGAAATGGGCTCGGCTTATTGTATTGCTTACAACGACAGTTGAGAGTCGTCGGCGGAACGAGGGAAACCAACATCCAGCACGATGCGGGACTTCAGGTTTTCCAGACGCTCGGCAGCAACTTCCGGAGTCAGGGCCACGCCCTTCTCGTCTACCGTGAGGTAGGTGTGGAGCTGCTTGTGGGTGTCGTTGCTTTCGACCAGTGGCAGTGCGATCAGGCGAATGGTTTTGCCATCGCGAGTCGGCAGGCTGAAGTTCACAAAAGCGACAGCTTTCTCGAATTGAGCTTTGTCGGAGTTACCAGCGGTGTTGCCTTTTTTGAGAGCCATGAGAATCACCTGTGTAATGAGTGTGAGGAAGTGTGTGGCATCTTTGCCATTTCAGCGCCGTAGGCGTTGTGTGCTTTGTTACCAGTTGGGTTCGTCAGTGGACGACTTGTCCCATTGATCCCACTGTTTTTCGATGTGCTCGATAGTTACGTGTTCATAACCACGAGTGTGCAGTTCTTTCAGAACTTCATCAGGACACTTCTGCTGGTGATAGCCAGCGTCGATGATCTTGGAAGCTTTGTTGGAATTTACGATGGCATGAATATTGGTGGACATGATGAGAGTCTCGGTAGTTGGGGAAATCCCATATCAGGGCCGTAGGCCATAGCCTTACAGCGGAACGAGCAGACCACACACAGGAGCAATTTCACTCCAGAACATGATCACTGATGGCACAGCCAACATGATCGCAGTCCATGAGAATGACCAAGCACCGATCACATACACGAAGAACTTCGGTGTGCTTTCTGTGTGCATTGCCTGTTTAAAGAGGTACATAGCTGTACCGCCTGCCACGGTTGTCACCATTACAAACAGCATCAATAGCATTTGTGCAGTTGTCATATCAGATCTCCATTAGCATGGCTTGCAGGCGCATTGAATCAGGGACAACTTCATTGGCACGTTTCCATGCCATGTTGTCACTGCTCACTTTTTGCCAGCGATACCACATGAGTGTTTTCATTCCAAAAGCAGCTCTGGTGCCTAAGAAGTCGCCTTCAGCGCCCAGAGTGTGTGCTTTGGATGAGTTATCGAAAGGGCCGAGCACTTGTGCATCAGCCTTGAACAGGTAGTAGTTTGGAACTAGCTGCATATCAGATCCCCGATAGCATCACCTTGAGTAGGAACTCTGGTTTGACTTCGTGCTCTTCCAGATCACGCCAGTACAGCCCACGTTCATCATTCTCAGCCGGTTGAGTCCACTCGAACCAACGGAAATTAGCCTTCGTAGAATCGTGTGTGTACAGCTGATCACCGGGATTGGCTATGTCCAGACACGGGCCAGCATTTTTATATGGCCCTAAAATCTGTCCGTCCGGTTTGAACAGATAGTGTTCATCAGCCATTAGATTCAGTCCGTGCCAAGATCCTCATGGCATGGTTTTCATCAACCAAGTTGAGTGTCTGCAACATCTCAGCAGGTGACTTACCTTCAGCCAGCAAGGCATGCAGAGCATTCTTGCGAGCATCGAGATACACAGACCACCAGTCCTTTGGCTTCTCTTCTTGAGGCAGATTGACTGCCTTGGGACGAACATAACCACTCAGCTCTTCAAGCTTGAGCATCAGCAAAAGGAAGTCATCACCCTTTGCACCGTCATTACGGCTAACCCACTTGTGAGTAGTAGGCCAGTAGTCCACAAGACCACTGATAGTGCTTATCACAATGTGCATACCGTTGTTATGCACACTGATCAAGTACCCAGCAGCACGTATAGCATCTACACGTAATTTAGCTAAAGTTGACATAGGTTCACCTATAGTAATGAGAATCAGTTACAGTTATGGACACTACTAATAGTCACCCTAGCTGTCAGCCAGAATGCCTATCAGCACCACCCATTCAGGAATGTTTTCTGTGTGCCAGCACCACACACCATCGTTGCGAAGGCATGCGTAATCGATGCTCCCATCTCTGTTCACATCGATATACCAGTCACCTGCGTGAGCATGACGCTTTTCCTGCTCTTCAAGCACAGCCCCATCACGACAATGGATCTGTGCTGACATCAGAACGTACCCCAGTAGTCCCTATCGCTGCCCAACCAAGGCATCCATGCCTCGTCAAACGAGCAGTTAGACGGAGCTTTGAGGAACATAGGAGCAATATCGCCATGCTCATAACCAGCAAGACCACAGCCAATGCACGTAATCTTGAACTCAAGCTCACTATGCAGCTTGGCATACTGGATAAAGTAATCGACATACGTCTCAATGGCTGTCAATGGCAGTGTTCTGATCTTCCGATCCTTGGTAGGAATGGCAAAGCTATTGCCATAGTGGCCATAGCCAATGCCATACACAGCACCATGCTGTCTTTCTGCAATACGTGCAGCACCAGCACCATGGATACCGGCTTCATTGCTACCAAATACAAATACGGGATTTTCTTTCATGGTTTGTTCCCTGAGATAGACAAGTGATAACCACAGGCATTGAGCACAGCATTGAGCTTGCTCAGATGTGGAGTGCATTCAGCAATGGATAACCACCGCTTGATGGTGTTCTTGGTGATAGTGGTATCAGTCACCAACTCAGTGCGTTCTACGATGTAGTCCACACTGGTTGCAGCCACTTCTTTGGCAATGATGCCCATCGCAGCACGCACCAAGCCCCGGACACTAGAAGCAGTGATAGGTTGCTTAGGCATGTGTCTGCGCATAACGGCATCAGCAAGGTCTTTAGCCTTCATGGTTTCACCTCAGTGATTGTGTAATGGCCTTTATCAGCCAACGCATAGGCGTAGTCTTCGGCCCATTCCCTAGGAGGAATCTGAGCATCACCGGAGAAAGCTTGAGTGCATTCCTCCATCTGACCTGTTTCAGGATCACGCCAAGTGATTCGAAAAGTCTGCTCAGTTGTCACGGATGTGTACCTCCAAACGGTTCGAAATCGACAGACTCACCATTGTGGTCAGTCAGGCTAATACCAGTGTTCAGTCCCTCAGTACCGCGAGCAGCTACTTGAGCACGGAACACGGCAGCATCAGTGGTGTAGGCATAGAACTCATACTCATGATCCATGCCACACTCATCAGTCCACTGAACTGAGTACACACGCAGACGACCTTTGAGATTCTCCATAGCAAGGAGCTTTGCAGAGCACTGAGCAAGGAACTGTGTATTCATTGGTTTGTACCTAGAGAGAGCTGATGAGCTGTGCTACTGCCATGCCCATTAGTGTGAAGAACACGCACATAGTGATCAGTGCATGCATGACGATGCGTTTACCAGTCATTGCACCGAGCAGAACAATCACACCGGCCATAAGAAAGCCGATGCAAGCACCGTTGATGAGGTATTCATATTCCATGTGTTACTCCTTATCTGAAGGGACTTGAGCATAGGCACGTACCCATGCAATTCGTTTAGGAGCAAGGTGTTGAGTGCGTCTATCCCAACGGTGAATGTAGTTTCTTGCACCAAATGGGTAGACCTGAGACAAGTCAGCTGCATCCAGCTGTGCTCGTAACCCCTGTTGCACTAAGTACATCTCATGAGCACTCAACGAGCTGCTTCTATAGATATTTGCGCACAGTCCATCAGCACGTGAGTAGCCATACCCACAGCCGTCTGGAGCACCTGCATCCAGCCAACCTGCGTACTCCTTGTAGTACTTGACCATGTAGTCAGGTTGGTTTTCCGGTACGTAAGGGACACGCTTGGACAGCAGCAGCCACATGAGCTTGAGGTAGAGAGCTTTCATGAATATTCCTATGGTTTGGATGAGTCCACACTGGGCCAATTAGCCCACGTGATTGACGCCTGTAGCCTCGTAGATACAAGGCAGGCCATTCCCACACACTGTCTGGGAAAACGTACAGGTGATGACTCCACCCAGTACGTGACACACGGAAAGCTTTCATTGCTGATTGAGCTGACGAATCAACTCAATTGATTCAGCCGAACGCTTAGTGACCATGCAGGTGCTGTGATAAGTGAACGCAGCTGTGTAATCAGAGGCTTTGCCACCGAATTTTTCAGCTCGTTCACTGGCACTAGGCACCAACACAATTGGTTTGCCGCAGATAGAACAGTTCATGAATCAGAACTCCATACGGAACAGCTGAGTCTTGTAACGAGCAGGTGCCTGCATCGCCAGTTCTTTGATCTTGTAGGACTTGGCTTTGCCCCACACCCAGTGGTTGAGGTTGATGATATTGCGTCCATTGATACGGCTAGCAAGCAGAGCAGCATCAGCTTTGTTAGCGAACAACAGCTCGTGTACAAGCAGCTGATTGTCAGTACGACCAGTGTTGAGGTGCATGTGTAGGCGATAGCCACCACTCTTGCCTTTAGCTGGTAGTACTTCGATGTGGTACGGATACGCAGACAGTTTGAGATTGGCCATAATGAATACCTGTGGTTATATACAGTAGTTTAGGAACGAACATTAAGTAGAGCAGTGTTCAAGATTGTCGAGATAAGCAGTCTCAATTACTTTGTAGATAGATGCTGCACAGTAGTTTTTGACTTCGCCATGAGGGAACTTCACATGCAGACAGTAGTCGCGAGTAGCATCGTCTTGGAAGATAGTGACAGTGGATTCACTGCCATTCTCAACGTAGCCCATCAGCTTACGAAGACGCTCAAACGCAATGTGCTGCTTGGTATCTGTAATGAGGGACATTTCATTCTCCGATGAGCACTGCGTGCTCTCTCCGATAAAGTAATTGATCAACGATGATGCGCTTACGCGCTCTGCGATCATCCATAACAGATGCGTAGCATGACGATTATGGTATCGGTGAGGTATCGGAATAGATGGAGATAGTAGAAGGAATATCGGTATTGAGATTGGTATCTAACTTTGTAGTGCATCACCTACTCAAACTCTGTCCCTCTCAGCTCTATAGAGAACTGTGACTACAACTGTACTGAGCACTAAAGATCTGCTCTTCAAGTACTGTCTGAAAGGAAAGAGGATGTGTGACTTGTGTGTGCTTGAGAAAAAGAAGGCCCACTCCGGTTAGGGAGTGAGCCAAAGGTGTAGCGTCGATGAAGACTAGAGCTGGTATTACAGGAACTGAGCGATAGCTGCTGTGGTGCAGATAGCGAGGATGATGTGGGACATGGTTACTTCGGTAGTGAGGATGCGTGCCATGGGATGAGAGTCCTATGTAGTGTGAGCAGTGTGTACAGGGTTTACTCTGCTGGTGTGGTAGCAGGAGTGGTGATGCCGAGAGCTTGAGCTGCCTTGGCGTTGTCTGCGTTGAGCAGTACGATCTTGTGACTGCGTTCGAGGTTGGCCTTGTGGTTGAAGAAGCCGGTTTCGTCTTTAGCCCATTCGGTGACGTTCTCACCTGCTTGAGCGAGGTTAGTGAATGCACGGAAGAGGGATTCGAGAGCAGCGAAGAACTGATTGAGAGCCTTGAACATGGTGATACTCCGGAGTGTAGTGGATGGAATTCCACAGCAGAGCCGTAGGCTTACGCTATGAGCAGCACAGGAGAAGGGTGGGTGGGTAGCGCGGAAATCCAAAAGTCTCAACAGGCCGGGGGGGTGTATCGGGAATTGGAGGGCGCGACACTGAAGTACTGCATCGATCAGTCTGCATCAAAAATTATTAACATGCTAATGTTTCACAATGTTCAAGACTGTCAGACATTATTTAGGTTAGATTGCCAATCTTCATTCTTACTACACCTAGATGATCTGTTACAGTAAGTCCATCTATGTTAATCTTTATCTTAGCATTACAGTATTCTACCCACTTCTGTTGAACAACAGGGTCTTTGTAATAACCTTCAGGTATTTCCAAAAGCAAGCACTCCAGTTCTGTGTACTTACTAATGTCATCAAAGGAATAAAATTCCTCAAAAAATTTTTGCCGGTTTCTGTCTCTATCGTTCATCGGAAACTCTCCGCGTGTTCAAGTAGATGGGGGTAGAGCGCTCCGCAGCTGCTTGGCGCAGGGCAGGCATACAACGACGGCTTACCCTCACGGTTTGCTCACGGCCCTTAAGGTAGAGCACGCCACCTTGGTTGTTGAGGTAGGCGTAGGCCAGCGAGTCTTTGGACACAAGGTGTTCACGGTGGACACGGACGAAGAAGTCTCCGAACTTCTCTTCCAATGCTTTCAGGGTGGTGGTCAGCAGGAGTGACTTGGTGACTCCATAGGCTACGACGAACTTGTCCTCAGCCCTGAATAGAAGAATGTCCTCCAGAGCCATGCGTACTAAGCCACGACCCTCGAAGCGTTCTTCTACATACAGACCAGTCTTGCTACTCATCAGACGTTCAACGCTTCTTCGGCCAGCAGGGATAGCTGACGGGCGTACTCATTGAAGTCGTCTTCAGTCCAGCACGGGGCGAGGCGGAAGTGGGCGCAGTTGGCATTCTTTGCTTTCATGGCTTCGATCTGTGCCTTGATTGCTTCCATGCGACACTGGATGGCAAGTAGCTGGTTATTCATGGTCTATTCCTTTGGTAATTGGTTTGAATTGGTGGAAGTGCTGGGACTACGTAGTTACCCAGTCCGGTCTTATCACAAAGCCCAGCGCTATAGACGAGGCACACCCCCATTGAACTTATGCTATCCTCGCGGCAACTATATACACCCGAGGGGCTAATGA
>LNFM01033745.1_pt1 | contig 12797 bp, 9 predicted proteins | sample 596031 | NCBI WGS metagenome assembly LNFM01 (sample SAMN04254537, study PRJNA301005) | activated carbon metagenome | isolation source: dual media filters at the Ann Arbor, Michigan drinking water treatment plant | place: USA: Ann Arbor
GTGCCCGCGCGCTGCAGAGCGCCCGCGGCGGGCTCGAGTGGGCCGCCTTCCAGGTGCTGCAGAACCCCGCGCCGCCGGCCGCCGCGCCGGCCTGTTTCGCCAGCACGAACATGACGGTGGCACCGTACACGGTCACAGTCGGCTGCACGCGCACGCCCAGCAGCGGCACCGTGGCCGACGGCGCCACCACGATGGTTTTCTACCAGCTCGTGGCGACGGCCTGCAACGCGCCGGTGTCCGGCGCCTGCCCGGCCACGGGTACGCCGGGGGTGACCTACCTGGAACGGCAGCTCAGCTGGACGGTGGTGCGATGAACAAGCTGGCAACGCTGACCTTGCGGGCCCTGCGCCGGCTGCCGCTGCTGGGCGGCCTGTGCGCCGCGCTGCTGGCGAGCCCTGCCGCCGAGGCAGCGCCCGCGCTGCTGGGCACGCGCACCACCGCCGTCACCGCGGCGGCGACCACCAGCCTGGTCATCAACCGGCCCACGACCAACGGTACCCGGGTCTTGCTGTTGGCCCAACTGGCGGTGCGCGGAGGTTCCGGCGCCACGATCACGCCGCCGACGGGCTGGGCACTGGTCAACCGCACCAACAACAGCACCGTGGTGGCGCTGGCGGTGTACAGCAAATGGGCGGCAAACACCGCCACCGAGCCTGCGAACTACACATTCACCTTCACCAGCGCACATGCGGCCGGATCCATTGCAGCCTTCAGCGGCACCGCGCCGGGCACGCCGGTGGCAGCGAACGCCGGCCTGGCCGACACCGTCAGCGACACATCGATAGTTGCGCCGGCGGTCGCCCCAGCCATGGGCGACACGCTGCTCGTGGGCGTGTGGGCCAGTTCGAGCGCCAGCCGCCTGTACACGCCGCCTGCAGGCATGACCGAACGGACCGACATCGGCTCCAGCGGCACCACCAGCGGCACACGGCTGGGCATGGCCACCCAGGTGCGCACGCCCGGCGGCGACACCGGCACGCGAACGGCCACGCCCAGCGGCGCCGTCACCGGTGTGGGCATGCTGCTGGCGCTGGCGCCGGCCGTGGTGCCGCCGTTCTACCTGCAGGCCACCGGCCTGCCCGACAGCACGATGAACTCGACGGTGCCGACGGCCGCGCCGCTGGCCAACCACGACCCCGCGCGCGACGCCGCCGCGGGCCTGGTCATCGCCAAGGGCGGCAGCGGCGCCACCGAAACGACCGACACGCTGTACCAGCGCTGGCTGAGCGACGGCCAGGGCATCGTGTTGAGCGGCAGCTTCCAGCTGCGCATCTGGACGGCAATGAAGGACTTCGATACCAGCCTGGGCGGCACCGTCAACGCCTACCTTCGTGACTGTGACAGCGCGGGCAACAACTGCAGCACCCTGGCCACGGCCAGCATCACGCGCGCCAACTGGAGCGGCGGCTCGACGACCTGGGTGCCGACCACCTTCAACTTCGGTAGCCTGAACCTGCAGGTCGACGGCCCGCGCAAGCTGGAACTCAAGCTGGTGGTGGCGGGCACCAGCGGCGACAGCATGTGGTTCGCCTACGCCGCCGCGGCCAACCAGAGCGTGATCGCCGTGCCGTTGACCGCGGTGGACCATTACCAGGTCGTGCTGCCCAGCGGCAGCGTGAGTTGCCTGCCCAGCACGGTGACGGTGACGGCCTGCACCGACAGCAGCAGCCCCTGCACCAATGCCGCCACCACGGTCAGCGGCCAGACCGCCACCCTGGCCGCCAGCGCCGGCACGCTGGCCAGCACGGCGCTCAGCTTCAACGCCTCGGGCGTCGCCAGCACCACGCTGAGCTACCCGACGGCCACCAACGGCGCCGCGGCGGCGGTGACGCTGTCCGGCGAGTCGTCGGCCGCGAACAACGTGCGCCGCTGCTGCCCCGACGGCAGCAGCTGCCAGGCGGCCAACATTTGCAGCACCACCTTCGCCACCGCCGGCTTCGTCATCGCCGCCGCCGCCGACGGCGCCGCAGCCACCGTGCCGACGCAGACCGCCGGCACGGCTTCCGGCAGCTTCGTGCTGCGCGCCGTGAGGACCGGCACCCCCACCGCCGCCTGCGAAGCCGCGATCACCGGCGCGACCACGGTGGACTGGGCCTACGAATGCAACGACCCCGCCACCTGCTCGGGCAGCAACCTGACGAGCGTCGACGGCGGCAGCGCCACCCCCGTGCAACGCAACAACGACGGCATCGTCGGCAGCTACACCGCGGTGCCGATGACTTTCGACGCCAGCGGCAATGCGCCGTTCAGCTTCACCTTCAACGACGTCGGACTGAGTACCTTGTGGATGCGCAAGACGGTGGGCGGCGCGCTGCTGCAGGGCGCCAGCAATGCCTTCATCAGCAAGCCCGCGGGTTTCACCGTCACCGGGCTCGTGCAGACGGCCGCCCCCAACACCGCCAACCCCGCAGCCAACGGCGCCACCGGCGGCGTCTTCGTGAAAGCCGGCGAGGCCTTCACGGCCACCGTCACCGCCACCACGTCCACCGGCGCGGCGGCGCCCAACTTCGGCAGGGAAAGCAGCGCCGAGGGCGTGAGCCTGACGCCCACGCTGGTGCTGCCGGCCGGCGGCAGCAGCGGCACGCTGAGCAACGGCACGGTGGCCGGCGGCAGCTTCACGAACGGCGTGGCCACCGTCACCAACCTTGCGTTCAGCGAGGTCGGCATCGTCACGCTGAGCCCGGCTGTGGCCGACGGCAACTACCTCGGCGCCGGCGCCGTCACCGGTACCCCCACCGGCAACGTCGGCCGCTTCGTGCCGGCGCGCTTCGCGCTGTCGGCACCCACGCTGACGCAGCGCGCGGCGCTGGCGTGTGCGCCGGCGTCGGCCTACACCTACCTCGACGAGAACTTCCGCCTGACGATGACACTGACGGCGCAGAACAGCGCCGGGGTGACGACCACGAACTACACCGGCGCCTTCGCGCGCTTCGACGCCACGGCCGCCACCGGCTGGGGGCTGGCCGGCATCGACGGCAGCACGGTGTTCAGCGGCGGCAGTGGCCGACTCTCGCTGGGCAGCGCCGCCGGCAGCTGGAGCAACGGCGTGCTGGCCGACGCCATGCTCAACGCCGCAGCCTTGCGCGGCAGCGCGCCCGACGGGCCCTTCAACGCCGTCTTCGGCGTCGCCCCCACCGACCCCGACGGCGTGGCGCTGACCACCCTGGACCTCGACACCGATACACCGGCCAACGGCGCCGACCGCGCCACGGTGGCCACGGTAGCGCTGCGCTTCGGCCGCCTGCGCCTGGTCAACGCCATCGGCGCGGCCGACCGCGCACTCGCGCTGCCGCTGCAGGCCGAAAGCTGGAACGGCAGCGGCTTTGCGCTCAACACGCTGGACAGCTGCACGACCGTGCCCACCGGCGCCGTGAACCTGGGCCGCCGTCGCGGCAGCCTGACCGCGGCCGACGTGACGGCAGCAGGGCCGGTCACGCTGGTCGGCGGCGCCGGGCGGCTGCAGCTCACGGCCCCCGCAGGCGGTCGCAGCGGCACGCTGGACGTGGCGCTGAGCCTGGGCGCCACGCCCGCCGACGCCGCCTGCGTCGGCGCCTGGACGCCCACACCCGCAGCCACCACGGGCGCGGGCCTGGCCGCCCTGCGCAGCAACTGGTGCAGCAGCGCCTACGCCCACGACCCCGCTGCGCGCGCCACCTTCGGCCGCCAGCGCACCAGCGGCAGCACCGTCTACCGGCGCGAGAACTTCTGACATGGCCCGCGCCGCTGGCGCGTGCGGCAGCGAACTGGCGGCCTTTGAGCCCGCTGCTCGGCAGATCGGCCGCGCGCCATCTCCCTAGCATCGGCGGAGAGAGTGGTCATGTGCCCGCCCGCGGCGCACGCCCACCGTCACTGGCAGACCTACCCCACGAGCAGCACCATGAAGTGGCCCTGGCAACGAAACAACGGCAGTGGCACGCTGTGCTTCAGCAGCACCGACACGGGGCTGGGCTGGGCACGCGTGGACCGCGCCGGTGCGCCGCTGCACTGCGGCTTCGTGGCGCGCGACGCCGACAGTCCCGCCGACTACCTGAAGCGCGTGCGTGAAGCCGTGCCCGCACCGCGCGAGGCCACCGCCGTGCTGCCGCTGCCCGCGGCGCAATGGCTGCGCATCGACGCGCCGGCCGTGCGCCCCGAGGAACGCACATCAAGGAGTACATCGAAGGCCCGCTCGACGAGCTGACGCTGGACGTGATGGAAGTCGACACCGAGCCCACACGCGCCACCAGGCAGCTTTTCGTCGTGGCCGCCACCCAACGTGTCATCCGCGGCACCACCGAGCTGGCACGTGGCGCGGGCTGGGAGCTGGGCGCCATCGACGTGGCCGAGACCGCGCAACGCAACCTGCAGACCGCCACCGCCGCCGCCGCCGGCCTGGGCAGCCGCGCCAGCGCCGCGCTGATGGTGCACGGCACGCAATGCCTGCTGAGCTTCTGCGCCGACGGCGAACTCTTCGACACACGCCGGCTCGAGTGGGAAGGCGCCACCCAGCGCAGCGCCGCGCCGGCAGCCGCCGCGCCCGCGGCCGAGGCGCTGGAACTCGACTTCGTCGACTACGGCGCCGAGGACGACGCCGGCCCCGCCGACGACGGCCAGACGCCGCGCATCGTCATCGAGCTGCAACGCTCCTTCGACGTCTGGGAACGGTCCTGGCCCGACCGGCCGCTGGCCGGGCTGTGGGTCGAGGCCGGCGCAGAGACCACCGCGCTGGTGGCGCTGCTGCGCCGCAGCCTGGGCCTGCGTGTCGAGGCGTTGGACGCCACCGCGCTCTTCCCCGGCTTCGTGCAGGCCTGCCCCGATGCCGTGCAGCGCCTGGCGCTGCTGCCGCTGCTGGGCGGCCTGCTGCGCACGCTGCCTGCGCCCACGCGAGGGTCCACCCGGGCCGCCAGCTGAGGGCCAGCCCTGCCATGCCTCGCCAGATCAACCTCTACAGCCCCAGCCTGCGCGAGCCGCAGCGGCACTTCGTCGTGCGCTCGATGCTGCAGGGTGTGGCCGCGTTCGCGGTGGCGCTGCTGACGCTGTGCGGCTGGACGCTGTGGCGCAGCGCCGAACTGCAGCGCGAGCTGGGCTCGGCCGACACCGCCTTCCGCGCCGAACAGCAGCGCCTGGGCCGCAACCTGGCCGCCGTGCCGGCCGCCACCGATGCCACCGCGCTGAACCAGGAGCTGGCGGCTGCCCAGCAGGCGCTGGCACAGCAGCGCGGCGTGCTCGCCGCGCGCCAGGAGGCGGCGCTGGCCGAGGGTGCACGCCCGGCCGCCTGGCTGCAGCTGCTGGCGCGCAGCACGCCGCCCGCAGTGTGGCTGACGGCCGTACGCAGCGTCGGCCCGCGCATCGAGATCGACGGCTACACGCTGCAGCCCGAGGCACTGCGCCCCTGGCTCGACCGCGTCACCGCCGAAGCGCCCGCCGGCGCGCGTGCACTGGCCGCCGTGGCCGTGCAGCGCGAAGCCGGGCTGCCGGTGGGCGAGGCCTGGTCCTTCCGCATCGTCAGCGGCACACCCGACGGCGCGCGGAGAGTCGCGCCATGAACACGCTGCGCCTGCACGCCCGCACGCTGGCACGGCGCATCGACGCACTGAGCCTGCGCGAGCGCGTCATCCTCTTCGTCTCTGCCGTGGTGCTGCTGGCCGGCGTGGCCGACGCGCTGGTGCTGTCGCCGCAGTTCGCGCTGCAGAAGACGATGGCGCAGCGCATGCACCGCCAGAACCAGGAACTGGACACGCTGCGCGCACGTGTGTCCCAGGCCGCCGCGCCGCTGCGTGAAGACGACAGCCCGCGTGGCCGCGCGCTGGCCGCGCTGCAGCTTGTGCACGAGGAGCAGGCCGCGCTGACGCGCCAGCTCGAAGCGCTGGCGCCGGCCGGGGGCGCCGCCGCCTCGGCCGTGCAGCCCGACCTGCCGCAGCTGCTGACCCGCGTGCTGCGCCGCCACGAACGGCTGACGCTGCTGCAGCTGGCCACCGTGGACGACGGGGCGCACAAGGCTGCCGACGCCCCGGCCACCGGCGCAGCGCCGGCGCACGGTGCCACGCCGGCGCAGGCCCTCGAACTGCAGCTGCAGGGCGCCTACGCCGACCTGCTGCAGTACCTGCTCGACATCGAACGTGCCGTGCCCGGCCAGCGCTGGAGCACCTGGCAGTTGACCACGGGCCCCGGCGCGCCGGTGCTGACGCTGCGCCTGAAGCTGGCTGGAGAGTCCTGATGAAGCCGTACCCGAACTCGCCCGCCAGCGGCCCCGCGCCGCCGGGCGGCTGCACCCCGCAAGCCGGGGTCACCGCAGCCCGCGTCATCCGGATGATCTTGCCGGCGCTCGTCGCACTGATCGCACTGCTGGCCTGGGCACCCGTGCCCGCGCAGGCCGAGCGTGACCCGACCCGGGCGCCCGAGGTGTTCGCCGCCGCCGCGCCCGGTGGCGCAGCGCCGAGCACCGGCCGCACGCTGCACCAGCTGCTGGTGGTCGATGGCCGCCGCTACGTCGTCGACGGCTCGCGGCTGCGCGGTGTCGGCGACATGCTGGGCGCCGCCCGCATCGAAAGCATCGAAGACGCGGCCGTGGTCGTGCGCGACGCCGGCGGCATACGCCGGCTGCAGCTGCACGCCGGCGTCGTCATCAAGCGCCCCGCCCCGCAGGCGCGTCCCGCCGTGCCGAACAGCAGGTAAAGACCATGACCCGACTGCCGCCCTTCCGCCCCAACCCGACGCGCCAGCACCTGCGTGGCCTGCTCGGCCTGCCCGCCGTGCTGGCGATGCTGAGCGCCTGTGCGCCGCTGCAGCCCGTGCGCCACGACCCCGAGGCCGCCGCCAACGCGCTGCGCGCCGAGCTCGCGCCGCCGCCGGCGCGCACCACACCCGCCCCCGGCGCTGCCGCCACCGGCGCGGCGCCCGTGCCCGGTGCCACGCGCCCGGCGGCGCCGCCCGCACCCGCGCCCGAGCCGCGCTTCGACCTCATCGTCAACGGCGCCAGCACACGCGACGTCTTCCTCTCGCTGGTGGCCGAGACCCCCTACAGCATGATGCTGCACCCCGAAGTCGAGGGCCAGCTCTCGCTGACGCTGCGCGGCGTGACACTGCGCGAGGCCCTCGAGTCCATACGCGACGTGCACGGCTTCGAGTTCCGCATCGAGGGCCGCCGCATCACCGTCTACCCGCCGCGCATGCAGACGCGCATCTTCAGCGTCAACCACCTCAACACGCGCCGCCAGGGGCGCAGCGAGGTGCGGGTCTCGGGCGGCAGCGCGCCGGCCAGCCCGCCTGCCAACGGCGGCACTGGCAGCCCGACGCCCGGCCAGGGGGGCCAGCGGCCCGACAGCAGCGAAGTCACCAGCACCAGCAACGCCGACTACTGGACCGAGGTCGTCGAGGTGCTGAAGGGCATCGTCGGCAGCGGCCAGGGCCGCCACGTCATCGTCAGCGCCCACGCCGGCACCATCGCCGTGCGCGGCATGCCCGACGAACTGCGCCAGGTGCAGGCCTTCCTGGCCGCTTCGCGCATGGCCATCGAACGCCAGGTGATGCTGGAGGCCAAGATCATCGAGGTCGAACTGCGCGACGGCCACCAGTCGGGCATCGACTGGAGCTACCTCGGCCGCGAAGGCGCCATCGGGCAGCTCAGCGGCAACGCCGGCAACCCGCTGCTGGGCAATGCCAACGGCCTGCCCACGCTGCCTGCGGCGATGGCCGGCGCGGTGGCCGAGTCGCTGGGTGTGCCGCTGGGCAGCGGCGGCACGCTGGGGCTGGCACTGGCCACCAAGGGTTTCCAGGCCGTGATGGGCTTCCTGGAGACCCATGGCGACGTGCAGGTGCTGTCCAGCCCGCGCATCGCCACGCTGAACAACCAGAAGGCGGTGCTGAAGGTGGGCGTGGACGACTATTTCCTCACCAACGTCAGCGGCGGCAGCACGAACAGCTCGACCAGCAGCAACACCAACAACAACGGCACCACCTCGATGCCCTCGCTGACGCTGACGCCCTTCTTCAGCGGCGTGGCGCTGGACGTGACGCCGCAGATCGACGACACCGGCATGATCACGCTGCACGTGCGGCCCTCGGTGACCTCGGTGACCGAGAAGACGCGCCAGATCGACCTCGGCGCCATCGGCAACTACAGGCTGCCGCTGGCCAGTTCCAGCGTCAACGAGAGCGACACCGTGGTGCGTGTGCCCGACGGGCAGATCGTGGCCATCGGCGGGCTGATGCAGAGCGAGTCGAGCCGGCGTGCCAGCGGCCTGCCCGGCGCGCAGGCGAATGCCGCCACCAGCACGCTGTTCAGCAACAAGGCCACGGCCGGACGCAAGAAGGAACTGGTGGTGCTGATACGCCCGGCCCTGGGCAACCTCGACCCGCGCGAGCCGCGGCGTGTCATCACCGTAGGCCCGGCGGCGAAGGCGGCGGCATCGGCACCGGCAGCGGCCGCGCCTGCCGTGTCGCCGGTGGCGCCCGCCCTGCCTGCGGCCACGCCGGCACCGGCACCCGCAGCCGCCGCGGCACCCCTGCCTGCGGTCGCCGTCGCCGCGCGGCCTGCCGACGCCGCGGCTGCGGTCGCCACGCCGCCGCCCACGGCCACGGCCACGGCCACGGCCAAGATCAAGACCAAGACCAAGACCAAGCCCAGCCTCAAGCGCAGCAAGGCGCGGCACGTGGCGCAGCACGGGCGCAAGACGACGAAGCCCGCCAGCCCGCCCGCCGCGCAGCCGGTGGCTGCACCGCCGACACCGGCCCCGGCCGTGGTGGCCGCAGCAGCGCCGCCGACGCTGCTGGCACGCCTGTGGCCGGTGCGCTGGTGAGCACGGCCATGGGACACCGCATGCCGACCGACCCCAAGCTCGAGGCCACGATCACCTTCGAACTGCCGGGCTACGCCTGGCCAACCCCCGACCTCGCGGTCTACCCTGCGCCCGTGGCGCCGGCCAGCGCGCCGGGCTGCACCGTCGAGGGCATGAACGGCAACCTCATCGAAGGCCAGCTCAGCCTGTTCGACCCCGAGCAGGGACTGCTGCAGCTGCGCATGCCCACGCAGCGCCGGCCGCTGCCGTTGCGGCTGGAGCAGTTCCGCCGCCTGCGCCTGACCGAACCGCTGGCGCCCGCCGACCTGCTGGCCGACGCCGCCGACCTGCCGCAGCTGCCCTTCACCGTGCTGCTGAAGAACGGCCCGGCCTGGCAGGGCACCACCGTCAGCGCACGCGAGGAGCCCTGGGGACTCTTCCTCTTCGAACCGCTGGACGACACCGGGCACTTGCGGCGCTGGTTCGTGCCGCGCGCGGCCTACGAGCACGCCGAGATCGGCATGCGCATCGGCCAGGCACTGGTCGAGCAGCACTCGGCCACACCCGACCAGATCCGCGAGGCGCTGGCCGAGCAGGAAGCGCTGCGCAGCCGCAAGCTGGGCGACATGCTGGTGGTGCGCCAGATCATCAGCCCGGACGAGCTGGCCGCGGCCATCGAGGAACAGGCGCGCATGCCCATGGTGCGCATCGGCCAGGCACTCACCGCCCTGGGCTTCATCACCGAGGCGCAGCTGGAAGACGCAGCGTGCCGCTGGGTGAGCTGCTGGTGCGCAAGGGCATGGTCTCGCGCGTCGACCTGCAGACCGCGCTGGCACGCAAGATGGGCTACCCGCTGGTGGACGTGCTGCAGTTCCCGCCCGATGCCGAAGCCGTGACGCGGCTGCCCTACGCCGTGGCCTCGCGTGTGCCGGCGCTGCCGCTGATGATGCGCGCCGGCCGCCTGGTGGCGGCGGTTGAGGACCCCAGCAACCGCGGCCAGATCGACGAGCTGGAATTCGCCGCGCAATGCAAGGTGGTGCCGGTGCTGGCGCGCACCGGCGTGCTGCTGGGCGCCATCGACCGCGCCTACGAGAAGGTGGGCGCGGCCGAGTTCACGCCGCGCAGCAACTTCGATATCGACCGCCCGATCGACTTCGACGCCGGCGACGCCAGCCGGCTGCTGGCGTCGATGGAGAAGGTCGACGCGCACATCGACGAAGGCGACGACACCGCACTCGAGCAGAGCGACAACACGCTGGTGCGGCTGATCAACTCGATGATCGTCGAGGCGCACACGCAGGGCATCAGCGACATCCACATCGAATGCCCGCCGGGGCGCGAGAAGGTGCGCATCCGCTTCCGCAAGGACGGCCGGCTGCGGCCCTACCTGGAGTTGCCGTCGAACTACCGCAGCGCGATGATCGCGCGGCTGAAGATCATGTGCGACCTCGACATCAGTGAGCGCCGCAAGCCGCAGGACGGCAAGATCAACTTCGCCAAGTTCGTGCCCGGCATGCGGCTGGAGCTGCGCGTGGCCACGGTGCCGACGCAGAACAACCTGGAAGACGCGGTGCTGCGCCTGCTGGCGTCCAGCCGCGCGATACCGCTGGAGAACCTGGGCCTGTCGACGGCCAATTACGAACACCTGAAGACGGCTTCGCAGCGGCCGCACGGCATGCTGCTGTGCGTGGGCCCGACGGGTTCGGGCAAGACGACGACGCTGCACTCGCTGCTGGGTGCCATCAACACGCCCGACCGCAAGATCTGGACGGCCGAGGACCCGGTGGAGATCACCCAGCCCGGGCTGCGCCAGGTGCAGGTGAACCCGCGCATCGAGTGGACCTTCGCGAAGGCCCTGCGCGCCTTCCTGCGCGCCGATCCGGACGTGATCATGGTCGGCGAGATCCGCGACCAGGAGACCGCGCAGGTGGCCATCGAGGCCAGCCTCACCGGCCACCTGATGCTGAGCACGCTGCACACGAACAGCGCGTCGGAGACCGTGACGCGCCTGCTCGACATGGGCATGGACCCCTTCAACTTCGCCGACGCGCTGCTGGGCGTGCTGGCGCAGCGCCTGGTGCGCCGCCTGTGCACGCAGTGCCGCGTGGCCCGCGAGGCCACGCCCGAGGAAGAGGAAGAGCTGCTGCACGACTGGCTGCACGCGATGCACGGCGCCACGGGCGCGCCCGAGCACGACGAGCTGCTGGCCGACTGGCGCAAGCGCTTCGGCACCGAAGGGCGGCTGACGCATTACCACGCGCCGGGCTGCGAGCACTGCAGCCACACCGGCTACCGCGGCCGCGCCGCGGTCCACGAGCTGATGATGGTCAGCCGCGGGCTGCGCCACCTGGTCCAGACCGGCCAGCGTGCCGACGAACTGCAGCGCCACGCGCAGGGCGAGGGCATGCGCACGCTGCGTCAGGACGGCATCGAGAAGGTGCTGGCGGGTGTGACCTCGATCGAGGAAGTGCGGGCGAATTCCTGAACCGCCAAGGCCGCGGCGACAGGCACGGACACGAGTACCGGAACGGTCGGCCGCCCGTGCAGACCGACACGGCAGGCGTGCGGAGCACGCCCCATCGCTGCGCTACAGTGAACCGTCATCCACGTGCAACCCACGCCACCCCGTGACCGAAGCCGACGAGATCCTCGTGTTGCGTCAGGCGCTGGCCGAAGCGCAGCAGCGCCTGCAGTCGGTGATCGACCTGGCCGGCGGGCCCATGAGCACGATGGAGTTCGAGCTGCGTGACGACGGCGAACTGGTCTTCGTCCGTGCCGACGATGCGGCGCAAAGGCACATCACGGTGGCCAACCCGGCCTACTATGGCCGCCGGCTGCTCGAGGTCATCGTCGGCATGGCCGGCACGCCCTTTCCCGCCCTGCTGACCGATGTGGCGCGCCACGGCCACGCCATGCCCACCACCGCCTTCGTGCCACCGGGCACGCGACTGGGGCGCCCTTTCCTGATGTTCGCCTTCCAGTCGGCACCCGGGCGCGCCGTGCTGAAGCTCTGGGAGAGCTACGGCGCCGAGGAATCCGCGGAGGTGCGGCGACGCAACCAGACCCTGCTGACGCAGTTCTTCCAGGACAGCCCGGTGGCCATCGCGGTGACACGTGCGGCCGAAGGCACGCTGGTCGACGTCAACGCGCAGTGGTCACGGCTCACGGGCTGGCAGCGCAACGAGGTGCTGGGCCGCAACCCGGTCGAGCTCGGCCTGTGGGTCGGCCCCGCACCCGAGCACGAAGGGGGCGACGTTCAGGGTTTAGATCAGACTCGCCCGCTGGAATGGCCGCTGCGCACGCGCGCAGGCGAAGAGCGCGTCGTCTCGCTGCATGCCGCCCGCATCCAGATCGGCGGCACGGCCCATCACCTCACCTACCTGGTCGACGTCACCGCACGCAAACGCGCCGAAGACCTGCTGCGCGAACGCGAGATGGTGCTGCTGCAGGCCCAGCGCCTGGCGCGGCTGGGCAGTTGGCGCTGGAACGGCAACAGCGACGAGAGCCAATGGTCCGACGAGACCTACCGCCTGTTCGGCGTCGACCCGGCCAGCTTCGTCGTCGATTTCGACGGCTTCATGGCCCTCATCCACCCCGATGACCGGGCGGCCGTCGCGCAGGCCCACGCCGACGCCCTGGCCGGCGTGCGTACCTACGACCTGGAGTACCGCGTACTGACGCCGGCGGGCGAACTGCGCCACCTGCACGGCCGCGCCAGCGTGGTGCCGGGCGCCGCGCCCGGCCAGCCCGTCACGCTGCTCGGCACGGTGCTCGACATCACCGAGCGCAAGGCCGCCGAACAGGCGCTGCGCCTGCGCGACGGCGCGCTACGCACCTCGCTCAACGCGGTGGCCATGTCCGATCTGGACGGGCGCCTGAGCTATGTGAACGACGCCTTCGTCGAGCTCTGGAGCTTGGCCGATGCCGGGCAGGCGGTCGGTCAACCGGTCGAGGACTTCTGGCAAGACCCCGAACAGGCCCGCGCCGTGGTGCTTGCACTGATGCAAGGCGCCGGCACCTGGCGCGGCGAACTCGTCGGCC
>LNFM01009540.1_pt1 | contig 12796 bp, 5 predicted proteins | sample 596031 | NCBI WGS metagenome assembly LNFM01 (sample SAMN04254537, study PRJNA301005) | activated carbon metagenome | isolation source: dual media filters at the Ann Arbor, Michigan drinking water treatment plant | place: USA: Ann Arbor
TCGTCCTCCCTGCGCGCAGCGCGGGGAGGTGCCCCCCTCGTCCGGTCGTCCTCCCTGCGCGCAGCGCGGGGAGGTGCCCCCGGAGGGGGCGGAGGGGTCATGAGCACCACACTCATGAATTGAAAAAAATCATATTCATGCCAACAACCCGTGATGACATTCGAGCGTGATCCACTTCGCCCGCAAGCTGAGGACCGGCCAGACGGTTGCCGAGCGCCGCCTGTGGAGCCGCCTGCGTCGCCGCCAACTGGCTGGCTTCAAGTTCAGGCGGCAGCATCCCATCGGCATGTACGTCTGCGACTTCGTCTGCCTCGAGGCGCGGGTCGTCGTCGAGCTGGACGGCAGTCAGCATCTCGATCGAGCGCCGCACGACCAGCATCGAGATGCGGCGTTGAGAACCAGCGGCTTTCGGACGCTCCGATTCTGGAACAATGACGTCTTGCTCCGGGCCGACAGTGTCGTCGAAACGATCTGCGAGGCATTGCACCGGAAGGACATGGACGGCCGCTTCGACTGAGGCCCTCGAGCCGTAACGGAAGCGGATCAGTGTCGTCACGATGACGGGTGTTCTGGCAAAGCGTGTGTTGCTCTCGACCCCTCCGCCCCCTCCGGGGGCACCTCCCCGCGCTGCGCGCAGGGAGGACAGCATGATGTGCGAAGGGAAACCGAGACCCTTGGCCCTTGACCCCTCCGCCCACTCCGGGGGCACCTCCCCGCGCTGCGCGCAGGGAGGACAATGACGTGTGTTGCTCTCGACCCCTCCGCCCCCTCCGGGGGCACCTCCCCGCGCTGCGCGCAGGGAGGACAATGACGTGTGTTGCTCGCGACCCCTCCGCCCCCTCCGGGGGCACCTCCCCGCGCTGCGCGCGGGGAGGACAATGACGTGTGACCGTCCCCCTAACGGGGGAGAGGAGCATGAAGGTCGATGGCCGGGCGCCAGCCCGGCGGGAGCTTCTCGCCGCGGGCGGCGGCGGCGGCGGCGGCGGTGACGAAGGACTCGAACGCGCGCACTGCCTGGATGTCCTCGAACAGTGCGCCGGCCGCGGCACGGGCGGCCCGCCGCAGCGCCGCGCGGCGGGCCGGGTCGCGGCCGAGCGCCAGGGCGAGCGGGGCATAATCCTCCAGCCGCCCGGCGATCGGCGCGTCGACGATGCCCATCTGGCGCCACGCCGCGGCGACGCGTGCCGTGGATCATCGCCTCGTACAGCGTGTTGCCGCTGCCGAAATGCACCGGATCGAGCAGCACGTCGAACTGCGCCATCATGGCCGTGAACCGGTCGGCCGGCAGGCGCGGCAGGAAGCGCACGCGCTCGACCAGGATGGGATGGCTGTCGGCCCAGCGCCGGCGCAGCAGGTCGCTCCAGCTCCCGAACTGTCCCTCCAGGACCACCATGTGTCCTTGCGGATCGCCTGTCACGATCGCGGCGAGAATCGCGTCGAAGTCGGGATGGAACTTGAACAGGCTCTGCGGGCAGCCATACAGCGTGCCGGTCTCGGGCAGGCCGAGCTCGGCGCGCCCGAGGCCGGGCGACGCGAGCGGCCGCTCGTAGAAGCACGGCAGCCGGTCGAGGCTGATCAGCCGCTCGGTATAGAGCGCGTCGGCCTCCGGCGGCTCGGCGCCGCGCGCCGACACGAAATAGTCGAGCGTATCGAGCCCGGTGGTGTTGGGATGGCCCCAGCCCACCGCCTGCACCGGCGCAAGCCGCGCATGGGCGAGAAGATACGTCTCCTTGCTCATGCCGATGTCGGGATAGAACAGCACGTCGAGCCGTTCCGCCGCGATCGCCTCGCGCTGCCGGGCCAGCGACGGCACGAGCCTCAGCGATCGGTCCGCGAGCCGATCGAGCTCCGCGGTGGCGTCGTTCGATATCGCCCCGGAAGCGTGCACGACCACGACCTCGAAGCGCGCCCGATCGAGATGGCGGACCAGGCCGCGGTTCAGCTTCTCGATCGTGTGCTCGCGGAAGAACTCCGACACGAAGCCGATGCGAATGCGCCGCTGCCCGCCCGGCGGACGCCAGGTCGCGATGTGCGGCGCCTCGTGGCCGAGCTCCGGCACCTTGGCACGCAACAGGTCGCGCAGCGATTCCAACGCCTGCCGGTCGTCCCTGTCGTGGTAGGCGAGATGGAAGATCGACGGCAGGGTGAGGCTGTCGACCGGCCTCCTCCTGCCCTCGAACGTCATCAACGCGGCGATGGCCTCACGATAGCGCTCGCGGTGGGGGTCGATCCAGGATGCCGTCTGCAGGATGACCGGCAAGGCCAGCTTCGCCATGCACGCATAGTCGAAGAACCCCGGCTCGAGCCTGCAGGCCGCCTCGAAGCTCGACACGGCCTCCTCCATCCTGCCCAGCCCGCCGAGCGCGAGGCCGCGGTTGAAATGGGCGCCGGCGAGGCCGGGATTGCAGGCAACCGCGCGGTCGAAGCTCTCGAGGGCATCGTCGAGCCGGCGCATATTGTTCAGGGCCGTGCCCCGGGCGGCCAGCGCCTCGGCATGATGCGGTCGGGACGCCAGCACGCGGTCGAACGTCGCGACGGCGTCGCGAAGCTTGCCCTGGCTCGTCATGGCGACGCCCAGGTTGTACAGGGCTTCGGCAAAATCCGGGTTGCCGGAAAGCGCACGATGGTAGCTCGCGACAGCCTCGTCCAGCCTGCCCTGGCTGCGCAGCGCATTGCCGCGATTGTTGTGGGCCTCGGCGAAATCCGGCTGCAGCGCGATTGCCCGGTCATAGGCCGCGATCGCCTCGTCAAGCCTGTCCAGCGCGGCGAGGACGATGCCGCGGTTGTTGTGGGCCCTGCGGAAGCCGGGGTTGAGACCGAGCGCCCTGTCGTAGCTCGCCAGCGCTTCCTCGGGCTTGCCGTGCGCGTTCAGCGCGACTCCCTTGCTGTAGTGGGCTTCGACGAGATCGGGCTTCAATCTCAGCGCGATGTCGAAAGCCGCCACCGCCTCATCGAGCCGGCCCATGGCCTGGAGCAGGATGGCACGGCTGTTGTGCGCCTCGGCAAAATCTGGATTGATCCGGATGGCACGCTCGAAGCTCTGCAAGGCCTCGTCGAGGTTGCCCTGGCCCTTCAACGCCAGGCCGATGTGGCAATGGTAGTTTGCCGCGTCGCCCTTCTCCGCTATTGCCCGCCTGAAATACGCGACCGCGATGTCGAGACGACCGCCCTGGTAGGCGATCACGCCGAGCAGGTCGAGGCTGTGCGAATAAAGCGAATCCCCGGCCGGGACGAGCCTGTACAGCCGTTCGGCTTCCTGCAGCCGCCCCGCCGTGTGATGCCGCAAGGCCTCGTCGAGGACATCCTGGGCCGCAGAAGGCCGGGGCGCATGTGACATGGCAGGCTGCGAAGAATCCCGGACGCGTCGGCCCCTCGACCGCAACGTCGCATTGCAAGGCCCACGAACGCGGGTATCGCAATCTAGAGGACGCCACCGTCGACGCCAAGAGACCCGGCCGGACGGCACTGACTCGGCTCGAGGAGCAAGCCGACTAGGAGGGAAAGGAACCTTTCCGCGATTGCTTTGGCAAGACGCGACGGCGTGAAGGGCGGGAAGGCGCGCGCTTTCTCTTTGCCACCGAGGCAGCACCGCGAGATTGCCGCGACGGCGGCAGCGACTCGTTGGAAACGCGGACAGGCTCAGCGTCTTCTGGACGCTTGTCCACAAAGCGCAACTTCAGGCGACCGGCCCTGATGATAAGCGAGTCGGTCTCGACGAATACGGTGATCAAGCCATCATCCTCGACCCTCAATCCTTCAAGCTGCAGGTTTGCCCGCAGGTGTGTCTTGGTGGCGTCTGTATCGACCGGGGCGGGTGGAAAATTGAAAGTCCCAATGAAGCGCGGGAGGTCCTCTCCAGGGCCTAGAACGCGCACGACATACTTCTCTGGGCTGTCGTCTATGTCGCAGATCAGCCAAGTGATGATGGCCAGCCGAATTGTCACTGGTTTCGGCCCCGATATCAGCATCTCTCCGCCGTAGAGACCCATGAACGAAGCCTTGTTGCCTCGTTCAAAGCGTATGTCGTCGCAGAAAATGCAGTGCGCGACGCGAGGGCTAGGCAACGTCGAGCGTTCCCGCTTTTGGGGATTGCCAATCTTGATCGTTCGCAGCTTTCACGGCGTCATCGTCCCTCCACAACTGGGACAGTTGGAACGGGCTTGGTGACTCCACCTGCCTCCTGAAGGAAGGCTCGTCTATCGGCTCCACGGCATAAGGAACGTCTACGGTGCCGGTTGCGCCAAAGAGAAGGTCGGCAACGGTATCGGATTCCCAATTGCTCGGGTTGCTCAGCCACTGATTGACGCGCCTCGGGCTCCTGCCGATCCTGCGAGCCAGTTCCGCCTGCGTGATCCCGCTCTTCTCGAACTCCGCCAGAACCATCGAGTGATAGACTTGCCGGCGCCGAGCGCGGACAGCACGCAGCATCCAGTCGAGGATGCGCTCATCACCTTGGGGCTTTGCTAGGCGAGACGCCAGCGGAGAGATAGTCATGAGTCGAGCCTCGAATAAGCGGGGTTAGAGGTGCAAAGAGCCGGTCCCATCTTTCCCGACAGTCCCTGGCTCGCTCGCCAAAGTCATCGACGTTGTCTCGAAAATCCCAGGCGAGAACGACAAGCCAATCCCTCTCTGCGAAGCAGCCGAACATCCGAATATGCTCGCGTCCAATCCACGCTCGAATGCTGATCGCTCCTCGCTCGATTGGATGCACTCGCGCGAATCCGGCGGATCGATGCTTCTTGCGAGGGTTGAGCGCAAACCAGATATGGTCATGCCGCGCGTAGCCCTCGAGCTTTGCATAGGCCTCTTGGTAAAGCGCTCCATTCTCATCGTCCGCCCAGAACTCCGTTTGAGTGATCGGCAGCACGTCGGTCGCCAGGAACAGGCGCCGCGGGCCTCTTCCTGAGCCAAGCGGATTGTGCAGCTCGTGCAGCTCGCCTCCCAAGTGGCGCATTATCTGAGCGCGTATGGACATTAATGTCAACGGCCTCTGGAGGCAACCCCGAGGAGAAGTCTACATCACTCATGCAAGGGCGTCTCAGACCGTCTCGAAGGATGGGCGACACACGAGATTCGTTGGAAAAGCGGTGTGGCAGCACCCGATTTGTTGCCAACCATACGAAGGTTACTTCGCCCGAATCGGGACGCCGCGCTCCGCGCGACTCCTCAGGGTGAAGAGGCGCGTCGAAGGATGGGCCGCTCCTCACTCAGGGGGGAGGATTCTATGAAAGCTGGCGCCCAAGAGCGCTCCCGGCGCATGACTGGGGCGGTCGGCGCCGTTGCATGCGCGATGCCTTGTGGCGATGATCGGTCGCCTCGGCGGCCGCGGGCGGCACCACGCACGCGGGCAAACTGGGACAATCGATGACCGGCTCCTCCTCGGCTCTTCAGGACAAGATAGGCCTCGCCCTGCAGCATCACCGGGCGGGCCGGCTGGCCGAGGCCGAGGCGCTCTACCGGCAGGTTCTCGCCATCGATCCGCGGCACGCCGACGGCCTTCACCTGCTCGGCATCATCGCCGATCAGGCCGGCCGCCACGACGCCGCCGCGGCGCTGATCCGGCAGGCGATCGCCGTGGCCGGCGAGCGGCCTCACTTCCATGTCCATCTCGGGAGGGCCCTGAAGGCCCAGGGCGAGCTCGACGAGGCGATCGCGTGCTATCGCCGGGCCCTCGTCCTCAATCCCGGCTTCGCCGAAGCCCACAGCGGCCTGGGCCTCGCCCTGCAGGCCCGCGGCAACCTCGACGAGGCGCTGGCAAGCTTCGCGCGGGCCATCGCGATCGCTCCCGGCAGCGCCGCCTTCCATCACAATCGGGGCAGCGTCCTCAGGGACCAGGGCAGGTTCGACGAGGCGCTCGCCAGCCTCGACGCTGCCCTCGCCACCGATCCGTCCCTCGGCGAATCGCACAATGTCCGCGGCGATGTCCTGTACGGGCTGGGCAGGCAGGCCGACGCGCTGGCGAGCTACGACCGCGCCATTGCCGCGAAGCCCACTCTCGGCGCGGCCCATCTCAGCCGCGGCATCCTTCTCAACGTCGGCGGCAGGTTCGACGAGGCGCTGGCGAGCTTCGACCGCGCCATCGCCCTCGATCCCGCGTCGGCGCCGGCTCACGGCAATCGCGGGAAGGTGCTGAACAACCTGGGCAGGTTCGACGAGGCGCTCGCGAGCTTCGACCGCGCCATCGCCGCCCGGCCCGCCTACTCGATGGCTCACGGCGACCGCGCAATCGTGCTGCAGAATCTCGGCCGGTTCGAGGAGGCGGTGGAAAGCTTCGAGCGGGCGAGCAGGCTCGAGCCGCATTCCTTCGAGCATGCCTGCCTGTACCGGCTGGCGTACCCGTCGATCCTGATGTCGGGCAAGGGCGTTGCGGAGATCCATGCCCGCTTTCGCACGGGCATCGACGAGCTGATGGATTTTCCGGGGATGCTGGGCCCGGTCGAGCATACCACCTGCGGCGGCATATTCTATCTGGCCTACCACGACGTCGACGATCGCCCGGCGCTGGAGGCCCTGTGCCGGCTGCTCCGCGCCAAGGCACCGCCGCTTTCCTTCGAGGCGCCGCATGTCCGACAGTGGCGGCCGCCGGCCGCGGATGGCCGCGCGCGAATCCGGCTGGGCATCGCCTCGCAGTTTCTGCGCAACCACACGATCGGCCGGCTCTATTCGGGGCTCGTCCGGAACATCGACCGGACGCGGTTCGAGGTCGTGATGATTCACGGCCCGCGATCGCCGCGCGACGACGTCTCCGACGCGCTCGACCGGCTCGCCGACCGGTCGCTCGTCTTGCCGGTGTCGCTCGCCGGGCAGCAGCAGGCGGTCGCCGCGCAAGCGCTCGACGTGCTGTTCTATCCCGACATCGGCATGAGCAAGGAGACATACTTTCTCGCCTATGCGCGGCTTGCGCCGGTGCAGGCAGTCGGCTGGGGCCATCCCAACACCACCGGGCTCGACACGCTCGACTATTTCGTGTCGGCGCGCGGCGCCGAGCCGCCGCAGGCCGACGCGCTCTATGCCGAGCGGCTGGTCGGCCTCGACCGGCTGCCCTGCTTCTACGAGCGGCCCGCCGTGCCGCAAGGCCCCGCCGCGCCGCCGGGCCTCGGGCGCGCGGAGCTCGGGCTGCCCGAGGCCGGCACGCTCTACGGCTGCCCGCAGAGCCTGTTCAAGTTCCATCCCGACTTCGACGCCGTGCTCGCCGAGATCGCGCGGGGCGATCCGCAGGGCCACATCGTCATCATCCATGGCCAGTTCCCGGGCTGGAGCGACCTGCTGCGTCGGCGCTGGGCCGACAGCCATCCCATCCTGGTCGAGCGCGTGCGCTTCCTGCCGCGCCTGCCGGCCGACCGTTTCGTGGCCCTGCTGGCGCAGTTCGACGTGCTGCTCGACCCGGTCCATTTCGGCAGCGGCAACACGCTGTACGAGGCGATGATCCACGGCACGCCGATCGTCACCTGGCCGGGCCGCTTCATGCGCGGCCGCATCGTCGCCGATCGCCGGGCGGCTGGAGGATTATGCCCCGCTCGCCCTGGCGCTCGGCCGCGCCCCGACCCGGCGCGAGGCGCTGCGGCAGGCCGCCCGCGCGGCGGCCGGCGCGCTGTTCGAGGACATCCAGGCGGTGCGCGAGTTCGAGGCCTTCGTCACCGCTGCCGTCGCGGCGGCAGCTCGCGGCGAGAAGCTCCCGCCCGGCTGGCGCCCGGACCTCGACCTTCATGTTCCTCTCCCCCGCTAGGGGGACGGTCACACATCGTGTCGTCCTCCCTTCGCGCAGCGCGGGGAGGACGACAACCGGGATGACGGAGGTACTTCCCCCGCGCTTGCCTGTGGAATGCGCACATCATGTCCTCCCCGCGCTGCGCGCAGGGAGGACGACGACCGGACGCGCGGAGCACCTCCCCGCGCTGCGCGCAGGGAGGTCGACCGGGATGATTCCTCGCGCTTCGTGCAGGGAGGGCGGCGACGGGGGCACGGGGCAGGCGCGAAGGGTTGGACCGGGCGGGTGGCGCGAGGGTAATCTGTACGGCCCGGCGCACGCCCGTGCGCGGGCGCACGCGCCCGGCCCGGGCGGGAAACAGGGAGGCCGATTGCCCGTTGCCGCTTCTGCTTCGGCCCTCCAGGGGCTCTTCGACGACGCGCTCAGCCATCATCGGGCCGGGCGGCTGGCGGAAGCAGAGGAACTCTACAGGCGGGTTCTCGCCGCCGATGCGCGCCATGCCGCCGCCCTGCAGCTGCTCGGCGTCATCGCCCTGCAAGGCGGCCGCCACGGCGATGCCGTGGCGCTGATCGGGCGCGCCATCGACCTGCAGGGCAACGACCCCGTCTTCCACCTGCACCTCGGCCTGGCGCTCAAGGGCCAGGGCAGGCTGGACGAGGCGGTGGCGAGCTACGATCGCGCGCTCGGCCTACGGCCGGATTTCGCCGAGGCCCACCTCAACCGGTCGGTCGCGCTGCGCGCCGCCGGCAGGGTCGAGGCCGCACTGGCGGCGTGCGAGCGCTCGCTCGCCTGCCGGCCGGATTTCGCCGGCGCCCACGCCAATCGCGGCGACCTGCTGCGCGATCTCGGCAGGCCGGGCGAGGCGGTGGCGAGCTACGACCGCGCGCTCGCGCTCGACCCGGCGATGGCCACCGCGCATTTCGGGCGCGGCCATGCGCTCCTGTCGCTCGGCAACCCCGCCGAGGCGATCGCGAGCTTCGACCGAGCCCTCGCCCGCGACGCCGGCTTCGCCGATTGCCATGCCGGACGAGCCGACGCGCTCTACCGCCTGCGCCGGCTGGCGGAAGCCCTGGCGGGCTACGACCGGGCGCTCGCCCTGCGGGCGGACTTCACCGCGGTCCACCACAATCGCGGCAACGTGCTGAACGAGCTCGGCCGGCCCGACGAGGCGGTGGCGAGCTTCGACCGCGCGCTCGCCCTGCAGCCCGGGCTCGCCGAGAGCCACTACAATCGGGCCAACGTGCTGCGCGCCCGCGGCGCCCTCGAGCTGGCCATCGCCGGCTACGACCGGGTGATCGCCCTCAGGCCGGAGCTCGCCGACGCGCACTACTATCGCGGCACGTCGCTCTACACCCTGGGCCGGCACGACGAGGCGATCGAAAGCTACGATCGCGCGCTCGCCCTCAGGCCCGATCTCGCCGTGGCCCATCTCGATCGCGCGACGGCGGTCAAGAACCGCGGCCTGCTCGACGAGGCGATCGCCAGCTACGACCGCGCCCTCGCGCTCGGCGCCAACTACGCCCTGGCGCATGCCGGCCGGGCCGAGGCGCTCTATCGCCAGGGCAGGCTCGAGCAGGCGCTGGCAGGCTACGACGACGCCCTCGCGCTCGATCCGGCCTTCGCGCTGGCGCACCACGGCCGCGCCAGCGTGCTGGCCGATCTGCGCCGGCCCGAGGACGCCCTGGCGAGCTACGACCGCGCCCTCGAGCTCGCGCCCGGGGTCGCCGACACGCACAACAACCGGGCCAACGTGCTGCTCGGCCTGGGCCGCAACGAGCAGGCGATCGAAGGCTACGACCGGGCGATCGAGCTGCGCCCCGATTTCGCCCTGGCCCACAACAACCGGGGCAATGCCTTCCAGAACCTGGGAAAGCTCGACGAGGCCATCGCCTGCTACGACCGGGCGATCGAGCTGTCGCCCGACCAGGCGGCGCCGCACTGCTTCCGCGGCAATGCGCTCAGCATGCAGCGGAAGTTCGACGAGGCGATCGCCTGCTACGACCGGGCAATCGCGCTGATGCCGGACTATGCCCCGTCGCACTTCTTTCGCGGCAATGCGCTGAGCCTCGAGGAAAAATACGTCGACGCGGTCGTGAGCTACGACCGCGCGATCGCCGTCAAGGCCGACTACGCGGCCGCGCACTGCAACCGCGGCATCGCCTTGCGCAACCTCGCCCTGGCGGGCGCCGCGGCCGAGAGCTTCGAGCGCGCCCGCGCGCTCGAGCCGCTGTCGTTCGAGTACGCGGTGCTGGCCAGGCTCACGCTGCCGATCATCATGCCGTTGGCCGGCGAGATCGCCGACCGGCGCGCGCGCTACCGCCAGGGCGTCGCCGAGCTGATGGCGTTCGAGGGCAAGCTCGAGTCGCTCGACACCGTCAACACCTCCCACCTCTTCTACCTCGCCTACAATGGCCTCGACGACCGCCCCCTCCTGGAGGAGGTCGGCGCGCTGCTCCGCGCCAAGGCGCCGGCGCTGGCGTTCGAGGCCCCCCACATCGCGGGCTGGCGGCCGCCCGAGGCCGGGCGCCGCATCCGCATCGGCTTCGCGTCGGAGTATTTCCGCAATCACACGATCGAGCGGCTTTATCGCGGGCTGATCCGCCATCTCGACCGGGCCCGCTTCGAGGTCGTCGTCATCCATTCGCCGCGCGGTGCGCGGGACGACGTCTCGGAGCGGCTGGACGCGATCGTCGACCGGGTCGTGCACCTCCCGCAGTCCCTCGCCCTGCAGCACGAGGCCGTCGCCGGCCAGTGCCTCGATGTCCTGTTCTATCCCGACATCGGCATGAGCCGGGACATGTACTATCTCGCCTTCGCCCGCCTGGCGCCGGTGCAGGCGGTGTCGTGGGGACATCCCAACACGACCGGCCTCGACTCGATCGACTACTTCGTCTCGGCGGACGGCGTGGAGCCGGCGGGCGCGGAGCGGCACTACAGCGAGCGCCTGGTTCGCCTCGGCCGCCTGCCCTGCTTCTACGACCGCCCGGACCTTCCCGAGGCGATTCCCTCGCGCCAGGAGCTCGGGCTGCCGGAAAGCGGCACGCTCTATGGCTGCCCGCAGAGCCTGTTCAAGTTCCATCCCGAGTTCGACGCGGTGCTCGCCGAGATCGCGGCCGGCGACCCGACCGGGCACATCGTGGTCATGCAGGGCCTTCACCCGCCGTGGATCGACGTCCTGCGGCAGCGCTGGGCGCAGAGCCACCCCGCCCTGCCCGACCGCGTCGTGGTGCTGCGGCACCAGCATCCGCAGCGCTTCGTCGCGCTGCTGTCCGTGCTCGACGTCCTGCTCGACCCGATCCATTTCGGCAGCGGCAACACGCTCTACGAGGCCATGGCGTCGGGCACGCCGATCGTCACCTGGCCGGGACGCCACATGCGCGGCCGGATCGTCGCCGGTGCGTACCGCCAGATGGGCGTCGCCGAGGCGCCGATCGCCGAGGCCGTGGAGGATTACGCGCCGCTCGCCCTGGCGCTGGGGCGCGACCCCGAGCGGCGGGCCCGGCTGCGCCGCGCCCTGGTCGACGCGTCGCCCGCGCTGTTCGCCGACCACCGGGCGGTGCGCGAGTTCGAGACTTTCGTCGACGCCGCAGTCGGCGCGGCCGGGCGCCGCGCCAGGCTTCCGGCGGGATGGCAACCACAGGAACAGGTCAGCACCCCGGCATGAACCGCATCGATTTCCGCGACAAGACCTGCCCGGCCTGCGGCCACCACATCGCCGTGCCGTTCTACGACGGCGGCCGCCAGCCGCTGGCGACCTTGAGCTGGCCGGCCAGTGCCGCCGAGGCCGAGGCGGTGCCGCGCCTGCCGCTCGACTTCGTGCGCTGCGTCGCCTGCGGCCACGTCTTCAATGCCGCCTTCGACTATGCCGAGGTGCCCTACTCGAAGAAGCCGAACCTGATGTTCAACCGCGCCGTCAACTGGTCTCGCTTCGTCACCGGGGTCCAGGAGACCATCCTGGCGCGCCTGCCCGAGCGGCCGACGATCGTCGAGATCGGTCACGGCGACGGCAGCTTCCTGCATACCCTGGCCGGCATGCGGCCGGCCGGCCGCTATGTCGGCTTCGATCCGCACGGCGCCTCGCAGGCCGGCACCGGCGTCGAGCTGCGCGGCGAGCTGTTCGACGCCGGGCGCCACCTGGCCGAGCTGCGCCCGCATATCATCGTCAGCCGCCACGTGCTCGAGCACCTGATGAACCCGCTGGGCTTCCTGCAGGGCCTGTCGTTCGCCGCGTCGATGTCGGGGCTCGAGACGACTTCCTACCTCGAGGTCCCGTGCATCGACCAGGCGATCGAGGCCGGGCGGACCGTCGATTTCTACTACGAGCACGGCTCGCAGTTCACCTCGAATTCGTTCGCCCGCATGCTGTCGCGCGCTGGCGGGCAGACGCTCGACACCGGCCATGGCTATGGCGGCGAGGTGATCTATGCCTTCGTCCGCTTCGGCGCCTCGGACGCCGCCCTCGGGCACGCCGCCGAGGCGCGCCGGTTCGCGGCCGGCGCGGAGACGGCGAAGGGCACGATCGCGCGCCAGCTCGCCGAGCTGCACCGGGCGGGCCGGCGCGTCGCGATCTGGGGCGGCACGGGCAAGTCGGCGGCCTTCATCAACCGCTACGGCGCCGATCGCGAGCGCTTTCCCGTCGTCGTCGATTCCGATCCCGCCAAGGTCGGCACCTTCGTGCCCGGCGCCGGCCAGGAGATCCGCTATCGCGACCACCTGGTCGACAATCCGGTCGACATCGTCGTCATCCCGCCGCAGTGGCGCGCGGCCGACATCGTCCTCGAGATGGGCCGCGCCGGGATCTCGGTCGCCGCCGTCCTGATCGAGCACGGCGGCCGCCTGATCGACTTCCACGCCGACCCGCATCCCTACCGGTGAGCGGGAGCGTGATTGCTTCAAGTGGAAACCTCACCCTGAGGAGCCACGCGGAGCGTGGCGTCTCGAAGGGTGGGCTGGAGCACGTCTGTTGCGGCCCTTCGAGACGCGGCCTGCGGCCGCTCCTCAGAGGATGTGACTTTATTGAATTCTGTCGTCCCTCTCCTGTCATCCTGAGCAAAGGCGCTTGCGAAGCAAGCGCCGTAAGCGAAGGAT
>LNFM01010695.1_pt1 | contig 12794 bp, 12 predicted proteins | sample 596031 | NCBI WGS metagenome assembly LNFM01 (sample SAMN04254537, study PRJNA301005) | activated carbon metagenome | isolation source: dual media filters at the Ann Arbor, Michigan drinking water treatment plant | place: USA: Ann Arbor
GCAACTGCGGTCACACCGAGCACATCTTCGGTGAAGGCGGCGCCGAGCGCATGTCGCAGGAGTACGGCGTGGCGGTGCTGGGCTCGCTGCCGCTGGACATCCGCATCCGCGAGCAGGCTGACTCAGGTCGGCCGACCGTGGTCGCCGAACCCGACAGTGACATCGCGGTCGCCTACAAGGCGATCGCCCGCAAGGTGGCGATTGCCATTGCCGAGAAGGCGAAGGACATGTCGCTGAAGATGCCGACCATCAAGGTCACCAACACCTGAGCGGGTGGTGGCGGTGGATCTGTTCGGCATCGATGCCGATCACCGCGGCGGCCGGCGGCGCTGGCCCAGGTTTGCGTGGCCCTTGCTGGGCGGGCTGGTCGGAGCGTTGCTGGGTGTGCTGGTCGCGCCGCCGCTGCTCGGCCTGCTGCGGGCCGACCGACTGCTGCCGGCGGCCATCGCCCTGAGCGTGGTCGTGACGATGATCGCGTTCACGCTCGCCGGCCGGCGCGGCGGCGATTCGCCGGTCGGACAGGAGACCGCCGGCCCGGACGCCGCACCCAACCGGCAAGAGCCCGGTCACTGAACGAGATGGCCGCGCCCGCACTGCGTCTCGTCGAACACGCGGCGGCCGACGGCTCGGCGCTGTTCGACATCGTGGCCGACGTCGTGACCGGTCGGGCCCCAGGCGAGCGCGTGATCTATCGCGGTCCGGACCGCGCGCACGTGACGGGCGTGCTGGCAGACCTGCAGGCTGGCCGCCTGCAGCTTGCCGCAGTGCAGGCGGTGATGCAGGAAGTCATCCTGGCGCGGCACGGCAGGCCGCGCACGATGCTGCTCGGCCGCATCGCATTGCCGCTGCCGTTCAAAACCGGCGCGCCGCAGGATCGCTGGGCCGCAGCCGTGCAGCGCATCGAGGCGTTGCGGCGCGGTACCTGAGTCAAGACACGCGCCGCAGTCGGCGCTACAGCGTGGCCTGCGCTGCCTTCAGTGCCTGCGCCAGATCGGCGATCAGATCGTCGATGTGCTCGATCCCCACCGACAGCCGCACCATGTCCTCGCTCACACCGGCCTGCGCCAGTTCGGCCGGCGACAGCTGCCGGTGCGTGGTCGAGGCCGGGTGGGTGGCGAGCGACTTCGCGTCACCGATGTTGACCAGTCGCACGAACAGGCCAAGCGCATCGAGAAAGCGTTCGCCCGCAGCGCGTCCGCCCTGGACGCCGAACGACAGCACGCCCGACGGCCGCCCCTTGAGGTAGCGCTTGGCCAGCGCGTGGTCCGGGTGGTCCGGCAGCCCGGCGTAACGCACCCAGGTCACGGCCGGGTGGGTCGACAGGTAGGCGGCCACCGCCGCCGTGTTGTCGTTGATGCGGTCCATGCGCAGCGCCAGCGTCTCGATCCCCTGCAGGATCAGGAACGCGTTCAGCGGCGACAGCGCGGCCCCGGTGTTGCGCAACGGCACCACGCGCGCGCGACCGATGTAGGCGGCCGGTCCGAGCGCCTCGGTGTAGACCACGCCGTGGTACGACGGGTCCGGCGTGTTCAAGCGGGCGAAGCGCTGTTTGTGCTCGGCCCACGGAAAGCGCCCGCTGTCGACGATGGCGCCGCCGACGCTGTTGCCGTGACCGCCAAGGTACTTGGTGAGCGAGTGCACGACGATGTCGGCACCGAAGTCCAGCGGCCGCAGCAGGTACGGCGTGGCCACCGTGTTGTCGACGATCAGCGGCACGCCCACCGCGCGCGCCACCTGGGCCAGCGCGGCAATGTCGGCCACGCGGCCCGACGGATTGCCGATCGATTCCACGAACACTGCCTTAGTACGGGCATCGGCCAGCCGTGCGATGGCGTTGGGATCGGCGATGTCGAAAAAGCGCGTGCTGATGCCCTGCTGCGGAAAGGTGTGGGCGAACAGGTTGTAGGTGCCGCCATACAACTGGCTGGCCGACAGGATGTTGTCGCCCGTCTCACTGATGGTCTGGATCGCATAGGTGATCGCCGCCATGCCGCTGGCCAGCGCCAGGCCGCCGATGCCGCCTTCCAGCGCAGCGACGCGCTTTTCCAGCACGTCGGTGGTCGGATTCATGATGCGCGTGTAGATGTTGCCGGCCACCTTCAGGTCGAACAGGTCGGCGCCGTGCTGCGCGTTGTCGAACGCGTAACTGGTGGTCTGGTAGATCGGCACCGCCACCGCCTTGGTGGTGGGTTCCGGGCTGTAGCCGCCGTGCACGGCGAGGGTTTCGAGGCGCATGAGCGTTTTCCTGGGGATCGACGGAAGAGGGGGCAGGCAAAGGGCGCGACGATAGCCACCGCATCGGCCTGGCCTCAGACCGAATGGTTGGGTCGGTATGCGCCGGCGCGGGTGTCGGCCCGCGAGCCCGCACGGGCGATTTGCGTTTGCGCCGGCGCGGCCTTCAGGCAGCATCGAGGTCCATCCGTTGCCCCGCCCGCTGCCCATGTCCGCCTACCTTGTCGGCCTCATCCGCGTCACCGATCCTGCCCAGTGGCAGCGCTATGTCGAGCAGGTGGGCGCCACCTTCCCGCCGCACGGCGGGCAGGTGCTGTGGCGCGGCGTGAAGGCGGCCGATCTGGCGCGCAACGCGCACGGTGAGCGCATCGTCGTCGCCGAGTTTGCTGACCTGGCGGCCCTGCGCGCGTGGCACGACTCACCGCAGTATCAGGCGTTGGTGGCCCTGCGCGAGGCCGGTGCCGAGGTGGTGCTGACCGCCTACGAGGGTTGAGTCGACCGCCGAGGCTGACCGGTCAGGCTAGCCCGTTCATCGCATCGTCGTGATGGCGGCGCGTTGCTAGAGTGCGCGCCTGCCTTTCTGGATGTTCGCTTGCCATGACTGATTCACTCGTTCGCTCTGCCGCGCTGGTCGCGGTGCTCGCCACCCTCGGCCTCGCGGCTGGCTGCAGCAAGAAGGAGGCCGCGCCCGCCGCCGCGGCCCCGGCCACCACCACGGTCACGCCGCCGCCGCCCAAGCAGCCGTTGCCGTTGCCGCCGCAGGCCAAGTATGTGCGCGACGTCTACGCCACGCTGGACGATTGCGCGTTCGATTGGGGCTATGCCGGCTGGTGCTCCCCGGTGCCTAGCGGCGCCCCGGAGCGCGCCAGCGGCGGCAGCTTCTTTAGTCCGAATTACTCCAACGCCATCCGCGACGAGTCGCAACTGGAGTCGCGCAAGCGTGCGCTTGCGCAGGGCTACGTGCCGTCGCTGGACGAGACGCCGAGCAACCGCGCCAAGGGTGTGAGCGACGCACCGCCAAGCTGATCGCGGTTGTCCGCTGACTCGAACAAACTGAGTCCGTCGTATCCGGCTGCTCAAAGTCGGTCGGATTTAGCTTCTGGCCGGCGCAGCGGCGCTCTAATGTGGTTCTGGACACGACCGCGCAGAACGTCTTGAATGTCGGCTCTGCGGCGCGCTGGTGATTACTGCATTCGGCCACGAGCGGGCATAGGACGAAGGTGATGAATGACCCCATCCGTCAGCGTCAAATCTGCATGAGGTTCGGTGCGGCGTTCGTTCAAAGCGAGCCGAGCGCGAAGGTGGGGATCGCCCTTGGCACTCTCAATCAGTTGCCGCTCAACGCGCTAAGGCACAAGCCCGAGGCAGACACATGCGGCTGGTACATCTGGGGCGGCGAAGTGCTCTCTGATGCGCCGGACTTCTTCCAGCCGCTCCACGTTGAGCATCTCTCCAACATTTGCGCTGGCATTGTTCCTTACCTTGGTCTGGAGCCAGGTTGGCGAGTTCTTCTTGCACCTCACCAGGAAGACGTATGGTTTGACCCCGCATTACTTGGGGAAAGCGGCGCGTCCGCTAACGGCTCTTGCAATGACAACTGAGTTCGGCCAACTGCCGTCCTTTCGGACGGTTGCACAATCCGCCCGAAAGCGGCCACATTTGTCGGGCGACGAATTTGGCTGACGTCTCCAATCTGATCCCTGCTGTAAAGCGCACGTCCCTAATGCGTAACTGCCCAGTCTGCGGCGCCGATGTCTTCCCCGGTGCGAGTGACTGCCCGAAGTGCGGCGTCGTCTTCGCGGCCGATGGGACTGTCAGCGGACACGACCGGAGCCATGCCAGAGGTCGCACGGAAGAGCGCCCTTATACGCCCGGAAATCTCGCGTGGGCCAATCTGTCTCTTTCGGTCGCCTTCATTTCGGCTTTCTTCTGGTCGCCGGGATCTCGGCTCCTACTTGCCGTTTTTGACCGTCCCCTCCTGCAGACGATTCCGACGCATATGGGCTTCGCACTCATATCGTCGCTGAACTACTGCGTGGTGGCCGCTCTGGTCTACGCAGGCCTGCGCGCGGCCGGTGCGGAACGATGGCTTCGACTGCGGCCAGCGATCAACACGCTGCTGGCGATCGGCAACCTCCTGCTAATCGTCTATGCCTCCGCACGGATCTTTGCGTCGACAGTAGAAGGGGGAGGCGGGAGCTTTGTGGTTATGTCGTTCAGCCCCTTCTTCATCCAGCCCGCCCGCGTCTTCTTCTTCGCCGCGCTCGTCTGGCTGGCCGTGCACTCTGTGCAAGCCCGATCTCTTACGCCGCCCGAGCGGTGGCCGGTCAGTATCGGCGAGTGCGTTGGGCTCGCGATCGTCCTCTGTTTGCCACTCGCCTTACTATCGACGCTCTTCATTGGAGAGAACGCGCCGCTGCGCCTCGCAAGTGAGGCGCGTGCGCGGATGGCCGAGCTGTGCGTCTCGGCGGGCGAACGCATCCTTCTCAGGCCAACGGAAAGGGTGAGGGGCGTCTTCGTGCAGCACGACCGAGAAGACGCCTTCACCAATATTCGAGACGGCAGGTACGAGGACTCGACCAATGCCGGTGTCACCTTGGTCGGCGGCCTGGTGAATCTCGGGCTTTTGGAATTCTATGAAAGCCCTTTCGGAGCACGTACCTTCGGCGACACTGCGGAATTCACGTACCGTCGCTTCCGCCGGGGCTACGAGCGCGCTATTGGCACCAACGACGCAGAGAGCCTGTTCGGTGTCTTCCACCAAGATCTTTCGACCGAACGAGAGCGCAAGCTCGGCATCCGCGGAACCCAGTTGACCGTGATGGACCTGCGCACACGCGACGTGCTGGCGACGACGACATTCTTCGTAAGCACCCGTGATCGTCGATTCTGCGGCTACGCACAGGACGGTAAGTTCAGCACCACCAAGTTTGTGATTCGAGCGTTGGCCTTGCAATAGCGCCGTGCAGTTGTGTCACACACCAAATGGTCCAAAGCCGAATTGATATCCGATTCGGCGACAACCGGTCTCTCGTTTCGCCGTCAGCGAAGAGATCAACAGCCTCGCGACTTGACTGTTATGTTCGAACAATATGACGACCGTTTCACCACTGTACCCCCGCGACAAGGCCATCGAGGAGATCCGCACGGCCCTCGATCGCCTGTGCCAAATTAGGAGCGAAGACGACGCTCGGTCAGTGCAGGGCCGCTTGATCGCCATGCTTGAGCTCGCCACGAAGGCACGCGAGCTCTCCGAGAATATGCTGGAGACAGTTGCGCAGCGAATAGCTGCTCGAACCCCGAGCGACATTGCAGCGCGTACGGGCCCGATTGAACGGATCTAGGTTGGCCCCCGCTACTCAACGTCTCGAATCCTTGTCCTTGGTGAGTCGTGGTACGGAAACTTTGAGGGTGACCTCAGTACGGACGACGGCTACATATCGGCCTACTTGGCAGGCAAGCAGACAGATCGGATGTACACACGGATGGCCAATGCAGAAGGCTTAAAAAAGGACGACTTTTGGCACGCCGTGGCGTTCACTAACTTCGTTCAACGGGTTGGCAATACTCGGATGTGCAGGCCGACGCGTACGCAGTACGTCGAAGCGCAAGTTAGGCTGAACAACCTACTGATGCAGCACCGGCCGAAAGGTGTATGGATTTTTGGCAAGGAGCAGAGTGTTTACTCAGAGCCAGTCGTGCGCGCCGCTGGTATTTCTTGTGTTGTCTCTCCTCACCCGACTTCACGAGGGGTGTTTAATGAACAACTCAGGGAAGACTGGAAGCAGCTCATGGCCGCAATTTGGCGAACTGACGACCGCTGAGACTGGCCAGTTTCATCAGTCCTTTGCCCTTACTCCAAGCGTCCAGCGTCCGCTTTCACGATGTAGCCAAGGGCCGCTCTGGGTCGTTTGTTCGCCTTCCTAGCGTCCGCTATCAAGCCGTTCTGACGCCCCTCTGAGAGTCCGACGGACTTTCTACGAGAGCGTGCCTCTCGGAAGATGGAGCGCTTTTCCGACGGAAACTTATTGTTCAAGTCACCGCCGCGCGCCCGTGCCGCGGTCGGCCGCGTGACGCTTGCCCGACAGCTCAGCCGACCGCGCAGCCGGACTCGACCCGCTGCGCCGTCACCGCGATCGGCGTCGGGATCCGATAGCCGTACTTCTGGGCGGTCAGCTCGGCCAGGATCGACACCGCGATCTCCGGCGGCGTGCGCGCGCCGTTCTTGATGCCCACTGGCCCATGCAGGTGGTCGAGTTGCGCCGCGGTCACACCAAACTCCACCAGCCGCTTCTTGCGCGCCGCCTGGTTCTTCTGGCTGCCGATCGCACCGACATAGAAAGCGTTCGACTTGAGCGCCTCGATCAGCGCCAGGTCGTCGAGCTTCGGGTCGTGGGTGAGGGCGACGATGGCGGTATTGGCATCGGGCTTCATCTCCAGCACGGTGTCGTCGGGCATCGTGCGCACCAGCGTCGTGCCCGGCACGTGCCAGCCGTCGGCGTACTCCTCGCGCGGATCGCAGATCGTGATGCTGTAGTCGCACGCCAGCGCCATCTGCGCCAGGTAGTGGGTCAGCTGGCCGGCGCCGATCACCAGCAGCCGCAGGCGCGGGCCGTGCACTGACACGAGTTCGACATCGGTCACGCGCAGCACGTCGCGCCCGGTGCCATCTTCCAGCGTCACCTCGCCATTGCTCATTGCCAGGCGGCGGATCGTCTGCCGGCCGGCGCCGATGCGGTCGAGCAACTCCCCCACGCGCGACTGCGGGCCGACCGGCTCCAGCACCAGTTCCAGCGTGCCGCCGCAGGGCAGGCCGAACTTGAATGCGTCCTCGGCGGTGACGCCGTACTTCACGCGTTGCGGCGTGTCGGCGGCGAGCGCGCGGGCGCGCACGCGGTCGACCAGATCGTCCTCGATGCAGCCGCCGGAGACCGAGCCCACCACCAGGCCGTCATCGCGGATCGCCACCAGCGAGCCCACCGGCCGCGGCGCCGATCCCCAGGTGCGCACGATCGTGCCCAGCACCACGCGCCGGCCGTCACGCTGCCACTCGTCGGCCTTCTTCAGCACCTGCGTATCGACGTTGTCCATGCTGCCCACCTGCGTGTCGACGGTCGGAGGCCAGTGTAGGACAGTGGCGCGGGTCGAGTTGGCTCGAAACTGATCGCGGTCGCGCATGGGTGCGAGGCGGGTCGACTGGAAGCCGCTTGCGGCTCGCATCCCCGCGGTTGCCATGGTTGGGCTTGCCGATCGAAGCGCCGCTCCCTGACCCCATCCCTCTCCCGGAGGCCAGGAGGCGCCCTCTGCTAGTTGCACCAGCGCGCCTTGGCGCCTTTGGCGTACGGCCAGGGCAGCTTGTGCTTCGCGTAGAACGCCTGCATCTGCTTGTCGGTCCGCAGGTAGAACAGCGTGCCGTCGGGCATGTAGACCGTGACGGGCGGTTGCGGCCCGCCGTTAAGCCCGGCCTCCGGCGCGTTGCGCTTCTCCCAGCAGTCATGCGGCCCGTGCTGGATCAGGCGGTCCTTGAGCCGCACGTTGAGGACACTGGCGCGGAACAGGTCCCACTGCGGGCGCCCGCGCAGGTCGTAGATGCCGTGCAGGTCGATGTCGCTGTAGAACTTCTCTCCGGTGACCTTGTGCATCACGAGGTATGCAGGAGCCGGCCCGACGACGAACTTGTCAGCCTCGAGTTGCTTGACGTAGTCGGCATACGACTGCCCGACGGCGCTCAGCATGTTCTGCAGTCGTTTGTCGGCGGGGTTCGCAGCCGCCAGGCCCACGTTCGGGTCCGCCGCCGGATCGCCCTGGATGGTCTTGGCCTTCAGCTTCTCGGGCTTGGGTGCATAGCCCGGTTTGTTGGTAAAGCGAACCGCAGCCGGGTTGGACTCGCGCACGATGAAGATGAGCTTCTGGTTCATCGCCAGACCGCGGAAGACCACGTCGTCGATGTCGGTCATGCCGCGCTCGTTGGGCAGCGGCACCGCCTCGCCGATGGCCGCGGTGGCCGATGCGGCCTGCGGATCATCGGCCGGTCCCCACACGCGCTGGACCTGCGGCATGCCGACCGAGCCGTCGACGTCGCGTATCTCGCACATGATCATGTCCTCGCCTTGCCGCTCGAACTTGCCCGTGAAGACGCCCTTGCCGGTGGAGGAGTTGTAGCGGGCCGCGGCCAGGCAGGCTTCGATCTCGGTCCGGTAGTGCTTGCCGTCCACTTCCCAGCCGATCACCTTGCCCGTTCCGGCGAAAGTCGGTGACGCGGTCAGTGCGAGTAGTGCGGCAACGGTCGCCGCACCTGCCATGGATCGTGCGCGCTTCATGGTTCTTGTCCTTGGTCGTGGGTTAACGTGCAGCCGGCGGTCGCGCATTCAGAGGAATGCGACCAGACCCATCAGGCCCGCAAAGCAGAAGAAGAACGTGCCGAGGCGGCGCAACTGGGGCGCTTTCTCGGGGGTCTTCTTCGCCGCGACGAAGGCAAGGGTGCCGGCGCCGACGCCACTCACGATGGAAATCACAGACAGCATGGCTTTCTCCGCAGTTGGAATGGACCGGCGCGTGGGGCCGGCAGGAGCAGCGGGGTGCTGCTCTTCCCTGCTTTACGCAACCGGGACGCGGATCCGGACAGGCGGGGCCAAACATGAAGGACACGCCGCGCTGATGCGCGGCGCTTCCCTCAACCCCGCCCCCTCCCGGGAGGAGAAGGGAGCAACGACCCGCCGCTTCTTGCACCCTCTCCCGCGGCCACCGCGCACCAGCGCGGTGGCCGCGGCATGTTCGGCCAGCTCTTGGGTGCGCGCGGTGGCGATGATGCGCAGCTGGGTCGCGTCTCTGGCGCGGCGGTGCGCAGATGGCGCAGCAGGTCGAGCGTGGAGGCGTCGGTCCAGTGCAGGTCGTCGGAGCGCTTGCCGCGGGCGTCCGGCCGCTTCATGCCGGGAAAGTTCAGCGTGCAGCGCGCCGCGGTACCGCTGCGCCAGCCGCTCGCGCTCGTGCGCCAGCCAGTGAAGGCGGGGCTGTCGGCGATCTCCAGGCCGTCGAGCAGCGTGCTGGTGTACAGGGGCAGGCGCAACGGCGGGTTGTCGCGCAGCGCCACAAGCGGCGCCGAACAGGCGCACCGCGCGGGTCGTGTGTTCCGGGGTGTGCGCATCGTGCACGGTGCGCGGCGCGCAGCGAGCTAATTGCTGCCGCGCGCTGCCGCTGCCCTCAGGACGAAAACAGCGGCCGGCACTCTTGTGCCGGCCGCTGCTGCACTGGTTGCTTTATCCAGCCGCTCGGCACGCTGGCGGCAGCCGGCTACGGGCTCGTCAACTGCACCGTGTAGCCGCCGGTCTGCGCCTGGTCGGCGTCGACTTCGATCATGTAGGCGCCGCCCGCGCCCGCGGGGATCGTGAAGCTCGCCACGCGTGGCACCCCCGGGGCGAGTGCCTGCGGGAAGCCCGTCACTTCGGCGCCACGGGCGGTGTAGTTGCCGTTGGTCGGCACGCGACGCACGTAGACCGCACCGCCGAAGCTGGCGTTGACGGTGACGGTGTAGCTTTGTCCCGCGGTGCCGGTGAACCGGAAGTAGTCGCGCTCGCCGGCCTGTGCGATGGTGCCGACTGTTGCCGCGGCGCCGGTGGCGATGTCCACCGGTGGCTCGAGCGCGATCATCGACATCGTGTAGTCCATGCTGCCGGTGCCGTTGGAGTTGTACGTCGTCAGCGTGTGGCTGCCGGGCTGCAGCGGCGCCACGTTCTCGCCGGTGCGCAGGCCACCGACGAACTCGTTGCCGAAGATGCTGAACTCCCCGGTGTAGTTGGCGAAGATCGAGCTCGGCGCCCACAGGGTGGCCGACAGGTCGACCAGGTTGAACCCGGCCGGGGTGTGCTGCCAGCGGAGCAGGTAGTAGCCAGTGCTCGGCATCGTGAAGGCATACGCCAGCATCTGTCTCGACGTCACCGTGCCCGAGAAGCTGGTGCCGAGCGTGATCGGTGTCGGTACCGGCTTCTGGATGTCCAAGGTGAACGCGCCCGTCGAGGAGTTCTCCGAGAGCGACGTCGAACGCACGATGACGGTCCGCTGTCCGGTGGTGCGCGCGTACCCGAGCTGGCTGGCGGTCGCCGGCGGCGTACTTGCGAACACTCCACCTGGCGCGACGTCGGCCACGCTGGCGGTGGCGTCGAGCGCTCCGGGCGAGCCGAAGCGCAGGTTGAAGACCTCGGCCTGCTGCAGATCGAACGTGTAGCGACGCACCTGCCCGAGGGCGAGCGTGTCGCTGCGCTCGGTCAGCGGCGGGGTCAACGCCAGCGGCACCGGCGGCGCCACGCTGTTGACGCGGATGCGCACGCTGCCGGTGTAGGTCGAGGTGTTGGGCACTTCCACCGTGTACAGGCCGGCCACCGGCAGGGTGAGGATCGCCGCGCTGCCGGATGCAGACAGCGCCGTCCCGTCGGGCGCATTGATGCGCGCGGCGATCTGGCTCGATCCGGTGCCGGGGATGTCGGTGCCGAGCGTGACCTCCTGCCCCGCCACGCCCTCGAACGTGTAGGCCACGGCACGGTGCTGCGCCGGCGCGGTCAGGCGCAGGTCGGTGTCGATCGCCAGCGGCGACGGGGTGGAGGTGATCAGCGTGAACTCGCCGGGCGTGGTCACGGCGGTGGAGCCGCGCGTCACTTCGATCAGCGGCAGCACCAGCGGATGCATCCGGTGCGCCTGGATGCGCACGGCGCGCCCGGTCGCGCAGCTCACGGGTGCGTTGATGGTGGTGAAGGTGCGTGCCGGATACACCGCGGCAGTGAAGCCGCCATTGCAGGCCGTCAGCGCAGTGGCGAAGATCGCTCCGGCGGTGGGCTGCTTGAGCACGTAGCGGCGCGTGTCGCTGCTGCCGGCGTCGGTGACCGTGACCTCCTGTGGCAGCGAGATCGCCTGGCCAGTGAGAAAGCCACCGCGCAGGCGTACGTTGCCGCTGCCGGCCGAGGTGTTGACGATCTGCACCTGATAGGTGCCGGCCTGAGCCACGCCCAGCCGCAGCAGCGGAACACGTGTGGCGCCCGACTGGAAGGTGTCGCGCGCCATCACGTCGCCGTTGGGCGCGAGCAATTGCAGGGCGCCGCTGAGGCCGCCGCGCGACGGCAGGTCGAGTTCCACCAGCTGGTCGGCGGCGAGGCTGAGGGCCAGGCACAGCGTCGAGTTGCCGGTCATCGCGTACGAGGCGTCGGTCGGTAGCGTGAGCGCGGTGACGGTGGTGCAGTTGCCGACCGTCGTCACCGGCAGCGCCTGCAGCCGATAGGCGCCGGGCGCGTTGGCGGTAGCAGCGATCTCTACCATGTAGGTGCCCGCTGCTGCGTTGGTCACCGTGACACTGGCATTGCCGCCGCCCAGCGCCGCACTGCCGACCACGGCGCCGGCCGGGTTGCGTACCACCATGCTGCCGCCGAGCACCGAGCCGTTGCTGCGACCGGCGGTGATGGCGAAGTTCTGGCCGGCCTGCGCCGCCAGGTTGAAGCGATCCACCTCGCCGACGTGCGACATGGCGTACACCTGATTCCACGGCACATTGATCGCCACGCTGCCGCTGGCGTCCTGCACCGGCTGCAGAACGATGTCGAGGTCCTGGCTGACGCCGGAGGCGCCGCGTACCAGCGTGCGCGCATACAGCGTGCCGTTGAGTGCATACGACTGGAACACGATGTCCATGTCGGCCGGCACTGGCAGTTCGACACCGCCAGCCACCGGGGTGGCCGCGCTTGCGACCCAGGCCGGGATGCGCTGGGTGCGCGGCTCCGCCAAGCGCCGGACCACGGTCGACGTGGCGGCCTGCTGGTTCTCCCAGAATGGCGAGGCTTCGTGCGCGCAGTAGCCGGTGTTGGTCAGGTCTTCCGGCACGCCGTCGTAGTTGGTGTCGACCAGGCAGCGGGGCCGCGGCCGGTAGGGCGGCACGTCGAAGATGTCATGGTTCCACCAGGAGAAGTGGGTGACCTCGCCGCGCAGCGCCAGATCGCTCGGCGTGGCGCCGGCGACCACGGTGCCGGTGCCTTCCTGCACCCAGGTGCCGGTGCGTTCGTTCAGCGACCACAACGGATAGGTATCGCCGACCCGCACCGGCGTGCGGTCGCGGTTGAGCGCGGTGTAAACGGGGATCTCGATCGTCGCCTTCCTGCCGGGTGCCAGCTGCACCGGGGCATTGTTCTGGGTGAGGATGAATTCGACCGTGCCGTAGCTCAGGATCAGGCCTTCGGTGCCGTCCGGCCCCACGCCCTCGAAGCGGCCGGGGAAGGCGCGCGCCTCGGCGGCGACATCGACCGGCGTCATGGCGATCTGCACGGGACCGGTGACCGGATTGCCGTTGGCATCGACCAAGCTCGCCGGCGGCAGCGTGATGCGCGCGCCGTGCTTGCCGCCAAGCGTGCCGCCGGCAGCGGCGTCGGCGAGCGTCCGTGCCGGCTCGCGCGCGAGCATCGTCACCTCGATGTAGCCGGACTCGGCGGCGACCGGCAGCGTGAAGCGCTTGAACTGGTCGGCATAGCCGCTGCGACTGAACTTCAGCGTGACCGGCGCGCCGCGCGCCGTGGCCAGCGTGGCGCGGC
>LNFM01010696.1_pt1 | contig 12793 bp, 12 predicted proteins | sample 596031 | NCBI WGS metagenome assembly LNFM01 (sample SAMN04254537, study PRJNA301005) | activated carbon metagenome | isolation source: dual media filters at the Ann Arbor, Michigan drinking water treatment plant | place: USA: Ann Arbor
GACCAGAAGTGCGCCGGCAGCGCCGCGTAGCTGTGCTGGAGTTCCATGGTTTCGATCAGCGCTTCGCCGGCTCGCTGACCTTGGGCGCGGCGACGAAGGGCCGGATGCCGAACTCGGGATAGATCTCGGCCGGGTAATAGACGACGCCGTCCTTGACCACCGCGCGGATGCGTTTGATCTCGCGCAGGTCCCGGGTCGGATCGCCGGGCACCAGGAAGAAATCGGCCAGCTTGCCGCGCGCGATCGAGCCGGTCAGCTGCTCCTGCCCGAGGTATTCGGCCATGTCGTACGTGGCCAGCTTCAGCACCTCCGCCGGCGTGTAGCCCAGCTGGCCGAACAGCTCCAGCTCGCGATGGAAGTTGAACGAGCCGCCCAGGTCGGTGCCGGGGATCAGCAGCACGCCGCGGTCCTTCATCCGGCGCAGCGTGTCCATGAGCTTGCCGTAGGCCAGCCGATAGGCCTCGGCATCGCCGGGCGCGGACAGGTCGGCCCAGGCGCGCTTGGCGTCGCGCTGCACGCCGATCGGCAGATTGTCGATCACGTCGACCGCGCCGGCCGGCACCTGGCCGTCCTGATTGAGCAGCAGGTTCTCGTGGATGGCGATGGTGGGCTCGACCGCGACGCCCTTGCCGGCGATGTTGTCCAGCGTCTTCTGCACGGGCGCCGAATCCAGGTCCAGCGTGGCCAGGCGCTTGAGCGCGGTCAGGCGCAGCAGGGTGCGGGTGTCTTCGTCGGGCGCGAGCACCCAGCCCAGCATGATCTGGTTGATGTGGGTGAGCTCGTCGTAGCCCGCGTCCACCATCGCATCGGCGTTCGAGAACGCCGGCACGTGGCCGGAGACGCGCAGGCCCAGGCGGTGCGCCTCGGCGGCGGCCGCCACGGACCACTCCGGCTTCATGCTGTTGTAGAGCTTGACCTGGTGGAAGCCGCGCGCGGCGTAGTAGCGCACCGCCTCCAGCGCCTCGGCCTCGCTGCCGACCAGCATGCCGTTGTTGGAGTTGAACGGGCTGCGGCCCTCGATGAAGCCGCTGCGATGCACGCGCGGGCCGGCGATGCGCCCGGATTCGATGCTGGCCACCAGGTCGTCGAGCACCGCGTTGTTGTTGCCCATGTCGCGCACGGTGGTGATGCCGGCGGCGATGTTGAGGATGGCGCCGCCCTGCCCGGTGTGCGAGTGCATTTCGTGCAGGCCGGCGACGAGGGTGCCGCCCTCGCCGTCGATGCGCACTTCGCCCGGCGACGGCCTGGCGTCGAGCGGCTGGACGCCGGCGATCTGGCGGCCGTGGATGACCACGCTGACCGGCCCGGACAGCTTCAGCGTCGCCGGATCGAAGACCCGGACGTTGTGGAAACGGACCGGGGCGCCGTAGCGATGCGCGGTGCGCGCCTGCAGCGCGACCAGCCGCGCCTCGCCGAGGTCGGCGGCGAGCTTGCGCAGCCGGACCTCCTCGGCTTCGTAGCCCTTGCGGATGACCACCGAGCCCGGCGAGATCACGGCGAACAGGCCGCCCTGCTCGTCGAGCAGCGCGTAGTCGGGATCGAGCTCCAGGCCCGAGACGGCGTAGGTCCGCACGGTGATGCGGTCCTTGCCCAGGCCGACCTGCAGCGGTTCGCCCGGCGACAGGCTGAGTTCGCCGGCCGGCAGGGCCGCGATGCGGCGGTCCTTGGCCTCGAGCAGGACGCGCGCGTACAGCCCCAGCGACCAGGGGCTGGCGGACTGGCCGATGTAAAGCGCGGGCGCGGACAGCGTCTGCTTGCCCGGGCCCAGCGCGTCCTTCCAGGTCGCCTGCTGGCCGTCGAGCGCGAACTGTTCATCCACCTTGCTGCCGAAGGTGGTGCTGCCGCCGATCGTCCACGCGACCGGCAGGCCGTCTTCGCCGAGGCTGAGGGTTTCGGTGATGGTCGGGCCGCGGCCGTTGTTCTTGACGTCGTAGTCGATGCTGACCTGGTCGCCTTCGTGCGTCGCCACCAGGTGCCCGACCGCGTTGCCGCCGGTGATGACGGTGAAATGTTCCTTGCGGTCGGCGGCCAGCGCCAGGTTCGAGGCCAGGCAGAGAGCGACGAGTGTGGCGAACCAACGCATGGGGTGATTCCTGTTTCCCGGGGTAAACGCCACTGTCGTTCATGACGGGCAGCGATTCAAGCGGCGACGGCACCGTGTAGTTTTTCAACAGTGTCGGAACGCGTTTCCGGTCTTCACACGAGCAAACCCCTGCAAATCAAGGGTTTTGGCGTTGGCAAGGTTCCTGCAGTGGTTTCCATGCACCGCGAACTTCCTCGCGCCCCTGGAGCCCTCCCATGTTGATCTCGCTGCCTGTCCACGCCTCCCCGCCTGCCGCGCCCGCGCTGCCGACTCCTGAATGCCTGGAGCGGGCGATGCGGGACGTGCTGTCGATGGAGTCCGCCTTCGTCGCCAAGTTCCTCCCCTACCAGGACATGACCAAGGTGCCGCCCGGCTTCGCCGCGTTCGCCAAGTGGCATTTCCGCCGCATGCATGACGACAGCCTGTCGTGGCGGGACGTGGCGCCCGCCTACGCGCTGGCCTGCCTGTCCCACTCCGCCTACGGCACCGCGATGGACCCGAGCGTGGAGTGGGAGCTCGAGCTGCAGTGGGGCGACCTGGGCGCCCTGTCGCGGCTCGACTGGAGCACCGCGCGCCGCATCATCATGGACGCGTGGACCTTCCTCTCCGGCGACAACGTGATGCCGGAAGGCCTGGACGAGGCGATCGAAGCCCGCAATGCCGCTTCCGAGGCGTCCGACGCCTACGTGGAGGAGGACGAGGACGGCCTGCGCGTCGACCTGGAGCTGGTGCCCGCCTATGTCGTGCTGCGGGAATCGATGGCCGGCAAGCGCCCCGAGGAATGGCGCACGCGTGGCCAGGCCCGCTGGCTCTCGAGCGACGCCAACGTGCTGTCGCTGGCGATGAGTCCGGCGCTGGCGGTGCTGGATGCCGTCAGCCTCTACAGCTTCGTCGACGAGGAAGGACGCCTGCTGCTTCGGCTGGCCTTCCCGCCGAACCTGCTGCGCACGCTCGACACCGGCACCAAGACCCGCCGGGCGCTCGACCGCGACCTGCGCGAGCGCATCGAACGCTGGCGCGAGGAGAAGCACTCGGCCCTGCTGCGCGTGCCCAGCGCGCTATGCCCGGGCGAGTTCAACCTGCTGGCGAATCCGGCCCACCCGGACTTCCCGATGCTGCAGCGCATGGATGCCCTGCCGCTGGACATGGACCGCCGCCGCCGCAGCCACTAGGGAGCCGCGGCGTCAGGCCGGGGGCGGCGGCGGAAACAGCCGCCGCATCTGGTCCAGGCAGCCAACGGCATCGGACTCCATCTGGTCGAGGATGGCCGTGATGTCGGTCCGGTCCTCGCAGCGCAGGCCGAGCACGCCGGCATTCATGAACAGCGAGTTGAGGTGGTTGCGCAGCTGGTGCTCGACCTCGATCACGGTCGTGCCCGGCAGCGTGATCCAGGTCCGGGCGCCGGGCGGCAAGCCTTCGTCCAGGAACGGACGCAGCGCCGACAGGTAGTCGGCCAGCACCAGCCGGTCGTGCAGGCTCAGGGCCGCCGGATCACGCATGCGCAGGCACAGCACCGCCGAGGTCCCCGGAGCCGAACCCATGTCCAGATCGAATTCCACGCAGTGCGATCCCCCGGCCGCCGCGGCCGAAGGCGCGACCAGCTCGATGTCCTCGCAACCCTTGGACTCGAGCCAGGCCAGCATCGGCGGCGGGAACAGGAAGCCCATTTCAGGCCGGGTCTCCATTGGCGGCCTCCGCATCGAGGTCCCCACTGCCCAAGGCCTCGCCAGGCGGTGCGGAGGCGGCCTTGTAGCTGCTCAGGCGGTTGTAGATGGTCTTGGTGGTGATGCCGAGCACCTGCGCCGCCTTGGCCTTGTTGTTGTCGAAGTAGGCCAGGGTCTTGAACAGCATGCGCCGCTCGATCTCGTGCATCGGCGTGCCGACCACGAAGGTGATCGTGCTCGCGGTCTCGGCGACCGGACGCATGTCTTCCACCGGCAGGCTGGGCGTCACCCGGTCGGACTCGGCCAGGATGTAGGCGCGCTGGATGATGTTCTTGAGCTCGCGGATGTTGCCGGGCCAGCGGTAGCGCTGCAGCAGGTCGGCGCCCTCGCGCGTCAGCGTGCGGCGGGTGGCGTAGCGGTCGTTGAGCCGCTTGAGGAACAGGTGGGCAATCGGCAGGACGTCCGAGGGCCGGTCGCGCAGCGGCGGCAGCGCCATCGGGAATTCGGCGAGCCGGTAGTACAGGTCTTCGCGCAGGCGTCCGGAATCGATCGCGTCGACGTGCGGCCGGTTGGTGGCCGACACGATGCGCACGTCCACCGCGATGTCCTCGCTGCCGCCGACCCGGCGGATCTGGCGGGTCTCGAGCGCACGCAGCAGGTGCACCTGCAGGTGCGGGGGCATCTCGCTGAGCTCGTCGAGGAACAGCGTGCCGCCCTCGGCCTGCTCGAACAGCCCCACGTGGCGCGTGTTGGCGCCGGTGAAGCTGCCGCGCTCGTGCCCGAACAGCTGGCTGCTGAGCAGGTCGGCCGGCACCGCGCCACAGTTGATCGCGACGAAGGCGCCAGCGCGACGGCTCTCGGCGTGGATCGCGGCGGCCACCAGCTCCTTGCCGACGCCGCTCTCGCCTTCGATGAAGACGGAAGCATCGGTGGGCGCGACGCGACGCACCTGCTGACGCACCGCTTCCATCGCGGCGGACGGACCGGCGATGCCATGCCACGGATCGCCGAGCGCCGGCTCCGGCGTCGGCTGGCGCGGCGCTGCGGATTCCAGCAGCTGCCGGAAGCGCGCGACCTGCATCGGCTTCACCACGTAGTCGACGATCGGCAGGTGCATTGCCTTGAGCGCCGACTCGACGGTCGGGTTGCCGGTGATCAGGATCACCTGCGTGCGGCCACCGAGATCGACATGTTCGAGCAACTCGAGGCCGGAGCCATCGGGCAGCGACAAATCGACCAGGGCGACGTCGAAAGCAGTTTCACGAATACGTGCAAGCGCCTGGGCCACCGAGCCGGCGATCACGACATCGAAGTCGAGCGCTCCGGCGATTTCCGCAGCCGCCCGCACGAAACCTACGTCGTCGTCGACGATAAGCAATGCGGCACGGTCGACCATGATGCGCACCTCCCCCGAGTGGCAGTCTCCAGCAAGAGTACCCGGTGGAATGCGTACTTGGTCACGAAAAAACCCGGTTTCTCCCGGAATTCACGCTAGTGAAAATTTTTCCGGTTTCGCGTTACCGGGATTGGCGTAGCCAGTCCCACTATCCAAACAGGAGCCCCCGATGACAACGCCCACCGCCACGCTGCCCGAACTGGTCGAAGCCCTGAATGACGGCATGGACTATCTCTACCTGGCCGCTGAACGCAGCCATCTCGCCGCCCGGGTGCAGCTGTTCCACCGCATCCGCAGCATCAAGGCCGACATCGCCGCCGACCTGGCCAGCGGCTGCCACGGCGTCGTGCGGCCCGCGGCGGAGGACGGCACCTGGCTGGCCGCCTGGCGCCACGCCTGCAGCGAGCTGCCCGCGACGCTCGCCCACGGCCCGGACCGCGCGATGCTGAGCGCGCTCGATGCCCAGGAGCTGCGCCTGCTGCGCGCCTTCCGCTGCGCCATCGGCAAGGACCAGCCGCCGATCCTGCGAGAACTCGCGGCAACCCACCTGCCCGAAGTCGAAGAGGTGCGCGATGAACTGCGCGACCTCAAGTGCGAGGCGGGCTGCGATTTCCCTGCGCGCCATCCGAAGGCGCGCGGGTTGCTGGGGCGGCTGGTGCCGCGTGAAGTGGGCGATACCGCCCACTGACGCCAATGGTCAGGCCGCGCGGCGCAGCTTCACGGCCGGGAAGTCGACCGGCGTGTCGAAGGCGACGTTGACGTAGTTCGTGAACAGGTTCAGCGCCACGTGGGCGACGATCTCGACGATCTCGCCGTCGCTGTAGCCGGCCTGGCGCAGCGCGGCGACGTCGGCGTCGCCGACCTGGCCACGGCGGTCTACCAGCTGCGTCACGAAGGCGAGCACCACCGCCGTCTTCGGGTCGGCGCTGCGGCCGGCCTGGGCCTCGCTCATTTCCTCGGCGCTGGCGCCGGCCTTGCGGCCCAGCGCGGTGTGCGCGGCGAGGCAGTAGTGGCAGGCATTGCGGTCGGCCACCGCGACCGCGATCTGCTCGCTGAGCTTCGCCGGCAGCACGCCGCCGCTGAGCGCACCGAAGAAGCCCCACATCGCCGACAGCGCGGCGGGGGAATGGCTGACGGCGCGGAACATGTTCGGGGTGGCGCCGAACGCGGCCTGGACCTGGCCCAGCAGGGGCTGGCTGGCGGCGGGGGCGGAGCTGGCGGTGGGAAGGGTCAGTCGGGACATGGGGTACTCCGGGAAGGTCGCGCCGATTGCGCAGGGACAGATTGGCCGGCGCGGCGGGCTTCATGGTCACGATTCGTCCGCAATACATCACCCATCGTCCCGGCGTAGGATGGCGACCACCTCACCCGGACTCCGCCGCCATGGCCGTCGACCGCCTGCAGGGCCTGCTGCAACGCTTCTCCGTCAGCGCCCGCATGTTCCACAGCGGCCCGCTTTGCGGCATCAACGACTTCGCCGCCAATGGGCTGGGCCAGCTGCACCTGGTGCGGCGCGGGCCGCTGGAAGTGAGGCACGCGGGCGAAGTGGTCGAAGTCAGCGAGCCCAGCCTGCTGTTCTATCCGCGGCCGACCAGCCACCGCTTCGTCTCGGATGCCGACGCCGGTGCCGACATGGCCTGCGCCAACCTCGCCTTCGGCGGCGCCGAGATCAATCCGGTGACGCGCGCGCTGCCCGCGTTCACCTGCCTGCCGCTGTCGGCGCTGCAGGGTGCGGCGCCGGTGCTGGACCTGCTGTTCGACGAAGCCTTCACCCATCGCTGCGGGCGGCAGGCGGTGGTGGACCGGCTGTTCGAAGTGGTGGTGGTGCTCTTGCTGCGGCACCTGCTCGACAGCGGCCGACTGCAGGGCGGGCCGCTGGCGGGTCTCGGCCACCCCCAGCTGGCGAAGGCCCTGGTGGCGATGCACGACGCGCCCGCGACGCCGTGGACGCTGGCAACGCTCGCCGACGCGGCCGGCATGTCACGCACGCGCTTCGCCCAGGTGTTCGCCGACATCGTCGGCCTGCCGCCAGCCAGCTACCTCGCCAGCTATCGCATCACGCTGGCGCAGGACGCCCTGCTGCGCGGCGAGAAGCTCGACCGCATCGCCCACCAGGTCGGCTACGGCAGCGCCGCGGCGCTATCGCGCAGTTTCGTAGCCGCCTGCGGCCAGCCGCCGCGCGCGTGGCGCCTCGCCCGCGAGGCCGCGCTGCGCGGCAGCCTGGACGTCGCCTGACGTCGCCGGCAGGCTGATTCGCCAGGCCGATGCCGTGGTGCGGATCTGCTCACCGTAGCCGCCCAGCACCAGCACGTCGCCGCCGTCGAGCAGCACCGCGGTGGCGAACTCGTGCCGCCCGTCCATCTCACCGGAAAGCGCGACGAACCGCTGCATGCCGGCGTCGTAGCGTTCCACCCGGGCGTCACCGGCCGCGACCAGCACGTCGCCCGACGGCAGCAGAACCACCCCGTCCGGCAGCTTGTAGCGCTCCGCCAGCATGTCCGGGCCGGGCGTGAAGCGACCGGTGGCCGGATCAAACCACTCGGTGCTTCGAAAGCGCTCGGCGCTGGTTCCGCCGGGGGCACCGCCGATCACCAGTACGCGCCCGTCGTCGAGCAGGACGGCCGCGTGTTTGTGGCGCGGCAACACCATGTCTCCGGTGGCCGTGAAACCACCCGTAGCCGGATCGAAGATTTCCGCGGAACGCAGCGAGCCCCCGCGCCTTGCGCTGTGGCCGCCAGCGATCAGGACGCGGCCGTCGGCCAGCGCCACCGCGGTGTGCGCGACGCGCGGGCTTCCCATGGCGGGAAGTGCAGCGAAGCCGCCAGTGCGCGGATCGAAGATCTCGGCGCTGTCGAGCGACGCCATCTCGGCCGTCTGGCCGCCGGTGACCAGCACCCGGCCATCGCCCAGCTTGACGGCGGTCGGGACCGCCCGCGCGACGGTCATGTCGCGGATGCGTTCAAAACGGTTCGTCGCGGGATTGAACAGTTCGGCGCTGCTGGTGATCCGGCGATCGCTCCACCCGCCCAGCACCAGCACGCGCCCGTCATCGAGCGAGACCGCCTCATGGCTGTTGCGCGCCACGGCAAGCGACGGAAGGCTGGAGAATCGCGCCGTTGCCGGGTCGAAGACTTCGACCGAATCGAGCGTGGCGTCGCACCGACCGGTACAGCCACCGGTCACCAGCACCCGGCCATCGGGCAGGCGCGTGGCCTGGTGTGCAGCGCGCGGCACCGACATCGCGCCGACACGAACGACCTCGGCAGCGTCACTGTCCGGCTCCACGCCGGGAGGCGCTGCACAGGCGACGGCCGCGAAAACGAGGGCGAGCATCGCAACGCCATTCGCAACTTGTTTCATCGGGTCGCCTCCGGCCGGGGTTGAGCAGGAATATACGCCCGGGCGAAGGCCTCAAACAAAACGCGTGAATGCGTCCAGCGGTTTGCGCTGGATGTCCGGGACGCGGCAATCCGGCGCCGGGTGGCCGACCACCAGCAGCAGGTAGGGCACTTCGTTGCGCGGGCGCTCGAGCAGCTCGTTGAGGAAGGCCATCGGGCTGGGTGTATGGGTGAGTGTGGCCAGGCCCGCCTGGTGCAGCGCGGCGATCAGCAGGCCGCAGGCGATGCCGGTGGATTCATGCGGGTAGTAGCGCTTGGCCTTGTGGCCGTCCACTTCGGGGCCGGTGCGTTCGTAGAACACCGCGATCAGCCACGGCGCGATCTCGAGGAAGGGCTTGTCGGCGTCGGTGCCCAGCGGCGCCAGTGCGTCCAGCCATTCGCCGGGCGCGCGGCGCTCGTAGAACTCACGCTCCTCGGCTTCGGCCGCGATGCGGATCCTCTGCTTCAGGGCCGGGTCGGACACCGCGACGAACGACCACGGCTGCTGGTTCGCGCCGCTGGGCGCGCTGCCCGCGGCCTGCAGGCAGGCCTCGATCACCTCGCGCGGCACCGGCGTCGGCGCGAAGTCGCGCACGGTGCGGCGGCGCGACATCGTCGCCGCGAAACCGCGGGCGCGCGCCAGGCGCTCGTCGTCGTCGAGCGTGGGTGGCGGTGGCAGCGGCTGGGTCTTGGCTGGAGTCATGGCGCCTGCAGGTCCTGCAGTGGCAACGGGGTCGCGTTCGGAGCTTAGGGTACAAGCAACCTGCGGCCCTTTCCCTGCCCCGTGGAATAAACCGGCCTTGCGAGACGTAGTCCTACCACAGTAGTCGCCTGCCTGACAGGCGGACCGCGCCCGCTGACTTCTCACGGAAAAGGATACGCCCCATGAAAACGCCCATCCGCTCCATCGCTTTCGCGCTTGCGCTCGCTCCCTGCATGGTCCTTGCCGAAGACGGCTTCTCGATGTCCGTCGGCGTCCACCACAGCAGCGGTGACTACGGCGGCGACACGCGCACCGACATCACCACGGTACCGGTGACCGCCGCTTACAACGCCGGCCGGTGGAGCCTGACCGCCAGCCTGCCCTGGCTCCGCGTCGCCGGCGATCCGAACGTGCTGCCGGGCACGGGGCCCGTGCTCAACCTCAATCCGCTCGGGCGCGGGCGCATCAGCCTGTCGCCGCCCGAACCGGACGGGGACTTCGGGCGCACGAGCGGCCGCGCATCCGGTGCGGGCGACCTGACGCTGCGCGCGGGCTTCGCGCTGCCGACGCGCGGACCCGTCGTGGCCGAACTCGCGGTGACTGCAAAAGTCGCCACCGCGGACGAGGACAAAGGCCTGGGCACCGGCGCCAACGACTACGGCGTTTCCCTTGATCTGGCGCGTGAGGTCGGCGCGGCGACGCTGTTTGGCGGCATCAGCCACCTGCGGCAGGGCGAAACCGCGTTCGTCCGTGGCGGCGACACGCTGGGCGCGAATGCCGGCGCCAGGTGGCGCGCCGGCAACGGCCAGCTCGGCCTGGCCTACGACTTCCGGGAGTCGGCCTCGCCGGCCTTCGAGGACCGCCGGGAGATCACGGCGTCCTACAGCGTTGCCGGCGCCAGGGACAGCAACCTGCAGCTTTATGGCCTGGCCGGCCTGAGCGACGGCAGCCCGGACTGGGGGGCCGGCGTCAGCTACGGCTGGCGGTTCTAGTCCGGCGCGAAGCCTCGTCAGTCAGTGGACGCGTCGATCGACGCCGCCATCGCGGCGTCGAGCCGCGCTGCGCTCACGAAGCCCGGATGGGCGCTGACGCGATCGATGTAGGCTGTGATGACCGGCAGCTTCGGCACGATGCCGAACTCGGTGGTCCACTTCAGCGCGTTGCCCCAGAGCAGGTCGGCGGCGGTGACGGTGTCGCCCAGCAGGTAGTCGGCCTTCGACAGCTGGGCGACCAGGGTTTCGATCACGGTGTCGTAGTCGCGATAAGGCGACGAGGACGGATCGAGCGGTTCGCGCTTGAAGGCGTGGTCGACGACGGCGGGCTCGAAGCAGGCGCCGTAGAAGGCCAGCCAACGCAGGTAGGGGCCGCGCAGCGGGTGGTCGAGCGCGGGGGCGAGGCCGGCGGCCGGGAAGCGATCGGCGAGATAGATCGTGATGGCGACCTGCTCGGTGACCACGGCGTCGCCATGCGTGATCGTCGGCAGCTTGCCCAGCGGATTGATGGCCAGGAACTCCGGGGTGCGGGTCTGGCCGTTGGCGAAGTTGAGGGGCTTCACCGCGTAGTCCACGCCGAGCGCCTCGAGCAGGACACGGGTACCCGAGGAGCGGGATTTGGGGTTGTGGTAGAGCGTGAGCGCGGGCGTGGTCATCGCGATTCCTGACGTGGGGAGAGGTGAAAAGCCTAGCCCCGATTGCGGACATTTCCTGTCCTCGATAGGCTGCGGCCATGCTGTCCACCTCCGCCCGCCTGCTGCGCCTGGCCAGCCTGCTGCAATCGCGGCGGCACTGGCCCGGCGCGGCGCTGGCCGAGGCCCTGGGCGTGGAGGCGCGCACCCTGCGCCGCGACGTCGATCGCCTGCGCGAGCTCGGCTATCCGGTCGAAGCCTCGTCCGGCGTCGGCGGCGGCTACGCACTGGGACGCGGGGCCACGCTGCCGCCGCTGGTGCTCGACGACGAGGAAGCGGTGGCGCTCGCGCTGGCGCTGCGCGCGGCCAGCGCCAACCTCGGCGGCATCGAGGCCACCGCGCTCCGCCTGCTCGGCAAGCTCGACCAGCTGATGCCGACCCGCCTGCGCCGCCGCGGCGCCGCGCTGCACGCGGTGACGCTGTCCCTGCGCACCGGCGCGCCGCTGGTCGACGCCGGCCTGCTGAGCACGCTTGGCACCGCCTGCCGCGACAGCCGCACGCTGGCCTTCGACTACCGCAGTCACGCCGGCGAACGCGGACCGCGCGAAGTGGAGCCGCAGCGGCTCGCGAACTACGGCTCGCGCTGGTACCTGGTCGCCTGGGACCTCGGCCGCGACGACTGGCGCAGCTTCCGCGTCGACCGGATCGAAGGCCCGCCGCGCGAAGGCGCGCACTTCGCCCCGCGCGCGGTGCCTCCGGATGTCGCCGCGCGGCTGGAGCGCGGCATCGCCTACGCCCCGTTCAACTGCCGGGCCACGCTGCGGCTCGAAGGCACGATCGCGGAGCTGCAGGCACGCATCCCGCTGTGGTGCGGCATCCTCGAGCCCGACACCGCCACCCACAGCCTGCTGCGCGTCGGCGCGGACAGCCCGAATGCACTGATGGCGCAGGTGATGATGATCAGCCAGCCGGTGACGCTGGTGGAGTGCAGCGAGCCGCTGCCGGCGATGCGGCAGGTGTTGGCGCGGATGTCTGGATTATTCGCGCCGGCGGGGCCGCCTTGCGAGCTCAGAAAAGATCAGAACTTGTAGGCAGTCTGAAGAAACACGTTCTCACGATGGAAGCCAAGAAAGCCCTTCTGTCCGTCGCTGAAGCCGCCTACGTTCTTCAGCGCTGCCGGATCGAGCCCCATCTTGCGTAGCGACGGCATGTGCGCCACCGGCGACCAAAGCACGTCCCCGTTGTCTTCGAAGCTGAGGAAACCGCGGTCGAACAAATGATCGGCATCAGGCGTAAGCAGCAGCCCGTTTTCGCCGTCCAGCCTCTCGCTGTTGCTGGCGTTGCGCCAAGGCTTGCAATGGCTCGCACGCAGGTGCTCGACGCGATCCACGGTGGTCAGTCGGCAGGACCTCTCGCGCTTCATTACATTCTGTTTGAACAACCCCTGCCCGCGGCGAGCCTGGACCACCGCCTGCCGCGTGGTTTCTTCCAGCGTCTTGTCCACGGCGACTTTCGCCAGTTCGTGTTCTTCCCACTGGATCAGGCCAACGGCCGCCATGGGCGTCAAGCGATCGCCGATGAGGCTGCCTTCGATGATGTTCCTGGCCTCTCGGCCAATAAGATCGACCAAGGTCGCCGCCAATGGATCCGGCAAGTACGTGAGATAGACGCCCTGCAGGCCGTTCCCATTGGGCTGGAGCGGCGAATATCTGCGCGGCAGTTGCGGCCCCAGCTGCGCCATGTGCTCGACGGGTCGAACCCGGGTCTTTAGCTCGATAAAGGCAACGTCGACCCGCCAGCCGATGTTGTCCCAATAGGCACCAGCCTGACCGAACTCCAAGGGCTTGGGTGCCTCGTATGCATTCGAAACCGCGACGCCCATGCCCTTGATGTAGGTATCACAAAAGGAGAACACCACGTCGCCAGGCGAGACTTCGCGCATGAAA
>LNFM01010697.1_pt1 | contig 12793 bp, 25 predicted proteins | sample 596031 | NCBI WGS metagenome assembly LNFM01 (sample SAMN04254537, study PRJNA301005) | activated carbon metagenome | isolation source: dual media filters at the Ann Arbor, Michigan drinking water treatment plant | place: USA: Ann Arbor
GGTCGCCTTCGTCTTCGCGTTGGTCCCCGGCTTGACCTCGAGCTTGTTCGGCCGAATCAGTTCCTGCCAGTTCTTCTGTACTACCACCGTTAGACCCCTTGTTAAGGTCAAGCGCCCCGGTGGGGCGCTATAATCCTGGATATTCCGCGTGCCTTGAGGCTTAGACGCGGCGACGCTTGGGCGGGCGGCAACCGTTGTGCGGGATCGGCGTCACGTCCTTGATCGACGTGATCGTGAAACCCACGGACTGCAGCGCGCGAAGCGCCGACTCACGGCCCGACCCGGGGCCGCTGACTTCGACTTCCAGCGTCTTCATGCCGTGCTCCTGCGCCTTGCGGCCGGCGTCTTCGGCGGCGAGCTGGGCGGCATATGGCGTCGACTTGCGCGAGCCCTTGAAACCCTGGGCGCCCGCCGAGGACCAGGCGATCGTGTTGCCCTGGTGATCGGCGATGGTCACCGTCGTGTTGTTGAACGTGGCGCTGACATGCGCGACGCCGGAGGTGATGTTCTTGCGTTCGCGGCGTTTGACGCGGCCGGTATCGGTTGCCATAGGGCTCTGTCCTTACTTCTTCTTGCCGGCGATGGGCTTCGCCTTGCCCTTGCGCGTCCGTGCGTTGGTGCTGGTGCGCTGGCCGCGTACCGGCAGGCCGCGGCGGTGACGCAGGCCGCGGTAGCAGCCCAGGTCCATCAGCCGCTTGATGTTCATCGCCACTTCGCGGCGCAGATCGCCTTCGACGGTGTAGTCGCTGTCGATGCTCTCGCGGATGTGGATGACCTCGGAGTCGGTCAATTCGTTGACGCGGCGTTGCGCCGGGATGTTCAGCTTCGCGCAGATTTCCTTGGCGCGCGTGTGCCCGATCCCATGGATGTAGGTCAGCGCGATCTCGACCCGCTTGTTGGTCGGTATGTTTACACCGGCGATACGTGCCACGACGTTAGTCTCCTTAGGCGTTCAATTCTGCGCTGATCCGCCCTGATTCGCGGAACGCGGGATTATAGAAAGCTACAGCGTCCAGTCAACCGCTCAGCCGCTGGTCGGCGGCGAGCACGTTTTCGATCTCTTCGGCGACCTTGTCCATGGGCGCCATGCCGTCCAGCTGCACCAGGTTGCCGCGCTTCTTGTAGTAGGGCAGCAGCGGCGCCGTCTCCTTGTGGTAGGTGGCGAGGCGCGAGCGCACCGTGGTCTCGTTGTCGTCGGCGCGGCGCACCATCTCGGTCGAGGCGCATACGTCGCACACACCGGCGACCTTGGTCGGCTTGAACGTGTCGTGATAGCCGGCGCCGCACTTGCCGCAGGTGAAGCGGCCGGTGATGCGATCGACCAGCGCCTCGTCGTCCACTTCCATCTGGATGACGTGGTCGAGCTTCAGGCCCTTCCTGTCCAGCATGGCGTCGAGCGCCTCGGCCTGGGCCACGTTGCGTGGAAAGCCGTCGAGGATGAAGCCGCGCTTGGCGTCGGGCTGGTCGATCCGGTCCGAGATGATCGACACGACCACATCGTTCGGCACCAGCTCGCCGCGTTTCATGATGCCGTCGGCGATCTTGCCGATCTCGGTGCCCGCCTTCACGGCGGCCCGCAGCATGTCACCCGTCGACAACTGGACCATGCCGTGGCGGTCCTCGAGGCGCTTGGCCTGGGTGCCCTTGCCCGCGCCCGGGGGACCAAGGAGAATGACGTTCAACCCTTCCTCCCGCGCAGCCGCGACTTCTTGATCAGCCCTTCGTACTGGTGCGCCAGCAGGTGGCCGTGCACCTGGGTCACCGTGTCCATGGTGACGCTGACGACGATCAGCAGCGACGTGCCGCCGAAATAGAACGGCACCGAGAACTCGGAAATCAGGATTTCCGGGATCAGGCAGATCACGCAGAGATAGGCGGCGCCGACGACGGTGATCCGGGTCAGCACGTAATCGATATATTCGGCCGTCTTCTCGCCCGGCCGGATGCCCGGCAGGAAGCCGCCATGCTTCTTCAGGTTGTCGGCGGTGTCCTGCGGATTGAACACCACCGCCGTATAGAAGAAGCAGAAGAAGATGATCATGACGAGATACAGCACCAGGTACAGCGGCTGGCCGTGGTTCAGCGCGGCGGTGACGGTGGTGAGCCATTCGGGGCCGCCCTTGGCCGAGAACTGCGCCACGGTCAGCGGCAGCAGCAGCAGCGAGGACGCGAAGATCGGCGGAATGACGCCCGCGGTGTTGAGCTTCAGCGGCAGGTGCGAGCTGTCGCCCTGGAACACCTTGTTGCCCACCTGGCGTTTCGGATACTGCACGAGCAGCCGGCGCTGCGAGCGCTCGACGAACACGATGACGCCGACGGCGATCACCACCATGACCAGCAGCCCCAACACGAACCAGATGCTGAACTGCTGCTGGTTCCAGCTCAGTTCGAACATCTGCACCACGGCGCGCGGCAGGTTGGCGACGATGCCGGTGAAGATGATCAGCGAGATGCCGTTGCCGACGCCGCGGGCGGTGATCTGCTCGCCCAGCCACATCAGGAACATGGTGCCGCCCAGCAGCGTGGTCACGGTGCTGATGTAGAAGAACGGCCCCGAGTTGAGCGCCAGGTTCTGCGACGACAGGAACACGGCGATGCCGTAACCCTGGACGATGGTCAGGCCGACGGTGCCGTAGCGGGTGTACTGGTTCAGCCGCTTGCGGCCAGACTCGCCTTCCTTCTTCAGCTGCGCCAGCGTCGGCGACACGCTGGTCATCAGCTGCACGATGATCGAGGCGGAGATGTAGGGCATGATGCCCAGCGCGAAGATCGCCATGCGCTCGATGGAGCCGCCGGCGAACATGTTGAACATGCCGAGCAGGCCGCCGCCCTGCTGGCTGAACATTTGCGCCAGGGCAACGGGATCGACGCCGGGCAGCGGAATGTAGGTGCCGAGACGATAGATGATCAGCGCGCCCAGCGTGAACCAGATGCGCTTCTTGAGCTCAGTGGCCTTCGAGAAGGCGCTGAGATTGAAGCTTTGTGCGAGTTGTTCGGCAGCCGACGCCATTGGACTTCCCGGTTCCGCGCCTGGGCGCTCTTATTCGGCGCCGTCGGTCGGCGTCGCTCCCGCGACGATGTGGACTTTGCCACCCGCCTTTTCAACCGCCTCGACCGCCGACTTCGACGCGCCGTTGGCGGTGATCTCGATGGACGCGGTGATCTCGCCCTTGCCGAGCAGACGGAAGCCGTCACGCAGATGCGTCACGACACCGGCGGCGACCAGCGCGGCGCCGTCGATGGCGCCCGCCTGCAGCTTGCCGGCGTCGATCGCGGCCTGCAGGCGGCCGATATTGACCGATGCATAGCGCTTGCGGTTGATGCTCTTGAAGCCGCGCTTCGGCAGCCGGCGATGCAGCGGCATCTGGCCGCCTTCATAGCCGTGGATCGCCACGCCCGAGCGCGAGGTCTGACCCTTCACGCCACGGCCGCCGGTTTTGCCCTTGCCCGAGCCGATGCCGCGGCCGATGCGCTTGCTGGTCTTGTTCGCGCCGGGATTGTCGCTGATCTGGTTGAGCCGCATCTTACTAATCCTTGGTTAGGGGCAAACGCCTAGACGTCGACCTCTTCCACCTGCACCAGGTGGTGAATCTTGTTGACCATGCCGCGCACCGACGGCGTGTCTTCGAGCACGCGGGTGCGGTGCATCTTGTTCAGGCCCAGGCCGACGAGGGTCGCCCGCTGGTCCTTGGTCCGGCGGATCGGGCTGCCGATCTGCGTCACCTTCAACATTTTCTCGGACATCTTCCTACCTTCCGCTTCGGGCTTTATCAGCCGTCGACAACTTCGCCCATCTGCTCGGGACGACGGACGAGGATGTCGCTGACCTTCTTGCCGCGCTTGGCGGCCGCCATGCGCGGCGACATCTGCTTCTTCAGCGCGTCGAACGTGGCGCGCACCATGTTGTAGGGGTTGGACGTGCCGGTCGACTTGGTGACCACGTCGTGGATGCCCAGCGCCTCGAACACCGCGCGCATCGGGCCGCCCGCGATGATGCCGGTACCGGCCGGAGCCGTCCGCAGGATCACCTTGCCGGCGCCGTGACGGCCATCGATGTCGTGGTGCAGCGTGCGACCCTCGCGCAGCGGCACGCGGATCAGGTTGCGCTTGGCCGATTCGGTCGCCTTGCGGATCGCTTCGGGCACTTCGCGCGCCTTGCCATGGCCGAAGCCGGCGCGGCCCTTCTGGTCGCCGACGATGACGAGCGCGGCGAAGCCGAAGCGCCGGCCGCCCTTCACCACCTTGGCGACGCGGTTGATGTGCACCAGGCGATCGATGAATTCGCTGTCCTGCTGCCGCTCCTGCGAACGCTCCGACCGTTCTCCACGTTCCCGTGCCATATCGTGTTCCTACTCGATTCCGTTATCGGCTTAGAAGTTCAGGCCGGCTTCGCGCGCGGCATCCGCCAGGGCCTTGATCCGGCCGTGGTAGAGGAAGCCGCTGCGGTCGAACATGACATCCTTGATGCCTGCGTCGACCGCACGCTTGGCGATCAGGGTGCCCACTTCACGGGCCGCGTCCACATTGGCGCCCGACTTGTGGGCGCCGCGGAAATCCTTCTCCAGCGTCGACGCGGCGACCAGCGTGCGGCCCTGCCTGTCGTCGATGACCTGGGCGTAGATGTGCTTGCCGCTGCGGTGCACGGCCAGACGCACGCGCCCGGTCGAGTTCTTCCGCAGCTGGTTGCGCACCCGCTGCTGACGCCGGAAAAACAGCTCAATTCTCTTGTTCATGGCTTCAAACCCACCCGTGTGCCGAACGCGGCCATTACTTCTTCTTGCCTTCCTTGCGGAAGATGAACTCGCCCACATAGCGCACGCCCTTGCCCTTGTAGGGCTCCGGCTTGCGCCATTCGCGGATCTTCGCCGCGACCTGGCCGACCTTCTGCTTGTCGATGCCCGAGATCTCGATCTCGGTCGGCGTCGGCGTCTTGATGTCGATGCCGTCCGGGATCGGGAACACCACGTCATGGCTGTAGCCGAGCTGCAACGTCAGGGTCCTGCCCTGGGCCGCGGCGCGGTAGCCGACGCCGGTGATCGCCAGCTTCTCGGTGAAGCCCGTCGACACGCCGGTGACAAGGTTGTTCGCCAGGGTCCGCTGCATGCCCCACATGGAGCGGGCACGCTTGGTGTTGCCGCGCGGCTGCACCGAGATGCCGCCGTCGTCCTGCGTGACGATCACATCGTCGACGAAGGTCATCGCCAGGGCGCCCTTGGGACCCTTCACCGACAGCTCGGACCCGTTCAGCGTCACGTTGACGCCGTTGGGGATGCTGACGGGCTTTTTACCGATACGAGACATCGTTCCGTTTCCTTACGCTCTCGGCCCTAGACGACCGTGCAGATCACTTCGCCGCCAACATTGGCCGCGCGGGCCTGGTTGTCGGACATGACGCCCTTGGGCGTCGAAATGATCGAGATGCCCAAGCCGTTGGCGACACGCGGCAGGTCGCCCACCGACGAATAGACGCGGCGGCCCGGCGTCGACACGCGGGCGATGGTCCGGATCACCGGCTCGCCCTCGTGGTACTTCAGGGACACTTCGATTTCGGCCTTGTTGTCGGCCAGGTCGAACCGCTCATAGGTGCGGATGTAGCCTTCCGACTTGAGCACTTCGAGAACACGCTCGCGCAGCTTGGACGCCGGCACGCGCACCGTCGACTTGCGCCGCATCTGGGCGTTGCGGATGCGGGTCAGCATATCGCCGATTGGATCTGATATCGCCATGGGCGTTTCTCCGTTACCAGCTCGACTTGACCAGGCCCGGGATCTGTCCCTTGGACCCGAGCTCGCGCAAGGCAATGCGTGACAGTTTGAACTTGCGATAGACGGCGCGCGGACGGCCGGTCAGTTCGCAGCGATTGCGGACACGCACCACCGCGCTGTTGCGCGGCAGCTCGGCCAGCTTCAGGCGGGCGCGGAACCGGTCTTCCGGCGACAGCGCCTCGTCCTTCGCCTGGGCCTTCAATTGGCGGCGTTTGCCGGCGAACCGGACCGCCAGGCGTTCACGCTTCTTGTTCTTAGCGATCGAACTCTTCTTAGCCACGATCAAGTCCTCCTGAGACCTGCTCCAGCGCAAACAACGCCTTAATTCCGGAACGGCACCTGGAAACCGGTCAGCAGGGCTTTCGCCTGCTCGTCGTCGGTCGCCGTGGTGCAAATGATGATGTCCATGCCCCGGATCTCGTCGATCTGGTCATAGTTGATTTCGGGGAACACGATCTGTTCCTTCAGCCCCAGCGCGTAGTTGCCGTTGCCGTCGAAGCTCTTGGGCGACACGCCGCGGAAGTCTCGGACGCGGGGCAGCGCGATGGTCACCAGCCGGTCCAGGAACTCGTACATGCGCTTGCCGCGCAGCGTCACCTTGCAGCCGACCGCCATGCCCTCGCGCAGCTTGAAGCCAGCGATGGACTTCTTGGCCTTGGTGACCACCGGCTTCTGGCCGGCGATCTTGGTCAGCTCTTCGGCCGCGATCGTGATCTTCTTGGCGTCGCGGGTGCCTTCACCCACGCCCATGTTGATGACGATCTTGTCCAGCCGCGGCACGGCAAGCTTGTTCTTCAGCCCGAACTGTTCCATCAGCTGCGGCCGCACCGCCGTCTCGTAGTGGCTCTGCAGGCGCGCCTTGTCAGCGGTCTCAGACATCGATGTTCTCTCCTGACTTCTTCGCGAAACGGACCTTGCGGCCGTTCTCGATACGGAAGCCGACACGGGTCGCCTCGCCCGTCTTGGGGTCGACGATGGCCAGGTTGGCGAGCGCCAGCGGCGCCTCCTCCGACTTGATCCCGCCCGGGTCGAGCTGGCTCGGGCGCTTGTGCTTCTTCACCACGTTCACGCCCTGGACGACGGCGCGGTTGTCATCGGGGATGACGCGCAGCACCTGGCCCTTCTTGCCCTTGTCGCGGCCCTTGGTCACGACGACCTGGTCGCCCTTCTTGATCTTCGCGGCCATCACAGCACCTCCGGCGCCAGCGAGATGATCTTCATCATCGCCTTCGCGCGCAGCTCGCGGGTCACCGGGCCGAAGATACGGGTGCCGATGGGCTCGCCCTGCTTGTTGATCAGCACGGCCGCGTTGTTGTCGAAGCGGATGCTCGATCCGTCCGACCGGAAAATCTCCTTGGCGGTGCGAACGATGACGGCACGGTGCACGTCGCCCTTCTTCACGCGCCCCCGCGGAATCGCCTCCTTCACGCTGACGACGATGACGTCGCCGACGGAAGCGGTCTTCCGCTTGGAGCCGCCGAGAACCTTGATGCACTGGACACGGCGCGCACCCGAGTTGTCGGCAACATCCAGATTCGACTGCATTTGAATCATGGCGTCTCTCCCGGTGCGCTCATCAAGCCTGCTCGGCAATCACCCGCCAGCGCTTCAGGCGCGAGATCGGCGGACATTCCTCGATCCGCACCAGGTCACCGACCTGGCACGCATTTCCTTCGTCATGGGCGTGGTAGCGCTTCGACTGGCGCACGACCTTGCCCAGCACCGGGTGCTTGACGCGCCGTTCGACGCGGACCACCGCGGTCTTTTCGTTGGCGTTGCTGACGACCACGCCCTGCAGAATTCTTTTCGGCATCTCTAGCGTACTCCGTCCTACGCGCTGGCCCCGGGGGCCTGTTTCTCGCCAAGAATCGTCTTGATCCGCGCGATGTCCCGACGCACCTGGCGGCGGCGCGAGGGCTTTTCCAGCTGGCCGGTGGCCTGCTGGACGCGCAGGTTGAACTGCTCACGCTTCAGCTCGGCGAGCCGGTCGGTGAGCTGGTCGGGGGTCATGCCCCTGGTTTCCGACGCCTTCATGGCTTCCAATCTCCTAGTGTTCGCCCGGCCGCGAAACCAGACGGGTCTGGATCGACAGCTTGGCGGCGGCGCGGTCGAAAGCCTCGCGGGCAATCGTCTCGGACACGCCTTCGATCTCGAACATGATGCGGCCCGGCTTGACGCGGGCGATCCAGAACTCAGGCGAGCCCTTGCCTTTGCCCATGCGGACTTCGGTCGGCTTCTTCGAGACTGGTACATCCGGGAACACCCGGATCCAGACGCGGCCGGCACGCTTCATGTGGCGGCTGATCGCGCGGCGTGCCGCCTCGATCTGACGCGCGGTGATACGGCCAGGCTCCACCGCCTTGAGGCCGAAGGCGCCGAAGTTGAGCTCGGTGCCACCCTTGGCCTTGCCGTGGATGCGGCCCTTGAAGGCCTTCCTGAATTTCGTCTTCTTCGGCTGAAGCATGGACCTGTACCTTCAGTCTGCGCTTTAGTTCATCGACCGGGAGCCGGGGCCGCCTGTTTGCGACTCCAGTGCCCGCTTTTCCGAGGCCATCGGGTCATGGGCGAGAATCTCGCCCTTGAACACCCAGACCTTCACGCCGCACACGCCATAGGCGGTGTTGGCGCGGCCTTCGCCGTAATCAATGTCGGCGCGCAGCGTGTGCAGCGGCACCCGGCCTTCGCGGTACCACTCCATGCGCGCGATCTCGGCGCCGCCGAGACGGCCGCCGCAGTTGATGCGGATGCCCTTGGCGCCCAGGCGCATGGCCGACTGCACGGCGCGCTTCATGGCGCGGCGGAACGCGACGCGGCGCTCGAGCTGCTGCGCGATGTTCTCGGCGATCAGCTTGGCGTCGATCTCGGGCTTGCGGATCTCGACGATGTTGAGGTGCACTTCCGAGCCGGTCATCGTCGAGATCTCCTTGCGGAGCTTGTCGATGTCGGCGCCCTTCTTGCCGATGATCACGCCCGGACGCGCCGAGTGGATGGTGACGCGGGCCTTCTTGGCGGGCCGCTCGATGACGATCTTCGAAATACCGGCGGCCGACAGCTTGTCTTCCAGATACTCGCGGATCTTGATGTCCTCGTGCAGCAGCTTGGCGAAGTCCTTGTCGTTCGCGTACCAGCGCGAATCCCAGGTGCGGTTGACGCCGAGGCGCAGCCCGATCGGATTGACTTTTTGACCCATCAGGCGGCCTCCTCGACTTCGCGGACGATGATCGTCAGCCGGCTGAACGGCTTCTCGATACGCGCGCCACGGCCGCGGGCGCGGGCGTGGAAGCGCTTCATCATGAGCGCCTTGCCCACATGGGCTTCGGCGACGATCAGCTGGTCGACGTCCAGCTGGTGATTGTTCTCGGCGTTGGCGATGGCGCTTTCCAGCACCCGCTTCACGTCGGCGGCGATGCGGCGCTTGGAGAAGGTCAGGGCGTTCAGCGCCTGCTCGGCTTTCAGGCCGCGGATCATGCCCGCGACCAGGTTCAGCTTGCGGGGGCTGGTGCGGATCGAGGTGGCGATCGCCGTCGCCTCGTGATCGCCCAGAACGCGCGGTTTGGCTTTCTTGCTCATCTCAGCCCCTCTTCGCCTTCTTGTCGGCGGCGTGGCCGTAATAGGTGCGGGTCGGCGCGAACTCGCCGAGCTTGTGGCCGACCATTTCCTCGGACACATGCACCGGCACGAACTTGTGGCCGTTGTGCACGGCGAAGTTCAGGCCGACGAACTGCGGCACGATGGTCGAGCGGCGCGACCAGGTCTTGATCGCCTCGCTGCGGCCGCTGTCACGGACGGCACCGGCCTTCTTGAGCAGGTAGCCGTCGACAAACGGGCCTTTCCAGACTGAACGTGGCACGCTGTGTCTCCTACTTCTTCCGCGCGTGGCGCGAGCGGACGATGAACTGATCGGTCGACTTGTTGGACCGGGTCTTCTTGCCCTTGGTCGGCTTGCCCCACGGGGTGACCGGGTGGCGGCCGCCCGAGGTGCGGCCTTCGCCGCCGCCGTGCGGATGGTCGACCGGGTTCATGGCCACGCCGCGGACCGACGGGCGCTTGCCCAGCCAGCGATTGCGGCCGGCCTTGCCGAGGTTGGTGTTCTGGTTGTCCGGGTTCGACACCGCGCCCACCGTGGCCATGCAGGTGGAATGCACGATGCGCTGCTCGCCCGAGGCCAGACGCAGGATCGAATAGTCGCCGTCGCGGCCGACATACTGCACGTAGGTGCCGGCGGCGCGGGCGATCTGGCCGCCCTTGCCCGGCTTCAGCTCGACGTTGTGCACGATCGTGCCCACCGGCATCGAACCCAGCGGCATGGCGTTGCCCGGCTTCACGTCGACCTTCTTGCCGGAGATCACCTGATCGCCGACCGAGAGGCGCTGCGGCGCCAGGATGTAGGCGAGTTCGCCGTCCTCGTACCTGACGAGGGCGATGAACGCCGACCGGTTCGGATCGTACTCCAGCCGCTCGACCGTCGCCGCCGCGTCGAACTTGCGGCGCTTGAAATCGACCAGGCGGTAGGACCGCTTGTGACCGCCGCCTTGGCCGAACGCCGTGACGCGGCCATGGTTGTTGCGACCGCCCTTCTTGGTCAGGCCTTCGGTCAGCGCCTTGACGGGCTTGCCCTTCCAGAGGCCGGAGCGATCAACCAGCACCAGGCCGCGCTGGCCGGGAGTGGTCGGATTATATGTCTTGAGTGCCATCGGTCAGACTCCCGTCGTGATATCGATCGTCTCGCCTTCGGCGAGGGTCACGATGGCCTTCTTGTAGTCGGGACGCTTGCCGACCACGCCGCGGAACCGCTTGACCTTGCCCTGCTGGCGCAGGGTGTTGACCGCGTTCACCTTCACGCCGAACACAGTCTCGACGGCTTCCTTGATCTCCGGCTTGGTCGCGTTGATGGCGACCTTGAAGGTGACCTGGTTGTTCTCGACGCCGAGCGTCGATTTTTCGGTGACGACGGGCTTCAGCAGCAGGTCGAAGTGCTTGTTCTTCGCCTTGAGTTTGCTCATTTCAGGCGCTCCCCGAGCTTCTCGACGGCGGCTACGGTCAGCACCAGCGTGTGGTGGCGCAGGATGTCGTAGACATTCGCGCCCTGGCTGGGCAGCACGTCGATATACGGAATGTTGGCCGCGGCGCGGGCGAAGTTCTGCTCCACCGCGTCGCCGTCGATGATCAGCGCGTTCGACCAGCCCAGCTTGGCCAGCGTCACCGCCAGCCCCTTGGTCTTGGCATCGGACAGGGTCGCGTGATCGAGCACCACCAGCTTGCCCTCGGCCTGCTTGGCCGACAGCGCGGTCTTCAGCGCCAGCTTGCGGACCTTCTTGGGCAGATCATGCGCGTGGCTGCGCACGACCGGGCCGAAGGCCTTGCCGCCGCCGCGGAACTGCGGCGCCTTGCGGTCGCCGTGCCGGGCGCCGCCCGAACCCTTCTGCTTGACGAACTTCTTGCCGGTCAGCGCGATTTCCGAGCGGCCCTTGGTCTTGTGCGTGCCGGCCTGGCGCTTGGCGAGCTGCCAGCGCACGGCGCGCTGCAGCAGGTCCTGGCGCACCGGCAGGCTGTAGATCGCCTCGTCGAGTTCGGCCGAGCCGGCGGTGCCGGCGTCGAGGGTAATGACGTCCACTTTCATCGCCATTACTCCTGGTTCTCGGCGGCGTCGCCGCTGGTTTCATCCACCTGGGAGTCCTCGACCTGAGGCTCCTCGGCGGCCGGCGTGGCCGACTGGCGCAGGCCGGCCGGGAACGGCACGTCCTTCGGCAGCTTGCGCTTCACCGCGTCGCGCACCAGCACCCAGCCGCTGGCCGGGCCCGGGACGGCGCCGTGGATCAGGATCAGGCCGCGCTCGACGTCGGTCGAGACCACCTTGAGGTTCTGGGTGGTGACGCGCACGGCGCCAAGGTGGCCGGCCATCTTCTTGCCCTTGAACACCTTGCCGGGATCCTGGCGCTGGCCGGTCGAGCCGTGCGAGCGGTGCGACACCGACACGCCGTGCGAGGCGCGCAGACCACCGAAGTGGTGGCGCTTCATGACGCCGGCGAAGCCCTTGCCGATGCTGGTGCCGACGACGTCGACGAACTGGCCGGCGACGAAATGGCCGGTGGTCAGCTCGGCGCCCACGTCGATCAGCGCGTCCTGCGACACGCGGAACTCGACGACCTTCTTCTTCGGCTCGACATTCGCCTTGGCGAAGTGGCCGCGCATGGGCTTGCCTACGCGGTTGACCTTGGCCACGCCGACGCCGAGCTGGACGGCGGTGTAGCCGTCACGGTCCTCGGTCTTCTGGGCGACGACCTGGCAATTGTCCACCTTGAGAACGGTCACGGGCACATGAGCCCCGTCCTCGGCGAACACCCGGGTCATCCCGACCTTCTGTGCTATCAATCCCGAACGCATTGGAGTCTTCCTGCCTTAGGCCTGCAGCTTGATTTCGACGTCGACGCCGGCGGCGAGGTCGAGCTTCATCAGCGCGTCCACGGTTTCCGGCGTCGGGTCGATGATGTCCAGCAGCCGCTTGTGGGTGCGGATTTCGAACTGCTCGCGCGACTTCTTGTCGATGTGAGGCGAGCGCAGCACGGTGAACTTCTCGATCTTGGTCGGCAGCGGGATCGGGCCGCGCACGCGCGCGCCGGTCCGCTTGGCCGTGCCCACGATCTCGCCCGTCGACTGGTCGAGGATCCGGTGGTCAAACGCCTTCAGGCGAATGCGGATATTTTGATTGTCCATGCCACTCTCACCAAATAATTGGGCCGGTCCGGATTTGGCCGGACCGGCCCTGTTCGTTTCTTACTTCAGGATCTTGGCGACGACGCCGGCGCCGACGGTGCGTCCGCCTTCGCGGATGGCAAAGCGCAGGCCCTCGTCCATGGCGATCGGCACGATCAGCTCGACTTCCATCGAGATGTTGTCGCCCGGCATCACCATCTCGGTGCCCTCGGGCAGCTTGACCATGCCGGTCACGTCGGTGGTGCGGAAGTAGAACTGCGGCCGGTAGTTGCTGAAGAACGGCGTGTGACGGCCGCCCTCTTCCTTGGTGAGGA
>LNFM01012234.1_pt1 | contig 12792 bp, 13 predicted proteins | sample 596031 | NCBI WGS metagenome assembly LNFM01 (sample SAMN04254537, study PRJNA301005) | activated carbon metagenome | isolation source: dual media filters at the Ann Arbor, Michigan drinking water treatment plant | place: USA: Ann Arbor
TGGGATGCCGCGTATTTATTGGTGGTGAAAGAGGGACTTGAACCCTCGACCCCAGGATTATGAATCCTGTGCTCTAACCAGCTGAGCTACATCACCATGAAAACTGTTACGTAAAACTAAACTTTCGGTAAGGGCGCAATTTTAGTGGTTTAGAAAGCTATTGTCAAAGTAAAAACAGAGTATAAGCCCATGATTATGCCTATATTTTTCGGTACACAATAAGTTTTCACTCCAGTTACAGACAGATACGCATCTCATAACAAAAAGACGACTTAAGGATTTCTCCTTAAGTCGTCTTAATTGGTGGCCCTCTGTCATTCAAACATTCTCTGCAAGCCAATAGAAAAGGGCGCTAAATTTTTAAATTAAAAATCTACCGTCAAATATACCGTCAGTTATTGTTCGATTAAACACTTACCAAGTCGTCAGACTCAGCATTCAGTTCCGCATTGCTTAAAATCACTTTCTTAAACTTAACCATGGCAAATTTGGGATAATTACGGCCTTTACCACCGATTGCTACTGCAATTACTACTATTGGCAATGATAAAAACACTACTGATGATAAAGTCATTAAAAATGGCGACCTTAACCACATTAGAACAGCAATCCATCCGCAGGCTTTATCAAACTTACTTTTTAAAAGTTTGTTTTGAAAAAAAGACGATTCAGAAAAATCTGATTTCACCTTAATCTTAAGAATTTTAGAGGCATAAATTCCTAGTACAAAGTAGTGCAAGAACGTCGCTGAGTGTGCATGACGTATTAGCGAATTCATATAACTTCTGTAACTCTTGTACTCATCAGATTCAAAAGATATATCATTTGATAATGCTAAATCAAATACTGAGTCTCTGAGCTCAAACAGTTGTTGTCGAATAACATCAACAAGTAGTTTTTGCCATGGGCCATAAAAAAAATATACAACGCCGCATAGGGCTAGCAATAAAATCAAAGCATCAACAATTTGATAATTTGTCATGGCAATCTCTCCTCCACTGGAGTTTCACCGGTAATCATTAAACCACTTGTAGTCCTAGATGGATTAATTTGCAATTCAAGTTTTGTAACTCTATCACTCATCAAAGCAACTTTTCGATGCCTTAACCATCTTTCAAATTTTGCCCATATAAAAAATAGCAATGTTAAAAACATCCATATAAAAGAAGATGAGCCGCTAGAATTTGAATCTCCAGCTAAGTAAGAAAGAAAGAAGCTTGCAATCGTAGTTTGACCTGCAAGCTCTTTTATTCCTAAGTAAATAATGTAAGCAATTGCAATCCAAAAGCCACATCGAATCAACAACCATACAGTTGTAAAAGCTCTATCAATTACAATTAAGTGTATTTGATGTGACTCAGACGGCCGCTCTCCACTTTGTGACACTTTTTCCATTTTTTAGTTTTAATGCTTTTATTAGAAATAATTTTGTTCACTTCGTTTAACATTTTGTTACAAATAGTATTTAAAGTAAAGTTAAATTCGTTTAAAGATTAATGAGTTAAGTTAAGAAATACAACTAATTAACAATTAAAATTTACAGTCTCAATGCGCCTTTATTAAGCTAATCCAGCTGGTCGTATAACTTGGGCTTTTATTTTCCTGCTTCATTTTCCAAGGCCGCTTAAATCCCTCACTAGCAAGCTTAATTGCTTCTTTGCCCATTTTTCTATTAATACTATCCATCGTCAGCATCAACTTATTAGATTTAGGCGTTTGCTGCATCATGCTAAACAAATCTGTTTGTACGCCCTCAGCAGGCACTAACTCACCAAGCATTACACCCGCCTTGGCATAATTGTAATTGGGCTTGTACAACTGCTTTAAAGCCCATAAAACCACGCTAACTAATTGCCTAGTGTCGTCCGTTGGGCTAGGTAATGGCACTGTCATGCCATTGCTATAAAACGGGTCATCGGGCTTAAAAGGGCTGGTACGAATATACACATATACGCTACCTGCAAAGCTGTTTTGCCGTCTTAACTTCTCGGCTGCGCGGCTCATGTACAGTGTGATTGATTCAGCCAAGCTATTGTAATCACGAACTGGCACACCAAAGCTACGCGAGCTTAGTATTTGCTTTTTAGGCGGTGCAACATCTTCAAGCTCAATACACACGTTACCGTTTAACTCATGAATGGTCTTTTGCATCACCACGCTAAATTGTCGACGCAATTGGTCAGCATTTGCAAGTTTAAGGTCTAACACACTGTTAATCCCCATCGCTTCCAGTTTGGGGGCAAGTTTTCTGCCCACGCCCCACACCTCGCCTACACTGATGTTATTTAACAGACTGTTAAGCTCACTGCTAGATAACGCATTGAAATCACACACCCCATTAAACTGTATTTGCTTTTTTGCGCAGTGATTCGCCAGTTTAGCCAGTGTTTTGGTAGAGCCAATGCCTACGCAAACAGGCAGGCCAGTCCATTGCAATATGCGCTTACGCATTACTTGGCCATAATTAGTATGATTTTTGGTTTTAAAATTGGTAAGGTCTAAAAATGATTCATCAATTGAGTACACCTCTTGCTCAGGGCTAAACTGGCGCAATATACTCATGACGCGATTACTCATATCAGCGTAAAGCGGGTAATTGCTTGATAGCGCGATAATGCCATGCTGCTTGGCAAGGTCTTTCATCTTAAACCACGGCGCACCCATCGGCACACCCAAAGTTTTTACCTCATTGCTACGGGCTACTGCGCAACCATCATTGTTGCTTAACACCACAACTGGCTTATTTCTAAGTTTGGGATTAAACACCCGCTCACAACTCACGTAAAAGTTGTTTACATCAATCAGCGCAATCGCGCGGGTGTTTGGTTGAGCTTGCATCTAGCGCCTAGTTTGTAAATTGAATGAGCATTGCTTCATGAATTTACGTAAGCATTGTTCATGGTGTTATATAGGGTATTAATTTTGATTAGGCACATAATGCATACATACGAACAAGACATATCGTCAGTTCAAAACCAACACTTAGGAGAAATATTATGTGGACAACACCAGCAGCTACAGAAATGCGTTTTGGCTTTGAAGTAACAATGTACGTAATGAACAAATAATCAGTTCATCTGATTTAAAGAGCCTAGCTACTTAGCTGGGCTTTTTTGTTTGCAGTTTACTTAAAACGCCTAAACGAGCCTGTCACCACACCCCACACTTCAAAAGCCATACCCTCTTTAATTTCGATGGGTGCAAATGCACCTGAGCTATTAGCAGGCAGCAAGCGTGGCGTTCCATCTTTTTTACGGTTCAAAATCTTAATCGTAAATTCACCATCTACTAAAGCCAGCACAATATCGCCAATTGTTGCAATTTTAGAGCGGTCAACAACGGCTACATCACCGGGCATTAACCCCACATCTATCATTGAATAGCCTTGAACCGTCACAAAGAAAGTGGCGTCTTTTTGGTCTATTAAAAATTCGCTGGGGTCTAGTCTTTTTTCTACATGTTCCTCGGCAGGGCTGGGGAAGCCAGCAGGCACTTTGCTAGAGAATAAAGGTAAAACAATAGGCTTGATGTCTAGGGCTGGTAGCATAAAATCAGTGACAGCATCTAGGCCTGACAACATCTTTTTGCGCTGATATGCCGCCAAAAAGTCTTTAATCACTGGAGCTTGGCTAATGGGTAAGCGAGCAACTACGGTAGGCTCTTTAAACTTGCCTGTGTCAAATTTGCGACCTGCACCCTCGCGCTTGCCGCCATTAATTTTAGGGATATTCTCATTCATGTGATTATTGTAACAACAATCAGTTTTATTAGTTATTGGTAAGTCAGTTATTATTAAAATATTTATTCTGATTGAAAAAATGTTGTATTATTTTGTTGAATAGCGCAATCCTAGGGCGCTTTTAACGTTTTAAAAAGTTTACTTTTTGAAAGAGGGTTGCCCTATGTCTGACAATAAAATTAGCCTAATTCAGGTTCTTATACTACTAACCACCTTGTCAACGGCGTTGATGCAAGCCCTAACTGGTAGCAGCATGATTGCTGGGACTATGCTAATCCTAGGGATTGCCCTAATGATTAATTTGCCTCAATACCTCAAAGAAAGCGAGGCGGGGACTCTTAGCAAAGCATATTACGGTGTAAAGCTAGCAGGGTTGTTAGGCTCAGCCCCAGTGGCAAGCTTTGGCCTTGCTCTACTTTTTCAGGGCCGTATCTTTTTAGGCTTCTCAGCTATCATTGTGGCCTGGGCCGTATATGCATGCATTGTTATTTATCTAGGCATTAAAAAAGGTATGCTCTACGAAAAGGATAATCCAAATGGCGTATAGAAATTACAGAAAGCGCCATTACCGTAGAAAGAGTATGCCAGCGGAGTTGCTTAGAGATACTGCGAGCATTGCGAACAATCTGCCATGGCAAGGATGTATCGTTTTTGGGTTCTCGCTTTTCACTTTATTTTATTGGATTCTGCCAGCGCTATTAACGCTATACATTGATTCGACCATGGAGGGTAATAGGTTTAAAGTTATAGCTGAAGCTGTAATTTTGAGGCGTTTGCACTGGCTTGATTGGATAGCCATAGCTTGCCTGATTATTTCGCTTTTTTTCGCAATCCGTAATTACTTTACACAAAGCAGCATGGGTTACTATGGCCGAAGTAACGTAAGCTTTATAAGTAAAATTATTGCCAAATTTTTAGATTAAAAAGCGAGCGCGAGTATCGCGCCCGGTCATCGGATTAGATGTCCTCGGTAATTAGGTCATCTAGTTCTTTTTCAAGCTTTTCCCTTACCTCTGAGTTAGTGACATCGAAATTGGTCAATGACTCAGAAATCTCAAGTAAACCCTCTGAATTGATAACGAGAAGTCCCTGAGAGCTAAGCCCTTGAAGCATTTTAAGGCCGTTGTCACTGTTTAAATAGTGGTCGCATGCCATCACTTCAGACAGTGCAGCTAAAAGCGGTTTAATTGATGCCTCATACTTTTTAAGTGCAATCCTTTTGTAGATGGCCCAATACTTAGATTTGAGACCTTTTATGTCCTCCCTCAAAATTGATTCTTCATTCAGGATTTGTTCTTTCAGCTTTTCGCCCTCCTCAATTAGATAGGGGTTGCCATCAACTAATCGGCCTTGAGATTCAATTTCAATATCAAGCAATAGCAGTTCATCATCTAATGGCGAAACAACCTCTGAGCTCGTTAAAACACCGATGGCTTTTTTCTTTTTGCGGTCTTCTCTCATTTCCGCTGCTTGGTCTTTAAGCTTATTAAGATTGCTTACAGCATCTTTAGCTTCACGTACTTTTCTAGCAATCTCAATCCTTAATGTTGCTTGCTCTCGGCGTTTGGAATCAGCAAATTTAATCTGTGATACGACGCTGCTTAATTCGTGCTTTAGGGATTGAGAGGTTGTATTGCGCCATGCTAAATCCCTTTCTCGTTTTTCGGCCTCCCAGCGCTCTTTGTTTAATTCGCGGTCGACTTTCTCGAGTTGCTGGATTTGGATAATCAGCTGCCCAATCTCAGTAGTGATTTCAGACTTCCGCTCGGTCGCCGCTTTAACATCTTTATCAAGCGAGCTCGAAGAGTGTTTGATTCTATCCTGCTCGTTCCGCTCAGCCTCAAGCGCTGCAAGCCTACTGCCCGCTGTGAGTCTTTCGCGAGAACACTCGTTAATTTCAGCCTGAATATCGTCTATGGGTCTATGCATTTTGTTACTCCTTAGGTTAGTTTTAGGTTAGGTAAAAGTTATGCGGGTGCATACGATTTAAGGAGTTCACGGATTTAGGGTTAGACGGGTTCAGGTTTTCATACTACGCAATGCATTGAATCTAAAAAGGTACTCCCCGCATATGGATATGCCGTCGAGGGGGCGCTGAGCCCCGGCCTCTCGGTCTGCATCGTTTTTCAGAATCTCTACTGTTAAATAATGCATTTCAAAATTTTAAGATATTTTGGGAGCGTCCTCAAAAGGCCTGAATCAATATGTTTAAGCACTGGTCAGGAGTAACCATTAAACTATTGCAGTCTGAGGACGCTGCCAAAATACCCATTAAACATTTGCAGCAATATTTACTTCACTTTTCAAAATTTATATTGAAAATTAATGCAGTTTGATAAAGCCATCAAAAGGCAGTTTGGTAGCGCTCCCACCAAAGCCAACAGTCAAACCGGGTTCGGAAGCCTTTTTTCCATTGGGAGTGAGAGCGCTAATAAAATACCCTTTTAACCATACATAGCAATATATCTATAACAATTTTTATACTATCTACCGTATATATGGATATATATTTGCTATCTATGGCTGTACTCATAGAGTGGGTAGATATGGTAGATTGCGTAGATTCTATGCACCGAAAATACCAATCTACGCAATAACTATAATTCGTCATCCTCCCTTTTCGGCAAAATTTGACCATCAAGCAACCACCACCAAGCGCCGCCAAATCCATCGCGTTTTGACTTAATCCCTAATTTTTCTTTTGCGCGATTTAGTCTGTCCTTACTGAAGCCGTCTACTTTTCCGTACTCATGAACGTCATTTGCTAACATTGGACCCGTAACTAAATATCGACTTAACCACTCCTCAGCCGAGCCCTCATGATTCGGCTTAACGTTTTCAGCTTCAGCAGCTTTAATCAAATCCTTGGCAGTACCCTCAAGCACATCTCCCCATACAATTTTTGAAGCTGTAATTTCTGGGTAGCCTTTCAAAGCCGACTGTTCGATGTCATATCTAAAACCGCCGCCAGTCGGCCCAAGGTTTGATTTAGCTCTAGTTAATATGTACCCGCCACTTATTGCGTCAATTGCAGTGGCTAAAACAACCCTAGCTAAAGCTACAAAAGCCAGCGAGCCAGTTACGCGCTCCGCTGTGTCTTTTCCGCCCGTTCCCTTTGTGAAGTGTGTAATGCCAATAACAGCGGCGCCAATTTCGCTAGCAAGGTCTACTATTGGCTGAAGTCCACGCCTTACTTCAGCGTTTTTATGCGAATCCCCCGCAATAGCTGAGACAATTGGGTCAATAATAATCAACTTGACACCCTCAAGCTCTCTTAAGCTTTTCATGAGGGCTTCTGTGTCTTCAGCAGGGTCAAAAGGTCGACGTTCACCATTTGAATCAACCACTGATGACAAAAACTTTACATTATCGAGATTTGCACCATTGACTATTAATCTTGGAATTAACGTATCTGACTTGTCGTCCTCACTACTCCATATAACAACAATACCATTTGGCGATTTACTGCCATCAGGCCATTTGTTGCCCCTTGAGATAATGGCTGCGAACGATAGGGCTAGCGTAGTTTTGCCAGTGCCGGGCGCACCTGCTATCAAAATGAGCTTACCAACTGCTAACCAATAAAGCCAAAGCCATAGAACTGAAACTGGGCGAATCTCGTTAGCATTTTCGAGTAAGCCAATGAAACCGTCCCCTTGGTTTAACTTTCTTCTTTGCTCTTTATTTGGGCTTGCAAGTTTGAGTATGAAGCGGCCTGTAATTGGCTTTATATCCTTATCTCCGTGGTCAAATGAACCCCATTTAAGGTCACACTGACTCTCGCTGTAGTTATGAGCCGTAGAGCTCCAGCTTTTCCAATGCTCTTTTCCTATATCGCTGCCGCCGTAGAAATGGTGTAAAGCCATGCCAACTGGCAGCCATCTATCGTAAACTTCCGCATAGCCCACTTTTTTTAAAGCTTTAAGCAAGTCTCTTTCCGATATTTCAAGGCCATCTGAGGCCAGCGGGTCATCATCGTTTTCGATTGTATTTTTTACTATGTAAAGCCTTGGCCGATTTAAATTGCTTAATGTAGAAAAAGGAAAAGGAGGCAACATCCAATCAATCCCGTCAGGAGTTAAACTTGCCATTTATACACTCCCCCTGATGGATGAACAGACGGAGGTGCAATGATGTATTTGTTACCGTAAATCAGGTCAATACCTGAACCTAAGTTAAGATTCCTCAAGTCACTCAAACTATTAGCAGCATAATAAAAATGCAGTCCTCCTCCACCTGATTCAACTTGAAAAGGTGAAATCCAGTTATGTGAACCCATAGCATCTTTTAAACGCTCAAATGATTCTAGTCCGCCATTTCTAGGGTCAATATCAAGGATTACTAAGTTTGATTTTCCAGCATGAATACCAATATTTGCCGTTGGTTTTTTGTCCCACCAATTTGCAATAATTTTCTGATTTGTTGTCGCTTTAATCTGCCATTCTGATAGCAACGGATTTTTACCGCCCGCTTTAACCGGATGAACAGCAAAACCTAAACTCGCGTAATGTAAAGCATGAGCTTTATAATCAGTGCCTTGTTGCATCTTGCTGCTCCATTAAGGCCATAGTCAATCTAACTGCATGTTGGCTGGGCGCTCGATAAAAGCACTTAACAGAATCTTGGTAGATACCCAAAGTAACACTGTTCAATGGCATCATGTATTCCGCGCCCTCCATATGAGGAGTAACAAGCCCTATGGCTGTCATACCATCTCTGAAATCGTAAATTTCACAAGATACGATATAACCGCAAACCATATCTGCTATGGCGCTAGTTATTAGAACAGAAAGGCTATTAGGCGCTTTATAGGCGCTAGAGGGATTGATTATATCGATGACATCACTAGGCCCTTTAAAGGTCGAGATTGAGTCTCCTGAAATAGGGTTAAATATTACAAATGGCGAGCTCATTTATAGACTCCTAGAACGTTATTGGTAAGCCGCATTGCTCAGCATACGCAACCATTGAATCGCGAGTCACTAGTGAGCTACGCTCTGATAATTTGACGATTTTTAGCTTTTGTTCATTTGCTCGCTTGTAGATGAACTGTCTACTTTTTGAAAATATGCGAGCTGCTTGCTCGACTGTATAGCCCGTTGGTTTAACTTCTTGAATAGCCATTTTTTAGCCCTCATAAAATAACAAGTGTCTTTAGGTGACGTAGAGATTTTAGATAAGACTAAAGGTAATAGTTAGGAAAAAACTAACTCATAAAATTTGCTAATTTATTCCCTTGAAACTCCCAATTAAAAAAGGTAGGTTAGTAACCTTTCGAGCAACCCTAAACCGCTTCAATAAATTACTTACACTGGTAGTTTGCTGTGAATATCCCGGATAACCTGCTACGTCAATAAACGCAAATGCTAAAGGTATACCGTCTTTAGTTATCTCTGCGTTTTTTGTGTAGTTAATCCAAACCATTTCAAAGGATTTAAATAGAATATCTGCCCCAGTGTTGCCCGGGTGGCCACCCTTTCCCTTTGGCCTAGAGTTATCTACTATGAAGTTGTTAAGCTCTTTATAAAGCGGGGATATAGATTTAACGATTAGCCAATCTACACTATCGAGTGAAACTTTAAGTTTTTTAGCTGAACTGATTGCCCTTTTAAGCCCCTTGGCTTTATCAGTTTCGATACTTTCAAAGCTTAATTCTACTTCTAGGCCCTTGGTTTGTTTCGATTTTTTGTAGTTTTCTAAAATTACATTTAAGACATACAACACTTGAGCTTCTTTGTCTCGCTCAACATGCCCTGATTCAATCAGCCTATTGAGTTCCCATTTGACGGGTTCCCAGCTTATTGTTTGCTTGACTATAGCTTTTTTTAACTCATCATCAAAACCTGAATCGGTTATATTATTCTTTGCAACATCAAGTAATTTTTTTCTTACTTTAGCCTCATGTGCCGGGTTTTTACTCATCGGCTAACCTACCAATTTTTCGGTTATTGGAATAATTTTTGCACCCGCCTTAAGCTCGTCTAAATAATCGGCCCATTGCTGCATCATTACTTTGCGTTGCTCTAAAAATTTAGTCCGATTGTAGGCGCTACCTAAAGCGTCCGGGACTCTATGCGCAAGCTGATGCTCAATAATATTTGGGTCGATGTTTAAACGCTCATGCAAAATTGTGCGCGCCATTGCTCTAAAACCATGGCCGGTAATCTCAGTTTTAGTGTCATAACCCATACGTCTTAAAGCCGCATTAATTGCTGCTTCACTCATTGCCTTATCAGGGTTATGGCCACCCCTGAATACATACTCCCCTGAGCATGAAAACGAGTGGATACCCTTAAGTAGCTCTACAGCTTGGCTAGATAATGGGACTATGTGTTCAGATTTGGTTTTTGTAACTAGGTAGCGCCACTCTCCCGCTTCAAGGTCAATGTCTACCCATTTGGCTTTTCGTAGTTCACTAGGTCGCACAAACACTAATGGGGCTAACCGCATGGCTGTTTGAACGGTTATAGTGCCTGTAAAGCCATCAATCGCGCGCATTAGTTCAGCTACTTGCTGAGGCTCGGTAAATGAGGCCATATGCTTAGTAACGCTGGGAGTCAAAGCCCCTCTTAAATCAGTCGTAATGTCTCGCAAGGCACGGCCTGTTTGGATTGCGTACCTAAAAACTTGTCCCGCTGCTTGCAAAGTACGGTATGCGGTTTCCACTTTATTGAGTTTTTCTATACGTCGAATTACATCAAGTAGCTCAGGTGCAGTTATTTCGCTTATGACTTTTCTGCCTAACCATGGGAATAGATAAAGCTCAAAACGTCTTAAAACGTTTCTTTGATAGCCGTCGCTTTTTGACTTCATTTTGACACTTAACCACTCGCGCGCTATTACTTCAAAACCATTTAGTGACAATCCATTTTTAGTTGCACGTTCAGCCTTTTTTAGCTCGCTGGGGTCTATTTCGTTAGCTAGTAAATTTCGGGCCTTACCTAGCTTAATCCTAGCTTCCGCTAGTGACAAATCAGGATAAGCACCGATTGCCAATGTTTTACGCTTGTTTTCAAAACGGTAGTCGAATCTCCAAAGCTTGCCACCACTTGGCTGAACGAAAAGATAAAGCCCCTTTTCATCAGCAAGCTTATAAGGCTTGTCCTTTGTTTTTGCTTGATTTAAAGCTACTGCAGTTAGCATTTGACGGTATCTCCATTTTAAAAACTAGCGATACCGTCAACAATACCGCTAATTATGACGGTATGTCAATATATGTCAGATTACAATAGGAGATAAGAAAAAAGCCTAATACCGCATGGATATTAGGCTTTGTTGACATCACGATACGCTGTGATTCATGTAATTGGTGGCCCCTCTGTGAGTCGAACACAGTACCAACGGATTCTGGTTTGTGTGGCTTTCACCACTCCCTGGACTTTGTCTTCACCATATCAATCATGATGATTGCTTTAGGTGGGTGCCGTCAAGTCTCTACACGTTCAACAAGCATTTCTGCTTGACGCTTCGCTCGGCATTGCCTTGTGCATTTCTGCCGTCAGGTTTCACCGAATTTGACACCATCCCATATACAGTTTCCACGTATATGGCACATTTACATATGAGTCCGCTGCTCTAACCAAGCATGAGCTAAGGGGCCTTACGCAAACGCTCTGAACGTGTTGGATGGCGTAATTTGCGTAATGCTTTCGCCTCAATTTGGCGAATGCGCTCACGTGTTACATCAAACTGCTTACCTACTTCTTCAAGCGTGTGGTCGGTATTCATTTCAATACCAAATCGCATACGAAGCACTTTTGCTTCGCGTGGCGTTAATGATTCCAGCACTTCGCTCGTTGCGTCACGCAGGCTGGCGTAAACCGCCGCATCCATTGGCGCCAGCGTTGTGTTGTCTTCAATAAAATCACCCAAGTGCGAATCTTCATCGTCACCAATCGGCGTTTCCATTGAAATGGGTTCTTTGCTGATTTTCAAGATTTTACGAATCTTATCTTCTGGCATTTCCATTTTTTCAGCTAATAAAGCTGGATCTGGCTCTATGCCTGTTTCTTGCAAAATCTGGCGGCTGATACGATTCATTTTGTTAATCGTTTCAATCATATGCACTGGAATGCGAATCGTGCGTGCTTGGTCAGCGATTGAGCGCGTGATCGCTTGGCGAATCCACCATGTTGCATAGGTTGAGAATTTATAGCCGCGGCGGTATTCAAATTTATCTACCGCTTTCATCAAGCCAATATTACCTTCTTGAATCAAATCTAAAAATTGCAGGCCGCGATTGGTGTATTTTTTGGCAATCGAAATCACCAAACGCAAGTTGGCTTCAATCATTTCACGTTTGGCACGACGCGCACGCGCCTCACCAGTAGTCATTTGCTTGTTGATTTCTTTTAGTTCTTTAATTGGAATGCCGACTTTGATCTGCAGCGCAATTAAACGATCTTGCTGGTCAATAATTGAGTGCCTATAACGTGTTAACTTTTCAATATAAGGTTTTTCAAAACCTAATTCAGTATCTAACCAAGTTAAATTGATTTCATTACCAGGAAAGCTTTTAATGAAATGTGGGCGTGGCATGCCAGATTTTTCCACACAAAAATCCATCACTTTACGCTCATGGCCACGCACTTCTTCTACCAAGCCGCGCACTTGCTCACACAAGGCTTCAACTTGTTTGGCGGAGAATCGGAACGCGGTTAGCTCTTCTAATACAGCTTCATGCAGTCTTTTATAGCTTGAATCTTGTGAGCCTTTTGTTTCGCGAATCGTATTCATTTCTGTGTTTGCTTTGCGAATTACCGCAAAGCGTTTTAACACTTCTTCTTTTAACTTAGCTAAAGCTTCTGCAGAAATGGCGGCAGCTTTTGCACCATCTTCATCATCATCGTCTTCATCGTCGGCGTCATCTTCTTCATCATCTTCCGCTTCCGCAGCCATCGCGTCATCTAAACCAATATCGGTATCGATTAAGCCATCAACTAAATCATCAACGCTGATTTCATCTTTTTCAACTTTGTCCACCATATCCAATAATTGGGCAATGGTCGTTGGGCAAGCAGCAATCGCCTGCACCATGTGTTTTAGGCCGTCTT
>LNFM01002123.1_pt1 | contig 12791 bp, 13 predicted proteins | sample 596031 | NCBI WGS metagenome assembly LNFM01 (sample SAMN04254537, study PRJNA301005) | activated carbon metagenome | isolation source: dual media filters at the Ann Arbor, Michigan drinking water treatment plant | place: USA: Ann Arbor
AGAATTTCGACCTTGACGCCGCAACGCTCCAGCGTCCGCGCCAGAATATCGGCACAGGTCGCCGCGACCGTAATCGGGCGGCCGCGCATCGAGCCGGAATTATCAAGCAGCAGCGTCACGACGGTGTCGCGGAATTCGGTATCCTTCTCGGCCTTGAACGACAGCGCGTGCATCGGATCAGTGATGACGCGCGTCAGCCGCGCCGGATCGAGGATGCCCTCTTCCAGGTCGAAGTCCCACGACCGGTTCTGCTGCGCCATCAGGCGGCGTTGCAGGCGGTTAGCGAGCCGCGCCACCACGCCCTGCAAGTTCGAGAGTTGCTTGTCGAGATAGCTGCGCAGGCGGTCGAGCTCTTCCGGCTCGCACAGGTCCTCGGCGGCGATGGTTTCGTCGAATTTCGGCGTGAACGGGCGGTAGTCCGGACCGCGCGGCTCGTTGGCGCCGCCATTGCGCGGCCGCTGCGGCTCGCCCGGTGTCTCGGCGTCGCCCATGTCGGAGTCGTCGGCCATATCGGCGGTCGGCGAATCGACGGCTTCCGAAGCGCTGTCGGGCATGTCCTCGGCGGACACCTGGCTGTCCTCCTGGCTCATGCGCTGCTGCTCGTCGCTGTCGGCCGAGTCGCCCTCTTCGCCGGACTGCTGCTTGCGCTGCTCCTCGTCGCCGCTTTCGTCTTCGTCCTCGGAGTCGCTCGAGCGGTCCTCGCCCATTTCCAGGGATTCGAGCAGGTCGTGCACGGCGTCGCCGAACTGATGCTGGTTCTCCAGCAGGCTTTCCAGCTTGTCGAGATTTTTGCCGGCACGGTCCTCGATCAGCGGACGCCACAGATCGACAAGTTTCTTCGCCGCCGCCGGCGGCGCCATGCCGGTCAGCCGCTCGCGCACCAGCATCGCCAGCGCTTCCTCGATCGGCGCGTCGGCGCGCTCGGTGATCTGATCGAATTTGCCGCGATGAAAGCGGTCGTCGAGCATGGCGGTCAGATTCTTCGCAACGCCTTCCATGCGCCGGGCGCCGATCGCCTCGACGCGCGCCTGCTCGACGGCTTCGAACACCGCACGCGCCTGCTGGCCGGCCGGCTGCAGCCGGCGGTGCATCGCCGCGTCATGACAGGCAATACGCAAGGCGATCGAGTCGGCGTTGCCGCGCACGATCGCCGCTTCCGCCTTGCTCAGCTTGCGGGGCGGCTCGGGCAGCCGGACCTTGCCGCCCATCAGGCCGGGACGCTCGGCCGCGAACGACACTTCCAGATCGGGCTTGCGCGCCAGCGCCCGCAGACAGCCACTGACCGCCCGCTTGAACGGTTCAGTCGGCGATTCCTTGCCGGGCGATTTGCCTTTGATGTTGGACGCCATGGACTTCAGGGCTCTTTATAAAGCGGTAACGAGGAACTATATTCAACCTCAGCCACAAGGAAAGCCAGTATGGCCGACCCGGAAAACCAGACCCTCCGCTTGCTCCGCGAAATGCGCGAACAGATCGAGGGGACACGCGGTGATGTTTCAGGCCTTCGGTCGGAGATGCGTGAAGGCTTCGAGAATGTTTCCGAGCGCCTCAAGAACCTCCAGCAGGCGATGATCGGCGAGAGCGTGCTTGGCGCCGCCGAAGTCTAGGTCCGCCTCGATAACATTGAACATCGACTTGAGGCGCTGGAGAAGAAGCGCTGAGCATCAGCTCAGCGCCACGTTCACCGAGCTCTCCGGCAACTCGATCCCGAAGCAGCGCTGATAGAACTCGGCCACGATCGGCCGTTCCAGTTCATCGCATTTGTTCAGGAAGGTGAGCCGGAAGGCGAACCCGATATCGTTGAAGATATTGGAGTTCTCGGCCCAGGTAATCACCGTACGCGGGCTCATCACGGTCGAGATGTCGCCGTTCATGAAGGCATTGCGGGTCAGGTCGGCGACCCGCACCATCTTGCTGACGATGTCGCGGCCCTGCTCGTTCTGATAATGCTTGGCCTTGGCCAGCACGATCTCGACTTCGTTGTCGTGCGGCAGATAGTTCAGCGTCGCAACGATCGACCAGCGGTCCATCTGGCCCTGGTTGATCTGCTGCGTGCCATGATAGAGGCCCGAGGTGTCGCCGAGGCCGACCGTGTTGGCGGTCGCGAACAACCGGAACGCCGGGTGCGGCTTGATGACCTTGTTCTGGTCGAGCAGCGTCAGCCGGCCGGAAATTTCCAGCACGCGCTGAATTACGAACATCACGTCCGGACGGCCGGCGTCGTATTCGTCAAAGCAGAGCGCGATGTTGTTCTTCAGGGCCCAGGGCAAAATGCCGTCGCGGAATTCGGTGACCTGCTGGTTGTCGCGGACGACGATGGCGTCCTTGCCGATCAGATCGATACGGCTGATGTGGCTGTCGAGATTGACGCGCACGCAGGGCCAGTTGAGGCGCGCCGCCACCTGCTCAATGTGGGTCGATTTGCCGGTGCCGTGATAACCGGTGACCATGACGCGGCGATTGCGCGCAAAGCCAGCAAGAATGGCAAGCGTGGTTGGCCTGTCGAACCGGTAGTCCGGATCGGTGTCGGGCACATGTTCGTCGGGCTGAGAATAGGCCGGGACTTCCAAATCGCTGTCGATTCCGAACACTTGCCGGATCGACACCTTCATGTCGGGCAAGCCTTTGACCGATTTTCCGGCAACATCTTGAACTGCGGCAGTCATTGATCCTCCGTGCCTCGGGATGCCCCGAAGCCTTGATGCGGTCCCGATTACGGTCCGGCTGATGGCGCCAACCTAGCAGAGGTGCGGGCTGCAAAAAACCCGCCCCAGCCGAATAACACCATCAAATATATCAATAAGATAGGCACGACCGCCTCTGCCCGTAAGGCGGGTCAGGGTTGCATTGCGCAAATCCGCGGCGTCAGCCGAAACCAGCCGATTTGAGATAATTATAGGACTGGATAACCTCCACCAGCCGGTCCTCGGTGGAACGGTCGCCGCCGTTCACATCGGGGTGGAATTGCTTCACCAGCTCCTTGAAGCGGACCTTGACCTGCGCCGGGGTGGCGCCAACGTCCAAGCCGAGCCGGTCCAGCGCCTTGCGCTCGGCATTGCGGATCTGGCGTTGCTCGGTCTGCTTCTTCTGCTCGGGGCGCGCGCCTTCGCCGAACAGGCCAAACGGATCGTCGCCCGGGCCGAGCGCGCCCAGATCGGGACGTACTTTTTGCTTGCCGGTGCCCATCTTCCAGGTCGGGCGGTGACCCGTCAGAGAGTCCTTCTGGTAGGCCAGTACGGCGGCATCATTCATACCGGAAAAGAAATTGTATGACTGATTATACTCGCGCGCATGTTTCAGGCAGTAATTCCAGTACTCCTTGTCGGCATTGCGGCCCTTGGGCGCCTTGTTGGTCGCCCGCTCCTTGCAACCATGCCATTCGCATGCCGGCCCCTCCGCCTTCTTGCGGCGGTCTTTGTCGGGTTTGACGCGAATGCGGTCGAAAAATGGTGAGTCGGATGTCATGACCGGCCATTATGCAATTTTACAGGCGAAGCGTTCAAGACTTGACAGCGATGCATGGTCCCCGATTCCACCATATTGCGGCCATTGACCAGGCGCCCGCAGCCTCGTAAGGGCGGCAGCATGCAGACATCCGATCTGATCACACAGAAGTTGACTGCGGCTTTAACACCGCAAAGCGTGAAGGTGCAGGACGAATCCCACCTGCATGCCGGCCATGCAGGCGCCCGGCCGGGCGGCCAGACGCATTTCAGAGTCTATATCGTGTCGGATGCTTTCAAAGGAAAGACCCGGATCGAACGCCATCGCATGATTAATGCGGTCCTGGCCGACGATCTCGCCGGCGGCGTCCACGCACTCGCCATCCACGCCAGCGCACCGGGCGAAGGCGGGACGTAAAAACAGACATGGCCGGGCGGATCGCCCGGCCATGACCAAACAATCAAATGGGCTTCAATTCGGCGTAATCCCGGCGGCCTTGATGACGTCGCCCCACATCTTGCGGTCGGCGACGATCTGCTGGGCGAACTCATCGGGCGTGTTGCCGAGCAGGCGCGCTCCTGACTTGGAGAAACGCTCGCTCATGACCGGTTGCTTGACCGCGGCCGCGATCGCCTTGTGAAGCTGCGCGACGATGGCCGGCGGCGTGCCGGCCGGCGCGGCTATGCCGAACCAGGATGACGCCTCGAAATTCGCGGTGCCGGCTTCAGCCGTCGTCGGCAAATCCGGCAACTGCGTCATGCGCTGCTTGCTCGCCACCGCCAGGGGCTTCAGTTTGCCGGCCGCGATGTGCGGAAGCACCGTCGGCGGATTGTCGACGACGCCGTCAATCTGCCCGGCCAGCAGGTCGGTGATCGCCGGCGCAGCGCCTTTGTAGGGAACGTGGGTCAGCTTGATGTCGCCGGCGTGCATCAACAGCGCCAGGCCAAGGTGGCCGGTGGTGCCAATGCCGGGCGAACCGAAATTCAATTTGCCGGGATTGGCCTTGGCCAGCTTGATCAGATCCGCCAGCGTCTTGGCCTCCACCTTGGGGCTGACCACCACCATCATCGACATGTCGGCGACGTTGGAGATCGGGACGAAGTCCTTGGCCGGATCGAACGGCATATTGGCGTAGAGAAACTGATTGGCCGTCAGAATTCCGGCTGACGTCATCAGCAGCGTGTAGCCATCGGGCGCCGACCTCGCGACCGCTTCGGCGCCGATATTGCCGCCGGCGCCGGCGCGGTTCTCGACGATCACCGGCTGTCCGAGCGTCTTGGACATTTCATCGCCAACGGCGCGCGCCAGCACGTCGGCGAGGCCGCCGGCCGGGAACGGAGCGATCAGGCGAATGGGCCGGTCGGGATAGGTCTGCGCCTGCGCGGCGGCGCCATAGCCGGATATCAAAGAAACACCCAGCGCCAGTGCGCAGGCGTGACGCAGCAAGGCCGTCAGCGATGTCATCAAGAAACTCCCCAGTGTGTCGCGTCTTTTTGTGCGGACGCGTTGTGTGCGGGCATCCTGCCTGCGGCAAGCGCCATTGCGCAAGAGGCTGACGGGGAAGGCGCGACGCTGTGGCGCGCCGCTCAGGCCGTTTTCGGCTGCCGCGGCAGCGGCTGAATGCGCAATGCCGTGATGCGGTTACGGGCGCGCCGGAGAACCCGGAAGCGGAACCCGTGAAAAGTAAAACTCTGGCCGACCTCCGGGATCGACTGGGCCTCGTGGATGACCAGGCCGGCGACGGTGGTCGCCTCCTCGTCCGGCAGATGCCAGTCCATGACGCGGTTGAGATCGCGGACGGACACCGCGCCATCGACATTGACCGAACCGTCCGGCTGCTTGCGCACGCCGGGCATGGCGACGTCGTGCTCGTCGGTAATATCACCGACAATTTCCTCAAGAATATCCTCAAGCGTCACCAGGCCCTCGACCTCGCCGTACTCATCGACGACCAGGGCGAACGGCGTCTTGCGGCGGCGGAACGCCTTGAGTTGCTCCGACACCGGCCGGGTTTCCGGCACGAACCAGGGCGGCGCCATCAGGGCCGCAATGTCGACCTTGGCTGCATCGCCGTCGACCGCGTGCAACGCGCGCAGCAAATCTTTCACGTGCAGGATGCCGACTATATTTTCTGGATTGTCGCGCCACAGCGGTATGCGCGTCACCGGCGCAGCGATCACTGCATTGACGATATCGGCCGGCTTCTCGTTGGCGTCGAGCATGATCATGTTGGTCCGGTGGATCATCACGTCCGACACCGCCAGCTCGCGCAGATCGAGAATGCCGCCGAACATGTCGCGGTCGACTTTCTCGACGCCGCCTTCGCGGTGGAACAAATCGACCGCGCCGCGCAATTCCTCGCGCGCCGACAGGATCGCCTGGTCCTCGCCGACCCTGATGCCGACAAAGGTCAGCAGCCAGCGCACCAAAGCTTCGACCCACATCAGAACCGGGCCGAACAGCTTGACGAACCACCCGACCGGCGTGGCAACCGCGAGTGCAATTCGGTCAGGTGCGTTAATCGCCGCCGTCTTCGGCAGTACTTCGGCGAAGACGACGACCAATGCCGTCATCACCACGGTGGCATAGACCATGCCGGCATTGCCGAACCAGGTCAGCAGCAAGCCGGTGGCCAGCGAGGATGCCGCGATGTTGACCAGGTTGTTGCCGAGGAGCAGCGCGCCGAGCAGGCGCTCGCGCTGGCCGAGCAGGCGCGTCACCACGCCGGCGCGACGGTTGCCGTGCTTCTCCAGCCGCGCCATGCTGGACCGCGATGACGCGGTGAGCGCGGTCTCACTGCCGGAAAAGAAGCCCGACAACACAAGGCAGAAGAGCACGACAACGATAGAAATCCAGTCGTTTGCTGTCATTGTCCGGCTAGCTTCTCAGTAAGAAAGGCGCGCACCTCGGCGGGATCAACGTTGTTTTCGATAAAAGCCTGACCGATGCCGCGCACCAGAATAAAGGTCAGGCTGCCACGCTTCACTTTCTTGTCCTGTGCGATCAGGTCCATCAGCGCATCGACGCCCGGCACGCCACCGGGCACCTGGCCGACATGGGTGGGCAAGCCGACCGCCGCAAGATGGGCGCGCGCGCGTGCCGCATCGGCGGCGGAAATCAGGCCCTTGCGGGCAGAAAATTCGAACGCCAACACAATACCGAGCGCCACCGCCTCGCCATGCAGCAAGCGGCTGGAAAAACCAGCGCCGGCTTCCAGCGCGTGCCCGAATGTGTGGCCGAGATTGAGCAGCGCGCGCTCGCCGGTCTCGCGTTCGTCGCGGGCGACGATGCCGGCCTTGCCGCGGCAGCAAACCGCTATGGCGTGTTCGCGCGCGAAACTACCCGACGTCTGGCCACCGGAGAACACGTCCTGCCAGTTGGCCTCCAGCCAGGAAAAAAACGCGGCGTCGCCGAGCAATCCGAACTTTGCCATTTCGGCATAGCCGGCACGAAAGTCCCGTTTCGGCAGCGTGTCCAGCAGCGCCGTGTCGGCGATCACCAGGATCGGTTGATGGAACGCGCCGATCAAATTCTTGCCGTGCCGGGAATTGATCCCGGTCTTGCCGCCGACCGATGAATCGACCTGCGCGAGCAACGTGGTCGGCACCTGCACGAAGTCGAGGCCGCGCCGCACGCTGGCCGCGGCGTATCCGGCGAGATCGCCGATCACCCCGCCGCCGAGCGCGACCACCAGATCGTTGCGTTCGATACGCGCAGCAATGATCGATTCGCATACGGTCTCGAACGTGGCGAAATTTTTTGAGCTCTCGCCCGGCTTGACGACGATGGGTGAACTTCCAAGGCCGGCGGACGCGAGCGCCGCTTCGGCAGCGGCCAGATGCAACCCGGCCACCGTCTCGTCAGTAACGATTGCGGTTTTGGCGTTGGCGCGCAGCGGCTTGATGCGGCCGCCGAGCGTAGCCAGCAGACCGCGGCCGATGACGATTTCATAGGCGCGCGCGCCCAGCGCGACCGAAACCACGATTGGCTCGCTGGGGCGCAACGGTGCGGTCATGACTGCTTCTCCTCGGGAGGCGCGTTCGTCTGCAGATAGTTCGTCAACGTGCGTATGATCTCGTCGACGATGGCTTCGTGCGGCTCGTCGCGCGACTGCACGGTCACATCAGACTGCGCATAATACGGTTCGCGAACCGGCAACAGCTCCGTGATCTTGTCGGCGAGCGGCCGTTCGTCGCGCCGCTTGGTCCGCTTCAGCAGCACATCGAGGTCGGCCTTCAGCCAGACCGAAATGCCCTTGGCGCCAATGAGGTCGCGGGTCTGCGGATCCATGACGGCGCCGCCGCCGGTCGCCAGCACCTGGGGGCCCTGATCCAGCAGGCGTGCAATCACCTTTGCCTCACCGGCGCGGAAATAAGGCTCACCATGTTTGGCAAAAATTTCCGGAATGCTCATTCCGGCCGCAGCCTCGATTTCGTTGTCGGCGTCGACCAGCGGAATCCCGAGCCGGACTGCCAGCCGGCGGCCAACCGACGACTTGCCGGCGCCCATCATGCCGACCAGCACGATCGAGCGCCCCCTGAGCGCCGGGACCAGAACGCGCGCCATCTCGCGCACGGCGGCCGATTCAGCGCCGGGTTCGTGCGGTTTTTGAACAGCCGATTTATCCATGGTAGATTTCTGCCCATCTCACCGGTCCCATATAGCAGAATCGGGACGGCTGCGATGGCGACGCATTCGCTCCCCTTGTCAGCGTCCGGTGGACGTGGTCGTACTCGCCTCGCGTTGGCCATGTTTTTGCTTCGGAACGCAAGCGCTTACCGGATTTCGACGATGCCGAGCCTGTTCAGATTCCTCTTCTTCGTTGGCCTGATCGGCGCACTCGGCTATGGCGCAGTGTTCGCGCTCGCCACCTTCGTGCAGTACCAACCGCGTGAAATCATCGTCACCGTTCCGCCCGACCGGTTCGTCAAGCAGCCGAATTAACGGGACGACAACCGGGCAAATCCATGGTCCGCCGGGCACCTCATACTTCCGGAAGCGACGAATCGCTGGTCGAACTGTTTCTCGACATGCAGGCCGCGGAGCGGGGCGCTGGCGTCAATACGCTAAGCGCCTACCGCACCGACCTGAACGATCTCCTCGCGCATCTGCGTGCCAGCGGCGCCCATGTTGTCTCCGCCACCACCGATGACCTGCGCGGTTTTCTGGCGAGTCTGACCGAACGCGGATTCATGGCGACAACGCTGGCGCGGCGGTTGTCGGCGGTGCGGCAGCTCTATCGGTTTCTTTATGCCGAGGGGAAACGCGGCGACGATCCGGCTGCGGTCCTGGACGGCCCCAAGCGCGCGCGCCCGCTGCCGAAGGTCCTGTCCATTGCCGAAGTCGATGGCCTGATGACCCAAGCCCGCGCCAATGCGGAGAACCGCGCGCAATCGCCGGCAGCGCGATTGCGCGCGGCACGCCTGCTGTGCCTGCTGGAGGTGGTCTACGCTACCGGTCTGCGCGTTTCCGAACTGGTGGCGCTGCCCGCCGCGGCGGCGCGGCGCGATCAGGCCATGCTGGTGGTGCGCGGCAAAGGTGGCAAAGAGCGCTTGGTCCCGCTCAATCAGGCTGCCAAGACGGCCATGGCGGAGTATCTCCAGTTGTGCGCCGAGGCAGGACACGACGTGCAGTCAAAATGGCTGTTTCCATCATTCGGCGAGCAGGGCCACCTGACCCGTCAGCATTTCGCCCGCGACCTCAAGGCCCTGGGCGTGGCCTGTGGACTTGCGCCGGAACGCCTGAGCCCACATGTGCTCCGGCATGCCTTTGCCAGTCACCTGCTGCACAACGGCGCCGACCTGCGCGTGGTGCAAACCCTCCTCGGACATGCGGACATTTCGACGACGCAAATCTATACCCACGTTCTGGAAGAGCGGCTGAAAGCGCTGGTGCGCGACCTGCACCCACTCGCGGACGGGTCGCCGCGCTAGCGTAAGAGCCATTTAACCCGTTTGCTTGACTTACAGGCCTGTCCGCGTCACGTCCGCCCAGATCAAACCGTATCCGGAACCCATGCGCAGTTATCTCGATTTCGAAAAGCCGGTCGCCGAACTCGAGGCCAAGGTCGAGGAACTGCGCGCCATGGGCGAGGCGGTTTCGGTCGGCGACGAGATCAGCCGTCTTGAGGTCAAGGCATCGCAGGCGCTGAAGACCCTCTATGCCGACCTCACGCCGTGGCAGAAAACCCAGGTGGCGCGCCATCCGCACCGGCCGCATTGCGGGGATTACATCGCCGCTCTCATCACCGAGTTCATTCCCTTCGCCGGCGACCGCAAATTTGGCGACGACGCCGCAATTGTCGGCGGTTTTGGCCGCTTCCGCGGCGAGAGCATCTGCGTCATCGGCCACGAAAAGGGCTTCGATACCGAAAGCCGGATCAAGCACAATTTCGGCATGGCCCGGCCGGAAGGCTATCGCAAGGCGGTACGGCTGATGGAACTCGCCGACCGTTTCGGCATCCCGGTCCTGATGCTGGTCGACACCGCGGGGGCCTATCCCGGCATCGGCGCGGAAGAGCGCGGCCAGGCTGAAGCGATTGCCCGTTCGACCGATGCCTGCCTCGCCCTCGGCGTGCCGAATCTGGCAATCATTCTGGGCGAAGGCGGCTCCGGCGGCGCCATCGCGATCGCCAGCGCCAACCGCGTGATGATGCTAGAGCATTCTATCTACAGCGTTATTTCGCCAGAAGGTGCAGCTTCGATCCTCTGGCGCGACACCGCCAAGGCGCAGGACGCGGCGACCAACATGAAGATCACCGCCCAGGACATGGTCCGATTCGGCGTCATCGACGCCATCATCCCGGAGCCGACGGGGGGTGCCCATCGCGATCCAAAAGCCGCGATTGACGCTGCCGGCGAAGCCATTGCCCGTGCGCTGGACGAATTGCGCCCGCTCGACCGCGAGGCGGTGCGCAAGCAGCGGCGGGACAAATTTCTCGCCATCGGTCGCGTCGCGGCCCGCGGCTAGAGGCCGGGTCCGCAGCCCGGCCGGACCCCGCGGGCGGACCGCCTGTTTACCTTTCGTTAACCGCGCTTTACTCTCGGTTCACCATAGACTTACAGACTCCAGGCAGCACAGGCGTCTGCCTTGCGGTTGCCACATGTTATGACTAACGATGTCTCAATAAGGGCCCTACCCTTCGGGGAGTACCGCGTTTTGACACGACCCTATCTGCGCCCCCTGTTGGCGTGCGCGGCCCTCGCCGCAGCGCTCGCGCTTGCCGGCTGCACGGGCGACGGCCTGTCGCCGTCCGGCCGCGCGCAGGCACCGCTCTCGGACAAGATCGTTGCCGAGATTGCTGCCAAGAACATGGACAAGAACTCTCCGATCCTGACCCGCATCTTCAAGGAAGAAGCGGAGATGGAAGTCTGGAAGCAAACGCGCGACGGCGAATACGCGCTGCTGAAAACCTATCCGATCTGCCGCTGGTCGGGCGATCTCGGCCCGAAGAAGAAAGAAGGCGACCGTCAGGCGCCGGAAGGCTTCTACACCATTACCCCCGGGCAGATGAATCCGAACTCCAGTTTCTATCTCGCCTTCAACACCGGCTTTCCCAACGCCTATGACCGTGCCTTCGGCTACACCGGTTCGGACCTGATGGTTCACGGCGACTGCTCGTCGCGCGGCTGCTACGCGATGACCGACGAACAGATGGCTGAAATCTACGCGCTGGCGCGCGAGTCGTTCTTCGGCGGACAGCGGTCGTTCCAGTTGCAGGCCTTCCCGTTCCGGATGACCGCGCTGAACATGGCCAGGCATCGCAACAGCCCGCACTTCGCCTTCTGGAAGATGATCAAGGAAGGCTACGACCACTTCGAAGCGACCAAGCAGGAGCCGAAGGTTGCGGTCTGCGAGCGGCGTTACGTATTCAATCCGGCCCAGCCTGAAAACGCCTCCCGGCCGCTGGCTTTCAATCCGACGGCGCAGTGTCCCGCTTACGAGCTCGACAAGGCGGTTGCCGACGCGGTGCTCGAGCATCGCCGCAACGAACAGACCAAGATGGCCGAATACATCGCCAGCGGCGTCAGCCCCGCACGGCCCCGCCATGGCATCGACGGCGGCATGAACCCGGTCTTCGCCGAGAAGATCACAACGCAGGAAGGTTATGACAGCCGCGGCCGCCTGGTCCGCGTCGCCACCGCGCCGGGCGCACTGCCGCGCGAGCCGGGCAGCCGCGCCGTCAACGCCCTGGTCACGGTACCCGACTCCGTTCCGTCGGCCGAGCCGGTGGCCGTTGCCAATGTCCCAATGCCCGCGACCGCGCCACAGGCCAAGCAGGGCGCAGGCCCGGCCGAGAAGACCATTGCTGGCCTGATCGGCAACGTGTTTAGCAGTCCCGCCCCGGCGCCGCCGGCAGCGACGGCTGCCGCTCCCGAATTGCGCGGCAGCAGCTCAGACACGGCCGCGGCGCGCCGGGCCACGCCAGCCGCGCGCACAGCATCGACCCCGCCGCCCAAGCCCAAGTTCGACGTGGCGACCAAGCAGCCCGGAGCGACCCAGCCTGCAGCACGGCAGGCTGCGGCGGAACCGCAGCGCGAGCCGGAACTGCGCACGGCATTTTCCACGACGCCGGCGCCCGCCAGCGCCAGTGTGCTCTCCGGCGCACAGCCCGTGGTGCCGACCGGATCCGGAACGCGTCCGACTAGCAACCGCGTGATGGCCAAGCTCGTCCCGGCTATTTTTTCGTCCGGCCGTTGCCGAATTGATTTCCTTCTGAAGCGAACATGGACGCTTACGTCTACGTCCTCGGCACCGTCGCCAATAATCGCCACCTGACCTATGTCGGGTGGAGCGACGATGTCGCGCGCCGTCTGGCCCAGCACAACAGCGGCAAGGGAGCCCGCTCCACACGCGGCCGGGTCTGGGTGCTGCTGCATGCGGAACGCTTCGCCAGCCGCAGCGAGGCCATGAGTCGCGAGTGGCACCTCAAGCGCGACCGGAAATTCCGCAAGACGCTGGCGCAGACTCTGCGCGGCAAAGACGGCGCCGGAGCGAATTAACGCGGCGCCATCAGACTTTGCCTACGATCCTGGAACGATCCTAAATCCTGGATCCTAGAACCATCCTAAACTATTGTATTTGCTTACAGATTTTACTTTGCCTACCATCGAAACGATCGGGCGATGCGGTTCTCCGCACGTCCCATGATCATTTCACCAGCCGTCGCGAACCGAAGCGATGCCGCAGTCACCCCGAGACCTGACGACACAGTGCGGACCGCGGCGATCGCATGAAGAACAAGTCGATGATAGCCAGCCGCGGCTTCTGGCTGCGGCAGATGCGGCAATGGCACTGGATCAGCGCAGCCGTCTGTCTGATCGGCATGCTGCTGTTCGCCTTCACCG
>LNFM01010699.1_pt1 | contig 12791 bp, 12 predicted proteins | sample 596031 | NCBI WGS metagenome assembly LNFM01 (sample SAMN04254537, study PRJNA301005) | activated carbon metagenome | isolation source: dual media filters at the Ann Arbor, Michigan drinking water treatment plant | place: USA: Ann Arbor
TTACCCCCCACCCAGATGTAGTGGATTATTTTAGGGATTTTGTTGGGTGGAGATAGGGGTGAATCGGACATACAGACTATAACTGAGCAGGTAACAGATTTGTTACCCAAATAATAGCACCGAGAGTTTTTCTTCTACCTCATTAAAAACTGCTGGGGAGACTTTTTGAATGAACCGTACGTTTCGTTTATTCCAATCTATTGAACGGACATGATCAGACAAGATAGCGCCGGTGATTTTTAACTCATCGATAACAACTTCAAAATTATAACCTTTGATTTGGTTAGTAATTGGACAAACAACTGCTAGATTTGTTTTTTGATTATATGCTTTCTCAGAGAGTACTAACGCTGGTCGAAGGTTTCCTTGTTCGTGCCCACGAGTAGGATTAAAATTTATCCAAACAATATCTCTTCTACTTGGTATGTACGGTTTTTTTACCATACCTCATTACCCACTGAATCTCCCCATTCTGTTTCTTTATGAAGATTATCTTTAGATATTCCTTTGAGCAAACCTGCTAGGGTATATTTTTTAGGTCTTTTTACAACCTCTATAGCAATACCTGTTTTTGTTTCAGTCACGACAACTCGACTGCCAACCTTTAAAGCTTGGTTGGCAGCAATATTTTTTGGCAGTCTCACACCGAGACTGTTTCCCCATTTTTGAATATTTGTTTCCATATTGTAAAGTATATACTAAGTATATACTATGCACAAGTGAGCTGTTTCTTACCTAAAGGGTGATTTTTCAGGAGCTCCTGAACGCAGGATTTTTGCGAGCTGTTTACTATCTACACTCGCTGTTGCCGCTACTTCCTTTACTGACTCTTTTGGAGTCTCTACCGGGGTAGGTGTGGGCTTCGGTTCCCGAGCTGGAACTTGTTTATCGAGGTTCGCAAAGACACTCTCGATTTCGGAATGCAGGTTTTCGGCTTCAGTTTTAATTACCACCGATGTGGGCGTAAACGACGAAGGTCGTGGTAGCGGAAATGGTCGCGGTGGCAGTTCACGAGGAGTATCGTCACTGCCTACTTTTTTTAATTCCGACAGTGCAGCCTGCAGTGGTGTGATATTCGATTCAATTTTTTTGAACGTTGACTCACCCGCATAGTTTTTTACTGGAGAAGCGGGCGTGCCACTAGCTTCAGGCTTTTTCGTATCAGTTTGATTTGATTGGGCAATTTTGGCGAGAATGGAGCGTAGGTCATCAACTTTTGGAGTGGGTTTTGCTGTAGGCGTTGCTGGTCGCTTGAATTCCGCGGCTGGTGTAGGGCGCGGTTTAGGTGAAGGAGAACGTTCTTCCCTTTTGACATAGGCTGGTTTATCTTCGCGCGGTTTATGCTCGGTTCTCTGCGACGTAGTGCTAACCGGGCGAGGTAATGGTGCGGGATGTGGTGTGGCTACAGATGCGGGGGCAGCACTAGCGGAGCTCGCGGGGGTCGGGACTTCCTTCGGTTGTGGCCTTACTGACACCTCTGGTTTCGGACTCACTTTTACTACGGGACTTTTTTTTTCTATCTTTTCGGGAGTATGTAAATCAGTGACGATTTTTTCGACTTCCATACGTGGTTTCGTAAAGTTGCGACGCGAAGCAGCAATCACCATGTCTTTACATGAGACAGATGGTGGTGCAATTGGTGGCAAGGTGACTGCAGAAAATGGCTGGGAACCAATACCGTCAATCATCATGGTGAGGTAAATCTGCGCAAAACCAAGATTCACTAAATCTGCTGCCAAAAAGCGTGGTGTAAAGACCGTTTCGAGCGTCTCAGCGTCAAATGGACCCACACGGAACGAAATGGTGGTTCCCACGTTACCAAATACCGCATCACGCACTTCTTCTTCCATTTGTTCGATATACTGGTGCGCAATAATGAGGTTAAGGTGGTATTTACGGGCCTCAGATAAAATGTTCGCAAAGGTGGCGTTCGCAAAACTTTGGAACTCATCTACGTAAAAATAGAAGTTCGGCATGACCTTCATTTGCGCTACCGGCAAATCAGCCCGACTCATCGCAGCCAGATAAATACGCGTGGTAAGCATTGACCCAAGCAGGTTTGCATTGGTCTCCCCCACCAAACCTTTGGAGAGGTTCATGATGACGATTTTCTTTTCGTCCATACACTTGCGAAAATCAAAACTAGAATGTGGTTGCCCGATGATATTTCGAATCAGTGGGTTTCCAGTAAACTGCCCAATTTTGTTTTGAATCGCTGGCAAAGCTTCAGCCGCAAATCGTTCGGTGTAATTAGCGAACTCGTCCACCCAAAAAGATTTAACAGCTGGGTCGGTACAGTACTCCACTACCTTAGTGCGGTAGGCTTTATCATTAAAAATCCGATTGACTGAGAGTAATGTCGTATCAGGGTATTCGATCAGCACCAGAAGTGCATTCGTTAAAATGTACTCCATACGAGCACTCCAGGCGTCCACCCAAATTTTCTTAAACGTTGACATCAACCCCGACACCACCAGGTGGCGTTTATCGTGCCCCACATCCTCCATCACGTTAAATGAAATGGGGTTCTCGAGATCAAACGGGGCAAAATACACCACATCGTTAATGCGGTGCTCCGGGATGTATTCGAGTAGGGTCTCAGCCGCTGAACCGTGCGGATCAATAAAAGCCATCCCTTCCCCATTTTGAATGTCCTGTACGGCCATGTTCTCCAAGAGCGTTGATTTGCCCATCCCCGTTTTGCCGACCACGTACATGTGGCGTTGTCGGTCTTTGGCTTTTATACCAAACGAAACATTCTGCCCGCGCGCATCGGTTTTGGCAAAAAAGGTAATTTTCTCAGGGTCAAAACTCATAGGTGTAGTATAGCAAATTACGAACCGAACCGAGCAGTGGCGTACCCTAATAACTCAGTCACGTCAGCATTGCGACTATCAGACCCGAGGAGCACAATAGCAATCACACGTTCATCACCTTTAACGGTAATTTTATGCAGGGTGACTGAAGTTTGTCCCGCAGCGGTCGTTTCCCCGACCTTGCCACCAATAAAGTTCTCGAGTCCTTCAACTTCGTTAAAATTGCTCAACGTACCAAATTCACCACTGACGTACGCTGTTGGTAAATCTTGATTAGCAGTTAAATCAACAATAAATTGTCGGGTGGTATAGATGTATTTAATCAACCCAAGCAAGTCGCGTACCGTCGACGTATTACCGGCACTGAGGCCCGACGGATCGGCAAAAGTGGTATTCTGCAGACCGATGGCTTTGGCTTTTTCATTCATGTGTTCAATAAACTTTTCTCGGCCGACTTGGGACGCAATTACCTCGGCAGCTTCGTTTGATGACTCTACCAATAGTAGCTGCAGAAGACTATACATCGACACCCGATTTAACCCACCTAAACGTGGAATTAGTGACTGTACAAACGTCGGCTGCGTTACCGGGACGCTGGTATCCAGATTAATGTATTCAGCCGCCACCAGAGCTGTCATCAACTTTGTGAGTGACGCAATTGGAGCCACGCTGTCGAGATCAGAACTCGCCAACACCGTATTAGTTTCCACATCAGCTATCAAATAGTGTGGGGTATTGAGTTCTGGAATTTTTGGTTCATATACAAACTCATCGGGCTCGGCAGGTACTTCGTGTACCAAAATTGGGGTGCCGGCAGTTACCAGTTCATAGACGGCCTTGGCATCGGCATCAGATAATCTAATTCCCCCACCCTGGAACTCAGCCGGGACTTTCTCGCCACTTTCCGTAAACGGCCAACCGTGAATAATAAAGTTACCTTGGAACGTAATGCTCCACGGGGTGTACATTTGTCCAAACGTTGAATAGAGTTTTTCTTTCTTGGCTTTTACTTCATATAACCCGGCGGGTGTTTCGAGCCACGAACCCTTGGCACCTTTGGCTACTATTGGTACCTGGAGCTCCAATATACCCTCGTTAAAATACCGTAACTGCATCGTGGTTAAATCTGCCTCGACGAAGGTTTTTGATTGTGCGATAAACGCATTTCGGGTTTCAGCAAAAAAGTTTGGCTGGCTGAACGACATCTGCACGCCGTAGTTTAATTCGGTTTGTGCTTGGGTGTAGGGATTTTGAACTACGACCGGAGCCGATGATTTAGTAGCGGCGAAAATTTGCGCCAAGACCGTCCCACCGGTTTCTTTGATAAACGGAGCCGACAGTAACGACACAAACAACAACAGGGCTACTGACAAAAATACCGTGACAATTTTGACGGTCGCTACATACGGACTACGTATCGTGTTTTTACGATTAATAGCCACTATCTGCGGCGTGAAGGAGATAGATTTCTGAGTCCGTTGCGTTTTTGGAGAAGTTTTTTTGCTCCGAGGGATAAAAGCCCCGAGTGAGACAGTAGGCTCATCATCGGTATAGCTCACGGCATAAAAGCGCCGAGCAGGTGGCTCTTCGTTGTACATGACTCCATTGTACCGTACCAAAAACCCCAAAATCAGCCGTTGTGTACAGGATTTTAGAACCCCTCTTAGATAGAATGACGAATTATCTGAGTCAAAAAACGAGCGAGAGTAGTTGGCACAGAATGAAACATATAATATATGATGAATTCGAGCCATTACTACTCGCAGCCGTGTTTTGGCTCTGAGAATCGTCAAGCATTGTATAAATTATAATATTATGCGCTTCTAGCAAAGATGGGTTCTATACCCCGGGGAGTAGTGTCAGCAAGAATACAAGGATATCCCGTAAGCCGACTATAATTTTAGTAGATTCCTCAGGAGTTAAATTATCTAGACTTTCTTCGTTTTTGGTCAAATACTCAATCAAATTACGAACTGACTGAATGAATGACTCTTTTGTGACAGTCAATGGGGTCGACGACGTGGTACTACTATAGAAAAATCTTGATTCGATCTCCTACGCGGGTAGCAGTACTGCCCCCAGAATTATTACTTTCTACTACACACACCGTTACCCCTTCGTCAGTAATCATCCAACCGTTGGCAATTAGTACATCACGGGCGGCTTGCGTGGTATCACAATAAAGACTTGGAACCGAACCTAAATTTATATCTTGCGGTATCACTGACAGTTCGGACCAGCCTTGCAGTGTAAGGGAATAATTTTCTGTGTCGATACCACTACCAGCGAATATATCAGTTAGACACTGCGCATTTGAAATATTCCAGGTAGAGAGATTTTGATTAAATGAAGTTGCTCCATAAAACATACCGTCATCAGATCCACAGCCACCTTCACCCGACGGCGCAAAATTTATAACATTAGACACATTCCAACTAGAAATATTGCTATTGAATGAAGTTGCGTCTGAAAACATTCTAGCCATGTTAATGACTGAAGATACATTCCACGTAGATACATCTTGATTAAATGATGTCGCGCCAGCAAACATACTATTCATATTTTCAACATTAGAAACGTCCCAACTTGACAAATCTTGATTAAATGAAGTTGCTTCATCAAATACACCGTCCATCTCTACCACATTTGAAACATCCCAGTTTGAGATATCAGAATTAAATGCTGGCGACTGTCGAAACATTTGCGTCATATTTGCACCTACTGCAAATATTGGAGTGTCTGCAGCATTTATAGCTATATTAGTCATCGATGAAAAAGCGTTGTTAAACGAATCCCATTGACTAGCCCCCCATTGCTCAACGGTACGGAATTCAATTTTAGCTGCAAACTGATTAAATTGTACACGGGTAAAACTCCCACTAAAATCGATTCGATACTCACCAGGTGAAGTTACCGTAACTGATGTTTGGTTAAACCCATCACACGTAAAACTTGTACCATTATTTGTTTCATTGCCAATTTCTTCCCAGTAGACTGAGTCAGGACATGCACCTAGATTAAGATTTTGCATTTCTCCGTCAGCAATATCCCACGTTGTCGAAAGCGAATCAGCCACAATGGGTGCTGCCAAGGTCGGCTGCGCACCCACAAAGAAAATGGCGGCTAAAATAAGTAGTGTGCGCAGCATATTTCCACCTAAGTATATCAGAGCCCGGTATAAAATATTTTGAATTACTTGAATAACTGTAGCCTATAAACTGGCTAGTAACGCTAAAGATTATACTTCTATCGACTAGTAGGTATAAAAAGCAAATGTCTAGGGTACGGACTACTACTCTGAGAGCAACGCTGCTTGTGTATAGCGGTTACTCTGTGCTTCAACCTGCCCTAACAAGGGCAGGTCAAGTCATCCAACTTATTCCGCAAGAAATGCCGCTTGGGTGTACCTGTTACTCGGAGCCCACACCATCCATGAATTAACCCCAGCATCGTAACTGGCTTGAATCTGAGCCCGGACATCGGCGGCATCGTAGTCACCGCCATAGTCAAAATCTTGAATCCAGGTACGAAGTTTTTCCGGACCATAGACTGGCTTTTGGTAGACGGGCGGTGTGGTGGTACCAATTCTCGTATGTAAAAATCCATTCATGGGTGTCGTTGGAGCTTGCAGTCGCCGCACGCCTGCAGACATTGCGTAATGCACTACTTTATACGGGTAGTTGTTTGGATTACCGAGACCCAAGAAACTATTTGGATAATGTGACGGATACACCATTGGTGCCACCGCGTCAAAATATGGCACAGCACGTTCTTGCACTTGCCCAATCGAGAGGTCGTCGTAATTGGTAGTGGTCATCCCAAACAAGTCAGCCGTTGAGTACGGTGTCGACGAAGCTCGCCCTGTATTTACGTGTTTAACCGCGGCAAATAATTTCTCATCGTCAATTTTTTCATTGAGGTATTTAAAGAAAGCTTCGAGGTTCGCTTGTTTATCCCGACCGTACTGTGACTGATTACTCAACACAAACGAAATATCCGTCATGTTGCCGTCTGATGGGTAACGCACGTAGTCAAAGTTAATTTCATCAAATCCAATATTGTATGAATCAACTACCAATTTAATAATATGGTCCCAGTAACCAGTAGCTGCCACATCAATAAAGGCCAGCCCCTTGCCATCACGCCAGGTAGTGACGCCATCTAATTTTTTAACTGCCCACTCTGGTCGGCGTTCTGCTTCAAACGGATCTTGGAAAACGGTCATGCGGCCAATGACGAATATATTCGCGTCATGGAGCGTTTTAATAAATTCAGCCATATCTCGCGCTCCACACCGAGCATTGTCCCAGGCCGGTTGCCACGCTGGGTCAGTGGGTTTAAATGAAATAGTCCCGGAGTAATCTTTGATATCAATCACGACACTGTTGACCTCGGTCTCGTTAATTAGTTTTACTAAATCAGCGCGGAATGATGGCGTCCCAGCCACACAGGACGACATGTAAATAGCTTTAACAGCTTTTGGCATCGGCACATGAGTAACCACCGGGCGAGTATCTGGTGCTTCGGTTGGTGTTACTATGTTCTCTTCAATATTTTCAGTAAATTCACGAGCGGTAGAAATGGCGCTCGCGTCGTAGGAAACTTTGGTAACCATGGGTGCAGCAAAGACAAATGCACCAACAAGACCCAGGACACCGAGGGCAATGATGGACAATCGATATATCATAGTGACTATTCCGTCTTGTTTTGGGTAAATAGATTTTGGGTTGTCTCCACAAAAGTGTCTCCTCCCCGCTCACCGTTCCCGTTATCAATTTCGTGGAAATATTGTGCGCGACGTAGTGCGTACCCGAGTAGTACTAAAATAATCCCGAGCGTCACATAGGTGTATTGTTTCCACGCCGAAGGAATCCCGAGGTACGGGAGAAGTATTAAAAGGATACCTAATAGAAATGCCATCGTGCCTTTGCTCATATTCAGGTTAGTATAACCTAGTGATTCGTGAGTAGACAAATAACAACAAATTAAACAACAAAAAAAACAAAACGGTAACTATTGAGTAAGGATTAGAACGAACTTGAATGAATAAATGAGTGAGAAATGCTCAAGCACTTCGCAAGAGGTTGCCAGCTCTTTTGTAAAAATGAGCGACAACCTGAACAGCTTCTGTAAGAAGTAACGACTATTTCGAATTTTTGCCCCGATTTGTCCACTCCTAGGGCTTACCAGTGACTAAATGTCACTGGTAAGAACCATTTGAGATAGCATGCTATCCAAATGGTGTACAGCTTCTGTAAGAAAAATCGCTGGACCCCCTACTACAAACTCAAAATAAGTACGAACTCTCCCTTCTGTTTAACGCTGTTCTTCGTCAAAATATCTAAAATCTCCGCTGGACTCCCCACTAACATTTCTTCGTGCATTTTGGTGAGTTCACGTCCGAGATACAAAGTAGCCTCGGGATAACTCGTAACCAAACTTTCTAAGGTCTTAATAATGCGATGCGTGGCTTCGAGGAATACAACCGGATGGTCATATAATTCTAAATCGGCAAAAAATGTCTCACGTCCCTTTTTACTTGGCACAAACCCTAGGAAACTAAATTGGTTGCCCGATACACCCGCTATTGAAATCGCGGCCGTAATAGATGAGGCGCCCGGAATTGCGTCAATACGAATGCCCGCCGCTCGTGCCATCCGCACCAGCATTACTCCGGGGTCAGATACTCCCGGTGTCCCGGCGTCTGATACCAAAGCGATACTTTGTCCCGCTTCTAAATCAGCAATTATCGCTGCATGGACCGCTTCACTGGCGTGCGCGTCATAGCGTTTTAATTTAGCTTTAATACCGTGATGTTTGGTGAGATTTCCAGTCGTGCGCGTATCTTCACACAACACATACTCAACCTCTCGAAAAATACGCAGGGCGCGCAAGGTAATATCCTCCATATTTCCAATGGGGGTGGCGACAATATAGAGCGTACCTGTTTTGTGTACCATAAGATGTTACTAACCTACCACTCAATCACTCAAAAGAAAAGCGGGGCGAACAAATGTCCGCCCCGCTACTACTCGTCACATCACTCGTAACGCCTCTTGGCCAAACCCCATTTAATGAGCGCCAATCTGCCGTAGGCGAGCAATTCATGCCGCAGAGGAATCTCAGCTTCGTGCTCCTGTCCAGTTGCCTCAACGATTGCGGGCAATTCGGGATAAAAGGTGCGGAGGATGAATTTCACCCGGGCAACATGTCGCAGCTGAGTACAGAACACAAAGTAAAACTCTTCATCCGAAAACCGTTCCCGGGCAGTTTTCACGACCCAGTCGATTTCTTCAAGTGTACCGTAGTAGCGGTATTCTGTTCTATTGGAAATGCCTGTTGCAGTTGGGAGCAACGTCAGCAGATAGTGCATTGACAGTGTCGCCAATGTTTTGCCACCGCTATGTTCTTCGTCGGCACCAGCACCAAATGCCCAGGTGACGGCTTTGAAATCTTGTACGAAGCGGACTACGTCACGAATTCTCAGCTTTGTGTTTTGTCCAATATCGAGATATTGGTTACTCCCTTTGACGGCGTCGTTTGCAAGCACACAGACAATGACGCGAGCAGCTGGCTTTTCAGCAGACATCCTAGTTCTCCTTCATATCACAAAAGCCCGAGCGGGCTTTTTTCTATTTACAACTATACAGTATAAAATCTACTTCGTCAATTCTAGGGCTACGTTGGTGACATCTCCCGCCCCCATGATTACTATTACGGCCGGTTCTGATTCATTAAGTGACTCGCGGACTGTCTGCGCAATCCCAGCGGCGGTTTGCATCACGACCGCCGGTGTTCCTTTCGCAACAATCGCTTCAGCGAGTTGTTCACTCGTCACGCCTGATACATTTTCCTCACGGGCTGCGTAAATTGGGAGCAAGTACACCTGATCAGCAGCTGCGTACGCCGTAGCAAAATCAGCAAACAATTCGTGGGTGCGAGAATAGGTATGGGTTTGGGTCACGACAATTAATTTCCGATTAGGGTAAAGTTCCCTCGCACCAGCGAGCGATGCTCGTACTTCCGTTGGATGGTGAGCGTAGTCGTCATACACCGGTGTATTCAGTACATCTCCCTTATATTCAAATCGTCGCCAGGTGCCAGCAAAGTTTTCCAAGGCTTCAGTAATTACGGTCGGTTCAATTTGTAAAAACTCACCTACTCCCCGTGCAGCCGCGGCGTTCATACGATTATGCATCCCCGGCTGACGTAACGTAATACTTAAATCTATGAGTGAGCGGTAATCAATAATTTTGGCCGACAATCCTTGGATCACTGGGGCAACGTTAGGGTCAGTCGTGTTGGCAATAATTGCGCCACCCTCAGGAACTGATTGTGCCAACGTCCTAAACGCACTTTGTACATCAGCCAAATCTGCATAGTAGTCGACATGTTCGTAATCAATGTTGGTAATCACGAGCACATCCGGCTGTAAATGCAAAAAATCGCGCTTGTATTCACACGCTTCAACCACGGCATACTTGCTCTTGCCAGCACGGTAGTTACTTTTAGTTTTACTACGGAGTGTTCCCACTATCACTGTTGGATCAAGTCCGGCTTCCTCGAGCACATCAGCAATCATAGAGGTAGTCGTTGATTTGCCGTGACTGCCGGCAACCGCAATCAAATAGTATTCGTTTGCAACCACCCCGAGCGCCTCAAAATAATTCACCATTGGGACATTAAGGGCGCGTGCCGCCACCATCTCAGGATGATCATGTGCCATCGCCTCGGTATACACAATAAGTTCGAGGTCTCGCCTCGAACTTATGTTTGAGGCTTCTTGAGTTGGGAAAAACTGTACCCCTTCGGTCACTAACGCATCGGTAATCGCTGACGTCGCCCGATCACTCCCCGAAACAGTTTTGCCGTCATGCAAAAAAAGTCGTGCCAGAGCACTCATGCCAATACCACCAATACCGATAAAATGGATGTTATTAATACTGCTTAAATTTTGCTCTTCGGTTGACATATGTAGGTAAACCTATAGTATCAAATTTAGACGTTCACAACCATAGGAGGCCATCATGCCCTTAGCTACCGCTGTCGAACCCACCGCCGTCAAACGGCTTGGGAACTTCACCATCGCCACGTTTAATGGTAAACAATCTGCACTGACAAGTGCCCTGAAGTTTACTCGGGATCACAATACCGATCTCAAACACATTGTCTCTCCCCCGAGCAAACTGGGAGAACCAGGTTTCCAAGCAGTGATTGTCTACCCATCAGATCACCACATCTCCGCCGATGGTGTTATGGTCCAAAAGGGTCAGTCTGCGGGGATGTACAGTCGTGACTGTCCAATTTTGTTCCTGTGCGACCAAAGTCGCGGTCATGGCCTACTCCTCCATTGCGGGCGACCGGCCATGGGCAAATGGTCAGGCGGACGCAATATTGTCAGTGAAGCCTTGTATACGATGGAGTCGTGGGAGAGCAGGCCTGAGGATCTATCGGCATACATTACCGCCGGCATCAGTAAAAAGTGGTTCACTCACGACTTGGAGAAAGACCAGGAGCTACTCGCACCCTTCCTCCGAGATGTTCCTTGGGCGATTGATGAGAAAACAGGTGGGATGGATGTGATTGAAATCATACGAGTTCAGTTGATGGAAGCTCGGGTGATTCAAGACCAAATTTTCCACGATGGTCGGTGCACCTATGAGGACGACGGTCTCGCCAGCAAACGTGGTGGTGACGCTGACAGTAACTTCACTGCGGCGTTCATTACCTAAACATCACTCCATGCGGCCGACATTAGTCGGCCGCATTTTCATATATAGCATCCAGCATTGCCAATTGTTGATTATACAAAAATTCCGCTCTTTCTTTACGTTCAGTATTACTATCTACCACATCTGTTTCGTATTGTTCACGCAAAAAATTTTGTAATGAAATCTTAGGCACTCCAAGTTTTTTTAAGAAACTAAAAATAGGGAGATTCCGCTCATCACGATCTCTGGTGAAGGTAGTGAGTAGTTCATTAACCTGAGAATTATCAGTGGCGACATTATTACTCGTAAGGAGATGAATACAAAATTGTAAATCATCGATAACTTCAGAAATTGAAAACCCATCCTCAATAAGTGATCGCGCATACACTGCAGGGTCCTCATTAAATTCAGACATTTTTTGCCAATCAGGACCTTCGAGATCAAGGTATTTCTCTTCGGCACTCACAAATTTTGGAATTTCAGCCATACTGTTATTCTAAATTTTTATCTACCAACCCATCCACCAACGCCATAAACTCATCATTGCGTTCGTATTCGTTTTTATATTGGGCAAAACTCGCAAACGCTGGTGAAAACAAAATGATGTCGCCGGCAGTGGCGAGACGGGACGCCTCGGCAAAAGCGGTTTTTAAATCGGCCATCACTGAAACACCGGTGTTTCCCCCATCGAGGTACCCCAGGAGATTATCCGTACCAGAGCCCGGAGTTAGGAAAACGTTTTTGCAGTGTTGGGTTATCGCATAGGCGAGTTTGGTGACATCTATATTTTTATCAGCACCACCAGCAATTAAAATAATATTTTTATTTCCTATATCAAGTGACTCTAGTGCAACCGTAGTAGCCTGTGGTGTTGTCGCGTTATTGTCGTTATAAATGCGTACATTATCTACAGTCGCTACAAGTTGCAACCGTCCCTCAACTCCCGGAAACGTAGCGAGCCCTTCAAATATTTCCTCATCAGTCATTCCCACTGCCCGCAGAGCTTCGGTCGCAAGGGCGGCATTGAGTCTATTATGTTCGCCCGGCATCGACAGCAACATGTCTTCAGGTAATACCGATACGTCAGCCAATACAATTTCTTGACCTAATGTTTCTTTTGGTAATACTTTTTTTACCCATTCAAATACCGCTGGCGTAGTGACGAGGGTTCCACTGTCTTCTTGATGTAAAAATATTTGGGCTTTGTCGGTAAAGTACGCCGCCATTGCTTCGTCACGCGTCTTACCACCCCGCTCGTAGTAAT
>LNFM01010701.1_pt1 | contig 12790 bp, 9 predicted proteins | sample 596031 | NCBI WGS metagenome assembly LNFM01 (sample SAMN04254537, study PRJNA301005) | activated carbon metagenome | isolation source: dual media filters at the Ann Arbor, Michigan drinking water treatment plant | place: USA: Ann Arbor
ACGAAGAAATATCTGGACGAAATTACGTACACGATAATCGGAAGTGCCATTGAAGTTCATAAAGCTATGGGCAGGGGTCTGTTAGAAAGCGTGTGTCATCAGTGCATGACAGAAGAATTTTTACATAGAAAAATAAATTTTTCCACAGAGTTGAAGGTGCCTGTAGAATATAAGGGTAAAGTGCTCGCTGTTGATTTTAGGTGTGATTTTTTTGTGGAACAATGTATTGTTGTAGAATTGAAAGCTGTTCAGGAAATGACTAGTGTATTTGAAGCGCAGCTTCTTACTTATATGAAACTTTTAAAAGCCCCTAAGGGTATTCTCATTAACTTTAACAGTTCCAATATTTTTAATGAAGGCCAAAGAACTTTTGTTAATGAGTATTTTGCAAAATTGCCTACTGGTTAAACCCTATGTTTCTATGTGGTTTAACAAAGTTCTAACTCTATATGGAAAACACCCGCACGCTTGTCCTCTGGCAAGTAAAGAGTTTTAACGAAACCACCTCCCACCCAATCCCCAAACCGATTAAAAAGAATCCTGCTGTTTAAGTGGTTTGTACAATTCGCGACAGAAAATATTCTTTATATTTCATTCATAATAATCTTACCACATGCTAAAAAGAATTTCCCTTTTCATGCTTGCTGTACTCCTGATTTCTACAACGCAGGCACAGCGCACTAAGAAAGAACAACCTGTAGCAACAGCTACAACGGCCACCAATCTTAATGATTATTACAAGCCGGTAAAGTGGCGCAGCATCGGGCCCTTTCGCGGTGGCCGGTCGAATACAGCTACGGGTGTGATTGGTGATATCAACACCTACTACATGGGCACAACCGGTGGAGGGCTTTGGAAAACGGATGATCTCGGTGTTACCTGGAATAATATTTCTGATGGCTCGTTCAAAACAGGATCTGTAGGCGCAGTGGCGGTAGCGGAAAGCGATCCGAATGTCGTGTATGTGGGCATGGGCGAGCATGCCGTACGTGGTGTGATGACACATCATGGCGATGGGGTTTACAAATCGACCGATGCAGGAAAGACTTGGAAAAAAATAGGACTTGATTTAACTCAACACATTTCGCGCATTGCCATTCATCCAAAGGATCCTAATGTAGTATACGTAGCAGCGCAAGGTGCTTTGTATGGCAAATCACAAGAGCGAGGTGTGTTTAAATCTATTGATGGTGGCACCACCTGGAAAAAAGTTTTATATGTAGATGATAAAACCGGATGCGTAGAATTATCTATGGACATGAACAATCCGCGGGTGCTTTATGCCGCCATGAATGAATATGGTCGCTTGCCATGGAAAGTAATCAGTGGTGGTGAGGGCAGCGGACTTTATAAATCTACCGATAGCGGTGAGACCTGGGAGAAAATTCAGGAGCGCCTGCCAAAAGAACTCGGCAAGATGGCTGTATCCGTGTGTCGATCTAATTCTGATAAGGTATATCTTTTATTGGAAAGTGACTCCGACAAGGAGTTAGGTGGATTGTTTGTTTCCAATAATGCCGGAAAAAGTTGGTCGCGTGTTACCAACGATCATCGACTGATACAAAGAGCGTGGTATTATATTGAAGTGTTTGCTGATCCCCAAAACGAAAACACGGTTTATGTTTTGAGTGCGCCCGCGATGCGTTCTATTGATGGCGGAAAAACCTGGGAATATATTTCGGGCCGGCATGGTGATTATCACGACCTGTGGATTAATCCCAATAATTCTAAAAACATGGTGATGGCCGATGATGGCGGAGCTTCTATCAGTGTAAACTATGGCAAGACGTGGTCACTGCAAAGCAACATGCCTACAGCTCAATTTTATCGCATTAATGTCGACAATCAGTTTCCTTATAATATTTATGCAGGTCAACAGGATAACTCATCGGTTATTATTGCCAGTCGTGAGTTTGGTAGTGGAGGAATTACAACATCAAGCTGGACTTCATCCGCTGGGGGTGAAAGTGCATTTCTTGCCTTCAATCCTGACGATCCGCGGTATGTATTAGGTGGAAGTTACCAGGGCACGATTGAAGTGTTGGATACCAAAGCAAAAGCAGGAACAAACATCATGGCTGCACCGATTCAATATCTGGGTATGGATGCCAAGGATATAAAATACCGGTTCAATTGGAATGCACCTATTATCTGGTCAAAGCATGAACCCAATACGTACTATCATGGTGCTCAGCTATTATTGAAAACTACTGACAGGGGAACAACATGGACAGAAGTTTCACCTGACCTTACTCGCAATGAAAAAGAAAAACAAGGTAAAGGTGGTGGACCTTATACCAATGAAGCTGTTGGCGCAGAAAATTATGGAACATTGAGTTATGTATTGGAATCGCCCCATGAGAAAGGTGTAATCTGGACAGGCAGTGATGATGGTCTGGTGCATATCACCCGCGACAATGGCGCGACTTGGCAAAATGTTACTCCGGCAGGCTTGCAAGAGTGTCTGATCAACGCAATCGAAGTATCGCCACACGATAAAGCAACGGCTTACATCGCGACAACGCGTTACAAGTTTAATGATCACACTCCGGGTATTTATAAGACCACTGATTATGGTAAAACCTGGACAAAAATAATCTCAGGTATTCCGAGCAATGCATTCACCCGCGTTGTAAGAGAAGACGACAAACGAAAGGATTTACTTTTTGCAGGGACAGAGCTTGGCGTATTCATTTCCTTGAACGGTGGAAAGGAATGGTCGGCTTTTCAATTGAATTTGCCTATCACCCCGATTACCGATTTGCGCATCCACAAGGGAGATTTAATTGCGGCAACGTCTGGAAGATCGTTTTGGATTTTAGATGATATCGGTTTGATTCGTCAAAACAAAAATGAAACGGGGCTTGTACTTTATCAGCCTGAAGAGGCCATTTTAGCAAATGGATACAGTCCGTTAGATGGATCTTCGCCTGAATTTGATGGTACACATCCTGAGCATGGAGTTAATCCTGCCACGGGTGTGGTAATCTATTACCAGTTGCCTGAGTTGAAAGATTCTGATAAAGTAGTTTTGGAAATTAAGGATGAGCAAGGAAATCTCGTTCAGTCGTTTACTTCTGTAAAAGATAGTACCTATCAGAGTTATGACAGTGCGCCTCCCGCGGATCCCATATTAAGCAAATCAAAAGGACTTAATCGGTTTGTTTGGAATATGCGTTACCCATCGATGGTGGGTGTGCCGAATGTTTACATCGAAAGCAATTTCCGTGGTCATAAAGCTTCGCCCGGAAAATACTCACTCACATTAAAATCAGGTGAGCAAACGGCCTCCACGAATTTTGAAATCTTACCGAATCCTCTTTATCCTACTGATGCCAAAATGTATCAGCAGTATCATTCCCTAATGAGTAGCCTAGAGATGGAACTAAACAAAATGCATCAAACTATCAATACGATGTATGCGAAACGAGAGCAACTGGATCAACTTTTATCCACTTTGCCTGTTGACGAAAAATTAAGTGTACTGAAGAAGCAAGGTCAATCGTTAAGTCAACGCATGAAGCAATGGGATGAAGACATGATTCAACGGAAGTCCAAGGCTTATGACGATGTGGAGAATTTTCCAAATAAGTTTACTGCAAATTATCTCTTCATGATCAATCACGCGGAGAGTGATATTCCCAAAGTAATCAAGCCGACATTGGATCGGCAGCATGAGTTGAATGCACAATGGGCTACTTTAAAAGCAAAAGCAAGTGAGATCTTGGACAAAGAAATTCCTGCTTTTAATAAACAGTTATGGGATGCGGGTGTAGGTCCGGTTTGGAAGAAATGATTTAAGAGTTAATAGCAAACGTGATTATCATGGTCAAGATTAATAAAGCAAAGGCAACCCAATTGTTTCTTGCTGCTATTTTAGTTACGATGGTAGCATGTTCGCCTAAAAAAGTTGAAACGGGAGAGTGGGAAATATTATTCGATGGGTCAGATCTTGAAAATTGGGATACTTACCTGGGGGCCAAGCGCGTTGCTGGCGACAGCATAGTTTCCGAACCATTGGGTTTAAATGTTGACACGAGTGTTTTTAAGATTGTAGAGGTGGATGGCGAGAAGGCACTGAGAATATCTGGTGAAATCTGGGGCGGAATTTCAACCAAACGCGAATTCGAAAACTATCATCTTCAATTGCAATTTAAATGGGGCGAACTGAAGTGGTACCCGAGAGAAAAAGATTCGGACCGAAGAGATAGCGGACTTTTGTATCATGGTGTTGGCGAACATGGTAAAGGTGATGGATTTTGGCTAAGGTCGCAGGAGTTTCAAATACAGGAAGGCGATTGTGGTGACTATTGGGGCGTGGCTGGTGCGGCATTTGATGTTAAGGCATCTCCGAATGCGGATAGCATTTTCCAATACGATCCACAAGCTTCGTTACTTACATTCAGTCAGGATTCTAAAATCGGCAGACATTGTAAGAAATTTCCTGATGGTGAGAAGCCTTCCGGAGAATGGAACACCATTGATCTTTATTGTTTTGAAAACACGAGTGTACACATGATCAATAATCAAGTCGTGATGGTACTGGAAAATTCCCGACAATCAGATAACGGTAATGAAACTCCCTTGACAAAAGGGAAAATTCAACTTCAATCTGAGTCTGCAGAAGTATTCTATCGCCATGTTAAAATTGCAAGCATTGATAGACTTCCTCTATTCGATTGAGCAGATAACAATCTACCGCACCTTCTTCGACAAAAAATCTGTAGCAGAAGAAAAAAGCCCAAAGACTGTAGCTGTGTTTTCAGTTGGAAGAAAATAAATTTTATTTCTTTTCCCTTTTAGTTTTAAGCTGTACATGTTTAGGAATGGAATGAATTTTAGATTCTTCACTTCCGACCAATCATAGGTTTTAACCTTGGCAGGATTGATCACCGCAATTTTCTTTTTGCTGACAGCTACGCGTTTAAACTTGTCGGCCACCAATAAGTGAAACGCAAAAAATATCATAGCTAGCGTTACAAGTACAAAGGCGGCAAATCTATTTTTGGGTGAGTCTCCGAATTGGAGTAACATGAGTGCTGAGGCCAGTCCTTGAAGCGCACTAAGCGCCAGGAAAAAATATCTGGCAAAGTAAAATTTAACCGGGTTTGCTTCTTCCATTAATCATAATCATTTGGTTTACACTGCTAAGGTAAAGAAATAATTAGCAAGTCGGTAACTATGGAGGCTTACTTCTCTTTTTCAATCACAATCGGAAAATCCTGACCGCGCGAAAATGTATACGGATATTGTGGTTTACCCTTCATCTTTTGTGTCATCTCAGGCACTTGATCATCGAGATATGATTTCAATTCATAAATGGTAACCTTTCCATCTTTCGGTGCGCCATCGGCATCCCCTTGCAGAGCTTTTATAAGCAAATACGTAAATAAGCCATGACCTAATTCGGCAAACTCAGTTGCAAATTGTTCGCTGCCGGCAGAAGCCATCACATGAATGCCGGCACTACGGGAGAGTTGGGCGATAGCTTTTTCTTCGGCCGCGCCACGCGTAGCCAATAACTCAACAGATGCACCTGATTGGCAAGCATCCATTATAATCAGTTGCTTCAGTGCTTTTATATTTTTCAAATGATCCTGTAGAACACTAGCCTCAATAGCATCTTTTTGTAGGGAAGAGAGGTCATACAAGCGGCTACTACCAGTAGGGATAAAGAAAAACTGATTGTCGACCATGCTCCCGTGGCCTGCATAATAAAATATAAACACATCTTCCTGGTGTACTTTCGTGGAGAGCTCATCTAATTTTTTCAAGATGTTTTCCTTTGTTGCATCCGCATCATACAAACTATGCAACTCAATATTTTTGTATAAAGAACTCTTTTCATCAACAACTTTTCCAAATGACTCGGCATCGGGTCGCGCGTAGTTCAATGTCATCTTAGGATTTTTATATTCATTAATACCCACAGCAAGAATATAACAGATGCTGGTTTTACCCGCACGATCCGAAACAATCTCCACAGATTGTGGATCGGATTCAACTTTATCTTTATTGCTGGCGGATGCGGTTATGGTATTTGTTCCCCCAATTAAATTAAGGATGTGTCGATACGTGGTGCTTTCGCCTTTTCGGGCTGGAAGTTTTAACGTCTCCTTATCTAGTGCAATACTTTTGCCATTATGAAAGAGTTTAATCGTTTCAATGCCGCCACCCATGTCGGTCATTTTTATCAGCACTTCAGCCTGTGTCTCATCCGATTGGGGAACCGTAGCAACTCGAATACTCGGAGGTGGTGATGTGTTCAACTTTCCCTGAATGCCTTTATAATTATCGCTACCCCGGCTTTGAAAAATCTTTGGCAATAAATCAGGCCGGTAAAATTCATGAAAGAACTGATCAACACTGTAAGTCTTCAATCCGTCTACAAAATGAATGTACTGCCGCGCATCCTGCGTGCCATTAAAATATCCCTCTGGGTTTTTAACCATCCATTCCTTTTCTCCGAAGTGGATGTGTTCAAAAAATTCTTTTCCGGTTGTCAGGTTCCAAAATTTGGTAACGCCATCCACACTATGGCTGATCAACATTTTTTCATCACTGGTAAGTTGAAGGCTCGTTACTTCACTTTGATGGCCCGCAAAAGTGTTTATCACTTTTCCGGATGCTGCATCCCACTGTCTTATCAATCGATCAGCACCTGCGCTATAAATTGTGTTTTCGGTTTTGTTGAAAATGGCTGCATAAATTTCACCTACATGATCGGTATACTTTCTGTCTGTGAGGCCCGTGGCAATATCCCACAAGCGCATCGTGCCGTCCCAACTGGCACTTAGAATTTTTTTTCCATCCTGAGTGAGTTGAATAACTGAAACGGTTTGCGTGTGACCAATAAAGTCTCTGATGATGGTTTGCGTATCGATTTCTAACATCTGCAATCCGGTGGGCAGGTTGGCAGTAATCAGGTACAAATCATTTTGACTGAACCGGGCGTTGTATGCTGATCCGTTTTTTGAATCGTAATAAAAGAGACGCTGTCCCGTTGTGGCATCATGAATTTTTATGGAGCCATCCCAACTGCTGCTTAAAATTTGAGTTTCGTCACTATTATAACTCACACTAAAAATCGGTTCGCGGTAGGAGGGGATTGTAAATAGGGTGTCACCTCGCTGTGTATTCCATATAATTATCTTTCCATCGCCACCACCCGTCAATAATTTTTTTCCATCACGACTGTATTGATAGCAAACTGCAGCTTTATCATGCCCAACATATTCCATTTCAGTTTTGCCGGTAGCAACATCCCATTTTTTTACTTTCAAACCGAACCTTCCTTTAAGCAATGTCTTGTTATCGCGACTCAACAGCACCTCATTTTTCACGCGCAGGTATTTTGCAATATGCGAATCCCAATAGGAATTTGGATCGTAGGTTAAACCACCTTTATCACGCTGATTTAAAAATCCAGTAAGCTCGCCTGACTTTTTATTCTTTGCAATGTCCCAAAGCAATACAACGTTATTGTCGCACGCTAATAGCAAATGTTTACCATTGGAAGTAAACACCGCTTGATTTATTTCAGCCTCAATGCCCGGGTTAATACTTTTGATTGAATCTCCTGTTTGTGAATTGTAAATCGAAACTTCTTTTTTCGTGCAGATGGCAAGCAGTTTACCATCGCGACTAAATTTACCCGTACTTAAATCTTCCACCCGCTTACGGTATCGGATACTCAACAGGCCATTCTTCAAATCATATTTAGCTACTTCGCCATCATTCGTTGTCTTTAACAGGTAGCGACTGTCAGGCGAAAAGTCAACATCAGTAAAGCAGCCACCACAACTGGAAAATTCAGAATAATTGAATGTGTATGCTTTTTTCCAATCCGTAGTCTTGTACACATTAGCCACACTGTTGTCTTCACCGATAGCTAGCCATTCGCCATTAGGACTTATTGCTAGATTGATTCCCCCGGATGAACCCGCATAGCCATCAGCGGAAAATTCATGCAACTTTTTCTTGGAAGGAAACTCCCAGACAATCGCTTTTCTACCAAAGCCTACCGTCACAAAATATTTTCCTTTCGGATCAAACACTACATCCGTAAGTCGTTCTTTATCGGGCTTTACCGAAAGTATTTCTTTACCCGTTGCTACTTCCCACACTTTGGCTGTCTGATCTCCGTTTCCAGTGATCAGGTATTTGCCATCACTACTAAAATCAAGACTGTTCACCGAAAATTGATGGCCTAGGAAACTTCTTACTTCACGGCCGGTGGATAGTTCCCATAACTTTGCTGACTTATCCCGGCTTCCGGTAGCTACATAATTGCTATCCGGACTTATCGCCACAGCAATCACGGCAAGTTCATGCCCTTTTTGAATAATGGTCTCAAGCGTTTGACCGTTAACCAATAGAGAGAAACAGCATAAACCTGATGCTAAGAGAAATCTCATCATGATTGTATTGAAAAATTATTATTGAACTTTTTCCTCGGTGGATTCCAATGGCTCACTTTCCGCTAAGGTTTCTTCCCAATTTTTAGGCTCCTCGTTATGAAGGTAGTCCAGAATTTTCTGTTCCACTTGTTTCAGTTTAAGGCTACGCAAATACTTTCCATTGCGGGAAAGAATCAAACGACCCGTTTCTTCAGAAATAGCAAGTACGAGCGTGTCGGTAACTTCAGTCATACCAATGGCTGAACGATGGCGCAACCCAAATTGGGGAGGAAGATGATCATTTTCACTTACAGGCAATACACAACGTGCAGCTTTTATACGGCCTTTGTAAATAATAATGGCGCCATCGTGCAGGGGGCTATTCTTATTAAAGATAGAAAGTAAAAGTCGCTTACTCACTTTTGCATCGAGAGGGTCGCCAGTTTCGGCATAAAATTTTAATTCTATATCGCGTGAAAAAACAATCAAGGCACCTGTACGGGATGCTTTCAATGTTTTAACTGCTTCTATTAATTCATGTACATCAAAGTCATCATGATGTTCGGCACGCCAGTTAGTAATGCTTTTAAAGATATTTTCCCGGTTGATTTCGGTGGTACGTCCAATCAATAAAAGAAATTTTCGAATCTCAGGTTGAAATAGAATAATCATGGCCAGTACGCCAACACCCATAAACTGTCCCAGAATAGTTGCCAACAATTCCATCTGTGCAGCCCGCACAATCAGATAAACTAAATAAAGAGCGAGGATGCCTAAAAAGATATTTACAGCAAGACTACCACGAATCAGCTTATAAACCTGATAAAGCAGGATAGCCACCAGGCTCACATCAATCAGATCTACCCAGCCTATTTCAAGAAACCCTATTTTGAAGACAAAAATCATCTAAACAAAGGTAGTGAATCAGTTTGTTTATTTCTGTTGCTGATAACAGACTAACGCAATAACTTCCTTTGCTTCCTTCACATCGTGAACACGTAAAATGGAGGCTCCTTTTAATAGTGCAAGAGTGTGTAAAACAGTCGTACCATTTAATGCAGATTCTGGATTTGTTTTCAGTGTACGCCAGATCATAGATTTACGCGACAGACCCACAAGTATGGGTTTTTCCAAAACAGAAAGTCCATCGAGGTGATTAAGCAATTCAAAATTTTGTTCTGTTGTTTTAGCGAAACCAAAACCCGGATCAATGATAAGATCAGACACTCCTGCTGCCTGCAATTGATTTAGTTTTTGATGAAAGTAATCTAGCTCTTCTTTGATCAGATTATCGTAGTCTGTTAGCTGATTCATGGTTTGCGGAGTGCCGCGCATGTGCATAGCGATGTAGGGGACTCTGAGCGAGGCAATCGTTTCAAACATCATGGGGTCTAGTTGACCGCCAGAAATATCATTCACTAATCCGGCACCTTCGGCAGCAGCTGCTCGTGCTACCTGAGACCGAAAAGTGTCCACCGATATTATAGCCGAGGGAAATTCTTTCTTTAAAATTTTAATTACAGGAATTATCCGGCCGAGTTCTTCTTCTATAGAGATATCAGTTGCTCCGGGACGGGATGAGTAACCACCCACATCCAAGAAGTCGGCACCTTCGGCAAGCATTTTTTCTGCCTGCTTGAGCAATTCAGTTTCCTGATTGTATTTCCCGCCATCGTAAAAGCTATCCGGGGTTACGTTGAGTATTCCCATTACTTTGGGCAAGGAAAGGTCAATGATCTTCCCCTGCATCCGCAGTGTTTTGTTGGCCGAAAATAATTTACTTTGCACCACGATTATGAATGAGAAAACTGCCCACGAATATAAAGAGGTGATTGCCTCCTGCAAAGCATTATTTGCCCGCAAGACACATGATTATGGCACTGCCTGGCGTGTGTTGCGTCTTTCCTCCATTACCGACCAGATTTATATCAAAGCGCAACGCATCCGTAGTATTCAGGACAAAGGAACACAAAAAGTGGAAGACCCTATTAGGGATGAGTTTGTGGGTATTATCAATTACTGTATAATCGCCATGATCCAACTCAGACTCGTAGAATCAGAAAAGATGGATTTGAGTTTTGCCGAGCTGGAGCCCTTGTATGATCAGGCAGTCAACGAAACTTTTGACCTGCTTCAAAATAAGAATCACGACTATGCAGAAGCCTGGCGCGATATGCGCGTGAGTTCGATGACTGACATTATTCTTATGAAATTGTTAAGAGTGAAACAAATAGAGGACAATCAGGGTAAGACACTTGCAAGCGAAGGCGTGCGGGCAAACTATCAGGATATGATAAACTATTCGGTGTTTTGTCTCATTAAATTGAAATAATTTGAACGGATGGGCAGTGTTGAACAACCAAGCAAGAAGCCAGCATCTAGAAACCAGCAACTGATTTTATGATTCGAAAAATTATCGACCAATTCTCCCGTTTTTTTGTAGGTGGACTGCTGATTTTTTCAGGCCTGATTAAACTGAACGACCCAGTTGGCACACAGATAAAAATGGAGGAATATTTCGAAGTCTTTGCTGAAGACTTTGGCTCCTTCTTCCACTCTTTTATTCCCTGGTCGCTTGAGATCGGCATGATCATGATTATTCTAGAGTTAGTGTTGGGGGCAGCAATTCTCATTTACTGGCGAATGAATCTTACGGCATGGGTACTGCTAGGCCTGATGGTATTTTTTACCTTCCTCACTTTCTACTCTGCTTATTTTAACAAAGTAACCGACTGTGGTTGTTTTGGAGATGCTATCAAGCTTACTCCTTGGGAATCATTTACGAAAGACGTAATCCTGATGGTTTTTGTGTTGCATCTTTTCTGGTACAGAAAAAATTACAGGGAAGTAGTAAGTGCCAGAGTTGGAAATGTAGTGATTGTTGTGGTTACGCTGATCTGTCTTTTTTTAGGCATATATGCCATTCGCCATTTGCCTTTCATTGATTTTAGAGCTTATCGCATTGGCAATAACGTACCCCAGCAAATGATTGCTCCTGAACAACCGATCATTGAATACATCTTCGAAAAGGACGGCAAAGAAGTACGCGACACAAAATTCTTATCAGCGGATGAAGGCTATAAATATATTTCTTCACACATTTTAAATGCTGATAAAATCAAACCTAAGATCACCGATTATTCAATCAGCAGTCCTGAAGGTGAAGACATGACACAATACACGTTTCAGGGTTCTAAATTGCTCTTGGTGTTGTTTGATGTAAAGAAAGCTTCCGCAAGTGATATGGCAGCTGTAAGAGAGTTAACAAAACAATTGGAAGGCAAGGTGGATTGTTTTGTACTTACCTCCTCCGGCTCTGAGGCCATGGAAGCCTTCCGACACGAACATCAATTGGCCGTACCTTATTATTATGCGGATGCTACCGTGTTGAAAACTATCATTCGTTCAAACCCTGGTATCGCCTTGTGGAAAGACGGTACCGTGTTGGGTAACTGGCATCATAACGATACACCATCGGCCAATGATATCCTGGAATTACTGAAATGAAAATTTTTCTCATTGGTTTACCGGGAAGCGGAAAATCTACATTAGGAAAACAATTAGCCTTCGAATTAAAGCTACCTTTTGTTGATCTTGATGCCGAGATTGAGAAATCGCTGGAAACTTCGGTGAAGGAAGTCTTTAAAAAGCATGGTGAAGATTTCTTTCGAAAGAAAGAGTCGGCAATGCTCCATTATTTTTGCGATACGGCAACTGATTTTGTTATGGCTACCGGTGGTGGCGTGCCCGTATTTTTTGATAACATGGCCTTTATGAATCAGCACGGCCACACAATTTTTCTGGATGTGCCACCTCGTGAAATAGCAGAGCGCGTGCTAAAGACACAGGTGGAAGACCGGCCCCTGTTAAAAGCAAAACACCCCGATGAGTTGAAAGATCAGATCGAATTTCTCCGTTCACAACGAATTTCTTTTTATCAACAAGCGCATACCTGTCTAAAAGGCGAAGTCATTCAGCTATCAGATCTTGTTATTTCAATCAAGGGAAAATTTTAAAAAGGAAAACCAATCGTCAACATGCCGAAGGTGGTTGAATTCTTCAGTGTTACGAGTGGACTTTCGGGCGTATTTACACGATAAGGTCTATAAGAATTATTTCCTTCCGTGAAAACCAGGGCAGCATCGATGTAGAATTTTTTATTTCTATAGCCCAATCCACCAGAGATAGAAGTAATAGCTCTGTTAACGCCATTTTGTTCAGACTGAAATGGATCTGGCATATACGAAAATCCAGCGCGCGCTCTTAAATTTTCGTACCGAAATTCTCCTCCAAGCCTATAATTGAAGGTGGTTTGATAGAGACTTTTGATGTCATCATTATCAGATGAAAAATCAATCCCGGAAATTCCGGATGAATATTTTGTTCCCGAG
>LNFM01014455.1_pt1 | contig 12789 bp, 14 predicted proteins | sample 596031 | NCBI WGS metagenome assembly LNFM01 (sample SAMN04254537, study PRJNA301005) | activated carbon metagenome | isolation source: dual media filters at the Ann Arbor, Michigan drinking water treatment plant | place: USA: Ann Arbor
CCAGCAACACCAATGGCCACCCCTTCACCATCGCCGAGCGTTCCGCGCTTTCGGTGAGCGAGGCCGAGCGCGAGGCGCTGTTCGAGCAGGCCTGGGCGAAGGGCGGGCTGCAATTCCGCGCCACCTTCGGCGATATCCTCGCCAACCTGGACGCCAACGCCACGGCCGCCGAATTCATCAAGCGCAAGATCCGCAGCATCGTGAAGGACCCCGCGACGGCGGAACTCCTCGCCGATATCGACCATCCCTATGCCGCCAAGCGCCCGCCGATCGACAGCCAATATTTCGAGACCTTCAACCGCGACAATGTGACGCTGGTGGATGTTCGCAACGCGCCCATCGAGCGCATCACGCCCCACGGCATCGTCACCGGCGGGCGGGAATACGCGGTGGACATCATCGTCTTCGCCACCGGCTTCGATGCCATGACGGGCCCGCTGCTGCGCCTCAACATCGAGGGCCGCGATGGGCTGCCGCTCAGCGAGGCCTGGGCCGCCGGGCCGCGCAGCCATCTGGGGCTGCAGGTGCCGGGCTTCCCCAACATGTTCACCATCACCGGCCCGGGCAGCCCCTCGGTGCTGTGCAACATGCCCGTCGCCATCGAGCAGCACGCCGAATGGATCATGGATTGCATCGCGCATCTGCGCGCCCACGGCATCGCGCGCATGGAAGCCACGGATGAGGCGGCCGATTCCTGGGTCGCGGAGGTGAACCGCGCGGCCGAGGCCACGCTGCTGCCGCAGGCCTCCAGCTCCTGGTATCTCGGCGCCAATGTGCCGGGCAAGCCGCGCGTCTTCATGCCCTATGCGGGCGGCATGGCGCATTACGCGCGGGTTTGCGCGGATGTGGCGGCGAAGGGGTATGAGGGGTTTGCGCTGACGGCGTAAAGTAAAAGGGCCTCCGGCACCAGCACGTGCTTCTTCTTCCCCGCCGAGAGCTTCGCCGCGCCGTCGCGCAGATCGGCCAAGGTCACGCTCATTGCGGCATCGCTCACCGCCGCGTCGTTCAGCCGCACGCCGTTCTGCGCCACCAAGCGCCGCGCCTCGCCCTTGCTGGACGCGAGGCCCGCGCTGACCAGCAGATCGGCCAGCGAGGCGGGCAGGGCATGGGTGATGCTGGGCAGGCTCTCGGCCGCCGCACCCTGCTCGAAGGCCAGGCGCGCCGTCTCGGCCGCGGCTTCGGCCGCCGCGCGGCCATGCAGCAGCGCGCAGGCCTCGGTGGCGAGGATCTTCTTCGCTTCATTCACCTCGGCGCCAGCCAGTGCGCCCAGGCGCCGCACCTCCTCCATCGGCAATTCGGTGAAGAGTGCCATGAAGCGGCCCACATCCGCGTCCTCGGCATTGCGCCAGAATTGCCAGTAATCGTAGGGCGAAACGCGCTCGGCCGTGAGCCAGACGGCGCCGGCCGCCGTCTTGCCCATCTTGGCGCCGGAGGCCGAGGTGATCAGCGGCGTGGTGATGCCAAACGCCTCCTGCTGGTCCATGCGGCGCACCAGGTCGGCGCCCATGACGATGTTCCCCCACTGGTCGCTGCCGCCCATCTGGAGTGTCACGCCATGGCGGCGGCGCAGCTCCACGAAGTCGTAGCTTTGCAGCAGCATGTAGTTGAATTCGATGAAGGTCAGCGGCTGGTCGCGCTCCAGGCGCAGCTTCACGCTGTCCATGCTCAGCATGCGGTTCACGCTGAAATGGCGGCCGACCTCGCGCAGGAAGGGGATGTAGGCGAGGCGGTCCAGCCACTCGGCATTGTCCAGCATGATCGCGGTGCCGGGCGTGTCGCCGAAGGTCAGGAAGGGCTCGAAGACGCGGCGGATGCCGGCCTTGTTCTGCTCGATCTTCTCCTCGGTGAGGATCTGGCGCGTCTCGTCGCGGCCCGAAGGGTCGCCGATCTTGGTCGTGCCGCCGCCCATCAGCACCGCGGGGCGGTTTCCGGTCTTCGCCATCCAGCGCAGCAGCATGATCTGCACGAGGCTGCCGACATGCAGGCTGTCGGCCGTCGCATCGAAGCCGATATAGCCGGTGACCGGCCCCTTGGCGAAATGCGCGGCCAGTGCCGCTTCCTCCGTCACCTGATGGACGAAGCCGCGCTCGCGGATGACGGAGAGGAAATCTGACGCTGACATGCGATGAGGACCCGGTTGGCGTTTCGCGCAGCGCCGTAGCACAATCCCCCCATGTTGAGAATCATTGGGCTGATGAGCGGCACCTCGCTCGATGGGGTGGATGCCGCCTGGGTGGAGACGGATGGGGAGAGCGTGGGCACGCTCGGCCCGACGCTGACGATTCCCTACGACCCGGCGCTGCGGCGTGATCTGCGGCGCCTGCTGGAACTTGCGCCGACCATCTCGCCCGACGACCCCTTCCTGCTGGATTGCGAGGCGCGGCTGACCGAACGCCATGCCGCGGCCATCCTTCGCATCCAGCAGGAGGCGGCGCGTGCTGGCCTGCCCGAGGCGCAGCTCGCCGGCTTCCATGGCCAGACCATCCTGCACCGGCCCCTGCGCCCCGGCGATTCGCGCAATGCGCGGGGCCACACCTGGCAGATCGGCGATGCGCGCGGCCTGGCCCGCGCCACCGGCCTGTCGATCGCCTATGATTTCCGCAGCGCCGATGTGGCGGCGGGCGGGCAGGGGGCACCGCTGGTGCCCATCGCCCATGCGGCCCTGGCGCATCATCTGCCCAAGCCACTGGCCGTGCTGAACCTGGGCGGCGTCGCGAATGTGACGTATCTGGGCCTGGGTGGGGACATGATGGCCTTCGACACCGGCCCGGCCAATGGCCCGCTGGATGACTGGGCCAAGCGATCATTGGGGCGGGATTACGACAAGGACGGAAACCTGGCCCTGGCCGGTCAGGCGGATGGCGCGGTGCTGGGCCGCCTGATGGCGCACCCTTACCTGGCGCTGAGCCCGCCCAAATCGCTCGACCGGCTGGATTTCGACCGCGCGCTGAAGGATGCGGGGGCGCATCTGCTCTCGCCGCAGGATGGCGCGGCGACGCTGGTGGCCTTCTGCGCCGTCTGCGTGGCGGCTGCCGCGCGGCACTTCCCGGAGCCGCCCATGCAATGGCTGGTGGGCGCGCGCCCTGACGGCGACGCTGAGCGAGCCCGTGCGCACGGTGGAGGTGGCCGGCTGGAATGGTGACGCGCTGGAGGCGCAGTGCTTCGCGGTGCTGGCCGCCCGTACCGCGCGCGGCCTGCCGATCAGCTTTCCGGAGACCACCGGCGCGCCCCGCCCGATGACGGGCGGGCTGGTGCTGGGCGGGCTGCTTTAGCCTTTCGCGGCGTCGGACACCCGGCGCTGGGCGGTGAGATTGGTGCGCCGGCCCCGCCGGATGCTGGAGGAGCGGGCCGGCAGGGCCGGTTCAGCACGCGCCGCGCGGTTCATGGCGGCGACCTGGAGGGCGGCGGTGGCAAGGGCAATGCCGCGGCGGGAAAGTTCCATGGTCAGAAATCCTACTTGTTGGGTTGGATATGGTCTTTGGGAGCTGGTTCCGCCAGCCCTAATCGTTCCGCCATCAATTTATCTTTAATCGGCGCGCAGGCCGGTTGCGCGCTGCAACTCCGCCCATTGGGCGCGGTCGCGGGCGATGTAGGCGGCGTAGTCGGCTGTGCTCATCGGCAAGGCCTCCATGCCGCCGCTGGCCAGGCGCTGGCGGAAGGCGGGGCGCGTCAGGATGGTCTGCACCGCCGCGTGGATGGTGGTGACGATGGGTGCCGGCAGGCCGGCCGGGCCGGAGATGCCGTACCAGTTCAACACCTCATACCCCGGCAGGGTTTCAGAAACGCTCGGAACATCCGGCAGAACGGCCAGCCGCGCCGTGGTGGAGACGGCAATCGCCCGCACCCGCCCATCGCGGATGAAGGGCAGGGCGCTGCTGATCGTGTCCGTCATGGCGGCGAGGCGCCCGCTGATGAGATCAGGCATGGCGAGCGCCGAGCCGCGATAGGGCACATGCGTGAGGTCCAGCCCCGCCTTATGCGCCAGCAGCGCCAGCGTCATATGCGTGGAGGAACCAATGCCGGCCGAGCCATAGGCGAGTTGCCCCGGCCTTGCGCGCACCAGCGCCAGGAACTCCGGCAGGGTGCGGGCTGGCAGGTCATTGTTCACGATGAGCACAGCCGGCACGCCCGCGAAATTCGCGATGGGCGTGGTGTCCGTGCCCGGGTCGAAATTCAGCCGGGTGAGGACGGGGGTGATGCCATGCGTCGCCTGGCTGGCGGTGAGCAGGGTGAGGCCATCGGGCCGCGCGCGGGCCACGAATTCCGTGCCGATGGCGCCACCCGCGCCGGTGCGGTTCTCCACCACCACCTGCTGGCCCAGGATGGGTGAGAGCTCCTCGGCGGCGATGCGGGAGATGATGTCGGCGGCACCGCCGGCGGCGAAGGGGGCGACGAGGCGGATCGAGCGATCAGGCGTCCAACCCTGCGCGCGGGCGGCCATGGGCAGGGTCGGGGGCAGGGCAGTTGCCGCGAAAAGCGGCAAGAGCGAACGACGAAACATGCGGAAATCCCGGCTGGTGATGGTTGAGCCGGGAGGTCAGCAATTACCGTGCCGTCATCTATGGCCTCTGCCCGCAAGGCCGCCTGAGACTTCTCCACGCTCGCGCCGCCCAAGCAGCGCGTGGTCCCCTGCGGCGGGATCGCCGAAGTGATGAATCATCGTCCCAAAAAAGGCAGGATTCGGCTGCAGCTTGAGCCAGCGAAGAACCAGGGTGACACATGCGGTATCTCGGCCTTGTTGTGCCACTCCTTCTTGCCGCCTGCGCCGAGCGGTGGGAGCACCCCCGCGCCACCGAGGCCCAGGCCGACGCCATGAATGCCCAATGCCGGGCCGTGGCCGCGGCCAGCATCCCGCCTTACATCGTCACCCGCCTCGCCGCGCCCGCGCGCGTGGAACGCGAGCGGTATTGCCGCCGCGACGGCGGCCGGGAGCGGTGCAGCTTCCGGGAACGCTATATCCCCGAGCGCTGGGAGCAGGTGGACCTGAACAACAACCGCCGCGAGGCGGTGCGTACCGGCTGCATGGCGGAAAAAGGCTTCACCTTCACAGGCTACCGCCCCTTGCGCCTGCAATAGGGCGCGCCGCTCACAGCCCCGAATTCGGCGCGTCGCACATGTACCGGCTGAGGTGATAAGGGCGCGCGGCGAGGCCCGAGCAGAAGCTCGCCACCACCGGCTCCAGCGCCTCGAACAATGTCTTCGCGCCAGCCGCCGCCGCTTCCAGCCGCTCGCGCGCGGCCTCCGCCTCATCGGCCAGCTTGGCCATGTCCAGCATGGTGTGCCTGCCATCGCGGTAGACGAAGCGCCCGCCGATCATCACATGGCGCACGCCGGTCGCGTCCTCGGCGTGGATCATCTGGTTGATGGTGGCGTTGTGCGGCATCCACTGCGTCTTGTGCAGGTCGAGGAAGACGATGTCCGCCTTCATGCCCGGCGCGATCTCGCCGATGCCCTCGATGCCCAGCGCCTTGGCCGAGCCGATGGTGCCGGCGCGATAGACCTGCTCCGCCGTCGCCCATTCGTAGGGGTCGGGCTTCTGGACGTGCGAGGTGAAGGCGGCCAGGCGCATCGCCTCATACATGTTGCCATTGTCGCCGCTGGAGACGCCATCGGTGCCGATGCCGATATTCACGCCCAGTTCCAGCGCGCGCTTCAGCCGGAACATGCCGTTGCCGAGCTTCATGTTGGAGGCCGGGTTATGCGCGATGGAGGCCCCGCGATCGGCCAGCAGGCGGAAGTCGTCATCATCCAGCCAGACGCCGTGGGCCACGGTAAAGTCGGGCCCGATCAGGCCCAGGCTGTCCATGTAGTGGACCAGCGTCATGCCGTATTTCTGCATGCCGACCACGGCCTGCACCTTGCTTTCGCCCACATGGCTGTGCAGCCCCACGCCGTGCTTGCGCGCGAGATCCCGGCAGCCGCAGAGGAATTCCTGGCTGCAATGATGCGGGATGGTGGGACCGACGGCGAAGCGGATATCCTCCGCCGCCCAGCGCCAGCCGCGGAAAGCCGCGTCCATGGCGGAGATGGTTTCCTGCCAGGGGCGGAACTTCACCTTCTCGGCCTCGGCGCGGAGCTTGTCCGGCAGGGCGTCCATCAGCCCGGGGATGGCCTCATAGAGCGAGCGATCGGCCACCATCGGCGCGATCATCGCCCGCATGCCGACCGTGGCATAAGCGTCCGCGATGGCGTCCAGCCCTTCCACGCTGGGCAGGGGCACTTCCATCGTCAGGTCATAGGCGGCGGTGCAGCCCTTCGCGACCATCTCCGCCGCGCAGAGCAGGGTGGAGAGGCGCTTGTCCTGCAAATTGCGCCCGCCGCCGATCCAGGGGGCGGCGGCCAGCAGCGTCTCCAGGCTCATCCGGTCGCCCTGGCCGCGGGCCAGGCCGCCATGGCCATGGGTATGGGCATTGATCAGGCCGGGATGCAGCAGGCTGGCGCTGGCATCCACGATGCGGGTGCCCTCGGGCGCGGCAAGGTTCTGGCCGACTTCGCGGATCACGCCGTCCTGGATCAGGATGTCCGTCACCGCCGCGCGGCGCAGGCTCGGGTCGGTCAGCCGGCCGCCCTGGATGAGCTGCCAGCCGGGTTCGGCCTTCGCCATGCCTCAGGCCTCCGGCGCGAGTTCGAGGGCGGTGAGTTCCCAGGCTTCCGCCCCCGGCTCGGCATAGAGCGGCAGCGCATTGGGCGTGCGGACATTGGAGGCCAGGCCCGCCTCATAGCGGAAGGCGCGCCACAGCGCCCCATGCGCCACGACCAGAACCGGGCCGGGCAGGGCGGTCGCGCGGTTGATGGCGCGCACGGCGCGGGCGCGCAGGGCCGCGAAGGGCTCGGCGCCGAGCGGCGTGTAGGTGTCGGCGATCCAGTCATCATACCAGTCGCCCATCGGCTTGCCCTCCTGCTCGCCGAAATTCACCTCCCTGAGCTCGTCGTCGAACTGCACGGGCAGGCCGAGCGTCGCGGCGACCGTCTCGGCCGTCACGCGCGCGCGGCTGAGCGGGCTTGCCACGATGGTGGTGATGCGCGTGCCGGCCAGCGTCCGCGCCGCGCGCTCCGCCTGCATCTGGCCGACCTTGTTGAGCGGGATGTCGGTCTGGCCCTGGCTCAACCCCTCCGCGTTCCAATCCGTCTCGCCATGGCGCAAAAACCAGAAGGGGATGGGGTTGAGCATCATGCGGCGAAGCCTTCGGCCTGGATGGTTTCGGCAAGGGCGGGCAGGGCGAAGACGCGCTTGCGATGCGCCATCAGCGGATCGGGGGGCACGACGCCGACAAAGCCCGCGAAGGTGGTCATCATGGCGGCGGTGAGGTCGGCGGCGGTGAGCGCCTCGCCCACCAGCCAATCCTTGTCGCCCAGGCTGGATTCCAGCAATTCCAGCACCTCGCCCACGCGCTTCAACCCGCCTTCGCGGATTTGATTCTCGGCGGGCGGCGGGCCGAAGATCGCGGGGCGGAAGGCCGGCTGGAAGGCGCGCGGGAATTGGTAGGCGTACCAGGAGAGCCATTCCATCACCTGCCAGCGGGCCACGCCCTCAGCCGGGATGAGCCCGCTCGCAGGTGCCATCTCGCCGATGGCGAGCAGGATGGCGGGCGTCTCGGTGATGGTCTCGCCGCCGTCCAGGCTCAGCGCCGGGACCTGGCCCTTGGGGTTCAGGGTCAGCATCTCCGGCGTCTTGTGCTCGCCGCCGCGCAGGCTGAGATCGCGCACCTCGCCCACCAGCCCGGAGAGGGCGAAGGCGAGCCGGCAAGCGAGGCTCGAGGTCCGCGCGGAGACGAGGAGGATCAAAGCTTTTCCTTCCGCGTTGTCACGCGAGGCCCTCGCGCGCCATCACGGCCTGCACCGCCGGGCGGGTCTTCATCCGCTCGTAATGCGCGGCGACGTTCTTGGGCAGCGCCAGGTTGAGGCGGGCGGCGGCCCAGAAGGTGACATAGAAGGGCGCCGCATCGCCGAAGCTGAAATCGCCGGCGACGTAGTCGCGGCCTTCCAGCGCGTGGTCCAGCCAGGCCAGGCCCTTGTTGTAGATTTCAAGGCCGCGCGCCTTCACCGCCTCCGCATCGGCTTCGCTGGGGGCGAAGTTGGAGGGGCGGAACATGCGCGAGAAGCCCTGCATGTGCATGGTGGCCACCGCATAGTCGGTCGCTTCCAGGGCCGTCGCCTGCGCCTCGGTGCTCGCCGGCATCAGCTTGGCCGCCGGGAACTTCGCCGCGATCCAATAGGCGATGGCGGTGAATTCCGTCAGCACCGAGCCATCATCGCGCACTAGGGTCGGCACCTTGGACTTGGCGTTGATGCTGGTGAATTCCGGCTTGAACTGGGCGCCTTCGCGCAGGTTCAGCAGGGTCGGCTCGAAGGCCTGGCCGCTCTCTTCCAACAGCACATGGATGCCGAGGGAGCAGGCGCCGGGGGCGTAATAGAGCTTCATGGTTGGTCTCCTGTCAGGTGGCTTCGCGCTTCATGGCGCGTTGGACGGCTGGGCGGGCCAGCATGGCGGCGTGATGGGCGGCCAGCTTGGGCGGCAGCGTCATGCCGCCGCGCCCCAGCGCCCAGTTGGTGATGAAGAACAGCGCGCAATCCGCGACGCTGTAGCCCGAGGAGAGCAGCCAGGGCTGCCCGGCGATGCCCTTCTCGATGACGGCGACATAGCCCTCGGCCAGCGCCTTGCCCTGCGCGATCACGCGCGGCTCATCCTCCGCATCCTTCGCGAAATTGGCCGGGCGGAACTGCCGGGTGAAGGCCTGCGGGTGCACCGTGCCGCACAGGTAGTCCATCCATTCCAGCGTCCGCGCCTCCGCCTCGAACTCGACGGCGATGAGGTTGGACATGGGGTTGGCCTTGGCCAGCCACCAGGCGATGACCGGGAATTCCGTCAGCACCGTGCCGTCATCGCGCAGCAGCGCCGGCACCTTCGCCTTGGGGTTGATGGCCAGGTATTCCGGCTTCTTGTTGGAGCCGTCGCGGGTGGAGACCACCTGCGTCTCGAAGGGCTTGCCGATCTCCTCCAGGATCACGTGGATGCCGATGGAACAGGCACCTGGCGAATAGAAGAGCTTCATGGCTGCATCCCTTTGACTTCCTTGGCGGGCCGATTCACCTGAAGCCCAAAGCAGGGCTTCAGGATCGGACCTTCTAACAGAAGAGCGAAGAAACCGAGCGTTCCTCGCTGATGCGCCGCATGGCCTCGGCCAGCAGCGGCGCGATGGGCAATTGGCGGATGTTGCGCGCCCCCTGCACGGCGGACGTGGCTGCGATGCTGTCGGTCACGATCATCATCTCGATGGGGGATTTGCCCACGCGCTCAACGGCGGCGCCCGAGAAGACGCCATGCGTGACATAGACGCTGGCGGATTTGGCGCCGTTCTTCATCAGCGCCTCGGCCGCGTTGCAATGCGTGCCGCCGCTGTCGATGATGTCATCCACGATGATGCAGTCGCGCCCCGCCACATCGCCGATCACGTTCATCACCTCGGAAACGCCGGCCTGGGGCCGCCGCTTGTCGATGATGGCAAGGTCGCAATGCAGTTGCTGCGCGATGGCGCGCGCGCGCACCACGCCGCCCACATCGGGGCTGACCACCATCAATTCACGCCCCTTGAAGCGCTCGCTGATATCGCGCGCGAAGAGGGGGGCGGCGTAGAGATTGTCCACCGGGATGTCGAAGAAGCCCTGGATCTGCCCGGCATGCAGATCCATGGTCAGCACGCGGTCGGCACCCGCCTGGGTGATCAGGTTCGCCACCAGCTTGGCCGAGATGGGCGAGCGCGGGCTGCTTTTCCGGTCCTGCCGGGCATAGCCGAAATAGGGCACCACGGCGGTCACGCGCCGCGCCGAGGAACGGCGCAGGGCATCCAGCGTGATCAGCAGCTCCATCAGGTGGTCATTGGCGGGGAAGCTGGTGGATTGGATGACGAAGACATCCTCGCCGCGGATGTTCTCATGGATCTCGACGAAGATCTCCATGTCCGCGAAGCGGCGGATGGAGGCATTGGTCAGGGGAATGCCGAGCTTGTCGGCCACCGCCTGCGCCAGGGGCAGGTTGCTGTTGCACGCAACGATCTTCATCGAGCCCTGTCACCCTTGTTCGTGGCCGCCGCAGCGATAGCGCCCGCGCGCCATGCTGGCAACTTGACCGGACGCATGCCCCTCACCCTGGAGCGGTCGCGTTGCGGATGATGGTCTGCACCCCGCCCGCGGCCTCTTCCGCCGCCGCATAGGCGATGTCACCCCAGGGGCGGTTGAGCGAGCCGGACGGCACCTCGTTCAATTGCAGCACGCGGCCGAGCTCATAGCCGTCCCGCCGCGAGACGATCCATTGGATCTCCACCCGTTGCAGCCCGGGCCCGGCAGGGACGACGCTGACCTCAGCCGTCACCGCGAAGGCCGCGCCATCCGCCAAATCCTGCACCACATAGCCCCGGTTGCCGAGGAATTCGCGCAGCCGCGCCGTCAGCGAGGCATTGCCGTCGCCCGGCGCGCCGCGCACGGGGATGAGCCGCAGCCGTGGCGCGCCGGACTGGATCGCGTTGGGCGAGGCCGAGGCGCGGGCCGCCTGGATGCTCAGCAGCATCTGCGTGACACGCGGATTGGCCTGCTGCGCCACGGCCTGGAGGGTGGGCGTGCTGGCCTCGGCCCAGAGGCGCGTCGGCACGGGCGGGCCGGCGACCGCGCCCTGCTCGGTCCCATCGGCATTGGTGATGACATAGCGCGGGATGACGGTGGCGCCCGTGTTCTGCGCGGTGACGATCAGGCGCCAGTCGAGCGGCAGGGGCGTGCTGGTGGCGGTGGCGGGCACATCGGCGGCCTGCAAGGCCTCGCTCAGCGCCTCGGCATAGCGGCGGGCGGCGTCATCGGTCATCAGCGCCTCGGGCGGGGGTGGGATGGCCAGGCGCACGGCCAGCGGGATGCGCAGGCCCTGCGCCATCCCGCCGGGATTGCCCCGGTGCGGCTGCGGCAGATCGCCGCAGGCTGGCAGCGCCAGCAGCGCCGCGAGCGCGGCTCTACGCGAAAACACAGGAGACCATCATCGTCACCACGAAGAGAAGGAGGAACATGATCACGTAGGGCATGGAGAGCTCATAGCATGATGGCGGAGATCTGGTGCCCCAGCGGCCCGCCCCCCGCCAGGGTGCGGCGGCGATGGCTGAAGAAGCGGGCTTCGTCGCTGAGCGTATCCACGCCCAGCGCCGCTGCGGCCACGCCGGCCGTTTCCAGGCGGGCGGTGCAATAGCCCGTCAGGTCGAACTGGAAATGCGCGTCATCCCGGCCGGGGGCGAAGAAGCGGGCATCGCCCACCGCATCGCGCAGGTCGGCGCGTACCTCGTAGCTCGCCTGGGCGATGCAGGGGCCGACCACGGCGGTGATTCGGCCGCGCTCGGCGCCGAGCGCCTCCATGGCGGCGATGGTCGCCTCCAGCACGCCCGTGACAGCGCCCTTCCAGCCGGCATGGGCGGCGCCGATCACGCCCGCCTCGGCATCCAGGAACAGCACCGGCGCGCAATCGGCGGTGATGATGCCGAGCGCCACGCCGGGCGTGCGGGTCACCATGGCATCGGCCTCGGGCAGGGTGTCCCAGGGGGTGCAGGCTTCCACCACGGCCGCGCCATGCACCTGGCGCAGGCTGCGCAGCGCCTCGGGCGCCGCGCCGATGGCACGCGCGGCACGGGCGCGGTTCTCGGCGATGTTGGCCGGGTCATCCTCGCCGCGCAGGCCGCAATTCAGCGCGGCATAGGCGCCCTTGGAGACACCGCCGCGCCGCGTGAAAAAGCCATGCCGCGCGGTGAGGCCGGCATGGGTGAGGAACTCGGCCATCAGGCGTCGAATCCAATGGGGGTGGAAAGGGCAGGGTGCGCGATGCACAGCGCCTTGAACAGCCGGCCCATCCCCTCGGGCGCCACGAGCCGCTGCGCCGCGCCCAGGATGGCGCCCGCCTGGCGCGGTGCCGACTGCGCCAGCATGGCGCTGCGGGCCATGAGGCCCAGGCGTTGCAGGAAAACCCCCATGGGGATGGGGCCATGCGCCGCCGCACCGGCGCCGCGTGCGGCCGCGGCCAGGGCCGCGAAATCCACATGGGCGGTGATGTCGGCCTGGCCCGGCTCGGCCAGCGGATCAAAGGGGGCGTTGTCGCGCAGGGCCTGGAGCGTGTCGCCCAGGCCGCTCTCGGCCGGGCCGTAATCCAGCGCCAGCAGCGCGCCACCCTGGGCGGCCAGCCGTGCGCCCAGCCCCGCCGCGATGGCGCGGCTGGCTTCGCTGATCTCGCGAATGCTGCCCTCGGGCGCGTCTTCCGCGTGCTCGCTGGGCTGCTCGACGAAGGCGCCCTCAGCCACGAAGCGCTCGCGCCAGGTCGCGCCGCGCCGGATGAATTGCCGGATGGGCAGGGCATCGAAGAACTCATTGGCCAGGATCAGCGCGGGGCCGGCGGGAATGCCCTCCACCGCATCATGCCACCCGGCCACGCGCGGCCCGAGCCGCTCCGCCTGGGACTCGCGCAGGGCGGGCGAGGTCTCGACCAGGTGCAATTCCAGCGCGCGGGCGAATTCCGGCACCATCTGCTCCACCGCGCGCAGCGCATCCGCTGTCAGCGTGCCGCGCCCGGGGCCGAGCTCCGCCAGCACAACGCGCCCCGGCGCGCCCATGGCCTGCCAGGTGACGGCGGCCCAGAGGCCGAGGCACTCGCCAAAGGCCTGGCTCATCTCCGGCGCCGTGGTGAAGTCGCGCCCGATGCCGGTGCCGCGCGCGTAATAGGCGGCCGCGGCCTCGGCCATGAAGGCGTCGAGGCGCTGCATCAGGCGCGGC
>LNFM01029940.1_pt1 | contig 12789 bp, 10 predicted proteins | sample 596031 | NCBI WGS metagenome assembly LNFM01 (sample SAMN04254537, study PRJNA301005) | activated carbon metagenome | isolation source: dual media filters at the Ann Arbor, Michigan drinking water treatment plant | place: USA: Ann Arbor
ACAGCGATTACTTTGTAAGCGGAGGCTCTCCTGGCAGCGTCGATCATCAGGAGTAACTCCATCAGGTTTTCAGCAGGCGAAAAGGTGCTTTGCACCAGGAAAACATAGTCACCCCTTACGCTTTCAAGGAAGATGGGAGAAATCTCGCCATCACTGAATCGTTGGATGTTTACTTTACCTAACCTGGTACCGTATCGTTTACAAATTTGTTCGGCTAATTGCTGAGAACCAGTTCCCGAGAAAATTTTTGCGGATTGCATAGGTGAAAAATGTGCGGCGAAGATATTACTATCAACCCAATCACCATAGGCAACTTTTAAAAATATTGACCGGGAACATTTGTTTATCGCATGGCCACTGTAGTGGCAGCAGCCTGCATAGGCATCTCAGGGGTAGCCTTTTGTTCATTAATTGATTTTGCCGGGCTTGCGTTGCAACTGTAGAATAAAGAAGAACAGATAAATACAGAAAACAATAAGGCCACTACATACACACAGGCAAAGAAAAGAATCGGGTGCAAAGACCCAACCGGGGTAAAGGTTTTGGTTTTCATCTTATCAGATTTTAGTGTTTTTCAATAGGGCGGATATTTGTTTGGATGGTCTGTATCTGTACCACAAAGTGGTATTGACTGGAACAAATTTATTGGTTACATTGGCCAAATGCAAGAGCACAAGTACTCAATTAAAGAATGGTCAAAAGACGACAGGCCAAGAGAAAAACTACTCGCAATTCCGAGTTACTGGCCATCCTTATACACAACGGAACCCGGCAAAAATCTGCCGTTGATGTAGCCAAAGAAGTAATGAAACTCGGAAAAGACAGCCTTTCAGCATTAGGCAAACTTTCTATAAAAGAACTAATGAAAATAAAAGGTATTGGCGAAGCAAAAGCCATTACCATTGTTGCGGCATTGGAACTAGGCAGAAGAAGACAGGCAGGTGAGATCATGCATAAGCCGATAGTTAGTTCAAGCAACGATATCGCTGATTTTTTACAGGCCAAGCTCAAAGATTACCGGCACGAAGTGTTTGCTGTACTCTTTTTAAACAGGGCTAATAAGATCAACCACTTTGAAGTGATCAGCGAAGGCGGTATTACAGGTACCGTAGCAGACCCAAGAATAATTCTCCGCAAGGCATTAGAAGAAGATGCCGTTAATATTATTCTTTGCCACAATCACCCATCCGGCAGTTTAAAGCCCAGCAAGGCCGATGAACAACTCACCCAAAAAATAAAACAGGCTGCCCTATTTCTCGACATCACAGTTCTCGACCATTTAATAGTAAGTGAAGACGGTTATTACAGTTTTGCGGATGAAGGGATTCTTTGAGTTCGGAGTTCATAGTTCAGGGTTCATAGTTCGACAATCACCAAAATCATTAAAGATGGCAACCATTAAAAATTTTGAAGATTTAAAAGTTTGGCAGAAAGCAAGAGTTTTATGTGAGCAGGTTTTTCAACTTATTGAACTGGAAAAATTTTCCAAAGATTATAAATTAAAAGACCAGATAAATGGTGCTTCAGGTTCTGTGATGGATAATATTGCTGAAGGCTTTGGAAGACAAGGCAACAATGAATTTATAAATTTCCTCACAATCGCAAATGGCTCTGCAATGGAAGTAAAATCACAACTATATAGAGCCCTCGATAGAAGTTATATTACCCACGAAAAGTTTGACGAATTATCGCAACTAATAGAAGAAATAAGCAAAATGATATTCGGACTAATAGTGTACCTCGGTAAAAGTGATTTAAAAGGACAAAAATTCAAAGCAAGAGAAAAATAAAGTAACTACGGAATCCCTCGAACTAAGAACTCCGAACTGACAACTCCTTAAGCTTGCGCCGTAGGACCTCCAAAATTCATAGGCAATTCTATTTCTTCCAGGTCTTTAATAGTACCGTTGATAGCTTCATACTTGTTTATGTTCTCCGTCATGGCTTTCATAAAACGTTTGGCATGTTGTGGAGTCAATATTATTCTTGATTTTACTTTGCTTTTGGGTGTGCCGGGCATTACATTCACAAAGTCAATTACAAACTCTGCATGTGAGTGGGTAATTATGGCAAGGTTAGCATAAGCACCTTCTGCTACTTCTTCAGAAATTTCAATATTTAACTGGTTGGGTTGTTGCTCTGTCATAAATAAATTTATGTTGCGAAACTACTGAATTGAATGCTGTAATGAAAAGCAAAAAGCTGACCCGAAACCGGATCAGCTTTTTCATATAAAATTAAGAGCAGTTAATTTAAATTTTAACTAATACTGTCTTCCAGGCACCCGAGAATGTACCAAGGTCTACTGAATAAGTACCTACAAAAGTAACCCGCTGAGCACAAGGCTCTACGAAACTTTGAGTTACATTTTCAGTTACAGCTATATAAGGCCTGCCATAGTTAGCAGGTGCCCAGCTATAAGAATCGCCCATTTGAGCCCTAGGATCTACTTTAATAGCAAGATTACCTGTATTTACCGTAAACACTACAGGAATCGGATTAACAACATTAGAACTTGGGGCATTCCATCTCATCGAGAATTGATTAGCACTAACTTGTGTAAGTGTAACAGTCTCACCGACACCTAACTCCTCCCAATCATCCTGAACAACTCTAAAAGTTCCCTGGAATACAGAAGGGTTGTATGCACAGATCGCACCGTAACGAACAAACGCTGAATAACCCGGTTGGTTAACAGGGCCAGAAGCAGCACCGATACTACCAATAGGAAATGCTTCATATTTACTACCACCATCGGTGTAAACATCAGCTCCAAAGTCGTATGTATCTCCTAATACGATAGGAGTACCAAACAGTGTTGCTATTTGTGCCGCAGTAACAGTTATAGCACTTGGAAATGTGGTAACATTCGCCTGGAACAATTTTACATTTGAGTTAGATCCGTTCTTTCTAACTACTATATCTACTTTGGGAGGAGTTTTTGCCCCGGCAAAATACATAGATACATTGAACTTACCCAGAAAGCCCGGTAAGTTAGTAAGATCAATAGCCTGATTACCGCTATTATCAATTTTTACGATAACAGCAGGCACTGGCTCAATTTGTGCCCAGGCATCTTCCCTGATCGGGGTGTCACTCTTTTTACAACCTGTAAATGCCAGGATGCCCATTAAGAGGAAAATGACTATTCTATTATTTTTCATATTCGTGTTTTTATTAATTACGTTAAATACTTAATTATGGTTTCCAGGGAGCATTTTTGTTAAATTCAATTTCGGACTGGCTCCATGGTAATGACTCAGGATAAGCAATAGGATTCGCTACCGGAATTCTTTCCTGCGGAATTACCTGGAAATTCCCATTAATCGGAGGTTGCACAAAACCACCCGGTGCCTGTGCCGGATTATTAGGATCGAACATAACAGGATAACCAGTTCTGCGATAATCTGTATAATTATCCACTGAGTTTCCAAAACGGGATAACCATTTTTGTGTCATAATATGCTCTAGTTTTCTTGCTGTGCTTCCTGCATCATAAGCATTCATAACATCTGTTTTATAAGTAGCAGATGCTGCTGAAGTTGCCAGTACCGGTATAGTTTGGTTAACTGTTTTAATGTAAGTAGAAATAACATAATCAACCTGCGCAAAAGATGCATCAACTGCAGCACTAAACACCGTTCTTGCATTACCCGGAGCAAGACCCACATGGATCAACTCAGCTTCAAGAAATAACCTGTCAGCATAAGTAAGCAAACGTTGTGGAGCAGCACCTGTTCCTGCTGTAGCAGGGCCTGAAGGGCCTGTACCGCTGATACTTGTACCAGCACCATCATCATAGCGGCCACCTACTGGATAAATACCCAATAAGGTATATGTGTTACTGTTAGAACCATCTCTGTAAGGACCAGAAGAACCGAATACGATTGAAATGTAACCGCCATCACGGTACTCTGTTCTGTTCTCAGGTGTACCTGTAGCGGTTTTTTGATTGTACATGTAATATGGAATACGAGGATCAGGCACACCAGCATAAATAGCAGGGTTCAGCCCTTTCATCATTTCATATAACCAGGGGCTAACCAACTGTCCACCTCTTTGTGTACCAGTATAATCGCCATATCCCGGATACCTGTCATCCGTAGCTCCAAAAGGACCAAAAGGTAACAGGAAACTTTCGTTTTGTGCATTGATCAACTGGGCTGGATTAGCCAGCAATGCAGTTACCTGCGCACTTACATTCTGTACTAAACGCATTTGAGTGTACAACTTCAACTTAATAGTATTAGCTGCTTTAACCCATCTACCCGCATTACCACCATAGATCAAATCATCGGCACCCGGCTTTGAAGGGTTAACGGCAGGATTATTAATATCTGCAATACCCTCATCCAATAAGGCTATCAATTTTGGATAAATTGTAGCATCATTATCAAACACAGGTTGTTCCACTCCAGACTTAAACTGGTTAAACTCAGAGTAAGGAATATCACCCCAGATATCTACCATCATACTGAAAGTATAAGCTTTCAATATTTTTGCAATACCTGCATAGGTAAGACGACCTTCTGCAGTTCCTTGCTGAATGATCACATCCACGTTAGAAAGAGCCTGGTATAAGCTGAACCAGGCACCGTCCATGTTAGGCCCCGTCATACTATAACGGTCAAAACTTGCACGGCCGGTAATTTGATGGGTATAAGCACCCAAACCATTACCTAAACCAGTACCCAGTGCAAAATTACCACCGATAGAACGTTCAGATGCTGTAAGCAGGGTTGACACTGGCACGGTAGTCGGGTCGTTGAGATTTTTGTTTACATCTAAGTACTTTTTACAGCCAGTGCTGCTCAATAGCACTGTTCCTGCTGCAAAAAAGTATAGAAAATATTTTAGTCGTATCATGATTCAAAAAATTAAGTGTTATTAAAATGCAACATTGATGTTGAAACCAAATCTTCTTGTACTTGAACATTACCTGAACCAAGTGAGTTGATCTCAGGATCGTAGTTAGTATGTTTTGGCAGATTTGGCGCATTGAACCATAAGTTACGGCCGCTAAGTGATAATGAAATGCCAGATAATTTCAGGCTCTTCACAAATTTAGCAGGCAGATCATAACCTAAAGTTACTTCACGCAGTCTGAAAACCGTACCATCATACACCAGGAACTCATCAATACCGTTAATAGCAAATGATTGGGAGATACCACTACCGCCAGAGAAATACAAGTCGTTAGTTGTGATTTGCGTTTGGTTAGGTACTGTTTTACCACCAATCAATAAAGGTACAAAATAAGGCTGGCCATCAGCACCCGTTATTGGTGTTGGGTTACCATAGATACCCTTGATCACTCTGTTTGTTTCTCTGTCTTCAGTATCTCTTGTTACACCACGACCCAGCAATGAGCTAACTGTTTCAGAGAAGAAATCACCACCTTTTGTCATATCCCAAAGAACACTCAAAGAGAATCCTTTATAAGTAACAGCATTGTTGATACCCAATTTCCAATCTGGATTAGGATCACCGATCTGGCCAAGTCTGTTTACATTTTCAATTACCCAACCTGTTGTTGCATCAATTAAAAACGTTCCGTCATCAGCACGGGCTGCAGTTGTTCCTCTTAAATATCCATAAGGAAAACCTGCTTCAATATAGTTAAGACCACCGATGATATCTCTTGTAAGACCATCAACCAGTTTCTCTACATAGTTTTTATTTTTAGTGAACACACCTCTTACTTCCCATGTCAGGTCTTTGGTAACAATTGGTCTAACAGTAAGGCCAGCTTCAATACCAACGTTACTGATTTCTCCAAGGTTTGTGTAGAACGACTGGTAACCAGTAGTTACAGGAACCGAAATCGGATAGATCAAATCAGTAGAACGTTTATCATACCAGGTGAATTCACCACTTACACGACGCTTAAACAACTGAAAGTCTGTACCAATTTCAAGCTCTGTCGTAAACTCAGGAGTAAGCAACGGATCGTAAGTGGTAGTACCACGAACTGCACGGGGCTGACCTAAGAAACTTGTTCCAAGGATTCCGAATACGTCCTCACCATTTTGAGGGTTAGCATCGTTACCCACTTTTGCATAACCTACTCTTACTTTACCATAATCTAACCAGTTAGATTTCAATTTAAAGGCATCTGTCCAAACCAATGATCCGGAAACACCCGGGTAGAAATAGCTGGCATTATCGTAAGGAAGTGTTGAAGTACGATCCTGGCGACCAGTTACGTTGATGAAAGCAAAGTTTTTATAACCGAGTGTCGCATCAGCAAACACACCGATCAATCTTCTTCTTGATCTGCTATCTGCCAGGAAAGTTTTGGTGTTTGTATTAATTAAGTTATAAACGTTTGGAACGATGAAGTCAGAACCTCTGTTAGCCTGTCTTCTTCCAATACGCTGGTTAAATTCATTACCCAATTTAAAATCAAGGCTCCAGTCTTTACCAACTTTAGGAGTAAATACAGCTACGATTGTTGACTGTAACTCCTGCTGGCGGGAAGCATCTTCTGTAATATGACCTACTGCTGCAGGAATACCACCGATAGTTCCATAAGAAGTTTCATCTACTATCTCATCTCTGAAAAGGTTAGCCTGGTTTACACCAAACGTATAGTTCAAAGAAACGGCATTGCTTACTTTATAAGAAGCTCTGAAAGTTCCTACGATCCTTTCTTCTATAGTAGTGATTACGTTATGATAAGCACCCCAGATTGGGTTTGTATATTGGTTATCGTTAAATCCGATCTGCTGACCAGCTCTTGTTTGAGAAGGATAGCCTGCAATATCCCAGTTTCTTGCCATCAGGAAGGTACGACCCCACTGTGTAAGGAATGCCACCTTTTTGTTTAGATCTTGTATAAGCTACATTACCTCCGATGGTAAGTTTATTCATTTTAGTTTGTCCACCTACACTAATGTTATTTCTTATATAACTGGAATTTTCAACATAACCCAGATGATTAACGTTAGAAAGTGTAGCACCAAATGTAGTATTACCTTCACCACCATTAATACCGATAGAGTTTTCAAATAATCTACCTGTATTAAACATATCTTTTACGTTGTTAGGAACAGCTTTATAAGCAGTTCTGCCTGTGCCGCTGAATAATTCAGGGTAGTTAGCAAACATTGTTGCAAATGTTGCTGCTGGAATTGAATCTATACCAGATGCAGCTGTACCTATTACGTTACCAGAACCATCGTATATATTACCTTGTCCGAATTTACCACCCCATGAACCGTTAGATGATTGTACACGGAAGTTAGCTCCTGCACCATATTTGTTCTGGAAATCTGGCAAATCAGCAATTGTTTCTAAACTTATACCACTTTTATAGGAAATGTTCAAAGGTTTTGCACCTTTTTTACCACTACCAGATTTAGTAGTGATAACGATTACACCTCTTGAAGCTCTTGATCCATATAATGAAGCCGCTGCAGCACCTTTTAAGATGTTGAAGCTTTCAATATCGTTAGGGTCAAGGTTGGCCAATCCACTACCATAAGCACCACCACCAGAAACCTGGCTGCTGGTACTCACTGTTGTATTACTATAAGGAACACCATCCACTACAATTAAAGGTTGTGTTTCCAAACCAAAAGAAGATACTCCTCTGATTTGAATACGAGTAGCTGAACCCGGAACACCTTGAGAAGACCTGATATCTACACCAGGTACTTTTCCTGCCAATCCTTTTAAAAGATCTGGCTCCGATTTCTGCAATACTGTGTTAGGATCAACTTTAGATACTGCATAACCCAACGCTTTTTCTGTACGACGGATACCCAGGGCGGTTACAACAACCTCCTGACCGGTAACAATTGCTTTTTTAACAGAAATGTTGATTGTACTGGCAGCTCCTACAGTTACATCGGTAGCTTCTAAGCCAGCACCAGTAACTAAAAGTACATCCCCGCTTTTAGCAAGAATGCGGAACTGACCATTATTGTCAGCAGCCACACCAGTACGGGTTCCTTTAATCTTGATTGATGCGCCAGGGACTGGGGCGCCAGTTTCATCAGTCACAGTACCGGTAATCGTCCGGTCTTGACCAAATGCCAATGCTGTAAACAGCATCAACAAACGTTAATTTTTAAATTTAAATACGTTGATTATCAGGTAAAACCGTCAATTTCCAGGGTAAGGATCGCAAATAAAGACACGGATGGCTTTGAAAATGCTGCCGCAATGTAAAAAAATTTTTAACAATTAGTTTAAAAACAAAAAAAAATGTTGTGTTTCTTTACTTTATGCTCAAAAAATCAACCTGCTCTGGAGTTTTATCTCCGTTCTGCGGTTACCGTTAATCTCATCCAGGCCAGAACCAACGGAAGCCCTGTTTTGATAAATGGTTTGTGCCAGCCGAAGCCAGAAAGACAGTTTTTTAGTGAGATCGTAGTTGAGGGTGAGGTAATAGCGGAAGCCTTTGTCAAAAAAAGCTGGTATCGAGTAGCCATATAATACATCATTCTCATATGCATATATCCGTGAGTTATAACCCTCCGTTTCAAAATATTGAAGCCGCAACACCCCGGAATATGGCGCCAGCATGGGTTTATAGAGAAAATCAACATAGGAAATGAAGCCGGTTTCTTTATTTACACCCCTGTTATCATACCAAAGCAGCTCGGTTCTGTTTCGAAGCGTAATGGATGGGTTAAGTTTATAGCTTACCTGTGTTCTCCAGCTTTGCCGGGGAATTTTAACCAGGAAATTGGTGGTAGTAGTATTGTCGGGCTGATTTGTTTGTTTTGTTTCTGCTCTGAATCTCGTGTAAATTTCCACACCCCGGTAAGGTGTATAGGTAAGTTGTGCCAGGAAATCCTTCCCGCTGCTCGGTGCATCTACCAGAAACTTTAACCAGGGAAATTGGTACAGATCAGCATAGGCATCAAACCGCCATGCAGCAGCAGGTCGTATTGTAATACCTGCATAAAAACCAGTTTCATTTGTCGGAAAAGTATTTTCTGTAAAAGCATTACCATTAACCGCCTGGTAGGCTTTATTAATTGTTCGTTGCACAAAAGATATATCCACTCTTGGGTCCACACTTATTAATGCTCCATTAATAAACGCTTTGTTTAAATTTTTATCTGCTGCTGCTTCGCCAAAGAAATGAAGATTTTTGTACGTGTAGCTATAATCAATACTAACATTAAACCAGTTGCTACCACTGATAGCATATAAATTATATGGCTCATCTCTTTTTTGCACCGGCAGTGAAAAATTATAATAGATACCGTTTACACCAATATGCCATCGGTTGCCCTTGTAAGTGATATTTCCACCTGCAGCTGTTTGTGTAAGATTATTTTTATCTGCTACTTCGCTGGCCGTACGATTATAGCCTGAGGTAAGAAAAGAAGAAACAAAGTCCTCGTTATTTACTGTATCAGCCACAAAGTTGGCACTTAGTTTCCTAATAGAAGCAAACATCGTCGCCTGTATTTTATTTTTTTGGATAGTGATGCCGGCACCCCGGTGAAAATAAAATTCCCCGGCAGAATTGTACGGTCGCAAAATGGCAGACTGCCGCTTTACTCCCATTACATCTACACTTTTTTTAAATGCCAGTCCTTGCCATTGAATAAGCCCCTGCCCCATGTTAACGGTAAAATCTCCAATAGCCAGTGCCTGTATCGCACCGATCTTTCTTGCAAAAAGATGAGCCGAATAAAAATCAAACCCTTTGTTTTGTTTGCCTTTAAAAAATTGCTCCCCGGCATCTTTATCTCCCACTAGGCCAAACTGCAATAAGTTTTTATAGTTATAACGGTAGCGCATAAATAGTCGTTGCGGGCTACCCAGGTATTTTGTACCGGAGGTAGAGTTATCAAACCCTCTTGCTTTTTCCAATACTTGTGTTAGCCGTAACAATAAACTATGGTCTCCTTCGGAGAATCTTTTTTTCATATCTGTTGAAAGAGAAACAGGAGTCGCCACTACTACAAATGGAATAATTTTTCGGATGGTAAACACATCCCATGAAGGCACTGCCTGTAATTCATAAATATGAATAAACCGACCCAGCAAATTTCTATATAGCACCAGGTTTACTATTTGCAGATCTGTTAATACCCGCAGTTGTTTTAATTCATCGGCATCCGCTGTATTTAAGTTGATCGGGTTTTTGCGAAATTGTTCCAGGTCCTGCAAATAAGTATCATCTTCTGTTTCTTCTTCCGTAGCATCCGTTAGGTTTTCTAATTGCTGTTCTGCACTAATAGGAATTTCCTGTGCAACAATGATAGATGAGTAGTGAATCGCCACTGCCATTAGCAGTATCGTCAATACTTTTCTCAATTTTTATTGCTATTAAAATTATAAAGTAATAAAAGGCCCGGAGTAACACCTAACTGCTGATGATAACTGCTGGTGATATCTAACCGGAAGGATTGAAGTATTAAACCTATTCCGATCCAACCAGAAGAAGTGGCAGATGATACCCCCACTCTTGCCAATAGTTGTGGAATAAATTTATACTGCATCCCTGCGTTTACGTTGATTGGCTGGTCTTCTTCTTTTTGCAACTCAATACTGAGGAAAAATTTTTGCGACGCTTCATATCCAAACCCGGCTGTGTAAACCGATGATAATTTTTCTTCCTGTGTTTTTCCAAATTTTCCACCAACCGGGTTGTTTACATGTACCCCTGCATGGAGCCTGTCGGTAATATGCAATACGGTTCCTAATTCAAAACTAATAGCTGCTGCATTACCATAACCAGCTACGCTTATTCCATTATAATTAAACTGTGCGCCGATGTCTACTTTCTTTCCCAACTTTCTTGCATAGGCCAATCCTAATTGCGTTTCGTTATAATCACTAAAGCCCGAATACATTGCTTTTAAACCAAAATTGCCAGAGCTGGTTGTAAAAGCGGCAGCAGCAGTATAATTATTCAGTTCCGCCAATAAAAATCGTCTTTCTCCATATACACCAATAGCAGTATTTTTTAATTGGGCCAGCGATGCCTGGTTAGCTGTAAAAGAAAAAACATCTGCATGATTAACACTGTATGCACCAAGACCTGTGTAACTGGCGGCAATGGGACGACGCAGTGTTTGTCCGGAGGCTGTAATACCTGCCAGCAACGCAATCACACATAAGCAATTACTAATTCTTCCCAAGCAGTTTTATTTTAAAAGTAAGTTACAAGTATAGCTTTTCGTTTCAAAAAAAAAGATGCTAACCGCTTACCTTTGCGACATGCAAATTTTAGATGGGAAAAAAGCTGCCCAGGCAATAAAAGATGAATTGAAAATTGATGTGGCACAGTTAGCCGCCGAAGGTAAAAAAATACCACACCTCGCTGCTATTTTGGTAGGCTCTAACGGAGCAAGTGAAACCTATGTGGCGGCTAAAGTAAAAGCCTGTGACGAATCGGGTTTCAAGTCTACACTTATACGTTTTGAAAACAACATTTCAGCAAATAAATTGCTTGATAAAATACAGGAGCTAAATACTGATCCGGATATAGATGGGATATTGGTGCAACTTCCTTTACCCAAACATATTTCAGATGAAGAAGTTATTAATGCTATCGATCCGGATAAAGATGTGGATGGCTTTCATCCGGTAAGTGTGGGAAGAATGGTACAAAATCTGCCCACTTTTATTCCAGCTACTCCACATGGCATTATGCTTTTATTAAAGCATTATAAAATTGATACCAAAGGGAAACATGCGGTGGTTGTTGGACGCAGCAATATTGTAGGAAGGCCCATGAGTATTTTATTAAGTGCCAATACAAACCCCGGCAATTGTACGGTTACCATTTGCCATTCGCATACACATAATTTAAAAGAAATCTGTTTGCAGGCCGATATAATAGTAGCTGCATTGGGCAAGCCAGAATTTGTTACGGCGGACATGGTAAAAGAAGGTGCTGTTGTTATAGATGTAGGTATTACAAGAATAGAAGACACTGCTAAAAAAAATGGCTTCAAATTAAAAGGCGATGTTGCCTTTGATGTAGTGTCAGCAAAATGTTCCTGGATAACACCTGTGCCGGGTGGTGTAGGGCCAATGACAATTGCTGCGTTGCTAAAAAATACTTATCACTCTTGCAGAATGAAGAATTAAAAATGATAGCAGAAAAGAAAATTACAGTTGCACTGCCGGTGATGGAGCATTTTTATACATTACAAGGAGAAGGCTATCACCAGGGTAAAGCTGCTTATTTTATTCGACTAGGCGGTTGCGATGTAGGTTGTGTTTGGTGCGATGTAAAAGAAAGTTGGGATGCCGAGAAACACCCCAAGTATGAAATACAAAGCTTGATTGATGCAATAAAAAAGACGCCGACTGAAATAGTTGTTATTACCGGTGGCGAACCGTTGATGCATAATTTAGATGCATTAACTGCTGCAATAAAAGAGGCAGCATTGCAAACCAATATTGAAACATCGGGTGCCCATCCGCTAAGTGGAAATTGGGATTGGATTTGTTTATCACCAAAAAAATTTAAAGCACCATTACCGGGTGTTTTGCCGCATGCTAACGAATTAAAAGTGGTGGTTTTTAATACATCTGATTTTGACTGGGCTGAAAAATATGCAGCGCAAGTTTCTTCTTCCTGCAAGTTATACCTGCAACCTGAGTGGGATAAAGCAGCTCAGATAACTCCACTTATTATTGATTATATCAAGAACAACCCGAAATGGGAGCTTAGTTTACAGCTACATAAGTATATCAATGTGCCGTAGATTCCAGGCAACTTGTAAGCAACCTTCTGTTTAACATTTTCTTCTTCGATGCGGAATAAATTTCGAGTAGCTTCGTTATAGAATCTCCAATCTTATATCA
>LNFM01010702.1_pt1 | contig 12787 bp, 12 predicted proteins | sample 596031 | NCBI WGS metagenome assembly LNFM01 (sample SAMN04254537, study PRJNA301005) | activated carbon metagenome | isolation source: dual media filters at the Ann Arbor, Michigan drinking water treatment plant | place: USA: Ann Arbor
GGGTGGTAGAGATAGCTCCACGCCCAGCAGCTCTCGTCGTCGATCGGCACCCAGAAGTGACCATGCAGGGGATGATCGGCGCGCGGCGGAACCATTGTGAAGTTCGGGAAGACCCACTGCGTAATGCGCCAGTAGTACTGGTCGTCCTCGGCATTGCGACGTGCACCGACGTAAAGGCCACCGGGATGTTCAACGACCTCGAACACCGGCTTCATGTCACCGAAGTTGTAGTTGTTGGCCCGGTCCGCTCCCTTGAAAAGGGGATCGGACGAGAGATCACCGCGGTGGAGGAACGAGACGTGGCTCGAATCGATGCCGCCCTCGAGCGCTTGCAGCCAGTTGCACTCGGAGATGCGCTTGTTGGAGACGCGCTGCTTCTCGGGCACTGCGGTGAACTCCCAGGCCGGCTCGGGCGGTTGCTTCTCGGGAGGCCCCATATAGGTCCAGACGATACCGCCCTTCTCGACGACCGGGTAGGACTTCAGCGCGACCTTGTTGCAGAAGCCGGATTCGGCCGGTTCGGAAGGGACTTCGAGGCACTTGCCGTCGGTGCCGAATTTCCAGCCGTGATAGGGGCAGCGCAGGCCGTGCTCTTCGTTGCGGCCGAACCAGAGTGAGACGCCGCGGTGAGCGCAGAATTCGTCGACGAGGCCGATCTTGCCGCTGGTGTCCCGGAACGCCACCATCCGCTCCGACAGGATCTTGACACGGACAGGTGGGCAGTCGGGCTCGGGCAATTCCGACGAGTTGAGGATCGGCTGCCAGTAGAGCCGGAACAGGTCGCCCATCGGCGTTCCCGGACCGGTTTGAGTGACGAGGTCGTTCTGCTCTTTGCGCAGCATCGCAGGGGCTCCCTTGAGTTTCTCTGGCGCGCGAAGAATGCCGCGCGGTCGTTGGGTTTGACGTCGTTTCGGTTCGACGTCGCAGGTCGTCGTTCGAGGGGCTGGACTGCGCGGACGGACCGCGTTGCCAGAACCCAATTGTTCTGCTATGCGGAACAATGTTCCACTTTTGGAGCCTTGGTTTCTACACCCCACCCTTGCTTGCGTCAACGAGGAGACCCCGAGCGATGTCGCAATTGATTGCGCTGTGCAAGACGGACGAGATAGCCCCCGGCACGGCGCTGAAGGTCGAAACGAACGGCCTGACTTTGGCCGTGTTCAACCTCAACGGCCATTTCTTCGCGATGGAAGACGTTTGCAGTCACGGACCTGGATCGCTGTCGGAAGGCTATATCGAGGGCGACGAGATCGAGTGCGATTTCCACAACGGACGGTTCAATATCAAGACGGGTGAGGTGACCTCGCCGCCCTGCATGATCCCGCAGAAGATCTATCCGGTGACTGTGACCGACGGCACGGTTTTCATTTCAGAATAATGGCTGGAAATCCGACATTCCGGGACTGACGCCCTGACCTGGATCCACGTCGAAAGGACCTCGAAATGCGCGGTCCGTTCAAGGTTTCGGATGAGGAGGGGCTGATGCGACCTCGAGGAAGTTCAATGCCCAAGATCGAGCAGATACCGATCCTCCTGCTGACCGGATTTCTGGGATCGGGCAAGACGACCCTGCTTGCCCGTTGGTTGCAGGCGCCGGAAATGGCCGGCGCCATGGTGATCGTCAACGAGTTGGGCGAGGTCGGACTCGATCATCGACTCGTCGAGGCGTCGGCGGACGTTCCGCTTCTGCTCGAGAATGGATGCGCCTGCTGTGCGGCGCAGGAGGATTTGACGGGCACGCTCGAGCGGTTGTTCTGGGACCGGCTTCACCGTCGTGTCTCGCGATTCGATTGGGTGCTGATCGAGACGACCGGAATGGCCGACCCGCTCCCGGTGATCGACGCGATCACGCGGCATCCGCTGCTCGGCGAGCGCTATCGGATCGCTGGTGTCGTAACGGCACTCGATGCCAAGCGGGGGCTTGAGCGGTTGTCGGAATTTCCGGAGTGCCGCAACCAGCTGCTCGCGGCAGACGCGGTCATCGTGACGAAGACGGATATCGCCGCCGAGCACGAGAGTGCGCACGTCCGGTCGCAGCTGCCTGATCTGGCGCCCCACGCGAAAGTGTTGTCCAGCGCCAACGGCGAGCTTCCCGCCTCGGAAATGCTCGCCGTGCTGGCTGCATGTCCGCGCTGCGGATCGCATGCGCATGCCGAGGCCGGGCACCACGACCACGCTCATGACCACGAAGATAAACACGAGCACGCCGACGACAGCGCCCGCATTCAAGCGCAGCATGCGGATGGCGTGACGAGCGCGTTCCTGCCGCTGCCGAAGCCGCTGGCGTGGGGACCGCTGATCGCCGCTCTGGAAACGCTGATGGCGGGCCATGCGGACACGTTGCTACGGCTCAAAGGTCTCGTGCGGCTCCAAGGTGCATCGGGCTGGCATGCGGTGCAGGCGACGCCTGGCCAGGGCATCTCGCGCTCCGCGGTTCCCATCGAGCCCGACGAAACGCCGCGCACGGGCTTCACGGTGATTGCGTTCCACGAACCCGCCGCGAGCATCGCGAGTTCGCTCAACGCGCTGATCGCGATCAAGTCGGCGCGGGTCGAAACGACAGCAGCCGATGGCGGGGCTTCATGAGCGACACCGGCCGCATGAGAGCACCGGTTCGCGCGATCGCCGGTAAAGCGCTACGCAGTTCTTCTTCAAGTGAAGATCGTGGCCAGCGGCTGTCGTCGGTCGGAACAGCGATCGCGCTTTTGAAGTGCTTCTCGGCGGAAGAGCATGAGCTCGGCGTGAGCGAGTTGTCACGCAAGCTCGTCGTGGCCAAGAGCACGGTGCATCGTCTCGCGCGCACGCTTATCGCCGATGGTGTCCTGGAGCAGAATCCGGAGAATGAGAAGTACCGGCTGGGGCTTGCGTTGTTCGGGCTCGGCGCGCTCGTTCGTCGGCGGATGAACCTGTCGAGCGAGGCGCGGCAGGATTTGTTTGCGCTGCGAAATGCGACCGGCGAGACGGTACAGCTTGCGATCCTCGACGGGGCCGAAATCATGTTCGTCTACAACCTGGAGAGTACCCAGGCCATCCGCGTGAACTCGGACATCGGCGTACGTAAACCCGCGTTCTGCACAGCGAGTGGTCGTGCGATCCTCGCGTTCCAGCCAGACGAAGTCGTCGCGGCGGCATTCACTTCGGGCCTGTCGCGCAGGACGCCGAAGACCGAGACGCAACCGGCGCGGTTGCGCCGTTTGCTCGTAGAGGTAGGGCAGCGCGGATATGCCGTCGAGGATGAGGAGAGCGAGGTGGGAATGCGGGCGATCGCGGCTCCCGTCCGCGGTGCGGGCGGGGTCGTCGTCGGTTCGGTCGCTGTAGCCGGCCCCGTGCAGCGGCTGTCGAAGGAGACGCTGGCACGCATCGCGCCCGAAGTCATCCGCACCGCCGAGCTGATTTCAGGCCGTCTCGGCTATCAGTTCCGCGCGGGGTTCTAGCTTACGATTTGCGCCGGGCCTGGAGCCAATCGAGCACACCCCTGCCAGCGGCAGCACCCGTCGAGAAGCACGCTTGCAGGAGATAGCCGCCGGTCGGCGCCTCCCAGTCGAGCATCTCGCCGGCAACGAATACGCCGGGACGGCGCGCAAGCATGAAATTCGGCTGCACATCGTCGAAGGCAATTCCGCCCGCCGACGAAATCGCGCGGGTGATCGCGGCGATCCCGGTCAAGCGCAGCGGGAGCGCTTTGATCAACGCGGCAAGTGCTGTCGGCGTCATCTTAGCGAGGGGAGTCGCCGCGGCGCGCGCATGCTCCTGCAATAGTCCGATGGCAACCGGGGACAGTTGCGCGGCTTTGCGGATGAATGACGAAAACGACTGCTTGCCGGGACCTTGTTCGAGCGCGCGTTTAATGATCTCGTTGCGAACGTCGGGCCGCAGATCGATAGATACAGTGGTCTCGCCGGACGACAGGATCGCATCCCGAATGGGGCCGGACAGCGCATAGATCGCGCCGCCTTCGATGCCCGACGCGGTGAGGATCGCTTCGCCGCGGACGGTCTCGCTGCCATGCGTGATGGCGATGCGCTTCAGGGGCTCGCCCTGGAAGCGCTCGCGCATAACCGGCGACCACGCTACCAGAAATCCGCAATTGGACGGCACGAGCGGCGCGACTGCGATGCCAGCCTTCTGCAATGGGGCGATCCAGCTGCCATCGGAGCCCAGGCCGGGCCAGCTTGCGCCACCGAGCGCGAGCACGACGGCGTCGGCTTCAACGGTCCGTCGCTCATCAGGTGTTTCGAACACGAGTTGGCCCGCATCGTCCCAGCCGATCCAGCGATGCCGTGTGCGCTGCTCGACGCCGCGTTCGCCGAGCAGCTTCAGCCAGGCGCGCAACAGTGGCGAGGTCTTCATCGCTTTGGGGAAGACGCGGCCGCTGGAGCCGATAAAGGTCGGCTGGCCCAGGTTTTCGCACCATGTTTGCACGGCCGATGGCGGAAACGCCTCGATGGCGGCGCGCAAGTGCGGGGCACGGCTGCCGTAGCGTGCGAGGAAGGCTTCGAGGTCTTCGCCGTGGGTGAGGTTCAAGCCGCCGCGTCCGGCCATCAGGAACTTGCGCCCGACGGTGGGCATGCGGTCGTACAACGTGACACGCGCGCCGCCGGCCGCAGAGATGACATCGGCCGCCATCAGGCCGGCGGGGCCAGCGCCGACGATGGCGACGTGGTTCAAGACGCCCACCAGCGCGTCGGTACGGGGAACCGCCCCGCTGCGTCCTCGATCGCTTGGCTGGCGCGCAGCAGCGTGCCTTCGTCGAAGGGTTTGCCGATGAGCTGGAGACCCAAGGGCGTTCCTTGGCTCGACAGTCCGGCGGGGACGGAGATGCCCGGCAGTCCCGCCATGTTGACCGTCACCGTGAAGATGTCTTCGAGATACATGGCGAGGGGATCGCCGGACTTCTCGCCAGCGGCGAAAGCGGGGCTCGGCGTCGTCGGGGTCAGAACCACGTCGACCGTTTCCCACGCTTCGTCGAAGTCGCGCTTAATGAGCGTGCGGACCTTCTGTGCCTTGATGTAGTAGGCGTCGTAATAGCCTGCCGATAGCACGTAGGTTCCGATCAGGATGCGGCGCTTCACTTCCTTGCCGAAGCCGGCCGCGCGCGTGTTCTCATAGGTTTCGGTGAGATCGCGACCCGGCACGCGCAGGCCGTAGCGCACACCGTCGTAGCGGGCGAGGTTCGACGAGCACTCTGCCGGCGCAACGATGTAGTACGCCGGTAGCGCGTACTTGGTGTGGGGGAGCGAGATGTCGTGGATGGTCGCGCCAGCGGCCTTCAGCCACGCGATACCTTTTTCCCAAAGCGCGTCGATCTCGGCCGACATGCCCTCCACGCGGTACTCTTTCGGCACGCCGACGCGAAGGCCCTTGATGCCGCGGCCGAGGTCGGCCTCGTAGTCGGGCACGGGTGTGTCGACCGAGGTGGAATCCTTCGGGTCGTGGCTCGACATGTGCCGCAGCATGATCGCTGCGTCCCGAACCGTCTTGGCGATGGGGCCGGCCTGATCGAGCGAGGACGCGAACGCGACCGTCCCCCAACGTGAGCAGCGACCATACGTCGGCTTGATCCCCACCGTGCCCGTGAGAGCTGCCGGCTGGCGGATCGAACCGCCCGTATCGGTGGCGGTTGCTGCCAGGCATAGGTTCGCCGATACGGCAGCGGATGATCCGCCGGACGAGCCACCAGGTACGAGCTTATCGGTCGAGGGCTTGCCATCGCGGCCGTTGCGGCGCCAGGGATTGACGACCGGGCCGAACGCGCTCGTCTCGTTCGACGAGCCCATAGCGAACTCGTCGCAGTTGAGCTTGCCGAGCATGACCGCGCCGGCATCCCACAGGTTCTGCGTGACGGTAGACTCGTAGCTCGGCTTGAACTCGGCGAGTATCTTCGAGCAGGCAGTGGTGCGGAAGCCTTTGGTCGCGAACAGATCCTTGATGCCAAGCGGCAGGCCTTCGAGAGGGCGCGCGTCGCCCTTTGCCAGTCTGGCGTCGCTCGCCTTAGCCAGCGCGAGGGCGTGGTTGGGTGTCGGCAGAACGTAGGCATTGAGAGCGGCATTGCCGCTACCTATTGCCTCGATGAACGCCTTGGTCAGCTCCGTCGATGTGAACTGCTTGCTTGTCAGCCCGTCCCGGGCCTCGGCCAGTGTCAGCCGCGTCAGATCCGTCACGTCGTCACTTCCCTCTGCCCACTTCGCAGCGCGTGTAGCGCCGTGCGTTCTTTTCGTTCTTCAGCTTCACATCGAAGGCGCCATCGCCCGTTCGCACGAACGTGTAGCGCTCGGTCGACTTGTTCGGGCCTTCCTCGCAGCGCGCCGTGACGTCCCAGACTTTGCCCTTCTGTCGCTCGTCGATCCGGCTGAAACCACACCCGCCTTCCCAGAAGTGTAAGCCACTGCGGTCGACCCGCCATGGCTCGGTGGTGATGGAGGCCGGCGTTCCCGCTGCGAGTTTCTTGAGGTTCCCGCAGGCTTCGTCGGACATCACATAGGTGCCGTCGATGAAGTCTGCCTTCTTCTGAGCGGATGCATGGCAAGACGTGGCCATCAGGATAGCCGCAAGGAGAAAAGAGCGGAGCATGGCGGATCCATTGGCGGCGGTGAGGTCAGGCTTGGCTCTTTCCGTCGGTTTTGTCCCGCTCGACGATGTAGCGCTTGCGGGAATAATAGAGACTGACGAGCCCAAACAGGATCGACAAGGGAGCGTTCACCTGCTCGGCGAGATTGCGGGTCTGCACGGCCAGGCTGACGACCTGCTGCGCATTGATGCTTCGCGTCTGCGCGCGAGGTTCTTCCTTCGGGATCAGCAGCAGCGCGCCGCCGGTGATCAGCAGCAGCAGACCGAAAACGGCGAAGATCATTCGCATCCGAGCCTCCATGGAGAAAATTGATAGTCGACGATCGGGATGGCAGACCGGGGCCTACTCGACCACTTTGGGGACGACGAAGAACTGGTTCTCCGACATCGGGGCGTTGCGGGTGACGTCCTCTGCAATCCCGCCGTCGTCGACGACGTCCTTGCGCTGTTTGAGGTCGATCGGCACGACGCGCGTCATAGGCTCGACGCCCGCGGTATCGACCTCGCCGAGCTGCTCGACCCACTTGAGGATACCCGTCAGCTCGCCTTCGAGGCCCTTGGCCTCGTCGTCGGTGATCCTGATACGAGCGAGGCGCGCTATCCGCCTGACGGTGGCTTGGTCGACCTGCATGGAGAGGCTTCCTTGATGCCGGCTAGTACAGTACCCGATCGGAAGCGAACACCCGAAGCAACCGCCCGATGGTAAGAAACTGCGCTACGTTCCTGACACGAGAGCATCGTAATCCCGCCAGTGAATCGCGATCGCGACTCCGTCATGTGGGACGATGCCTTCGTTGGCGGCAAGTCATATCGCCTGGCCGGTTGCGGTGCAACCAACCCAGAGGGACACCGAACCAGAAGGCGCCCACGCGGGCGTTCCAGAGGCCTCGCGCCAGTCAATGCCTCAGGGCCGCCCGCGCCACCGCGACATGAACGGGGCGAGGATATCGGAGAAGTCGTCGGTCCAGCCGCGCATCGTGGTGGCGCCGAACTCCCGCGCCATCTCGAGTTTTCGGAAGGGCTCCAGTGTCGCTTTGTTGTAGGACAGTACGCCGACTGTGGACTGTGTCGATCCATAGCTGCCGTCGGCCTCGGTGTCGCTCAGCAATACGCCGTCCATGTTGGGCACGAGGCCGGTGGTGGCCGCCAGGACGCTTTCGAGGTCCAGGTAGCGGTTCGAGATGTGCAGCAGCACCGCGCCGTCGGGTTTGAGCTTGCTGGCGTAGAGCTTGATCGCATCGGCCGTAAGCAAGTGGACGGGAATGGCGTCCGACGAGAAGGCGTCGACGACGATCAGATCGTAGGAATGGTCGGGTTCCCTCGCGATCGTGAGGCGGGCGTCGCCGAGCACAAGGTCGAGCTTGGGCTGGCAGTTGCCGACGAACGAGAACTTCAGCGGGTCGGAGGCGATATCGACGATCACCGGATCGATCTCGAAGAAGCGCCACTGCTCGTCGTCCTTGGCGTAGCAGGCGAGTGAGCCCGTGCCGAGACCGACGACGCCATAGCGACCCTTGCGCTCGGTTTTATCGAGGCGCTCGCGCACGAGGTCCACCGTTTTCGCCATCGGGCTTTCCGGGTGGTAGTAGGTGCCGGGCGTGGTGTCGTTCACGATCGCGCCGGTGCTGTCCATGATGCGCTGGGCGCCGTGTAGGGTCGTTCCGTGCGTGAGCACCTGAAACTGCCGGTCGTGCGACAGGGACACGCGGTAGACGCCGAAATAGCTGCGCTCGGCTATAGCGTTGACGCCATAGCTGCGCTTCACCGACGAGGGGAGAATGATGATCGCGAGGCACATCGCGAACGCGGCGACGAGCTGGCGCGCGGGGTGGCGCCGCCAATAGAGCAGCAGGCCGGCGAACACGAGCGCGATCACCGCGGCCATGCCGTAGAGGTACATCTGCCGCAACGGCTGCGACAGCCATTTTCCCAGGTCGAGGAATGTCAGGTTCTCGGCGACCGCTCCCGACCACGAATAGAGTTTGTTCTCGAGATCCACGAGGCGCGACCACCAGACTGCCAGCGCCCCGGCAGACGCGATCAGCCAGAGCCAGAGCAGTTCGTCCCGGTCCTTCAGCGATACGCGCAAGGCTCCGGGACGGCAGGCCATCGTGAGCGCGAGCAGGATCGGATATTCGAGGACTTCGCTGAACAGTTGCGGCGCGACGAGTGCGGCGAACAATCCACCGAGCACGCCGCCCAGCGACATCCACAGATAGAACTCCGTCAGATGCTGGGGGTGCGGACGCGAGTCGTAGAGCGTGCGGTGGGCGACCAGCGCCGACAGGAAGAATGCCGCGACGCCAGTGGCCGAGGAGATGAACAAGTTGTCGTGTCGGGTCTGGGAGAGCTGCAGTAGTGCGAGGAGCAGCGCGCCCAGGTGGAATGCAAGCAGCCATTGAGACGAGGACATCCAGCGCTGGCTGTAAGCCCATGTGAACAGCACCGCGGCCGTGATGGCACTGGCCACGGGGAACCAGCCCGGCATCGACAACGAGTTGAAAAAGGGCAGGTTGAAGAGGACGCCTGGTATGAGCGCATAACCCGCGGCGGCGGCGGCGAGGAGGCACGGCAGGTAGACGATCGGGCGGTCGCGGAAGACGAGCACGAATGTCAGCAGGTAGAGCGACAGTGGCCCGACCCAGATCAGCGGCGCGGAGGCGACGTCTGTCGCGATGTGGGTCGTGTAGGCGGTGAGTAGGGCCGACGGTACCAGTGCCAGTCCGATCCAGCCGAGCCTCGCGGCCCATGTCGGCGCGGGTTCTGTCGGGACAGATGATGCAGTGGCTGTCGCTTCGGAGCTCGCCGCGATGGTCCGGGGATCGGCTGAAAGCCGCAGCAGCCAGAAGCAGACGGCAATAGCGAAGCCCAGCAGCACGAACCCGAGGGTCCACTGGCGCGACAGCGCGGTCAATCCGAATTGCGGTTCGAGTAGCAAGGGATAGGCGATGAGAGCGAAGAAGCTGCCGAGGTTGCTTGCGCCATACAGGAAGTAAGGGTCGTTACCGTTAGGGTGTCCGGTGCGGGCGAACCACGCCTGCAGGAGAGGCGCGTTGGCCGAGACAGCGACGAACGGAATGCCGACCGCGACCGCGAACAGCCCCATCTGCCAGAGGTAGGGATCGCCCGGCGGCGGCTCACGCCATGCCGCGGGTAAGCCGATCGGTAGTGCCAGCATCGCGAGCGCGAACAGCCCCAGATGTATCAGGCCGGAATACTTCCACGGCGCGTAGCGGTTCAGCGCGTGCGCATAGCAGTAGCCTGCAAGCAGCGCGCCCTGGAAGAAACACAACGCGACGGCCCATACCGACGGTGCACCACCGAGGATCGGCAACACCATCTTGGCGAACATCGGCTGGATCGAGAACAACAGGAGCGCGGACAGGAATGTCGTCAGTGTAAAGGCCCCGACGAGTAGGAGATTGCTCGGGCCCACACGGCCAGCCCTGGGGGCGGCACCCCGCGCTGGCGGGCTGGCTGCGGTCGTCTCGGTCATTACGGCTCCTGTCGTCGGTGAGGCCCGTTGCTGGCGAACGGTCTCCAGTTTCGGCGGCAACTTAAGGGAAGGTCCGCGGTGAACCAAGCCCGAAGCGTCGGCGAGGGGCGGCTGCGTTTCGGTGTCGTCGGGCTTGGTTAAGGATGGAACCGGCGACGCCGAGGCTGGTCCCGTGATGGGGAAGTATCCGGTCGACGAATGTCGAGGCGGTTCCGTCTGGTCGGATGATGCTCTAGATAGAGGCCTGTCGACACAACCCGAGGTGGCCCGGTGGGCGAAACGCATTTCGATATAGAGACTTTTGGCCCATTGCTCGTCGGGCACGCGCGGCTGATCGGGCTCGATCTCGGCACGAAGACGATCGGAATCGCACTATCGGACCTGACCCGGATGATCGCTTCGCCATTGGAGACGATCCGACGAACCAAGTTCAGAGCGGACCTCGTGCGATTGCAGGAGATCATCGCGGAGCACGACATCAAGGGCCTCGTTCTAGGCTTTCCGATTAATCTGGACGGCACCGAGGGACCCCGGGCTCAGGCGACGCGCGCGTTCTCCCGCAACGTCAATCAGGCCGTCGACCTGCCGATCCTGATGTGGGATGAAAGGCTGTCGACGGCAGCGGCCGAGCGAATGCTGATCGAAGCCGACCAGAGCCGAAAGCGCCGCGCCGAAGTGATCGACAAGCTCGCCGCGACGATCATCCTACAGAGTGCGCTCGACCGGATGGGGCCTCGATAGCCGGGCTTTGCCGCAGAAGTTTCCGTTTCAGTTCTGTGCCGCCCCGATGTAGGCGCGTTCGCGCCAGTCGGCAGCTGCGAGTTCGGCAGTTGCGCGTTCGGACGAAGACATGCGCTTGAGCTGACCGTCGAGAACATCGTCGGGAAGGCCCTGATCGCGAGCCAGGATGCGCCACTTGGCGGCTTCGCGCGGATCCTTGACGCCGGCGAGCCCTTCGATGAGAGCGTGCGCGAGGCGGTTCTGGGCGGCAGCGAGGCCCTGTTCGGCGGCGCTGCGCAACAAGCGCAGCGCATCGGGCCGGTCCTCGTTAAGGCCGCTGCCTTTCAACAGCAGGACAGCGTAGTCGAACTGCGCTTCGGGCATTCCGAGGTCGGCCGCGCGCCTCAGCCAGCGCGATGCCAGATAGCCATCGGCCGGCACGCCGTGACCGTTCACATAGAGGGTGGCAAGATCGTATTGCGCAGCGGGAATGCCCCTTTCGGCAGCGTAGGAGAGATGTTGTGCGCCGCGGATGGGATTCTCGGGCTTGCCGCGGCCCGACAGGAACATCAGCGCGAGATTGTAGTTGGCCCAGACATGGCCCTTCATCGCGGCCTTCTCGAAGAAGGAAGATGCGAGATTGTAGTCCCTCGGGACGCCGCGGCCTTCCACATAGATCTGGCCGAGAGCGAACGCCCCTTCGGGATCGCCGAGTTCGGCGGCGCGCTGATACCACTTGGTGGCAAGTGCGGGGTTCTTGGGCACGCCGTGGCCCTCGGCGTGGATACGCGCGATGAGAGTGTGCGCTTCGGGTTCGCCGTTCTGGGCGGCCTGTTCCGCGAGTTTCAGAGCGGTGATGAAGTGGGCATGATCGAATGCGACATAGGCGGGATCAGTGCCGCCCGTCGTGGAGGCGGTGCGAGCCTGCACAGGGCTGCCGGTACCGGGTTTCAGAACGCTCGCCTTGGGCTCGGAACGGCCGGTGATGGGGGCTTGCTTGGTCGAGGCTTCCGGGCCGGTGTTCAGCTGCCGGGCCTTTGCACCGGGTGGCCTCGGCATCAGCACGACACCGGGGGGCGGGGACGGCGCTGCAGCCGCTCCTTCCGTCCGGGAGGTCCAGGAACTCGTCTGCGCTTGCGCTCCGGTGCACCAGCAGGCGACGAGCCCCAGATAAAGGAGACGTGCGAGCAGTCGGCTGCGCGAGTATAGCGTCATCGCTCACCCCGAGACGAAGAAAGGCCGGCTCCGGTGTTGCCCTCGGGATCAGTCACGCCGACCGCTGCTGCAACGGCGCGTGCGCGCGACGCCATGGCTTCTGGTGACAGCCCGGCTTCGGCTTCGATACCCACGAAGTCTGCGCCGCTCGAGGCGAGCGCGGTCGCTTGCTCGGCGGTGCGAACACCGAGGGCGACGCAGGGAACCTCGAAGACTTCGGCCCACCACTGTACCAGAACATGCTGCCCATCGATGGCGGTTTCGTCTTCGGCCGCGGGCTCTGACTTCGTGAAGGCGATGTAGTCCGCGCCGGCTTCTGCCAACGTCATGGCGACGTGGCGGGATCCTGACGCGTCGACGCCGACGATCTCGCGTGGTCCCAGAGACTTGCGCGCGGCGTCGTAACGATCTTCCAGGTCATCGCTCCAGGACAGGTGTACGCCGTCGGCGCGCGTGGCTCTGGCGAGCGCGGGATCACCCGCGATGAGGGCTGCCGCGTTATTGCTCTGCGCCAGGGCCACGAGGGCCTCGAGTGGTGCCGTGGCGCGCTGGCTACCGGCAGGAGGGGATATCATAACGGCATCGAAGGGCGCGGCTGAAAGGGCCGATCTCAAGCGCGCTTCAGCCCCCTCGCCGGCGGCCAGCATCAGGTAAAGGCGGGTCTGTGAAGGTGAGTTGAAACTGGGGGCTGACACGTCGTGAGGGCTTCCGATGAACGGGGAACTCGACCAAGCGGCTATCTGGATGAATTCCGGCAATATCGCGGCGGGCCTCGTCGCAGCCCACAAA
>LNFM01010703.1_pt1 | contig 12786 bp, 8 predicted proteins | sample 596031 | NCBI WGS metagenome assembly LNFM01 (sample SAMN04254537, study PRJNA301005) | activated carbon metagenome | isolation source: dual media filters at the Ann Arbor, Michigan drinking water treatment plant | place: USA: Ann Arbor
GGCCTCGATATGGTGCGCGAGTGATTGAAGTGGATTCTGATGATGGGCGCACGGTCCCTCTCGAAAAACTGTTAGCGGCGATCGATGAAGAGACATTGCTGGTGACGGTTTCGCATGTCACCTTCCGCAGTTCTTATCTGCAGAACGTGGCAGCGATCATCGAGAAGGCGCACCGCGTGGGAGCACTGGTAATGATCGACACTTACCAGAGCTGCGGCACGGTGCCGTTCAGCGTGCGCGAGCTGGGTGTCGATTTTGCGACTGGCGGCAGTGTGAAGTGGCTTTGTGGTGGGCCCGGGGCGGCTTACCTCTATGTGCGGCCCGATTTACTCAAGACGCTGGAGCCCGCAGCAACGGGTTGGATGGCGCACAAGGAGCCCTTTGCTTTCACGCCAGGGCCGATTGAATTTGCCGATGACGCAACGCGCCTGCTCAATGGCACGCCTGCCATTCCGGCGCTATACGCCGCAATGTCTGGTTACGAGATCGTGCGCGATATTGGCGTGCCGGCGATTCGCGTCAAGAGCCAGCGGCAGACGCAGCGGCTGATGGAACTTGCATCTGAAGCCGGATTACCTTTTAACGGAATCGCAGATCCAAATGAGCGTGGCGGAGTGGTGATCTTTGATGTGCCCAATGGCAAAGAAGTAACGGCAGAGCTACTGCGCCGGGACATCCTTGTGGACTATCGCCCGGGCGCCGGAATCCGGATTGCGCCTCACTTCTATACCAGCGATGAGGAGCTCGAGCAGTGCATTCAGGAGATCCGCAACATCTCGAGCACTCTGCGTTCCACCGTGGCCCACTGAGGCGAGGCTGGGTCGATCAGTTCAAAATGTCCGCCAGGCAGCAGGTCGAGTTTTACTTTGTCACCGGCTCTAAGAGCCGCATCTACATAGCGCTTTGCAATCTCGGGCGGCACAATGTTGTCCTTCTCGCCCTGAATCAGGACCGTTGGCTTCTTGAGAGGCAAACGCTCGATGGGAGAGGCTTGCTTGTAGCGGTCTGGCACTTGATCGGGCGTACCGCCAAGAAAATCTTTCACCACTTCTTTGCTGAGCTTCAGCTCCTGAGCGCGGCGAAGGTCGGCTACACCTGCAAGTGAGATAACTCCCTTGACCAACGGCAGTTCTGAACCGAGATAAAGCGCCAGATGGCCGCCAGCAGAGTGGCCCATCGCGATGCTTCGCTTGAGCTTGAGCGGGTACTTTTTGGCCAGAGTCTTTATGTGGAGCGCTGCAGCCTTGACGTCATCAAAGGTGCCAGGCCAGCCGCCGCCTGGGTTACCGATACGGCGGTATTCAATCGACCAGGTAGCGATGCCCTTTTGCCGCAAGGCTTCACAAAGATGGCCGTTATGTTCGAGATCATAAGCCGCGCGCCAGAAGCCCCCGTGAATGTTGATCACCAGTGGATGTGGGCCTTTGCCCGCAGGCAGGCGCAGATCGCCGAATTGCAACGGGTCTCTGCCGTAGGGGATTCGGTGCTCCGCCTTTGGCGGCGTCTTCTCCAGGATGGCTTGGGCCTTGGCAGCCATGGCGGTAAGGGCAAAGCGGCGGGTCATTCGGTGACAATCCAGTAATCGCGCGGATAGAGGCGATAGAGCGGTTCGCCAAGGTAGGCTTCCCAGGCAGCCAGTTGCTTTTCCGGCCCGATGACGTAATAAGTCGCGTCTGTAGATGGAGCTTGCTTTTCGCCGTATCCAGGCAGCACCCGAGCGTAGCCGGCGTCCATGCGTTGATACAGCTCAGCATCCAGATTCGGCTTCTCACGCAGCTTGAGTATGTTGGAGCGGAAGGCGCGCACGGCCTCTGGAGATAGTCCATCGACGAGGTCTGCAGCCAGGGCGGCTGTGCGTGATTCAAAGCTGCTGCCGGCTCGGGTGCCGGAGAAAACCTGGGCCAAAGTGTATTCGGCGAGAGACTTGTCTCGAGGTGCGGTCTTCAAGGCGTTGACGACGAAGCCAAGGGTTTGCGGTAGCTCTGGAGTGCGCTCGGCATAGTAGTGGCTGCGGCCTTCAAAAGCGCTGGAGCGCAAGCCGTTTGAATAAGCAAGACCGGCGCTCCAGGTCTTCATGAAGACACCATGTGGCCCGGCGCCGCCGAAAAGCTTGAAGGCCAGAAACTGCAGGGCCGATTCTTCGTCCAGATCAAAGAGGCTCACTGCCTTGACCGAGTGCAGGTGAACGCCTCCCTGCATATTGGGTGCTAGTAAGCCAACGTATTGGGGCTCGGCACTGAGCTTCTCGCGGGCCATGACGCGCCTGGCAACAGATCTTGGCACCTTCGGGGCATTGGGTAATGCGGGCTCGCTTGAGAGGCCGGCAATGAGGGTCTCGAGGTGTGGCTCCAATGCGGCAATGTTCTCGGGTGAGGCCGTAAGATACATTCGAGCGTTGGCCTTCTTAAGCAGAGTTTTACGAACGGCATCCAGTTCCGCGATGGCGTCTTCGACCGGCGTGAGAAGGTCTTCGGCCGTGACGCGCACCAGATACCTCCAGTCCTCTTCTTGTGAGGATTCAGGGAACTCGCTGGCGATGTGGAGAAGGTCTTTTGCCAGGTCGCTCGATTCCCCTTCAACCTGAGCTTTCGTGGCGAGGCTGCGGAGCCATGCGGCGGTGCCGGCATCGGGCTCGGTGAGCATCCAGCGCAGACGATGCAAGTGATGGAGCTGGGCATGAAAGCTGGAGAGGCTGAGATAAAAGGGATCATCCTGATAAGTCCAGCAGTTGGCGGGGCCATTGACCCAGGTTTCTTCGCTGCGCGTCATGGTGGCGCGGAGAGCATTGATGCTTTGATCAACAAGGTCCTTGAGGCGGCTGCGGTTCTCAACGGTCCAGTAGGGAGCAAACAGTGTGGCCTCCATCCAGGAGAGGGCCGCTTTGGCTTCATCCAGCGTATTGCCTGCGCCGGTGATCGTAAGCTCAATGCGACCGCTAGTAGGGTTGGAGGTAAACGACGCGCCCACGCCTAAAATCTCGCGGCGGATTTGCTGCATGGCTTCTTCGTAGCTGAGGGTTTTGCCGTCTTTAGTGAGGCCGGTGCCGCTGAGCATCGCGGGCAAAATCGAGGCGAAGATGAGCTGGCGGCCCGAGAGTTCGCGTGCGTTCAGTGCAAGACCAATGGTGGCGCTGCTCATGCCTGAGAACCTGCCCACGATCAGGGGAATTTGGCTGGCTACGGTCTTCACCTCATAGTCGAGCTGATCGTCGAGTGTCAGCGGAGGATGGTCGACGAATCGGGCTGGGGTATCCATGCTTTGGACGCGCTCGAGCTCGGCCGTGGCAGCATCGTAGTCCTGCTTGTAGAAGAAGATCGCCTGTTGCTCGTTGCTTGCGCCGTAGTGGTGCATGAGGCGTGTGGCTTCGGCCTCGAGGCGAGCTCTGAGGGCCGTATCTTCGGCCTCAAGAAGCTCGTTCGACGCTTTGGCTGCAACGATGTAAGGCTGCTTGTCGAGCAGTTGCCACTCACGGATCTTCTCGCGCCAGATGTTCTTGCCGCTGGCGAGAATGCCCTCGAGGTATGCGAAAAGTTCAGGTTGCGCGAGCGATTTCACGAAGCCCGGCTCGTCGTTGAGGTCGCGAAGAAGACTTGGCCAGATGCTTTGGCTCATGCGGCCGCCAAAGCCGGGAGGAGAGCTGGTGAGCTTGTCGCCCGAACGCTTCATACGCAGCAGGTTGGCCTGCATACGGTCGTGAAAGTCGCGCAGCTCCGGGCTGTCATCGGGCCAGGCCGCAACCCGGGCAAGCTCGCCCTTGACCAGATCGCAGATTTCAAGCAGGCGCGGGGTGTCGACCTGCGAGGCCGCGAGGTCTGGAATGTAGACATAGAAGCCGGCATAGGCTTCGTTGTCGAAACCCATGGCAACCGAGCGGGCACCGGTGTCTGTCTGGCGGGTTTTGGAATCGATAAAGAGCTTGTAGAGATTGGTAGAGGGGTCGCCTCCAAAGGCCTGGGCAAAGAGGTCGGCAAGTGATTCGTCCCTCGAGTCAAGACGAGGTAGTAGGGGCCAGGCAAAGTGTGCAGGGCCCGGTTGTTGCAGGTTCTGTGACGGGAACTCCGTAATCTCAATTGCGCCTTCCGGGGCGGGCTTGGGCTCGGGGAGATCGCTCCATTTGGAGCCCGGGCGCACGGGTGTGTCGCCTTGAAGAGAGGCGAGGATCGTGTCGTAGCGGGCGAGAGCGTTTTCAAGCGCTATGCCCTTCGGCAGGCTCGTGATCATCTCGATGTTGGCCAGATGATAGTTGGCCGCATGGAAGCGGCGGATGTGCTCGGGCAACATGTTGCGCATGTGCGCCGGGTCGCCACCCGAGTCGTAGCTCACCGGGTGATTCGGGCCCAGCAGCAGGCGGCCCATCGCGCGATAGGTGCGGTAGCCGGGCTGAGAGGCCGCGCTAATCATCTCGGCGTAGATCGAGCCTTTTTCTTCCAGTTCGAGCTTGCCGCCTTCGACTTCACGCACACCAAAGTTGCGCACTTCGCGGCGGATTTCTTCATCGGTGTAATCGGGGTTGAGCAGGGCGTAGCTGGAGCGTTCAAAGTGTTCGAAGTAGGCTTCGATACCAGCGTTAACGGCGAACGGATAGCAAGTCTTAAGTTGTTGGGTAAAGGCGGTAGATTCCACCATCGACATGGTTTCACGCGCAGCAACGGCGCGGCCTACGTTACCTTTGCCTAGAACGAGATGTTCCTGAGTGTGAGGCTCACCCATGTTAGAGACAGGGAAGGTATGCACCAGCAGATAACTCTGGGGCACAGTCTGGATCTCGATCAGATCGAGTTGAAACTGGCTCTTGTTATGGACGAAGCGGGCCCCCATGGCCTGCCCCATTCCGTTGGTGTAAACCGCTTTGGCTGTAAAGCCGGCGATTGCTTGGTCTTCGGTCAGGTCCTGATACGTCACTCTTACCATGCTGCCACGTAAGCATCGGGCGGCCTGAAGAATTACTTCAAGAGTCTACTTGTCGCCACCAATATGCAGACCCTTATGGATTGCATAGAGGGCGAGTTCGAGACGGTCACTGACGCCGAGCTTGTCGAAGATGTTGTGCAGGTGGTTTTTTACCGTCTGCTCGCTAATGAACATCTTTTCGGCCATTTCCTTGTTCTTGTAGCCCTGGGCAACCAGGCCGACGATTTCACGTTCGCGTGCGCTGAGCGGGCTTCTCTCTCGTACCTTCCCCTGATGAGAGCTGGCCATCGAAGATGAAGAACTGGATGAAGACGATGATGAAGACGAGAAGCTTTCACCGCCGGCTGTGGCGAACTGACGCATCACGGCAGCCGTGGTGTGAGAGTCAAGCCAGATTTCGCCAGCATTCACCTTGCGGATGCTCTTGACGATAAGTTCAGGAGCGGTCTGCTTCAGCACGATGCCGCTGCAGCCGAGCTTCATTGCCTGGACAAATTCGTTCTTATCTTCGCTGGCCGTGAGGATGATGACTTTGGTTTTACGATTGATGTGCTGCAGGGTCTGCAAAGCACCAAGACCGTCGAGATTGGGCATGCGCAAGTCGAGCAAAAGAATGTCCGGCTCGTGCATCTGAATCTGTTCGAGGGCTTCCCGGCCGTCGTTGGCTTCACCGACAACTTCGAGATCGCTCTCGAGCGTCAGCATCTTTTTGAGGCCGTCGCGAACGATTGGGTGGTCATCAGCCAGAACAATGCGAATTTTGCGTGTCGGTGTTTCGTCAATCATAGGTGGCATTTTGAATTCAAGTACAGATGCGATCATCTCAGGCATAGCTGGTTCCCTCATTCCTCGTTCTACTATGATGCTAGGTGCCAACTAGTACTTTTTCAATGGAAGTAATCCCTAGTCTAGCCTCAGGAAATCCCTTAGAAGGTTCTAAGTATCACCTTAGGGCCATCACTGCAATTGTGAGAAATGCCATAGAAGGAAAGCCTTCTCTGCGAAAATCGTCTCCTTAAGTTTTTCCAAAGTTCCGGAACTTACTAGTCCGCTATAGTACCAAAACTGACGCCAAATGTCGGGATTCCCTTATCCTGAGACATGCGCAAATTGCTGTTGCTTCTCATCCCTGCTGTACTTCCAGGGCAGAATTTTGCCGAGCCGGCCATCGCTCCGAATCGTCCTGAGATTTACTTCAGCTCGGGCGGCGACATCTGGAGGGCTCCCCTTGCGGGTGGCGAGGCAAGTCTTCTGGTATCCCATCCGGCGGATGATTCGCGGCCGATGCCTTCGCCTGATGGCAAGTGGCTGGCCTTTCAATCGACTCGCAGCGGTGCCGGGGATATTTACCTCCTGAATCTTGAATCTAGTTCTCTGCGCAGGCTCACCTTCGATGGCTCTCCAGAAACACTCAACGGCTGGTCTGCCGACAGCATCCATGTCTACTTTCATTCCACCTCTCGTGACATCTCCGGAATGAACGATATCTATCGTGTGCCAGCCGGCGGGGGTTCGCCTCACCGGATGCGCGCCGACCGGTACACTAACGAATTCTTCGCTGCGCCTTCGCCCGATGGCAAGACGCTGGTCTTCTGTGCCAGAGGCAATTCCAGTACGCAGTGGTGGCGGCATGGGCATTCGCATCTCGATGAATCCGAGTTGTGGTTGCAGCGGGAGTCGACTGCACCGGTAAAGTTGTTGGGCCGCGGTGCCAAGCGTCTCTGGCCGATGTGGAGCGCAGACGGCAAGACCATTTATTACATGAGTGACGAGGGTGGCCATGAGAACTTGTGGGCACTGGTGCCAGGGCAGAAGCCAAAAGCGCTCACACGCTTTGATAGCGGCCGCTTGTTGTGGCCATCGATCCACATCTCAGGCAAGACAATCGTCTTCGAGCGCAACTTCAAGATCCATACCCTCGACCTTGCGACGCTCAAGACGCAAGAGCTGGCGTTTAGCCTGCGGGGAGTGCCATCGAGCGTGATTCCCGAAAGACGAATCCTGTCGCAGGGCTTTAGCTCGCTCGCAGTAGCGCCCGACGGCAAGAAGCTGGCCTTTGTAGCGCGTGGTGAAATTTTTGCCTCGGCCACTCGCGATGCGGCAGACGCCTTCCGCGTCACCAACAGCGCCGGGCCTGAAGCCAACCTCAGCTGGAACCCCGATTCGCTGCGCCTCGCCTATCGCTCTGAGCAAGGCATAAACTCCCAGATCCATGTTTTTGACTTCAAGACCAGAATCGAGACCCCCATCACCAGCGGCGCTGGAGTAAATTCGCTCCCGCGCTGGTCGCCCGATGGCAGGTCGCTTGTTTATCTGAGCAACGGTAAAGACCTCATGCTTTGGGAAGATTCGACAAAGGCAACCAGGTCCATTGCGGGGGGCCGCTTTGGGTTACCTCCACTCGACTCACAGTTCCAACCGGCCTGGTCTCCTGATTCCAAGTGGCTGGCCTACATCGCGAAAGGGGAAAAGAATTTCCGCAATGTCTACGTCGTCAGCGCCGCTGGAGGAGAGGCGCGCCAGATCAGTTTTCTGCCCAACATCAATTCTTCCGGCTTGACCTGGTCGCCGGATGGAGAAGCCATTTACTTCTCCACCAACCAGCGCACAGAACCTGCGTCAATCGCCCGCATTGACCTTCGCATCAAGACTGCAGCGCTGCGGGAAGACAAGTTTGACGAGTTGTTTCAGGCAGTGGCAAAGAAGGAAGGCGTCAAGCCGGTAAGTATCGACTTTGAAGGCATCGGTCGCAGGGCCACACTCTTGCCGCTGGGTCTCGACACGGGCACATTCGTCCTGAGTCCAGACGGCAAGATCCTTGTATTTGCGGGGCAATCCGGCCCGCAGACACAACTCTACACCGTAGGTATTGATCCTCTGAGTAGAACGCCCCTACTGCCTCGGCAGCTCACCAGCACCCCTGGATCCAAGGCAAACCCCCAATTCACAAGTGATTCAAAAGAGCTTTACTTCGTTGAGCAAGGCCGTCTGGTAGCGATGTCTCTCGACTCTCGCACACCGCGCGGGATCTCACCAACTGCCGAGTTGATCGTCGATTTCGACGCGGACAAAAAGGAGCTCTTCACCGAAGCGTGGTCCTACCTGAATGCTCACTTCTACGACAGCAAATTCCATGGCACCGACTGGGCCGCCACAAGGGAAAGATTCGAGCGGCCGGCGCTAGCTTCGAAAAGTCCCGAGGAGTTGCGCCGCACACTCAACCTGATGATCGGCGAACTCAATGCCTCGCATCTTGGTTTCAGCCTGCCGCCACCAGCGCCGGCTGGTGGCGGTCGCCTGGGTGTTGATTTTGATGGCTTCAAGATCACCACCGTACTGCCCCTGGGGCCCGCAGCCCTGGCTGGTGTCACCCCCGGCATGACTCTCACGGCAATCAACGGCAAGGCGCTCACGGCCACATCGAACCTCGATGAAATTCTGGAATTCAGTACTTCAAAGAAAACTACGCTGACCCTGGACGGCAAGCTCTTCACACTTCAACCGATCTCGATCGCGGCCGAGAAGCAGCTGCGCTATAAGGCTTGGGTGGATGCCTCGCGGACACTGGTGAGCAAGCTCTCCGGGGGCAGGCTGTCCTATGCTCACATCCCCGATATGAGCGAAGAGTCGTTGCACCAGTTCTACCTGGATCTCGATGAAGATACCCATAAAAGTAAGGGCGTAGTGATCGATGTACGGAACAACAATGGCGGCTTTGTGAATGTGTATGCGATCGATGTTCTGGCCCGCAAGAGCTACTTTTCAATGCGGGAGAGGGGCGATACGATGGCCTCCCCCAATCGCACCATGCTTGGACAGCGCGCGCTCGATTTGCCCACTATACTACTGACCAACCAGCACAGCTTGTCTGACGCAGAAGACTTCGCCGAGGGCTATCAGTTTTTGAAACTGGGCAAGACCGTCGGTGAGCCCACTGCCGGCTGGATCATCTTTACCTGGAATCAGCCTCTCTTCGACGGCTCCACGTTGAGGCTACCGCGCATGGCCATCACCGATACGCGTGGGCAAAACATGGAGCTGAATCCACGCCCCGTAGATATTGCTGTCGAGCGGCCCATTGGTGAAGCTGGCGATGCTCAGATCGCTCGTGCAGTAACTGAGCTGCTGCAACAACTTCGCTAGAGCTTCTGACACTTCGGGCAGAACGTAGTGCCGCGCTGGCTTACCAGCATGCGTTCCAGCGTGCCCGCGCAGCGCGGGCAGGGCTTGCCATGTTTGCCGTAAGCCTGGTGATGATCCTGAAAGCTGCCCTTCTCGCCTTTGGCGTTGACGTAATCGGAGATCGACGACCCTCCGGCAGCAATCGCAGCAGCGAGCACTTCCTGGATGGCCTGATGCAAGACAAGCAGCTTCGGCTTGCTAAGGGCGTCTCCGGGCGTCATCGGATGGATACGGGCAAGAAAGAGCACTTCGTCGGTGTAGATGTTGCCCATGCCTCGCAGGAAGCCCTGATCGAGTAGCAGCACCTTGATGCGGGTCCGGCGGCTTTGCACCAGTTGGACAAAATCGCCAGCAGAGATTTCCAGTGGATCCGGGCCGCGTTTGGGGTAAGTCGTAGCCCAGAAGACTTTACCGAATTTGCGGATGTCGTCGTAGCGAAGCACGCCTTCATCGAGGAAGAACTGTCCCCGGGTAAACTTGCTCTGCTCGCTCGACCACATAAGCTGGCCTGTCATGCCGAGGTGCACAAAGAGCATACCGTCTTCGAAATCGAGCACGATAAATTTGCCGTAGCGGCGGACCGCGAGGATGCATTTACCTACTGTCACTTCAGGAGCAACGCCAGCAACAGCGACCACTGTGCGGCGAGGAAGCACGGCTTGCAGGCCACGGACGACGGTTTCGACTTCAGGCAGTTCAGGCAAGGTTTTCGATCTGTATGTAGATGGTTCCGGCTTCGATCTCCACCGGAAATTTCTTGAGCTTCACTCTGGGGTTCATGTCGTATTCGCCGCTGACGCAATCGAATTCCCAGCCGTGATAAGGGCAGATCAACATGCCGTCGGCAAAGTTCCCGGCACCCATCGGGCCATTGCGGTGCGGGCAGATGCCTTCGAGGGCGTGTATGGTTCCTTGATGGTTGCAGACGACATAGGTTTCAACACCAACGATCGCTTCAACGCTTGTGCCGGGCGAGAGTTCCTCCAGCCGGGCCACTGCAACAAGCGGCATATGATGAGGCTAGCATGCGTATCCTTTTTTCTCTGATGGCGATCTTTTGCCTTGCTTCCTGCCAGAAGGCCGGGCTTCCGGTTGTGGGTGTGATCCCCAAGGGGGCCAGCCATCAGTTCTGGCAGACGGTGCACGCGGGGGCTGTTCAGGCCGGGCGCGAATACGGCTTTGAGATCGAATGGAATGCACCGGCTCTGGAGATTGACGCCCCGCGCCAGATCGATATCGCGCAATCGATGGTGACGCGAAAGCTGGCCGGCATCGCAATTGCGCCTGTGGACCGCAAGGCGCTTGTATCGGTGATCGAGCGCGCCAGTGCTCAGGGTGTGCCGGTGGCTGTCTACGATAGCGACGTCGATACGAAGCAGAGGATCACTTATGTCGCAACAGACAATCGCGAGGGCGGCAGGATGGCTGCGCGGCGACTGGGACTGGTTTTAGGTGGCAAAGGCAAAGTCTTGGTGGTGGGCTTTATGCCGGGCAGCGCGTCCACGATGGAGCGCGAAGAGGGCTTTGTAGAAGAGATGAAAAAGGGCTTCCCCGGGATTACCGTTATGGATGTCCAGTTTGGAATGGCCAGCCGCGCAAAGTCGATGGCAGTGACAGAGAATGCTCTGTCAGCCAATGCGGACCTGACCGGCATCTTTGCCGACAATGAGTCGAGTCTGGCCGGAGCCGTGCAGGCTTTGAAGGGTCGCAACAACCGCAGTGTGAAACTGGTAGGCTTTGATGCCAGCGAGCAGTTGATCGGAGATTTGAAGGAGGGGTGGATTGAATCGCTGGTGGTGCAGGACCCCTTCAAGATGGGCTATGAGAGTGTGAAAGCGATAGGCGAAAAGCGCAAAGGTTCGTCCGTTGCCGCACGGATGGATCTGCCGGCACGCTTGATCGAGCGTAAGGATCTGGAGCTGCCCGACGTTAAGGCGCTGCTCTTTCCAGACCTGCAGAAGTGGCTCAAAAGCGATAGCCAACATTGAGGTAGACGTAGTGCAGTTGGCTGCCCGGGCTTACGTTTTTGAGAAAGGGGCCGGGGAAGATTTTTGCGTATCCGAAGCTGACAATGTGCGGGCCATTGGTGTAGGTGCCAAGGATGTCTGCCTCCTGGCCAATGTGTGTGCCACTGCGGCCGGTGGGGTCGCGGTAGACGAGGCTGCCGTTCACCAGATAGAGGCCGTCGTTGGCGCGAACCAGGTGCCAGTCGTGCAGGCCAGTGCGCACCACAAATTTGGGCCAAGGGGTGAAGTCGAAGGTGGTAGACAGGTTATGCAGATTCACCCATCCGATCTGATCCGCCAGGCCGGTCTTGTTATGCGGGGTGGGGTAGATCTGGTCGAAGGTGGTGTTCAGGCGGTCGTTGGGATTCTTGTCTCCCGAGGCGTAATTGTATTCCCCAAGCCAGTGGGGCTTCCATTTTTTGCCTCGCTCGAAGCTATAGCGCAAGACCAGGTGTGAGGCGAAGGCACGGATGTCGCTTGGGCCGGTGTAGCCGAATTGCTGCACGAATTCAGTAGAGTAATCGAGCCGCGCCGGCAGTGGGCCGAGCCAGCGCAAGCCGAAAACGCGGCGATCGGTACGGCCGTTTGCTGCGCGGCTCAGCCGCCAGTAGAAGTAGGGCTCGAAGGATGCTCCGGGCAGCAGGTTACGCCAGAAGAAGTAGGCACCGTGAAGGTTGTTGCCCTGGATGTGGTGCGAAAGTCCTCGGGGCTGGGGTCTGACCACCGAGGCACTGAAAAGGTCGAGCTGGTTGGGGCCGTGTCGGACCACAAGCTTTGCGGCATCGAAGGAACGGGAGACATTGCCCCAGTTCGCAGCGCCAAGGAGGCGGTCTTCGCCGTAGGCCAGCTCCTGGCGACCGAAGCGCAGGGCGATGCGGCCCTTTGCCATGTCACCGAAATCGATATAGGCCATGCGGAGGTCTGTGCGATTGATGAAGTTGGCGGCCCCGGCTGGATTTGTTTTGAAAAATACGCGGGAATCCTGGGCTTGAAAGGAGAGTGAAAACCAAGGGTGCAGTTGCAAAGTGGTATTGATGCGGAAGCGGTTGAGCAGCCACTGGTCGTCATTGTCAGGCTGGAAGCGAAGGGCCTGATAGTTCTCAAAACGGAAGCGATGATCAAAGCTGAAGCGGACCCATTTTGGGAGCTGATCATTCAGCACAGCGGAGGGTGTCTCGAGTTTTTGGGCCTGGGCGGCGAGCGCCAGAGCGGACAGAATTGAGATGAGGAGATACCGGGACACTGAGAGCGATGATAAAATAAAAAAGTTGGGCCACCCTAGCTCAGTTGGTAGAGCGACTGATTCGTAATCAGTAGGTCGCCGGTTCGATTCCGGCGGGTGGCTCCAAATCACATCGAAGCCCGTTGGGGCCGGGGTTGTTCCCGATTGTTATGCCGCTTGCTTTGACTGGCGATGTTTCTCTACAATTTCGCGGGCTTCTGGCATGAGAGCCATGAGCCGGAGCGTGAGCAGGCCTGCGGTGGTTTTGGAGAGGTCGGTTTTGCGGACCTCAAACATGGGGAAGGTGGCGGGGATGTCGACGATTTTGTCGAGCAAATAGACTTCGGTGTGAATGTCCATTGCCAGAATACGGTCTCGCTGGAGTTTGGTGAGTTCCTTAAGGGCTTTGTCGGCGCGGCGTTCCTGGGCGGCTCCGAGTTTGAGGATGCGCTCCATTTGGGTAAA
>LNFM01035618.1_pt1 | contig 12784 bp, 15 predicted proteins | sample 596031 | NCBI WGS metagenome assembly LNFM01 (sample SAMN04254537, study PRJNA301005) | activated carbon metagenome | isolation source: dual media filters at the Ann Arbor, Michigan drinking water treatment plant | place: USA: Ann Arbor
TCACACAGCCTTATATGGACACCGCCCCGTTGCCAAGCTGAATTTCGTGTGACGTCTCGACGAGGTACTGGCTGCAGTCTTATATCCGGCCTTGCGCTGCAAGCCGAAGCCTGCGGGCCCTGATGGATTTCGCCAAGAACGTCCTCATCTCGGTCTCGCGCCATGATGCGCACGCCTGTGTTCAGGTTTGCGTTCTTGCGGTCCGACCTGTCTTGCCATCACATTCGAATCAACCTCAGCAACCAATCGGTGGAACTATGTTCTGCTGCGTCGGGTTAAGCCGGCCTGACGCTGATGTGATCTCGCTCGTACGCCTGTCCTCGCGCGAGGATGGCCCAGGCCGTTCGGGCCATCTTGCTGGCGATCGCCACAGCCGCGACATTGGCAGGCCTTCGCTCCTTGATCGCGCTCGCCCAGGCTGTCGGCACCTTCGTGTGATACAGCACCGATCGCGCACCATGTATCAATAGCGTACGCAAGTACGGGTCGCCTCGCTTTGAGATGGATCCCAGGCGAACCTTGCCTCCGGTGCCACTCTGGCGAGGTACCAGGCCGAGGAAGGCTGCGAATTCGCGTCCCGACTTGAAGGTGGCAGCATCACCCATTGTCGCAACGAGCGCCGTCGCAGTGAGCTTGCCGATGCCAGGCACGGCAGCAATGGCGCTACAGGCGGCATCCTGTTTTTGCCAAGCGGCAATTCGGTGTTCGATCTGGTCGATCTCCGTTTGCAGCCTGTCAATGCGCTTGAGTTGGTCCTGCAGGCAGCACATCATCGCGCCTGGCAGCGCTTCTTCGAGTTCCACCATGCGCGCTCGAACCTCTGCCAGCCCGGCGACGCGACCCGCTCGGAAGCTGGCGCCGAATTCATACAGCAAGCCGCGCAGCTGATTCACCTGCATCGTTCGGAACTTGACCAGGAGTGAGCGGATGCGATGAAGGCTCAGCATGGATTGCTGTTCTTCCGTCTTCGCGGCCACCGTCCGCATGCCTGGTTGCTGTACTGCCGTCCAGATGGCGCGCGCATCCGCAGCGTCGGTCTTGTTGGTTTGCACGAACGGCCGGATGAACTTCGCGTGCAGCAGCACCACTTCATGCCCCAACGCCTTGATCTTGCGTGCCCACCAGTGAGCGCTGCCACAAGCTTCGAGTGCGACTCGACCAGGCGGGCGTCGGCTGAGGTACTGGATCAAATCATCACGCCCGAAGCGGCGGTTCACGACCTCACCTGTGTCGCCATCGACCCAGTACATCTGGAAGACTCGCTTGGCAACATCCAATCCGTACGTCGTGGCATGCATCTCGGGACCTCCGTTCTGCAAAGGTTGGTTGTGGAGATGTCACTCTCGCACACCAGTCGCCCCACCAACCCCTCGCAGAGGCGCTATCGCGGAAAGAGGGGCGGTGTCCATTCCATCTCGGTCCAAGGCGGTCACTCAAGGTTCAGAGTGGGCCGCCGTAAAGCAGTCGCTCAACGCTCCGATTCAGCAACAGGCCGCACAGCGGACCGTCCGCTACAGCCGGTTGTTAGCGGCGCGTGCGCCGGTAGTGCATGGCGACCGCGCCGCTGCCGAGCGGCTTCGCCGAAACAAGTTCGAGCCGTCGCGTGCTGGGCAGCCCGCTCTCATGCAAAGTCGGGCAGTGGCCTGCGATTCTGGGGTGGACGAGGAACTTGTACTCGTCGATCAGATCCAGCCGGTCCAGTTCGGTCGCGAGCTTGCCGCTACCGAGGAGCACACCGGCCGGGGTCGCGTCCTTCAGCTTCTGCACGCCCGTGCGCAGGTCGCCGGCGACGTGGTGCCTGTTGGTCCATGGGAAGTTCTTTCGCGTCGACGACACGACGTACTTCGGCTTTGCCTCCAGTTTGACCGCCCACTCGCGCCTCGCGGGCGGCGCCCCTGCGTCGCCGCGGGCGACCGCCGGCCAGTAGCTCTCCATCATCTCGTAGGTGACGCGGCCTCACAGCATCGCCCCGGCCTCATCCATGAGGCGGGTGAAGAGCGCGTGTGTCTCGTCGTCGGCGATACCCTCCCGGTGGTCGACGCAACCGTCGAGGGTGACGTTGATGCTGAAGGTCAAAAGTCCCATGGCGGCGCGTCTACTCCGGGTTAGGGGGGACCGATGGACTGCCACTCGTCGGCGAATACCTCGCAGCGGCTAACGTGGAAGTGAGGGGCAGTCCACGCCTTAACAAGGTGTCCTTGAAACCGGCAGCAGCCCAGTCGCGCAAGCCGCCGCAGTGCTGATCGCTGCGCTGCATCAGCATCAAACACCCTCAATGCGCGGACCGCGTCGAGTTGCGCAGACCTTTGTTAATCGTGCTGCACAAAGCGAGATAGCTTGTCAATCAGTACATAGTCGCATTTGATCGAAAGCGGCGACACGTCACACTTCGCCTCAACGAGAAATCGTTGCCAATCCTTCGTCGCCGACTGCCAGTGTTGCCAGTCAGGTGCCGGGCAAGAAAGCCCGAACCGGTGTATCTCCGGTTCGGGCTTTTTTGCTTTTTGATCCCAGAGCGCCTTTTTCAAAGTGGACGCATGTCGTCCGCAGGGAAAGCTTTGCCTGGAAAAATCATTGGATTTAACTGGCAGCGGTGGCTTGTTGAAAAAGTCGAATTTTCAGCAAATGCACAACCGCAAGGAGAGCTTGACCATGACTCAGTTCAACCGCCGCCAGATTGTGAAAACGGGTGGCTCGCTAATTGTCCTCGGTGCAGCGGGTGGTGCCGCCGGACTGGTCGCCGCACAAGAAACTGTAAAACTCGGTCTGCTTCATTCACTTTCGGGCACGATCGCGATCGCCGAGGCATCGCTGGTCGACGCCGAGAAGATGGCAATCGACGAGATCAACGCCGCGGGCGGGGTGCTCGGCCGCAAGATCCAACCCGTCATCGAAGACGGCGCCAGCGACAACCCGACCTTCGCCGAGAAGGCCCGCAAGCTGCTCGAACGTGACAAGGTGGTGGCCATCGTCGGCTGCCGGTCCTCAGTCAAGCCAAGGGCCTGCTCTTCTACCCGACCTACTATGAAGGCCAGGAAGAAGACAAGCATGTTTTCTACACCTCGCAGGAAGCGACCCAGTCGGTCATTGCTGCCGTGGAGTGGCTGGCCAAGGAGAAAGGGAAGACCTTTTTCCTCGTCGGCTCCGACTACATCTACCCGCGCACCTGCAACAAGATCGCCAAGCCGACCATCACGAAGGCCGGTGGCAAGGTGCTGGGTGAAGAGTATGCGCCGCTTGGCCACACCGAGTTTTCGTCGATCATCAACAAGATCAAGGCAGCGAAGCCCGACTGCATTTACAGCACTGTCGTGGGCGGCTCAAACGTCGCGTTCTACAAGCAATTGCGCGCCGCCGGGCTGGACGGCACCAAGCAGGTCTTGCTCTCCACGGTCGTCTCGGAGAACGAAATCGAAGGCATCGGCAAGGACAACGCTGCCGGCTACTACGCCTGCATGGGCTACTTCCAGAGCATCAAGTCGCCGACCAACGAAAAATTTGTGAAGGCCTTCAAGGCCAAGTACGGCGCCGACCGTGTCATTGGCGATCCGATGCAGGTCGCCTACAACAGCGTCTACCTTTGGAAGATGGCGGCCGAGAAGGCCAAGTCCTTCGATGCCGAGAAGGTCACCGCCGCCGCCGCGGGCATCGAGTGGGAGGCGCCTGAGGGCACTCTGCGCGTCCACGCCACCAACCACCACCTCTGGAAGAAGGTGCGCATCGGACGCGCACGCGCCGACGGGCAAATTGACATCGTCTGGGAATCCCAGCTGATCCAGCCGAACCCGTTCCCTAAGCTCTAAGGCGCAAGGGCAGCGACCGGGCGCGCTCTGCGCCCAGTCGGCTCGATTCTGGCTGGAGTGGTGCATGAGTTTTGACATTGCGGTGATGCAGGTTTTTAACGGGGTGAGTCTTTTCACCATCCTGTTGCTGATGTCGATCGGCCTGGCGATCGTGTTCGGCCTCATGGGCGTGATCAACATGGCCCACGGCGAGCTGATGGCGCTAGGGGCCTACATGACCTATCTCGCCGCGAAGTTCTTCGAGCGCTTTGCACCCGGCTGGATGGGCGTGTACCTGTTCGCCGCAATCCCGTTCGCCTTCCTGGTCACCTTCGCAGCCGGCTATCTGCTCGAACGCGGCTTCATCCGCTTCTTCTACAACCGCCCGCTCGACACGCTGCTTGCCACCTGGGGCTTGAGCCTGATCCTGCAGCAGGCCTACCGGACGATTTTCGGCGCGCAGGAGGTCAGCGTGCCGTTGCCTCTGTGGCTGGCCGGGGCATGGGAGCCAGTCGCCGGCATCCAGTTGCCGCTGACGCGCATTTTTATCGTCGGTCTCACCGCATTGGTCGCGACCGGCGTCTACGTGCTGCTGTACCGCACCCGCTGGGGCTTGAAGGTACGGGCGGTAATGCAAAACCGGCCGATCGCCGGTGCCGTCGGCATCGACACGGACCGTGTGGACGCGTTCACGTTCGCGCTCGGTTCAGGGCTGGCCGGCATCGCTGGCTGCGTCTTCACGATGATCGGCTCGACCAACCCGGGCACGGGCCAACTCTACATCGTCGACTCATTCATCGTGGTCGTCTTCGGCGGCGTGCAAAGCCTCATCGGCACCGCGCTGTCGGGCTTCATGATCGCGCAATCGCAAACGTGGCTCGAGTTCTTGATGAGCGGTTCGATGGCCAAGGCCACGATCTTGCTGCTGGTGATCGCAGTGCTGTATTTCCGGCCCAACGGCGTGTTCGCCACGCGGTCGCGGAGCTGACCATGGCTACCGTGCAACGTGACACGCAGCGTCGCTCCGACGCGATCTCCGTCGGCCTCGTGATCCTGCTCTTGGCGGTGGTGCTGCCCGCCGTGCTCGACCCGTTCCGGCTGAACCTGATCAGCAAGTATCTGGCGTTTGGCTTCGTCGCGATCGGCATCGTGCTGACCTGGGGCTACGGCGGTGTGCTGAGCCTCGGACAGGGGTACATGATGGCGATGTTCCTGAAGCTCGAAGCATCCGCGCCCGAGCTGCCGGACTTCATGGTGTGGAGCAGTGTCGAGAGCCTCCCGGCCTGGTGGCAACCGTTTCACTCGCTGGGCTGGACGATCCTGGGCATCCTCGTCATCCCGGGCGTGCTGGCCTGGCTGTTTTCCTACGCGATCTTCCGCCGGCGCGTCAGCGGCGTGTACTTCGCCATCGTCACCCTTGCACTCGCGCTCACGCTCACGGTGGTCGTGATCGGCCAGCAAGGCGACACTGGCGGCGCCAACGGAATCACTGACTTCCGCACCTTGCTCGGGTGGGACATCGTCGGCAGCTCTGGCAAGCGCGTGCTGTACTACATCGAGGTCGCCGCGGTGGCCGTGGTGATGGTGCTCTCGCTGCTGATCGTGCGCAGCCGCTTCGGCAAGATCCTGATAGCGATTCGCGACCGCGAAGACCGGGTCCGCTTCAGTGGCTACGACACCGCACACATGAAGGCCTTCGTGTTCGCGGTAGCAGCGGTCCTGTCGTCGATCGGTGGCGCGTTTTACAGCCTGCAAGTAGGGCTGATCGCGCCAGGTGTGATCGGTGTGGTCGCGTCGGTCGAGATGGTGATCTACGCGGCGGTCGGTGGCCGGCTGTCCATCCCTGGGGCGGTGATGGGCGCGCTGCTGATCGGCTTCCTCAAGTCCTATCTCTCGGAGACATTTCCGGAAGGCTGGCTCTACTTTTTGGGCGCGGTTTTCATTCTCGTCGTGTGGGCGATGCCCAATGGCCTGGCGGGGCTGATGACGCGGATGCCATGGCAGCGCAGCGCAAGGGGGGCGTCATGAGTTCTGCGCTCGTGATGCCCGGCGGCGACGTCGCACCGCTCGAGCGGGCTGGCGAACAGATTCTTCGTGTCGAGAACCTTACAGTGTCGTTCGACGGGTTCAAGGCGGTCGACAACCTGAGCCTCTCAGTCGACCGCAACGAGTTGCGCGTGATCATCGGCCCGAACGGCGCAGGCAAGACTACGTTGCTCGACATGATTTGCGGCAAGACGAAGCCGACTACCGGCCGTGTGTTGTTCAACGGAGTCGACTTGACGCGAATGAGCGAGCATCAGATCGTGCGCGCCGGTGTCGGACGCAAGTTTCAGACGCCTTCGGTCTATGAAGACCTGACCGTGCTCGAGAACTTCGAGATCTCGCTGCCAAGCATGCACGGCCTGTTCAAGTCGCTCACCTTTCGCCGCACACCGCAGGTGCGCGCGCGCATCGAGGCGGTTGCCGATCAGGTCTTTCTGCGCGAACAGCTCGAACGCCGTGCCGGTCAGCTCAGCCACGGCCAGAAGCAGTGGCTGGAGATCGGCATGTTGCTGATGCAGGGGCCCGAGTTGCTGCTGTTGGATGAGCCAGTTGCCGGCATGAGTCCGCGCGAGCGCGAGCAGACTGGCGACCTGCTCAGCCGCATTGCGGCAGGCAAGTCGGTTGTCGTGATCGAGCACGACATGGACTTCGTCCAGCGCATTGCGCACAAGGTCACCGTGTTGCACCAGGGCAAGCTGCTGAGCGAGGGCAGCGCGGCCGAGGTCCAGGCCGACCGCCGCGTGATCGACGTCTACCTCGGCCACTGAAGGAAGACCTTGTTCGAAGTTGCTGAACTCAATGTGGCTTACGGCGAATCGCATGTCATCCACGACATCTCGCTCCAGGTTGGTGCGAACGAATCGGTCGCGGTGATGGGGCGCAATGGCATGGGCAAGACCACGCTGCTGAAGGCGATGATCGGCCTGCTGCCGACGCGCTCGGGCCGAATCCGGCTGAACGGCGGTGAACTCACCGGCCTGCCCAGCTACAAGCGCGTGGCGCAGGGTCTGGCATTCGTACCGCAGGGGCGAATGGTGTTTCCGCTGCTGACCGTCGAGCAGAACATCCTGACTGGCGCCGAGTATTCGGGTTACCGCAGCGTGCCCGATTACATCTACCGCTTCTTCCCGGTGCTGCAGGAGATGAAGAACCGCAAGGCCGGCAACCTGTCAGGCGGCCAGCAGCACGCGCGCGCTGATCTCCGACCCCAAGGTGCTGATCCTTGACGAGCCCACCGAGGGCATCCAACCGTCGATCATCAAGGAGCTCGCCCGCACATTGAACGTGCTGCGTGCAGAGCGCGGCTTCGCCATCGTCGTTTCCGAGCAAGTGCTGAGCTTCGCGCTCGAACTGGCGGATCGGTTTCTGGTCGTCGACCGCGGGCGCATCGTGCATGACGAGGTGCGTGCCAGCCTCGACCAGGAAAAAGTCAGGTCCTTCCTGACCGTTTGAGATTGCCATTACCCCATCAACCACACAAACTCAAGTGGAGCCAAAATGACCAACGTAAATTCAGATGTCATCGACCTGACTGAACTGACTGTCGAGCGGGTTCAGGCGGGATTCGCCAGCGGCGCCTTCACCTCGGAAACGCTGACCAAGGCTTATCTGAAGCGCATCGAAGAATTTAACCCGTCTTACAACGCGATCGTCTTTTTCAACGAGAAGGCAGTTGAAGAAGCACGCGCAATCGACGCCCGCCGTGCCGCCGGCGAAAAACTCGGGCCGCTCGCAGGCGTTCCGGTCGTGGTCAAAGAAGCCATGGACATGAAGGGCTTTCCGACGACTGGTGGCTGGTCACTTCTGTACAGCAAGACTGGGGGCGTCGATCTGTTACCCGAGACCGATTCTCCAGTCGTGGCCCGCATGCGCCAAGCCGACACCGTGATCCTGGGCAAGACCAACATTCCGATTCTCAGCCACACAGGCGCGCATGCCAACGGCAGCTGGGCGGGATCTACCTACAACTCGGCTGGCCGGGAATTCCTGCCGGGTGGCAGCAGCGCCGGGACCGCGACTGCCGTCGGCGCCAATTTCTGCGTGCTCGGCTTGGCCGAAGAGACCGCCGGTTCGATCCAGAACCCGGCTTCGGCACAAGGATTGGTGGGGATCAAGCCGACATTCGGGCTCGTTCCCAATGCCGGTGTTATGCCGCTCGCCAGCCTGCGCGATGTGGTCGGACCCATCGCGCGGTGCGTGCGCGACGCAGCATTGACGCTGGATGTGCTTGCCGGGTTCTCGATGGAAGATCCCAAGACGAACGCTTCGGTGGGCAGACGTCCGAAGGGCGGCTATGCGTCGAAACTCGACAAGGGCGCGCTGGCGGGCAAGCGAATCGGCCTCTATGGTCCGGGCTGGCGCAATTCGACATTTGGTGAAGAGACGATCAGCCTCTACGCGCGCGCGCAAGAGGAACTGAAGAAACTTGGCGCCACCTTTGTGAACGATCCGTTTGCAGGTTCCGGGCTCAGGGAACTGCGCAAACCGATCATGCCTGGCGCGGAATTCGACGCGCGTGGCATGGAATCGATTCCGTACGACATCGAGAAATACCTCCAGCGCATGGGAGCGAACGTCGCCTTGAAGACGTTCGCTGATTTCGCCAAGGCAACGGAGAAAGAAGGCGCATTTGGACCGAATGGCGTATTGAGCTATATGCCGCACTCGCCGGAGTTCGTCGAGGTGATGAAAAACCCGTCCAACCCGCCTGATATGGCGTCCTTCATTGCACTGAGAGAAACCTACCTCGACATCTTCAACTCCGTGTTCGACAAGCACAAGCTCGACGCCGTCATTTATCCGCAAATGCGCGGTCCTCTCGGTCCGTTGCACGGAGACGAAGTCATTGACGCAATGGTGGTGAGCGAAATCAATATCGCCGGCCTGCCGGCGGTGACCGTGCCGGCTGGCTTCTACGCCTCGGGCGCTCCGTTCAACTTGGTGATCGTCGCTCCGCAGTGGAGTGAAGCGGACATCCTCGCTCTCGCATACGCCTACGAACAAGGAACGACTCACCGCAAGGCGCCGGAACTCAAAAAGGCGTAACAGATTCCTTGTAACAACCGGAGCTTGGTGCTGGCTGGTCGGGACGGAGCACTTCCGCCGACCGGCCGCCCGCATTTGACGCGCACCTCGCGCGTGCGCGGAAATCGCCAATTCCTTCTTTCGCTTGCATCTTTCCCGCCCGACGCAGGAAGCTCATGAGATATGGCGCTCCCATGAACGACTAAAGTGAAGCTGTCGAGAGGTACCCTAAGACCATGCCGTGGCTGCAATCCCGCTTGTCATCGACGGTATACCTTCGGACATCGACATGTACTGCGTTCCCCACCCGATCGAGGATGCACGTGCGGCAGTGCTGAAAGCGCGCCAAGAGGGTGTGCGCAGCTACTGCATCGCGGTCGACGCCCCCATCGACGCGGCTGCCGTCACTACTGTGACGCGACCGTTTCGTTCGGCTTGCCGGCCCGGCGGCAACGAGCTTGCGCGCGGCCCGAACCAAGTTCAAAGACGGATATGTTTTGCTAGCCAGTTCATCATGATTAGACCTTGCAGAAGGAGTCCGCATCGTGGCTGACAAAGACCCCATTCGCGTCGGCATCCTGTACTCGGAAACAGGCGTTACGTCGACCATCGGGTTGTCGCAGCTGCAGGGTGCGCTGCTCGCCATTCAAGAGATCAATGAAGCGGGCGGCGTCGAGGGTCGCGAGATCGTGCCGGTGCGCCATGACCCGCAGTCCACCTCTGCGCGGTATGCCGAGCTGGCCGAACACCTTATCGTGCACGACCGCGTCAACGTCATCTTCGGCTGCTACATGTCGAGCAGCCGCAAGGCGGTTATTCCAATAATAGAAAAGTGGAACAAGCTGCTTTTCTACCCGACGCTCTACGAGGGCTTCGAGTATTCTGGGAACGTCATCTACACCGGCGCAGCCCCGAACCAGAACAGCGTACAGCTGGCCGAGTTCATGACCTCGAACTTCGGGGCGCGCGTTTATCTCATCGGGTCGGACTACATCTATCCCTACGAGTCGAATCGCATCATGGGCGAATTGGTGCTGCAACGGCCGGGGAGCGAAAAGCTGGCCGAGCGCTACTTGCCACTGGACGCGACCGAGAAGGACTATGGCGCGATCATGAACGACATTCGCGAGAAGCGCCCCGACTTCATCTTCTCGACTGTTGTCGGGGACTCGACTGCCGCGTTGTACCGGGCCTATGCCGACGCCGGCTTCGATCCACGCACGATGCCGATTGCCAGCCTGACCACATCTGAGGCGGAGATATCGCAAATGGGCCATGGCGTAGCGACCGGCCACTTCACCGCAGCACCGTATTTCCAGTCGATCGACTCTGAAGCGAATCGTCAATGCCTCGCGCGCCTGCGTAAGAACTTCGGTGAAAGCAGCATGCCCAATTTGTGCTGGGAGGCCGCGTACTTCCAGACGCACATTTTCGCGAACGCGTTTCGTCGCGCGGGAAGTGACGGCATTGCAGAGCTGATGCCCCACATTCTCGGCAGCGAATTTGACGCACCGCAGGGTCGAGTCAAGATCGACCCGAGCAACCATCACACCTGCCTCTATCCGCGGATCGGCCGCGTCGATGCGTCGGGTCAGTTCACCATCGTGCGGCAGGCAAAGCGATCGGTTTACCCCGATCCCTATCTTGTCGCCCACTCCCTCGGCGACTGTACGGCAAAGCTGGAAACGCTGGAGCGCTGACCGTGGACAGCGTCGGCAAGCGCGGCGCGCTTCGCGCGACACCGCCGCAGCTCAAGGAGCTGCGCACGCTGAGGATCGCAGTGATCCACCCGGACGATGGCGACGGGCGTCTGCTGACTCAGCAATTGCAGCGCATCGGTTGCCTGGTGCAGGCTTTCTGGCCTCCGGTGCAAGCACTGCCCGAGGGGGTCGATATCGCCTTCGTGGCAGTGCGCCCCGAAATTCTGGATCTGCAATTTGAGTGGGCCCGACGGGAGGACGCACCGACCATCATTGCTGTGATGAACTACGAAAATCCAACCATCGTTGAGGCGGTGCTTAGGATTGGTGCGACGGCTGTGCTGCCTTCGCCTGTTCGTTCGTTCGGATTGCTCTCGGCCCTCGTCGTAGCGCGCCAAGCCCACAAGGAAAATCGTTCGGCGAAGCTGCTCGGTGTGCGTCACATCGCCGACGCGAAAGCGATTCTGATGAAGACGCACAGTCTGTCAGAGACCGAGGCATACGACTTGATTCGCGACCAAGCGATGAGCAAGCGGGTGACAACCGAAGAGGTTGCTTCCGCGATCGTCAATGCCAGCGAAGTGCTGTCGCTCGGTGCGAAGAAATTGGAGGGGAAACTATAGGGCAGGGCGGCAGCGCCGAAGCGCCGATGGGCGCCGTCGGGCAACCTCTCAGCGAATGGTGTGTGGCAGGGAAGCTGCCTGTCGCGAAGGTCAGCTCCTGGCCGAGTGGAGCCGACCGGTTTTCGCCGGCGAACGGCCGGTGTACATCAGGTTGCCGACCTTCGGGTTCGGACCGCGGCGCTGTCAGACCGCGGTGACGTTGAACCGATCGCAGAGGTCATCCACCTGCCGTGCCTTGAGCTTCTCGGCGCGCAGCTTGCGGAGCCCGCTGCGCTCGAATATGGCGTAGGCGAACCCCTTGTTCATCTGCCGCGAAACGTACCTGATTCCATCCCAACGCGGACACGCACCGTGGATCGCCCGTGCCCAGGCCTGGCTCGCCGTGTAGTCGGCGGATGCACTGATGTCGTTGTTCAGACCCAGGGCCTTGAGCGCCGCCCCGGTCAGGTCAGCCAGCACCAGCGTCTTGCGCCGTTCGCAAGCAAACCGCACGACCGAACGTTCGGTCAGTTCGGCGGTCGGCACCTCGTGGCTGCCGCCGAGGAACCGCCCGCACTCATGAATGACGCTCTCTGCGAAGGCTACCTCGATGGTGCTGGCGGTGTAGCAGGTGCCGAAGGCGTCGGCACCGCCAGGATCTGGATCATCAAAGCGGTAGACGCCGGCCGACCAGTACGGCTCGGTGGCCGGATGCCGGCTCAAGCGCACGAGCGACGCGACTTCGATCCTGGTCGGTCGAAGCAGATCCTCGAAGGAGCCGGGCGCCTCTCTCGCGCGCCCATGCCGCGGCCAGGCGCTCCACCTTGGCCAAAGCAGTCCCCGCCTCCAGAGCGGCGGCAACGCTCTTTCCTGCTAGGGCGCCGTGCTCGCGCAGCCAGAACATCAGCTTCTCGCTGGCGCCGAGGTCACCGAGCGCGCGGCAGATGGCTGCCACGGCCTCGCGATCCATCCCCAGGAATGCCTGCGGGTAGTAAAGCCGGTTGCCGACCTTCACTGCAAAGACTTCGCCACGGTCTGCGGCCGGCGCCAACGCTTGGCGCGTCAGCCCCCAGGCCTGCGCGAGTTGCTCGCCGGGCACGACGAGGCCATCCTTGACCCACTGGACACGCGCTGCCTCGCCGCGCACGGCCGCACCAGCCAGGCCGCCAGTGGCCTGAGAGTGCTGGTAGTCCGCGGCAGGGGACTGGGCGTGCGCCACTCGGGCTCGAACACCCCGCGTCCTTGGCAGTTGCATACCTTGCTTGCTGACGGCCGAGCGCAAGTTGCCAAGGTCTTCGCTGAGACGCCCAACGGTGGCCTCAAGCTGCGCGATGCGGCGCAGCAGGACGGGAGTGCTGAGATCGGTGCTCATAGGCGGATTCTAAGCAAATCCCGACAACCAAGCAAATGCAGCAAATGGAGTTAGGCGCCGCCGCTGACAGGTGACCGCCGCGGCAGTTCGCTGCTGGTGCTGACAACGGGCGAGCCGAGCCCGAAGCCGGCGGAGCATGCCTTGAACAAGTGGACTCTAGTCGCTGCTATGCCGATAACTAACCTTAGCGGCATAGCGCTTCTAGCGGGGTAAACTGCTCGCGGTGAAAACGAGCCTGTCTGTAACCGCGCCGTCCGT
>LNFM01010705.1_pt1 | contig 12782 bp, 17 predicted proteins | sample 596031 | NCBI WGS metagenome assembly LNFM01 (sample SAMN04254537, study PRJNA301005) | activated carbon metagenome | isolation source: dual media filters at the Ann Arbor, Michigan drinking water treatment plant | place: USA: Ann Arbor
TGGGGCCTGCCTCAAACGCACACCGAAGCGGTTTGAAAGCAAGCTGGCGGCGTTTGGCATCAGGAGCTGGCGGAGGGATCGGGGCTGAACCGGATACACGGTTTCGCGGCGCTGATAGCGCTTCTAAATGAGCAATAAGATTATCCAGATTAGACTGGCTTCTGCGCTTGAACGGAGCGGTAATGTGCGCAGATCCCCGGCCCTACCGAGCGCTTTGGGATACTGCCCCGCCGCTGATTTGCTGAGGTGGGGCTTCGGTGGTGGCGGCGATGATCGCCGCGGAACCGAAGGAGATTCCCATGACAAAAGCGAAGGCGAAGCCTAAGGCCCCATCACGTATAAATGGGCGCAGAATAAAGGACCGCAGCAGTACCGTTCGGTTAACTCCCTCTAAAACTGTGAAGCTAAAGCCCGCCTTACCGCTCAGGGAAGAGAAGCGCGTCCAGTCTTCAGCACGAAAAAATGGGAACGTCGACAGCAAGAAATCGCGAATCATTGCGATGTTGCGAGCGCCACACGGTGCGACCATCGAAAAGATGGCCCATGCAATGGAGTGGCGACCGCATTCGGTCCGTGGCTTCCTCGCCGGCGTCGTCCGCAAAAAGCTCGGCCTTAACTTGGTGTCGGCCGCAGCAGAGAGCGGGCGCATCTATCGGATTACCGATCAGAAGCATCTATCTGGCGGAACCGCAAAAACAGCCAAAGCACCCTGAGCGATGGGCCGGTCTAAATCGATTGCTGCGAAGGCAATTAGCCCGTCGATGGAAGGCGAGATCGCGCACCTGCGCGATCTCGATATCAAGGGATTGCGAGCTCGGTGGAGAAGCGTCTTTCGGCGTGAGCCGCCTGCGCACCTGCCCCGCCATCTGGTCTTTGCGGTACTGACCTATCGGATCCAGGCAGACCAGCTAGGGGACATCGCGCCGGATACCGCTCGATTACTGACGGAGATCGCAACCAGTGGCGCCAGCCTAGAGACGGCTCGACTGACCTCGGAATTCGACCGCCGACGAACCGAACTCAAGCCGGGGACCGTTCTCATGCGCGAGTGGAATGGCCAACGCCATCGGGTGATGGTGGTGAATGAGGGCTTTGCCTGGAATGGCCAGAATTACGACAGCCTGTCTAAAATTGCCTTTGCGATCACGGGTACAAAATGGAACGGGCCCCGGTTCTTCGGTCTCAGGGACAGAATCTCTCCTGAGGTCGAGGCATGACCGCAACATCCAACAATACAGTCCGGTGCGCGATCTACACCCGGGTCTCGACCGACGCCGGCCTCGATCAGGACTTCAACTCGCTGGATGCTCAATATGACGCAGCGCAGGCCTATATCCGTAGCCAGGCTCACGCCGGCTGGAGCTTGATACGCTCCCGATATGACGACGGCGGTTTTTCGGGCGGTTCAACAGAACGCCCTGCCCTGCAGCAGCTTCTTGCGGATATCAGAGCGCGCCGGGTCAATATCATTGTAGTCTACAAGGTAGACCGCCTGACCCGCTCGTTGGCCGACTTCGCCAAGCTGGTTGAACTGTTCGACGCTCATGGGGTGTCGTTCGTCTCGGTGACTCAACAGTTTAACACCACGACCTCAATGGGCCGGCTGACCTTAAATGTTCTTCTATCTTTTGCCCAGTTCGAGCGGGAGGTCACCTCAGAACGCATCCGCGACAAGATCGGCGCGTCCAAACGCAAAGGCCTCTGGGTTGGCGGCGTCGTCCCATTGGGCTATCGTGCCCAAGATCGCAAGATCACGGTCGTAGAGCAGGAAGCCGAGACAGTTCGGCACATTTTTCGCCGCTACCGTAAACTTGGCAGCCTGAACCTGTTGCTAACTGATTTGAGAACGACCGGCGTCAAGACCAAGATCCGGCCGTTGTCCACCGGACGAACGACCGGAGGCATTCCCTTCACCCGAGGCGGCCTTGGATCATTCTTGCGCAACCGATTTTATGTCGGCGAGGTCAGCTACAAGGGCGAGATCTTCCCTGGCGAGCAATCGGCGATCATTGACCGAAAGCTGTTCGAAGCGGTTCAAGCTAAACTCGATTTGCAACGAACGAACCACACCAAAGCCAGACAACAGTCGGACTCTCTTCTGATGGGCCGGATCTTTGACGGTGGCGGAAACCGTATGACGCCAACTTATGCCACTAGGCGAGGAGTCCGCTATCGCTACTACATCTCCGCGCCACTTATGCAAGGGGAGAAAGACAAAGCCCCCAAGCTTAACCGCGTTCCCGCCGTCGAAGTCGAGAAACTCGTCATCAGCGCCGTCCGCAAACATCTTGAAGCGACGCACCATGAAGAAATGGCGGAGAGACCATCCGCCTCAACAAGCGACAAGGAACTGATATCGACCCATATCGCACGCGTTGATGTGAAGCGAGATCACCTTGCCGTCCAGCTTGCAGGCATCCCCGCACGACAAAAAGGTAACGTGGACGAGGGCGCATTCGATGATAGTCATGAGCAAGATCACCGGCAAGCATCGGTCTTGGTCGTCCCTTGGAAGAAGACGCCATCAAAACAACCGCGAGAGATCATTCCCCCTGCCGCGAATTCGCCGCATCAAGATCCGCGCCCTATACGAGCCGAGACCCGCGCCAAGCTCGTCAATGCGATCGCAACGGCGCGCCAATGGCTAGGTGAATTGGTCAGCGGCTCGGTCAAAGACGTGGAACAGATCGCCGCGCGCGAGAAGTGCAGTGTCAGGCAGGTCAACCGGGCAATCACGCTCGCATTTCTTGCACCGAAACTTGTCCAGGCCGCCGTCGATGGCCGCCTGCCTCGTGGAATCGGGGTGGCGACCTTGCGCGACTGCCCCGCCGAATGGGCACGGCAGTACGAGAGATTCGGGCTTTCGTCCTAGGGGCTCGTCTGCAAGGCAGCCCGCGCCGGGACCAGAATTTTTTCGGGTGGAGACGACGCCCTGAATTCTGCCAATCCCACCTTCCAGAGACCGGATATTCAGCATCCACACCCCATATAGGCCCCGTAAACGTGGGCTTTTCTCGCAGATTCTCTGGTACCGGAGACTCGGGGGAATGCGTGGTGGGCCCGGCAGGACTCGAACCTGCAACCAGACCGTTATGAGCGGTCGGCTCTAACCATTGAGCTACGGGCCCGGCACCGTGGTCGTTCTTTTATCAACGCCTGCGGGCATGAGGCAATCTCTCGCCTACGCTGCGGCTGGTCATACAACAATTCTCCCGCGAAGACCCTGAAATCGGTTCTCGCCAGCGCCGGTCCTGCGCTAGGCTGCCGGCGCCGGCAGGAGAATGAACGATGCATGTTTTCAGCCTTGAGAAAGAACAAGAGTGGAATCCGAAGCTTCACGTCGAGAAAATTCTCGGCGAGGAATCCGGCGGTGACTTCACCGTCGCCTGCTGGGAACCGGGCCAGATCAGCCCGCACCACTGCCACCCCTTCGCGACCGAAATCTACTTCTGCTATTCCGGCGGCGGTACCATGCATACGCCGAAAGAAACGGTGCCGGTGACACCCGGCAGTTTCGTCGTCCACCCGCCCGGTGAGGTGCATGAATACGTGAACGGACCGGGGCGCACGCTGCTGTTCCGGGTGCGCTACGGCAAGGACATGGCGACGCGCGCTCTCGCCTGGCGCGGCAACCCGGACTGGACACAGTCGCCGGAATGCGCCGAGTATTTCCGGCAGCACCCTCCGGTCTGACGGCCGGCTACATCCGCAACAGGCGCTGGGCGTTGCCGCTCAATATCTTGGCCTTGTCCTCGTCGGACAGCGGCACGCCTTGCATCCAGTCCGTGCCCGGCTTGCTGTCGGGCACGAACGGCCAGTCGACCGCGAACAGGATGTGGTCGACGCCCATTTCCATGACGGTGCACAGCAGCGCCGGGTTGGAAAAGAAGCCGCTGGTGGTGACGTAGAAGTTCTTGCAGAAAATGTCGCGGAAGCTCATCGCCTTCTGGCCCGGCCGCTTCAGCGCGGCATCGATGCGCCAGACCAGGAACGGCAGCGTCTCGCCGAGATGGCCGAGGATGATCTTCAGGTTCGGATGCTTGTCGAACACGCCCGACAGCACCAGACGGATGGCCTGCGTCGCGGTCTCAACCGTGTAGCCCCAGCCCGGGCGCACCACCAGCGGGAAGTCCTTGGCATAGTCCTGGTAGTAGACCTCCGTCACCTTCGGGTGCGGCAGCGAGGGATGGAAATAGATCGGCACGTCGAGTTTCTCGGCGCGCGCATAGATCGGCCAGTATTTCGGGTGGTCGAGGAATTCGCCATTGGTCATGCCGTGCAGCATGGCGCCCTTGAAGCCGTGCTGGGTCACCGTGCGCTCGAGTTCGTCGGCGGCGGCCTCCGGATCGATCGTCGGCAGCGCCGCAAAGGCGGCAAAGCGTTTCGGGTTGGCGGCACAGATTGCGGCCAGCCGGTCGTTGACGCGCGACGTCAGTGCGGCGGCGATGTCCAGCGGGAGCTTCTGGGCCGAGGGCGCGCCATGCGACAGCACCGAGATGTCGATGCCGGCGTCATCCATGTCCTTGAGCCGCAGCGCGCCGAAATCGAACAGCTGCTGCTCGGTCAGGCCGCCCTTGCTGCCTTCCGGCCCGCTGAAATGCTTGCACAATTCGGCATCCCAATAGTGCTCCTCAATGGCAATGACCGGGCAATTCGGCTTGCTGAACATGGCGCTTTCCCCCGCGGCAATTTCGGACGCCTTGGTAGCAATCGCCGCGGCCGATGTCACGGGCCGGGGCGGACTCGCCATGCGCGTGGTGTATGTCATTCGCGACTCACGCTCCACGCGCAAATAGCTTTGTGGTTCACGCCGACTCATTTATGCACGGAGGATGCTGCCGCTCCTTCGGATCATACCAATAGGCGGCGTTTTTTTCGCCATCATGATCGTTGTCCTGGCGCTCAATCCGCCGGGAGAACCGGCTGCGTCGCGGCCGCACGCAGCGCCGCTCGCGCGCGGCGCACTGGTCGATGCGGGCGCACATCCGGAATGGCGCCACTTCCTGATCCACGCCGCCATCCGCCGCGCCGATGAGCTGGAGCGATTGCGGGATCTGCCTGACACGCCAGTCCGCATGCCCGGCGTTACGATCGACAAGCCCGAAGCCGCGACCGACATGGCACCGCCTGTTACCGACGAGCCGCCAGCCGAAGCGACCGTTATACAGACACCCGTCGTTGAAACACCGGCTGCCGGTGCGCCAGCCGAAGCGCCTGTCGCCGTGGCCGCGATTCCCGCCGATCAAGGCGACGCTGAGACGGACGACCAGACGGGTTCGGTCGATATGACCCCGGAGACGCCGGCCGCTGTCGATATCGTCACGCCCGCGATTGAATTGCCGGTGGTCAATGTGCCGACGGCGCTGCCGGCGACTCTGCCGCTCTCGGTCATGCCGCCGGAGCGCACCAAGCCGCGGACCGTGACCCGGACCAAACCGGTGCGCCGCATCCGCCGCGCCGCCCGGGCGGCGCCGAAGCCGGCTCCACCGCAGCAGCAGACTCAGAATATCTTTGAATTGCTGTTCGGCCCGCTACAGAAACCGGGCCAGACCAATGCCACGCAGCCCGCTCTCGCGGGCAGCGAACCGCCGACCGCTCCGCAGCGCTGACGCGGCGCGTCGATCAGAAATAATCGAGACGGCCGGTATAGAGATCGGAGCCCGAGGTGACGTTCTTGCCCTCGTCTCGAGCATCCGCCACCTTCTCGACCGGATCCAGAACCTCAGCCGGCTCGGACGGCTTTTGGCCAACGGTTTCCGCCGGGGCCGAAGCTACCTTCACGTCCGGCGTTGTACCTCGCGCCACAGAAGCAGCGAAGGCGCCGATCGGGTTGGGATGGTTCTTCGCCAGAACGCCCTGGCGCTTGGCGGCGTAATAATAGCCGGCGGCATAATAGCGGATCGACTGGTCATGATTGCCGCGGGCCAGACGATAGGCGCCGGCCAGATACTTCACCGCATAGGTCATGTTGGTGTCGGCATCGAGCAGTCCTTCGACGCCGCCGCGATAGCCCATGGCGCGCGCGGTGCCGAGGCGAATCTGCATCAGGCCGTAATTGCCCTTGCTGATGACACGCGGACGGCCGCCGCTCTCGCGCTTGATGACGCGGCGGATCAGCGTCTCAGGCACGCCGTAGGCCGAAGAATGCTTCGCCACGAGAGCATCCAGATTGCCGGCCACGCGATGCTCCTGTGCGACAGCAGGCGCGCTGGCGACAGCGATCAGGATCGAGGCGAGGCAAATTTTGAGATTCATGTCGGCTCCGGCGTTCAAACGTTGGCGGCTTGTGGCGGCGAAGTCCGGCGAGTTTATGGCGCAGCCGCTCCGGCAAAGTTCCATTTCATTGACGCACAGCACCAGCGGCCGCTTTCCGCAGATGAAACAACGCTAGTGCCCGAATGATTTCGCCCAGCGGCGACGCAAGCTACAATAGAGCGAAATCATCAGGGGGAGCATCAATGCCGAAAGCCTATTGGGTGGTGACGTACCGGTCGGTGAAGGACCCGCAAGCCTGGCAGGCCTATGCGAAGCTGGCCGGGCCGGCGATCACGGCAGCCGGCGGGCGTTTCCTGGTCCGCAACATGCCGGCCAAAACCTACGAGGCCGGCATGGCTCAGCGCGTGGTCTTGATCGAGTTCGACAGTATCGCGCAGGCCATCGCTGCGCACGACACGCCAGCTTACAGGGTAGCTCTCAACACGCTCGGCGATGCCGTCGAGCGTGACATGCGTGTGGTCGAGGGAGAGTAGCCGGCGTTGACCGGCTACCAGGCCACGAACGGATAGCGCTTGTGCGCCGCGCGGGACAATTCCTGCGCTTCCGCGAACACTTCCATCGTCGCGGCGATGGCGGCGAGAACGCGGCTGATGCCGGGAACGGCCCAGACGGCGGGAGCGTGAGAGGCGCGGATCGGAAGAGTGGTCATTTGGGGAATTCCTGTCATTTAAAATTCGGTGAGAGTGAAAGCCGGTCGTGGATCACCAGCCTGAAGGGGATGAGAGAAAACGGCGCTCGATCTCGCGCTCGGTTTCGTCGGTGAATTTGCTGCCGGTGTCGGCGAGGTAGCGTGCGACTTCGCGCTCGGCCTGGCGCATCCGCGAGGCCTGCATGGCCTCGATCAGACGGCTAAACAGGCCGGATTTACCGCGAACCTGCGGCGGGCTCTGCGTGAATTCGAGGGCGCTGGGGGCGATCGATGCCGGTGCGTAGGCCATGGTGTCTCTCCATTTGAGAGCCCGACACTCACGGCGTTTCCCGTCCGCGTTTCTTCTTGTTGTTGCAGTGCAATATACTCGGATTCGCCTGCCGCAGTAGGGCTAAGTGAGCATGCGATCCATGCGCCGATCTCATGGGCCTTATTGCGTGGTTGTCGCAATTCCGTGCATTTGATTCCAAAATAAGCGTCCGGAACGTAACGCTGTGGCAAGCAGCCGCCTCGGCTTAACCAGCCCTTAACCTTTGTGCGCTGCAAGGCATTCCTGGAGGCCTGGCTGAGACCCGCCCGGGGCCGCTGGACCGCCAGCACCGGCGATTGCAAAGCCAGGGCCGCAACCCTATATACGTTCCATTCGAGATTTAGCCTGACTTGCTGTTCGGCCTTAACGCCCTCTCTCAAGAACACGCAAAAATCCGGATATGAGGCCCATGCAAATGGTTTGTATGGGGCATAGACGCAATTGTGCGTTCCAAGATGGAGGCCACTATGGCCACTGGTACTGTCAAGTTCTTCAATTCGCAAAAGGGTTTCGGCTTCATCGTGCAGGATGGCGGCGGACCGGACGTGTTCGTGCACATCTCGGCCGTTGAGCGCGCCGGCATGAGCAACCTCAACGAAGGCCAGAAGGTGTCGTTCGACATTGAAGCCGATCGCCGCAGCGGCAAGTCCGCCGCCGCGAATCTGCAGGCCGTCTAACTTCCTGCGACGTGAGAGAACCCCGCGCTTGCGCGGGGTTTTTTCTTTTTTGTATGAGACCTTTGCAACAAGGTGATCGACATGGCCAAGAAACCGGGCACCAACCCCAAGGGTGAATTCGCGTTCTTCGACGTCGTCTATGAAGACGGCTCGCAGCGCTCCAACCGGCGCGTGCCGGCCGAGCTGCTCGGCGGGCTGGACAAGGACGAGCCCGCGCGCGGCTTCATCATCGAGCAGGACCGTGAAATTGCCGAGAAATCCGGCCGCGCGCCGCTCGAGATCAAGAGCATCCGCCGCACCGGCGCCAAGAAAAAATAGCCTGCTACGGCGCGAAGAGATCTGCCGCGCGCCATGGCGCCGCAGCCGGCCAAAATTCGGTTGCATTTACCCTCCTTTTGACCGATGCGCGGGGCACAGGAGGCGAACATCGGCAATCTCCGTCCGGTACTCTCGCTGCTTCTGTCGGTCGGGCTGTTGCTCGCCGGCAGCGGCCTGCAGTTCACGCTGCTGCCGTTGCGCGGCCGCGCCGAGGATTTCAGCACGCTGGCACTCGGCATCATTGCGTCGGCTTACTACGTCGGCTTCGTCAGCGGCTGCCTGCTCGGGCCCTACGCCATCCGCCGCGCCGGCCACATCCGCGCCTTCGCCGCAATGCTGGCGATCGCCACCGCCTCCACCCTGGCTTACGCATTGGCGCCGGACCCGATCGCCTGGACCGTGTTCCGCCTGATCACCGGCTTTGCCCTCGCCGGGTTCTTTCTCGTGATCGAAAGCTGGCTCAACGACCGCGCCACCAACCAGACGCGCGGCGTGGTGATGTCGGCCTATGTCGCGATCAATTTCGGCGCCATCGTCGCCGGACAGCTTTTGGTGACGCTGCACCCGGTGGCGGAAGCCGGCACCTTCATGCTCTCGGCCATCCTCTGCGCGCTCGCGATCGTGCCGGTGGCCATGACCAAGTCGGCGCAGCCAGCGCAGATCCAGACCGTCAGCTTCCACCCGGGGTGGCTCTACCGCGCCGCGCCGGTGGCGCTGATCGCCGCCTTCCTGGTCGGCGTCGCCAATGGTGCATTCTGGGGTCTGGCTCCGGTATCGGTCGCCGGCAGCGGATTGAATGACGGCCAGGTGGCGGTGTTCATGAGCGTGTCGGTGCTGGCCGGCGCGCTGGCGCAGTGGCCGGTCGGCCGCCTGTCCGACCGCTACGACCGCCGGCTGGTGCTGCTCGGCCTCTTGATCGGCGCCGCCATCACCGGCGTCGCGCTGTGGCTGGTCGCCGCCACCGGCCCGGCGCTGCTGGTGTTCGGCTTCATCTTCGGCGCGCTGACGCTGCCGACCTATGCGCTCGCCGCCGCCCATGCCTACGACAAGACGCCCACCGCCAACATGGTGGCAACCGCCGCGACCGTGCTGCTCGTGAACGGTGCCGGCGCCGCGCTCGGCCCCCTGCTCGCCACCGCCGTCATGACGCCCGAAGGGCCGCGGCGGCTGTTCCTGTTCATCGCCGCGGTGCAGGCGGGGCTTGCGCTCTATGTCTATTACCGCACCCGGGTGCAGGCGCCGCCGCGGCCGATCGACAAGACCGACTTCGACATGGCCGCGACCGCACCGGTCGGCGCCGTCGTGGTGACGGAGCCGGACGAAGAGCCGCCGCGCCCGCTGGCCGCGCCGCAACCGGCGCCGGCGCTTTGATCCGGGCTGCCGCGCCGCTAGGATGCGCGTCCAACGACCAACAACAATGCCGGAGCCATCATGCCCAAGGCCTACTGGATCACGTTCTACCGCGAGATCAGCAACCCGGAAAAACTCGCCGCCTACGCCAAGCTGGCGGCGCCGGCGACGACGCCGTTCGGCGCCAAATATCTCTGCCGCGGCACCGCCGCCATGGCCTACGAGCACGGCCAGAAGGAACGCGTTGTCATCACTGAATTTGAAAGCCTGGAAAAGGCGATCGCGGCGCACGATTCACCCGCCTACCAGGAGGCCGTGAAGGTGCTGGGCGATGGTGCGGTGCGTGACGTGCGCATGATCGAGGCGCTGGAGTAACGTGGCACAAGCGCGCGGCGGGGCTTATCATCGCGCCGCGCGCCCCCATATAAGGGGGATGCAGACACGCATCCCGCAGAGCCGCCGATGAGCCGGGCATTCGTCAAGGAACCCGACGGCGAGACGTTCGAGGCGTTGCCCGAACGTCCGGTTTCCGAGCATCCGAATTTCGTCACCGCCGAAGGTCTTGCGCAGATCGAGCGCGCGATGGCGGCTGCCGAAGCCGCACAGGCCGGCGCCGTGCGCGCCGAGGACAAGGCGGCGATCGCCGCCGCGCAGCGCGATCTGCGGTACTGGACCGCGCGCCGTTCGACCGCGCAGGTCGTCGAGCCGGCCGAGGACACGGACCAGGTGCGCTTCGGCTCGACCGTCACCGTCCGCCGCGACGACGGCCGCACGCAGACCTTCCGCATTGTCGGCGAGGACGAGGCCGACCCGGCGCAAGGCACGCTGTCGCATGTCTCGCCGATGGCCCGCGCCCTCTTCAACAAGAGCGCGGGCGATGTCGTCACGGTCGGCGATGCCGAGGTCGAGATCGTGACCGTCGGCTGATCGCCTGACCGCCGTTACGGCGCCGCGATGCGCTCCGCCATCATCACCATGGTCTTGCGGTACAGCTCCGAGCGATTCCACTCGCGCATCACCTGGAAGTTCTGCGTGCCTTCGCCGTAAGGCTCGCCGGCGCGCCAGCCGTTGACCTTGAGCAGGTTGGCGGTCGAGGCCAGCACGTCGGGAATGCTGTGGCGCAGGTCGACATGGCCGTTGCCGTCATAGTCGACGCCGTACTTGATGTAGGACGACGGCAGGAACTGGGTCTGCCCCAGTTCGCCGGCGAAGGCGCCGACCATATCCTTCAGCGGCAGGTCGCCGCGCTGCACGATCTGCAGCGACGCGATCAGCTCGCCCTGAAACAATTCGGTGCGGCGGCAATCATGCGCCAGCGTCGCCAGCGTGCGCACCACCGAGCGCTTGCCGAGATCGCCGGTGCCGTTGTCGCTCTCCAATGTCCAGATCGCCATGATCAGCTCGCGCGGCACGCCGAACTGCCGCTCGATGCGCGACAGCAACTGGGCGTGGCGCTGCATCAGGGTCTTGGCACGCTTGATGCGGGCGGGGATGACCCGGGTGCGGGAGTATTCTTCCAGCGACATGCGGAAGGTGCCGCGCTGGCGGCGGTCGAAATCGAGCACGCCCTGGTCCGGCGTGATGCCGGCGAAGGCCTGGTCGATGACCGCGCGCGACACGCCGGCGGCCTGCGCCTCGCGGGCGATCTGCGACAGGAAGGTGTTGAAATTGCCGCCGCATTGGGCGGCCTGGGCCGGCAGTGCGAAAGCGCCGGTCAACAGCAGAACAGTGAGCGCGCGAAAAATCATGAACGTCCTCATTAATGTCCACCCGCCCGATTCGGGTTATGCCACGGGCGCGCCTTTCGGCCTACCCCGGCGCGCTGCATTTGACGCTGCCGCGATGTGGTTCGCGCGCGGCGAAAGGTCCGCGCCGGACAATTTGCCACGCCATCGGTTTGCCCGCGGTTCCGGCGTACCGTCATAATGGAACCGGACATACACAGGGGCGAGGACGGCGCATGACATTCCTGAGATCGACATTCCTGACATCGACAGTTCTGGCCGCCGGCATGGCCGCCGCGGTCATCGGCCTGGGCGGCCCGGCCGCGGCAATGCCGCTGGGCGCCGCCGGCCTGAGCGGAGCCGCGCCGGAGACGGCGCTGGTGCTGGTGCAGCACCCGGACCGCAGCAAGCGGCCGCAGGGCGCCAACCGCAACCCCGGCAACCAGAACGCCAACCGGCGTCCCGGCGGCGGCAACCACGGTCATCGCCCCGACCGCGACCGCCACCGCAACAACAGCGCCCGCGACGCGGCGATTGCCGCCGGCGTGCTCGGCATTGTCGGCGGCCTCATCGCCGCCGGCGCCGCGCAGTCGCAACCGGCCTGGCCGCGGCACTGCTACCGCCTCCATGACTTCGACCCGCGCGACGGCACCTACATCGACCACCGCGGCCGCGTGCGGCAGTGCCGCTAGGCTGACCCGCGCCGCGACATGAGACCGACGGCCCGCTGCAAGGCGGGCCGTTTGCCGTTGCGGCGCGGCCATAACCGTCACGCGTACCGCTCCGGGTGCTCCTCCCGGTATTCCTTCAGCGCCTGGTGAAGGACAGCCAGGGCGCGCGCGGACCCTTCCGGATCCTCTTCTTCGCTCACGATGGTGACGTTGCTGCACACGCCGCTCGGCGCCATGCAGCCGCGTTGCCGCCGGCACAGCCGCTCGCGGCAGCCATGCCACTCATTGATGAACAGGTAAATCAGCCGGGCGACGTGGAGGCGCGCGGCGTCGTAATCCAGCGGCGGGCGGTCAGGCATGCCGGCGGCCCGGCGGCGGCGCATGTAATCGTCATGATCCTTGTCGGGCTTGAACTCCGCGGGCTGCGGCGGCGTCCAATCATCATCCGGACATTCGGCCGGCGCCGGCGGGGATTTGCATGCTTTCATTTTTTCTCACTCCATCGGTTGCCGTGTGTTTCTGAAATTTCAGGCATGGGGATTTCAGGCATGGGGATTTCAGGCATGGGGATTTCAGACATGGGGGTTCGTTGCCGCGCGCTCACAGGAGCGCCGGGCTTTGGGAGGCGCGCCCTCGCCAAAAAAGCGAGGGGATGGAGCACCGGAAGGCGCATCCACTCAAGACACCGCCGAGGCGGTCGCGGCCAGCGCCAACAGGCCCCGCGCGACGTCGCGCGACACCCGCAAACGCCGGGGGCCGCGTCGCCCTCCGGCACTCCACCTGCGGCGATTTCTGATCCCCGGCGCC
>LNFM01010707.1_pt1 | contig 12782 bp, 11 predicted proteins | sample 596031 | NCBI WGS metagenome assembly LNFM01 (sample SAMN04254537, study PRJNA301005) | activated carbon metagenome | isolation source: dual media filters at the Ann Arbor, Michigan drinking water treatment plant | place: USA: Ann Arbor
GCAAAGGTTGCCAGCGTAGAAAGAAAGGCTGCAGTAGGGTTTGTTTGCGGAAAAAATTGCTGCGAGAGAATGGTTGCCAAGCTACCAAAAATGTAGAAGTCATACCACTCAATAAGTGTACCTACCGAAGAGGCCATGATGACCGACCAGAGTGTACTTTTCTCTTCTTTGGTAATTACCGTTGATTCCATCCGAATTCTTTTGGGAAAGTTAAAAGAAAATGGAAATGATCAATGTACCTTCTAAAAGAAAATCTCCTGAGCCAGCCGATACGTATTTGCATGAGCTTCTATGATGTCGCGAAAATCAGGAGAGTAGCCACCTCCCATACAAGCCACCAGAGGAATCTTGTTACTTTGTGCCGTGGTTAAAACAATCCGATCTCGTTGTTTGCAGCCTTCCCGCGTTACACTCAACCGACCTAGCTTATCCGTTTCCAGAATATCAACACCAGACTGATAAAATATAAAATCCGGTTGTACTTGCTCCAGCAGGTTAATCAAATTTACCTCGAGTGTTTTCAAATAGAAGTCGTCAGCAGTGTAATCCCTTAATCCAATGTCGAGATCAGATTGCTCCTTGTGGAGCGGATAATTGTTTGCGCCATGCATACTGAAGGTAAATACCCGATTTTCATTTCTGAAAATCTGGGCCGTACCATTTCCCTGGTGAACATCCAGATCTACAACTAATATTTTTTGAGCAAGTTTTTCAGATAACAAATAGTTGGCTGCTATGGCGATGTCATTTAACAAGCAAAAACCTTCGCCACGATCAGTAAATGCATGGTGAGTTCCTCCGGCAATATTCATTGCAATTCCGTATTGCTGTGCATACAATGCGCAGTGAAGAGTGCCTTGGGCAATGGTTATTTCCCGTTGCACCAGCTCTGCGGTTAGCGGGAATCCCGTTCTCCTTATTTCTTGTGGGGTAAGAGAAAGGGTCAACAAATTATTCCAATAGCCTGCATCATGAGTACGTAATATCCAAAATGCATCCAGTGGAACCGGGGTAAAAATATTATGCTCGGTTATTGTGCCTTCATGCAAAAGTTGTTGCGGCAACACTTCGTATTTACTCATCGGAAAACGATGATTAGGAGGAAGTGGCAATATGTAAGTAGGACTCCAGGCTATTTTCAACATAAAAAAACGGAGGCTATAAGTCTCCGTTTAACTTTATAAATTATTGAGTTTTATTAGTGCTCATGCTCATGCATTTCTCCGTCTCCATTCCAGGTTTCCATAATTTCATGGAAGCTGTCATGAAGTGCTTTTAATGAACTTCCAATTTCCTCATCAGAAGCACCACCTTTTATTTTATCAGCCAAGGCCCGGGTGTCAGTTTTGAGTTGAGCCAATTTATCTTTAACCTCATCATTGTCTACTTTCTCAGGTAATGAAGAAGCCGCCCACGTTTCTGCCTCTGAGGCAATTTCTTCAGCAAGAACTTTAATGGGTGCCAGATTCGCTGAATCTTTGTAAGGATGAAATGCTTCTGCCATAATCATATGAAACGAATCCATTTGAGGCCACTCATCCGGATCGGTATTTTCTGTGGTGACCTCGGTTTGTTCCGTAGCACTTTCTTTGTTGGTACAACTTGAAAATGTTAGGGTTAGACCTACAAGTATTAAGAATTTGATTTTCATAAAATGAATTTTAATATGCGCACAAAATTACTAAAGAACTTCTATTCACGGTCCTTTCGCCTGTATTTTCTGTAATTCTCAAGTGCATTGATAAATCTCTTCAGCATCTCAAAATAGAGGGTCACGTAAAGAGCAAAGGAAAAAAACCAGATCATGGCAAGATTAAAATAGAAAGTATCGAATTTCTGACCTGCAAAGTATTTAGTAGGCACGTAGAAATTCGCTGAAAAGTCGAAATAATGAATCGGCCTATGATCATCAAAAAAGATAGGAGAAACTTTTTGAACCAATTGACCATCCCATTCCAAAATGCGTTTAGGTTCATTTGAATTCTCGACCATATTGGTAACAGATTCATTTTCAAATCTCATCCTACTCAAGTCATAAAACTTTTGCTTTTCAGGTGTATCTGTTAACGCCAAAACCATAGCCTGCTTCTCGTCATCTGCTTTTTTCCATCGGTTACTATAGAACTTCTTAAGCGCACGCAGAAAGGTATCCGTTTTATGGTACGTTAACGAATCAAACTTGCCAATTTGTAATTTCTCAAGATAAGGAAAACGATCATTTCCAATAATAGTAAGTTCATGTTGAATCTCGGAGCGAAGTATGTCGAGTGAACCTTTTATTGGATTATTCTCTGACCGATCGCGCCAACGGCTTCCATTGTTTATCACAAAAGCAAGCTTAGATTCCAGGGTTGGAATATAATATTGCTTTTTGTAATTGGCCAGAGCAATACGCTGGTCAAGTGAATAGAACTGCCGTTCAAATGGATTGTCTTTAAACTGCGTAACCATAAAAGCTTCAAAAGCCCACCGCGAAGTCATCAACTCGCCAAGAGCTGGAATGCCATTCGGTGTTCCTACGTTAGGATTAAACTTATCGAAGTTGATAACCACGCCACTTAATAGCAGCTGAGGAATTATAAGAATAGGAATCAGGATATAAATGGTTACCGCTGAATCAAAAGCGGAAGAAATATTGAGGCCCAACACATTGGCAAAACAGGAACAAGAAAAAAGTATTAGCCAATATCGGAGTTCGCTGATAGGAATCTCCAAAATCCAATTACCTAATAAGATATAACTAAGCGTTTGAATACCAGACAGAGTAAACAATATAAAAATCTTAGAGATGAGATAGCTACTACTACTTAAATTCAGATACCGTTCGCGTTTTAATATTTTACGATCGCGGAATATTTCTTCTGCGCTTACAATCAGGCCTATAAACAAGGCCACCACCACACTCATGAAAAAATATACAGGAATATTGGAGTTATGAAAAAACGTGTAGGTAGGATTTTCTACATCATAGAATTTAACAAAATACGCGATAAAAAAAGCCAGTATGGGAGATAAGCTAAGATTGATAATCACATATTGCTTATTGGCCAGTTTTGCCAGCACATCCCGAATACTGAAAATCCAAAACTGCTTAAACCAATTAGGAATTTTTTGTACGACAGGAAGTGGATCTTGTACTTCAACAACTTTGGAGATTTTGATTTTTTGTTTAAAGTACTGATACCATTGGCCCGGAGAAATTTTCCGCACGTGGGTAAATCGACCAAACTCATTGACAACCCGGGTTTCAATAATATTGAAAATCTGTTCTGGATTAATGTTGCCACACTCCGGACAAGCACCCGGTGTTTTGTTTGCAGCATTGATAATCTCCTGAAAATAATTGACTGACTCAACCGGATTACCATAATAAATCTGGAAGCCACCCACATCTAAAATGATGAGGGTATCAAACATTTTAAAGATATCCGAGGAAGGCTGATGGATAACTACAAAAATCATTTTGCCACGCAAGGACAATTCTTTAAGCAGATCCATAATATTTTCAGAATCCCTTGATGAAAGTCCCGAGGTGGGTTCGTCAACAAAGAGGACAGTCGGTTCACGAAGTAGTTCTAAACCAATATTGAGCCGCTTTCGTTGGCCACCACTAATAGTCTTCTGAAGCGGTGACCCCACTTTCAGATTTCTTATTTCTGAAAGTCCAAGATTGAGAAGTACCTTCTCTACTAACTCAGAAATTTTTTCTTTCGGGTAATGACCAAAACACAACCGTGCTGAATAATAGAGGTTTTCAAAAACGGTTAAGTCTTCTATTAATAAATCGTCTTGTGGAATGAACCCAATAATTCCATCCACCTTATGTGGTTCTTTGTGGATATCAATTCCATTGATCAAAACCCTACCGCTCGAAGGATTTTCTGATCCGTTTAGCACGCTTAGCAAGGTCGACTTCCCGGAACCACTCGCCCCCATCAAGCCAATGAGTTTACCTCCAGTCTCAGCTACATTGATATTTTGCAGGCCTGCTTTGCCACTTTGAAAATGGTAGAAAATATGTTCCGCAAGGAAAGAGATATCGGTCTCGCTTTCCTCCTGCAGAAATTTCCCAACAACATCTGAATAATAGATAGGTTCTATTTTTGGACCCCGTATGGCACTGCCCGTAGCGAACACATCAATCTTTCGGCTCTTTAGCGCTATGCTATTCAGGTACAATGGTGTTATGCCGAGATATTTAATCAGATAGGTTTCTATCTCGTGTAACCTTAAAATTGCAATAAGCCCAGTCAGGTCTTTAGCGGTTATCCTCGGTCCTGGAAAATCCTGACCCCCGGAACCTTCATCAATCACCAGAATATTTTTAGAGGCTAACTCTTCAATATCCTGCCCTTGCACAAAAGTTGTTATAGCCTTTACATCCCGTTGCGGGATTTTCAATGCCTCTCCGATGTAGTAAATAAGATTACTTTGTCGCTCTGAGAGTTCACCATCCGCATAACAAAGTTCGATAATCTTTATAGCGAGTACCGCCTTCTGAGGCATCGTTAAAGCCTGATTAACCTTCTTGGCGATCTGAATTATCTGCGACCAATCATCCACAAATTCAAGCGTGGCTTCATCTACATTCAGATTGGATTCAATAAGTCTTTTGTTTGCTTTGCAGAAATCATCAAAGAGCGTCAGGTAGTAACGGGTCGCTTCCTGATTTAAGTGGATGGATAGAAACTCTTTTATGTTGGCCCGTTCATCTTCAGTAATACGCTCTTTCGCTACGATAGCAAAAAGTTGGACAATGGCTTTTAATAACTCTTCACTCATTTGCCTTAGAACCCCGGTAGTTCGGGAATAAATATTGAATTATTCAGCACGTAAAATAGAGAAAAAAAAGATGTCATTTGGCTAATTAACTGCGATACTTCCTTTTTACACGCAATTCTCTTTTATTTGTTCCACAAAACATTTGGGCATGAAAAAATATCTTTTCTATTTTTGTCTGGCTTTTCTGATTTTTCCCTACCTCCATGCGCAGGAAACTTCGATACTCTGGGAGATTAGCGGTCAAGGTATTACTAAACCCTCCTATCTTTTCGGCACACTTAAGTTTATAGGTGAAAATGAATACTTTCTGCCGAAAGAAGCTACAGGCAAGATAAAAGCTTCTGAACTGTTTGTCATTGAAGACCAGGTGGATCATCATGCACAGCATGAGCTAAATAAAGCCCTGCACTTTCCTAAAGGTGAGACCTTGGCGAATCATCTATCGGCCGGGGATTATCAAAAGGTTGTCGACTTTTTCGGACAAGAATTCAAGATAACAAAATCACAGTTTGAGTCGAAGTATGCCCGGCTTAAACCATTGGCCATCTCTATTTCAATGACCAGGCTTGCTTTGGGCGAAAAGGTAAAGTTTTATGACATTGAATTGCTTCGGTTTGCTAAGAAAAACAAACTCAAAACGTTTAGTCTGGAAAGCGTTCAACGGGAAGCGGAAGCTATTAACACTTTTTCGATAGAAGATCAAAGTGTTGCACTGATGCACAGTGTCGAAAATTTTGAAAAGCAAAAAGAGGAATTCAAAAAACTAATGGCGGATTACCCCCAGGGAAACCTGCAAGAAATTTTTGAGTACACGCTCCATCCACTTGAAAATAATACCCAATTCATTGATGAGTTTTATTATAGAAGAAATGAAGAATGGTTAATCAAAATTGAAAAAATGGTTAAGGAGAATGTAGCCTTTATTTCAGTAGGTGTAGCTCACCTGGAAGGCGATCGTGGATTATTGAACCTCTTGAAATCAAAAGGTTATATACTTACGCCTCTAAAAGTAACACGGTAATTATCCGAACCGCTTCGTCACCAAATCACTCAAAATCAACAGGCCCTCACGGAGATAATCATCTTTGAGGTTTTGTAATTCGTCTGTTGGCAAACCCTCCTTAGAGGTAATTTTTGTATCAAGTTTTTCTGAAGCCTTCTTTTTCTCTACCTCTGCGATCTCAGCTTTACGCTTCGTCTCATTTAATGAAATTCTGGTTTGCGATAAATTTTGTTTAAGATCTTCTGTCTCGGCTATATATTTTTTCAAAGAAACATCAACTTTGGAACGCTCAAGATAAGACTTATTAAGACCTGTTATAACCTTAGCAGAAACCTCACTGGCCTTTTGATAATTTGCAGCGCGGATAACATCCCATGGCAACGCACTGGGATAGGCACTTTCACCATACTGTTCGGCCGCAAAAGCTGACGGCAAGCTAACATCAGGCACCACACCCTTGTGCTGTGTACTGCTACCTGTGACACGATAGAATTTTTGAAACGTCAATTTCAACTCGCCAACAGGTTCTTTCTCATTCAGAAAGCGATTCAGATCAAGTACAGTTTGTACGGTTCCTTTTCCAAAGGTAGATTCACCCACCACTACACCACGTTGATAATCCTGTATTGCACCGGCAAAAATCTCTGAGGCCGAGGCACTGAATCGGTTTGTTAAAACCACGAGTGGCCCTGTGTAATAAACCTGTTTGTCATCATCGGGTAATACTTCAACTTTACTAGACGAATTCTTTACTTGCACCACCGGACCCTCTTTAATAAATAATCCGGTCAGGTCAACTGCTTCCGGAAGGGATCCTCCACCGTTGTTTCTTAAATCCATAACGATTCCCTCAACTCCCTCCGCTTTCAATTCACCAATTAATTTTTTAACATCTCGTGTTGTGCTCCTGTAATTCGGATCGCCTTTTTGATAGGCTTCATAATCCATATAAAAACTAGGCAAAGAAATAACACCTAGCTTAGCAGTACGCCCTTGTAGTTGATATTTTACGACCTCTTTTTTAGCAGCCTGATCTTCCAATTTGATTTTATCCCGAACCAGTACAACTTCAATAGCTGGTCCATTAACACCCGTTTTAGCCGGGAGAATTAACAAACGCACCGTAGTCCCTTTGGGGCCTTTAATTAACTTAACTACATCATCCAGCCTCCACCCCACTACATCCACCATCTCTCCATCCCGGCCCTGCGCTACCCCTGTTATCAGGTCATCCACATTCACCTTGCCAGACTTTTGTGCATCACCACCCGGCAATATTTTCACCACCTTGGTGTAGTCATTTTCCAATTGCAATTGAGCCCCAATTCCTTCCAGCGACAAACTCATTTGTTGTTTGAATAAGTCCGATTGTTTGGGAGACAAATAATTTGTGTGTGGATCATACGATTCTGTGATAGCATTCATGTAGATGTTGAAAACATCCTCGGAATTAAATTGTGCAAAAGATTTATTAAATCGTTGATACCGGGTCTTCAGCGTTTCTGTAATCTCAGTTTGATTTTTCCCTGCCAACTTCAGACTTAACGCCTGGCTCTTAATGATTTTTCTCCAGATCTCATTTAACTCATCTTTGGAACTCGTCCAACTCTCCTTGTCGCGATCAGTTTCGTAATACTCATCTGTATTATAATCAAAGTTTTGTTGGATTAACGTTGACAGAACATAATCCATGCGTTCTTTATATCGCTTGCCAAAAACTTCATAAATCTCAAAAGCCGGATTTACGTTTTCGTTGCGGGTTAGGTCATCGATTACAAACTTGAATTTTTCAAACAACTTTACATCCGAAGCAAGGAAATAAGTTTTGCTGTTATCCAGGTCTTTAATATACCGTTCAAGAATTGCGGCCGACAAAGAATCGTTCAACCTGATTTTACGGTAATGATTATTATCCAGAATGTAAGAAATCACCCTGGCTTCTTTACCAAATACAGGCTTAGGTTTCAAAACAAGAGTATCCGGAGCCTTTCCTTCCACTATTCCAACGCACGCGATCAAAAGAAATCCAAACACACTTATTTTCATCATAAGAACAATTTTCTAGTTAAAACAAGGATTATACAAAGAGGATGCCGCTTTTAAGAAACTTTATCAAAATCAAATTCATTCAGAAATTTCTGTGCCTCTTCAACAGACTGAAACTCATAGGTTTTTTTGCCTCCCAAACTGGAAACAATATCAATTTTAATTAATTCAATATTTTTCAAGTTCTTCTTGAACTTAGGCTTTACATGTTTGTAATCATCTGATTCCTTCCGGCTTATAGCAAACTGTGTAGCTCGCACGTTTTTACAATAGCTACACTGATAATGCTTTAAAAGATCCTTCGGGCTTCCATCTTCGTTCTTTTCTACAATCTCTTCACGCTGAACCCGCATCGTGTAGAATCCGCAGTTGTGACATTGTAACGAGATTAAATGACCCTGATATTTTTCAATTTTTATCTCCTTCGTTTTTTCGTCAACCCACACATCGTAGTCAATGGAGAAAATATTTTCCTCAGCCTGCATACCTTCGTCCAGGTGCACATCTTCCTCGTCTTCGCTCAACAGTTTCATTGTATTACCGGTGCTTGACTTTCTTGGTGTGTACCGAAGTCTCCGTAGTTTGGTATTCAACCGGGTTGGATAGTAGTAATCCAATACAAGAGCTGCTATGTACCCTACCAACGTAGCACCTGCAATAGAAAAGAATAAACGTACGAGGAAAGAAACACCAAACCCACCAATTTCATCTTTACCATAAAGATTAATGGCAAAGGCTACAGCAATTCCGATAAGACCAAACACCCACTTATACCACTTTATTTCATTGGCATTTATAAAGTCATGCCGATCTTTAAAACTCTTTATTACTGAAACACGAAAATGATAAACCAAAAAAATTAAAATAGCCAGCGTAACCATACTTATGGCTCCAACCAGCATGATAGTATGAAAGGTTTCAACAAATGCTCTCGACTCTTGTAAGTTCATAAACTGAATAAAAATTTAGGCTCCAAAGGTAATACTTTAAGAATAAAACTTGCCGATTTCTAATTATCACTGTGGTCCCCCATAGCCCACGGTTTACACAAATATTGCTTCCGAAGCTAACCACTCAACTAACGAATCGTCTGGGATTAAAATTTCAAAAACAGAAAGAATGGTCGAAAAAAACCCCAAAAAGAAAGATTTTGAATTTTTTGTGTATTATTACACAATAATATTTGTTTTTATTACAATAAATAACTTATAATTGTGTATTAATACACAATTATATGAGCGAGTTTGAAAAGAGAAAGTTGGAGGCTGACCTAAGGAATTTCACAACCAGAAACTTTGAAAAGCCTGGTAACTGTCGAAACCTTGATCAGATTCGGTTCTATGTCAGTGAATTATGCGTAAAGATTGAAGAGTATGAAAGGCAATTTAATTATGTGCCTTCGTGGGCCTATGCATTATTGGCCCAATACAATATGGTGCAAAACAGTATGCTTCATACCCAGTTCAGAGATGCCTATGCCTGATTAATGCAATGAAGTACATCCCCTCTCCTACTCCGATTCGATACGATTATATGTATTCGGCCACGGCTAACCGATCAGGCCGCATGCAATACCATAAAGTGCGACCGGGGTTAAGCAAGTTAAGAATCAGTCGATCTGAATTTATAAAAGCATACAACGAAATGCCGATTCTGGCCATTCATCCTGTACCATTACGTGGCCAGGATGCCGTCTTTCAATTAGAATTTTATGTCTGAATCAATCCCGAAGAATACTATCCAAATCTGCGGGTGAATAGTTGATTGACTTGATCGTCTTATTGTCGGATTTTCGGTAAACCAGCCATTTACCAGCCTCCTGTCGGTAATAACATTCTGTTCCATCTTTCTGCTTATAATGTTGAACCGTTTGTTCAGCTTCTTGTACGGTGTTACAAGCTTTACTCATATTAGACCGTTGAACTTCGTCAAATAAAGCTTTGAACTTATCGCCAAGCCCAAATTCAAGAATTGCCCCAGACAAAACATACTGTAGGTCACAAAGTGCATCGGCCACGCCTACCAGGTCGTTTTCTAAAATTGCTACCTCCATTTCTTTAAGTTCCTCTGCTAGTAAAGCAACACGAAGCTTACACCTGTTTTCATCAGGAATGGCCGGATTGGATAGTATGGGATGTTTAAAAGTATTATGAAATTCAGCGACCAGGTTTAGCGCATCAGGTTGTTGCATAAGAGAATTGTATTTTAAGATTCAATGATACTATGTTTTACTAAAGAAACATAAAGGCAGTCAATATGTGATTTAATAATTGACCTGATGATTAATAAATAGCTTGAATTACAATACGTTATGTGGTGATATATTAAACAACTGATTAATCAAATTTCGATTATTTTGATTACCAGAGTAGCCTTATATTTGAGGCCTTATCCTAAGCAATGAAGAAGAATTTTGTTGAAGAGCTACGCTGGCGCGGAATGTTACATGACATCATGCCAGGAACAGAAGATCAGTTGAATAAAGAAATGATGGCCGGCTACATAGGATTCGACCCCACGGCTGATTCCTTGCATATTGGACACCTTGTTCAAATTATGACCCTGCTACAGTTCCAGCAGTGTGGACATAAGCCCTTCGCGCTTGTAGGAGGTGCCACAGGTATGGTAGGCGATCCTTCTGGGAAATCAGCGGAGCGTAACCTGTTATCCGAAGATGCACTTAAATACAATGAATCATGCGTTAAGAAGCAATTAGAAAAGTTTCTCGATTTCTCGAAAGGCACATCCAACTCGGCTGAGATGGTGAATAACTATGATTGGTTCAAGGAATTTACATTCCTTGATTTTATACGCGAAGTTGGCAAACACATTACCATCAACTACATGATGGCTAAAGACTCTGTTCAGAAACGTTTAGAGACCGGGCTATCCTTTACGGAGTTTACTTACCAGTTGGTGCAGGGTTATGACTTCTATTGGCTTTATAAAAATAAGAATTGCAAGTTACAGATGGGGGGTTCAGACCAGTGGGGAAATATAGTAACCGGCACGGAACTTATCCGAAGAAAATCGGACGGTGATGCATACGCGCTTACTACCCAGTTGATCAAAAAAGCAGACGGCACCAAGTTTGGTAAAACGGAAGGCGGCAATGTTTGGCTCGACCCAAAGAAAACCTCTCCCTACAGGTTTTATCAATATTGGCTTAATACCTCCGATGAAGATGCGTCAAACTTCATAAAAATCTTTACGCAACACAACCGCGAGGCAATTGATGCGCTTATCCATGAGCATCTTCAGGCGCCACATTTGCGCAAGCTTCAACTCGAATTAGCCAAGGACATAACGTTACGTGTGCATTCCAAAACGGATTATGAAATGGCCATCCAGGCTTCTTCCATTCTTTTTGGCAATTCTGTAACCGAAGATTTAGTAAGCCTGGATGAAGATACCTTATTAGCCGTCTTTGAAGGCGTGCCGCAGGTTACAATAAGCCGATCATCATTAGAAGCAAGTAACACGGTTACCGACCTGCTTTCTGAGGCTACCAAGTCAGTAATTTTTCCTTCCAAAGGCGAAGCCAGAAAAATGATTCAAGGAGGTGGCGTAAGTATTAATAAGATTAAGCTATTGGATGCCAACCAAAAGCCAGCATTTGATTTATTGCTAAACAAATACCTGCTCGCCCAAAAGGGCAAGAAAAATTACTACCTGATAATCGTAGAATAATTACTTCGTCTTCAGGATAAAGACTACCCTTCCCTTGGAACGTTCCGGGGCTTTACCTCCAGAGGTTTTCATCAGGGAGTTTTTCCGGATTTCATCCTTAAGCAATTGCTCAGCCCTTGCACTCAGGCCGCGTTGTAATGTGGTAATTCCAATGATCTCTCCTTCTGAATCGCACTCAATCTCAAACTCAATCCTGCCATCTTCTGTATCCGGTAATGGCGGAATAACAGGTTGATCTGCCCACGTCCAACCAGACATAGAAAGGCCAAAACCATCGCCTCCACCACCGCCACCAGGTTGGCCATAAAGCGCTTTGGCATCTACCTTACCCTCCGGATTACCCTTGTCACCTACCTTGCCCTTATCATCACCCTGGCTTGTTGTGGGGTCACCTTTCTTAGCGTCCGTGCCTTTTTCTTCCGTAACCTTTACTTCTTTAGGCACTTCTTTCTTCACTTCTTCTTTCGGGGTAACCTTCGGTTTGGCTTCAACTACTTTTTCTTTAACCACTTCCTTGACGGGCTCCTTCTTTTCTTCTTTTACTACAACAGGGCTTTCCACTTTTGAAACAACCGGTTCATCAACCTTTTCAGTTACCGCTTCTTCTTTCACATCTTCTTCGGGTTGCGCGGTTTCTGTCTCTTCTTCTTCCGCTTTTTCAGGTGTAGCCTCTTCTGTCGCTCCGGGTGATGTTTCAGGTTGAATGTCGCCACCACCCTGATCATCCATGCCGAAATTCAATTCAATACCATATTCAGGCAATGGCGGATTAGGTGCACGCCACGCCATCATCAGAATAAATGCCAATAGCAAGAGCCCATGAATACCCAGCGAAGTTACCCAGGCAATTGTTTTGTTCTTTTTCTCTTGCTGTTCGCTCATAACTATTTGGGCTTTGTGGCAATAGAAACACGGGCTTCCAACTTAGTAGCTATGCCCGCTACAAAAACCATCTCACGAGTGGGTACAGTTTCATCAATGTGAAGTACTACCACTCCTTTAGGTCCGGCTAATTTACTTTTGAGTTCTCCTTCCAGCGTTGACTTGGTTACTCGTTTATCATTTACATAAAATAATAAATCCTTAGTAACCGTAACGGAAACCTTTTGTACCTCAATGGTGCTGGCTACGCTTGAAGGTAAATTGACTGGTAACCCAGAGGGCGTGATAAAGGACGATGTAAGCATAAAAAAGATAAGCAACAGAAAAATCAAATCTGTCATCGAAGCCATACTAAAGGCTGCATCTACTTTATTTCTTG
>LNFM01010708.1_pt1 | contig 12782 bp, 6 predicted proteins | sample 596031 | NCBI WGS metagenome assembly LNFM01 (sample SAMN04254537, study PRJNA301005) | activated carbon metagenome | isolation source: dual media filters at the Ann Arbor, Michigan drinking water treatment plant | place: USA: Ann Arbor
TGGTCGACGCGCATCGCGCAGTTGCCCGGGTTCAGGCCGAACCAGCCGCCCTCCAGCGTCAGCGACTGGTTCTGGCTGCTGAAGTAGCTGAAGGCCACCGCCCCGCCCGCGCGGGTGTAGGTGCCGGAGCGCAGGCGGATCACGTCGGCCTCGCCATTGCCGGCGGCGGTGTTCAGCGCGGCCTGCAGCTGGGTGCCGTCGCTCACGCAGAAGGTCGCGGCCTCGGCGTCCTCGCTGCCGTAAACGAGCATGCAGAGCAGGACGGTTGCCAGCCGCGGCGTGGGGGTGCGCATGGGGAACTCTCCCGATGGATGTCGATGCGGGAATGCAGCAGGGGGCGGGCAGCGAACGCGGGTGCAGCGTGCTCACGTGCGTGAAGGCTGCTAGGCTCCGGGCCTCTTCCGGGGGGAGGACTCAAATGAAACTGCTGCTCAAGATCCTGGCCGCGCTGGTCGTGGCCATCCTGCTGTTGGTGGCCGTCGGCTTTGCCCTGCCGTCGGCGTTCCGCGTCGAGCGCAGCATGCAGATCGAGGCGCCCGCCGCCGAGGTCTACGCGCTGGTGTCCTCGCCGCGCGAGTGGAAACGCTGGTCGGCCTGGAACGAACGCGACCCGGCCATGCAGATCGAGTACACCGGTCCGGCCACCGGCGAGGGCGCGGGCTGGTCGTGGAAGAGCACTACCGAAGGCAATGGCGAGATGGAGTTCACCGCCGCCCAGCCAGGTGAGCGCATCGACTATGTGCTGCGCTTTCCGGAATTCGGCATGGAGTCGAAAGGCGTGCTGCGGATCGAACCCGCCGGCAGCGGCGTACGCCTGTCCTGGAGCAACGAGGGCGACATGGGCGGCAACCCGATCAACCGCTGGTTCGGTCTGTTCATGGACAGCCTGGTCGGCCCGGACTTCGAAGCGGGGCTGGCCAATCTGAAGCGGATCGCCGAGAGCGACTGAGCTCGGGCGTCAGCGAAGGGCTGGATTCAGGATCGCAGGGCGCGGGCTTCGTTGGCTGGCCGGTCGATCAGCGCAGGTCGCGGCGGAGCGCTGGCGATGCAATCACGCGGTCGCGGACTTCGTTCGGTGCCCGGCATCCGCGGGACGCGCTGGCGGATGCGCTCCGCTTATCCGCCCTACAACCGCGAGCGACGCCGTGCGCAAATCGAAGTGCATGGCTGACGTTCGTCGCTCTTGCTGATAAACCAGAACGAGCGACGCCGTGCGCAAATCGACGTGCAGGGCTGACGTTCGTCGCTCTTGCTCGTTACCAGAAACGAGCGACGCCGGGCCGACACCGAAGCCGACCGAGCGCATGCGCGTAGGGTACATAAGCGCAGCGCATGTACCACTCGGCCCCTCAGGTCTGCACGCTTCCGCTTTGCGCGTACGCGTACGCAGCCTCAATCCGGCAGCAGCCGCGCCGCGAGCCCGCTGACGCGCTGGGTCGCACGCGCCAGCGCGGTATGCAGGGCGCCCTCGGTGCACCACAGCGACAGCGCGCGTCGCGCACGCGTCGCGCCGGTGTAGAGCAGGGCGCGGCCGAGGATCGGATGCTCGGCATCGGGCGGCAGCAGCAGGGCGACCTCGCCGTATTCACTGCCCTGGCTCTTGTGCACGCTGAGCGCGAAGCCGCCGCCGTGCAGGGGCAGGGCACCCGGGGCCAATCCGCGCAGGCCCGTGTCCTCCGAGCCGCGCGCCTCGAACCACACCCGCAGGCTGCCGTCGGCTGAGCGCAGGCAGAGGCCGATGTCGCCGTTGAAGAGACCGGCGGCGTAGTCGTTCTGCAGCACGATCACCGCGCGCCCCGGGTACCAGGCCTGGCCCTCGGGCAGGCCGAGCCGGCGCTTGAGCGCGACATCGATCGCCGCATCGCAGGCCAGCGCGCCGAACGGTCCCTGGCGCAGCGCGCACAGCAGCTGGACTTCGCGCAGAGCGGCGTGGGCGCGCGTGATCGCCTGCGTCTGCGCGGCCGCATCGGCCGGCAGCGCTGCGAACACCTCGCCTGCGTCCAGCGCCGCGTGCAGGCGCTGCGCGTGCGCGATCAAGGCGGACTGCAGGCCGCGCGCATCGCCGACGGCGCGCAGCGCGAAGGCTTCACCCGCCTGCGCCGCGGCCTCCGTGAAGCCTGCGGCATCGCCAGCCGCGATCGCCGCATTCAGGGGCTGCAGCGAGGCCTCCGCACGGAAGCTGTGCTGCAGCCGCACCAGATCGCCGCGCGGATCACTCTGCAGGGCCTCGACCAGATCACGCAGCACTGAACCCGTGCCGACCGAGGCCAACTGCTCGGCGTCGCCGACCAGCAGCACGGCGGCGTGCTCGGGCAGGGCCTCGAAGCTGGCGCGCAGCAGGGCCAGATCGACCATCGAGGCCTCATCGATCACCAGCAGGTCCAGCGGAAGTCTGCGTCGCGCATGCCAGACATGCCCGCGCGCCGGCCCACGGCTGCCGAGCAGGCGATGGAGGGTACCCGCTTCCGCGGCGAGCACCTGGTCGAGGGCGGGTCCCCAGTCGCCATCGATACCAGCCGCGGGTTCCGCATCCGCCGATGCGCCTTCTGCCGAGCGTGCATCACTTCGCAGCAGGCTCGCACGCAGCTGAGCCGCCCCGCTCTGCAGGCTCTCTGCCAGCCGCTGTGCGGCCTTGCCGGTCGGCGCCGCCAGCCGCAGACGTGGAAACACACCAAAGCGCTCCCGATGCGCGCGCAGTCGAAGCAGCAGCATGCGCAGCACCGTGGTGGTCTTGCCGGTACCCGGCCCGCCGGTCAACACGAACAGGTGTCGATCCGTGAACCCCGCCACCGCCGCCCGCTGCGCCTGCACCGCGGCACTGCGATCGCCGCCGAACAGCTGATCGATCCAGCCCTCGAGGCTTGGAAAACAGATGCCGCCTGCGTTGTCGCCCCCGCACAGGCGGGAGCCCAGAGTGTCTGGCCCCAGTCGCGAGACCGCTGGATCCCCGCCTGCGCGGGGATGACGAATCGAGGCGTGTTCCAGTGCACCTGCATCAGCGTCGATACCGCTCAGGCTGGGCCCAGACCCACCGGCACCCGACCTCTCGCCGGTCCCGATGCTCGTGCCGCCCGAAGCCGCCCCGGTCCCTGCGCCAGTCGCAGTCCCGGCATCACATGGGGTGGGCCCTGGCCCACCGGAACTCGACGCCACCTCGGTCCTGATCCCCGACGCAGGCGGATCCCCGCGCCGCGCCCGCAGCATCGCTGCGAGCGCCTGTTCATGCGCAAAGCTGCGGCGCAGGTAGAACTGCGCGCCGTCCAGCACGAAGGCCCAGCCCGATGCCGCCGCGCTGGAATCGGACTCTCCGACCGCCATCCGCGCCGCCTGACCCACACGCGCCACCAGCGGCTCCTTGGCCAGATCGACCAAGGCCTCATCGTCCAACGGCGCGATGAAGCGACCGCTGCCGTCTCCTGCGAGCACCAGCACGCTGTCGCCTTCGCCCTCGGCGCGGCTGGCCGCGGCCGCAACCCGTGCCAGCAGCATCGAGCCGCCGTGCGCCAGCACCCAGCGCGCCACCGCGCGATCGATCGCGCGCAGCTCGCCGTACTCGCTGTCGAAACCCTCGCCCAGCCAGCGGCGGAAATCGAAGCGCCCAGCGGCGTCCCAGGTCGCGCTCATGCCGCCACTCCCGTGTGCCACGCCCCGGCCAGCGCCGCCTGCGCGTCCTCGATCAGGCCCGGCGAGAAGCGCTGCCGCCACACGCCGGCGCCGGGTGCCAGCCCCGCCGCGCGCAGGAACAGGTAGACGCACTCGCCGAGCTGCTGTTCACGCGCGTACGCATCGCCGAGGCGCTGCCGCAGGTAGCGGTCCAGCGCCAGCGTGTAGAGCAGCGCCTGGAACCGGTACTGGCTGTGGTCCATCGCCGCAGTGAGGCGCTCGCCGATGTAATCGGCCACGCGCTCGCCCAGCCAGTTGCCCTTGTAGTCGAGCACATGGAAGCGCTCACCGACGCGGAACACCAGATCGATCTTGCCGCTCATCAGCCCCGCCACCCGCCGCGAAGACGCCGGCACCAGATCGGATTCGCCGTGCCGCGCGCAGGCCGCAGCGAGATCGGCGAGCGCGATCTCGGGCAGGGCGAAGTCGAAGCCCAGCTCGGCGCGCTGGTCCCGCGCCGGCACCTCGCCAAGCGCGAGATGGGGCGCGCGCTCCAGCCCCAGCGCTGCCGACAGGGCTGCATCCAGCCGCTGCGCCAGGCGCTCGCTGAAACGCGCCAGCCCCAGTGGCTCGAAGTCGCGCGTGCGCAGGCCTGCGCCGGCCAGCGTGGCCTGTACATGCTCCAGCTGCTGCACGAGCGGCGTGCCGATCGCGCGCAGCTCCAGCAGGCTGTGCAGGGCGTTGCCGAAGCCGGCACCGCGTAACCCTGCCAGGGCCAGCAGCTCGGGGTGCGGCGCTTCGCTGTGGTTCTGCTCCGGGGGCAGACCGGTGCCGGTGTCCTGCGCAGCGTCGCCCCCGCGCAGGCGGGGGGCCAGGGCGTCCTGCCCCAGTCCTGGCTTCGCTGGATCCCCGCCTTCGCGGGGATGACGGTTCGAGGTGTCCGGGGAATCACCTGCAGATTCAAACAGGCTGCGGACGCTCGAAAGGCTGGTGGCCGCGTGATACGGGGACTCGTCGACCGCCGGAATCAGCGACTCGTCCTGCGCCGGCGCTTCCGCATCCAGCAGGGCTTCGCTCTGCGCGCGGCCGGCGCGGCTCAGCGAGGTGAAACTGTGCTTGGCCTCGGGCGCGCGCGCCGGCAGCGGGCGCAGCTCGCGCGCGCGTTGCGGCGAGTCGGCGGCTTCGGCCGCGGCGTAGCGCGTGCGGGTCGATGCGGGCCATGCCGCGCGCAGGCCGATGGGATCCAGCGCCGGTGCTTCGCCTGCCTTCAAGGCCGCAGCAAGCTCCGGCCGCGCTTCGAACGCGCTCTGCATCAGCACATCCAGCGGTGCGGCATCCACGCCCTGATGCGCTTGGATGTTCCAGCCCGCGCGCTTCGGCCGCAGCGGGTCCAGCGCGTACACATGGCAGGCGTGCACCGCGCGGGTCAGCGCCACGTAGAGCAGGCGGAAGCGCTCGTCCTGCAGATCGGCCTGCTGCTGCGCCTTGGCCTCTTCCGCATAGCTCAGGCGTGGACGTGCGCTGTGCGCGTCGCTGCGCCGCCAGGGCGCGCGGTCGGTGCCCGCGCCATTGGCCCACATCAGCGGCAGGAACACGATCGGAAACTCCAGGCCTTTGCTGGCGTGCAGGGTCAGCAGTCGCAGCCGCGGCTGCTGCGATTCGATGCGCAGCTGGCGCTCATCGGCCGCGGCCTCGTCGATGGCCGCGCCCTCGCGCTGGTGCTGCAGCCAGGCCAGCAGCTCCTCGGGGCCGCCGAGGTCTTCGCTGGCGTCCTGCAGCAGCTCGCCGAGATGACGCAGGTCGGTCAGCAGCCGCTCGCCGCGCCGTGTCGACAGCGCGCGCTCGGCGATCTGTTCCAGCAGGGCCTCGATCAGCCCGGCCACGCCGCGTTCGATCAGCAGCGCGTGCAGGGCGCGGAAGCGCAGCGCCACCTGCTGCAGGCCCTCGGGCTCGTCCTGCCAGCGGCGGATCTCGGCGAAGCGTGCGCCCCACAGGCGCGTCGCCGCGGCTGCACGCAGCGCGCCCGCATCGCCCGGATGCACCACGCCGTGCAGCAGCACCTGCAGCTCGCGCGCGGTGTCGCCGGCCAGCACGCTGTCGCGGCTGGTCGCAACACAAGGCACACCGCGCGCATCCAGCAGCAGGCGCAGGCGCGCGATGTCGGCCGCACGCGGCAGCAGCACGGCGACGTCCACCGGGCCGACGCGGCGGCCGTCCAGCGTGTGGGCAGGATCGTTCAAGAGTTCGACGATCTGGCTGGCGCAGGCGCGCAGCGCGGCCTGTCGGCGCGCCTCCTGGCCGCCGGCGATGTCGGCCTGGAAGTGCAGCACCAGCGCCGCCTCGGGTGCGCTGCCGCCGATGCGGTAGGGCTTGGCATCGGCGCGGCCCGCGGCCTGCACCGGCAGGTAGCGGATGTCGTGGTCGGCATCCGCCGACAGCGCCGCGCCGCCGAGCGCGAACAGCGCATTGCAGCCGGCCACCAGCGCCGCCGACGAACGCTGGTTCACCGCCAGGTTCAGGTGCTCGTCGACTTGCTCGGCCGCGCGTCGATAGGCGTGGATGTCGCCGCCTCGAAACCGGTAGATCGCCTGCTTGGGGTCACCGATCATCACCAGCCGGCCGCGCTCGACGCCCGCGCCGTCGCGGTACAGGCGATCCAGGATGCCGAACTGCAGGGCGTCGGTGTCCTGGAACTCGTCGACCAGGGCCACCGGCCATTGCGCGAACAGGGTGTCGGCCAGCGGCCGCGGGCCATCACCGCCTGCCGCCTTGGCTTCGCGCGCGAGTGCGGCATCCACGCTTTCCAGCAGGCTGTCGAAACTCTGCTGCCGGCGCAGGCGCAGCAGTGCGTCCATGCGCGCACGCCCGGCCGCGGCCAGCGCATGCAGAAAGGCCTGCGGCGCCGCCTGCATGCGCGCCAGCACGGGCGCGCAGAGGGTGGCTGCGAATTCGGTCGCGGCCAACAGCTCGGCGTGCGTCTTGCCGAGCTTGCTGACCGCGGTGAGCGCACGCGCATTCGCCAGCACGTCGATCTCGTCCGCGCCCAGGCACTGCCAGGCCGGCAGGCCCTGCGTGTTGCGCGCCGGGTCCAGCGCCTGCGCAAGCGAAGTGAGTGCGCGATGCAGCTTGGCGCGTTTGTTGAACAGCGCCTCGTTGTCGACCACCGCCTGCAGGCGCGCGGCGCGCGCGGCGTCGGGCAGCGCCAGCGCCGCAGTCGCCGCGTCCTCGTCCGGCAGTGCAGGCGCTTCGACCTCGATGCCGGCCATCAGCGTCGACTTCAGCAGCCCACGCAGCTGGACCAGCGACAGTGCCTTGCCGGTCATCCGCTGCAGCCGGTACAGCAGCTCGTCCTCCGAGCCCTGCTGCATGCGCCGCCACAGATCCGCGCTGAGCTCGTCCAGCAGGCTCTCGGTGGACACCAGCTCGGCTGCGCGGAAGTCCGCCCCGGCTTCGATCGGCTGCTCGGCCAGGATGCGTCGACACAGGCCGTGCAGGGTGCTGACCGGCGCGTGCTCCAGCTCGGCCAGCGCCAGCCGCAGCGCCTGCAGATCGCGCGCGGCGGTGCCGGGCGTGCGCCAGCGGGCCTGCAGCCAGTCGAGGGCGGGGTCGGAGGTGCTCTCGACGCCCTGTGTGCCCCCCGCGGCCAAAGCTCGCGAAGCCACTTCATCACCCGCACCCGCAAGCGTCGCGAAGTGGCCGGCTTCTGCCTCACCCTGCTCGTCGCCCCCGCGCAGGCGGGGGCCCAGGGATTCACCGCCACGGTCAATCTGCTGCACGCAAGCCGCAGCCTGCGCCTCCGCCCACAGCAGCCGCCGGCGCAGCCGCTCGCGCAGCTCCTGCGCCGCGGCTTCGGTAAAGGTGGTGACCACGATCGCACGCGGCGTCAGGCCCTGCTCCAGCAGCAGGCGCAGGTAAAGCACGGCGATGGTCCAGGTCTTGCCGGTACCGGCGCTGGCCTCGATCAGGCTGCGCCCACCGGCACCCAGCGGCAGGGTCGTCCAGTCGTGATGCATCGGCGCAGGGTGGCACAGGGCAGGGCGCTTGGGCAGGTGGCTCCGCTGTGATCGCCCGCCGCCCACGCATCTCCGCACGCGCTGCGATTCACGCGTCGAAGCGAAGCGCTACTCCGGCGACCACTCCGGCCAGACCTGCTGCAGCGGATCGAACTCCAGCACCTCCATGCGCTCGCCACGCCAGCCGAAGCCGGTCACAGCGAGCACGCCCTCCTGCATGGGGTCGAGGCCGAAGGCGTCCTCGATATCACCCTCGTTGATCGCGGCGGTGATGAAGGCGCCGAGGCCCAGCTCGGTGGCGACGAGGTACTGGTGGTGGGACAGGTGGCCCGCGTCGAGCGTGAGCGCGCGCAGGGTTTTGGCGTGGCGGCGGTACTTCCAGTGATTGCGTCGGAAGCGAGCCGCCAGCACCACCATGGCGGGCGCGGTGGCGAACCAGTCCTGGCCGGCCACGGCGCGCGTCGCCAGCGCGCGCGCTTCGCCGGCTTCCAGCGTGCGCAGAAGTTCGAGGCTGTTCGACACCGGCAGGTAGTGGTAGAGCCCAATCACCAGGCCCTCCACGGACTGGACCAGCACATAGGCCTCGATGGCGTGCAGACCGCCGGCCGAGGCGGCGGGCCGCTTCATCACTGCGACGCCAGACGGTTGGCTCACCGACTGCGCGGCGTACACGCGGCGCATCAGGCTTGAGAACAGCGGCAACGGCAGGGCGCGCGCAGCGAAGTTGCGACAGGTGGCCCGCGCAAGGGCCAAGGCCTCCAGCGGCGATGCGGCGGCGGAGGCATCGCCGCCCGTCGCTGCCAGTGAAATCAGCTCGAGCCGGTGCGGATGCTCCTTGCTGAGCGGAGGCGCAGGCCCGAGCACCTCGAGCAGATTCGCGCCGCGCGACTCCATCTCGGTGACGGCGCGGCGGGCGTCCTGGCCGCGCCAGCGCAGGTGCCGATGGCTGATCGCCGCCAGCGGGTTCCAGTCGGCCAACAGCGCGTCCTGCTCCGGCGCGTCAGCGCTGGCGTCCAGGAGCAGGCGCTCGTCCAGCAGACGGGCGACGCGTTCGGCGCCGAAGCGGGACTCCAGCGCTTCGCGCGGAACTGCAGCGACCGTGGCACAGGCGGCGAGCAGCGCCAGATCCTGTAGATCCACCTCGACGTTGCCATCGCGATGCGGGGTTCGGGCCAGCCAGCGCTGACGATGCGGAATCGTGGGCGTCGTCGACAGCAGGGCCTGGAGATCGAACACTGGCTCTTCGACGAGTTCGGTCCATAGCGAGGAAGCGCGCCGCAGCAGCATGGAGGGGGATCCACTGGAAGGAGCGCACGACAATAGCGGATGCCTGGAGCGCGGGTGTGCGGCCTCGAGCGAACCTACCGCAGCGCGTCGCCATGCGGATTGCTACCATCCTTGCTCTTATCCAGCACAGGGGACATGGACATGCAGCTGACTCAGGACCAGGGCATCGCGCTGCTGCGCAAACTCGCCAACGACGACGCGTTCAGGGCGAGCTTCGAGAGCGACCCTGCCGCCGCCATGGCAGGCATCGGCATCTCCCAGCAGACGCTGGATTCACTCGACAGCGAATGTCTTGAGCAACGCACCCTGGCGCCCAAATCGGTCTTCGAGGCCCTGCTTGGGAACGTCGACAGCGAGGAGTTTCAGCTCGCGATGTCGATGCACGTGCATACGCTCAATATCGGCTGAGTCGCGGCCGCGCCCTTAGCTGCTGCCGCTGCGTCCATATGCTTCGATTGCGCCACGGCGAGGAGCCTTACGCCTCCGGTTTCAAGGCGCGCACGCGCCCAGCGAGCAGCTCAGGCAAACCGGCGATCGGCCAGCGCTGCACGAATTCCTGCAGCGCTGTGTCGGCCTCGGTATCGCGCCCCTGTTCGCGCAGCGCTTCGCTGAGGTCCAGCAGGGCCAGCGTGCTGTAGGCGACGTTGAAGGCAATGAGGCCGTAGTCGCCATGCATCTCCGCATAGGCTCGCCCGCGATGCTCGGCGAGCCAGCGTGCATGCATTTCGACGCCGGCCCAGTCGCCGCTGCGGCGCACGCAGTCGATAGCGGCAACACGCAGGCTGTAGAGCCCATCCAGCTGGTCCAGCTCGGCCTGCAGGCCCGACAGTCCCGCCTCGACCTTCCCTTCCGCGCACAGGATCGCGGCTGCCGAAATCGCGGCGTGCTGCCGCAGCAGTGGGTGCGCATCCAGAAGCCCGCGTTCGTCCTCGGCGCCGACGATCTCGCGGGCGAGCGCGGGCTCGCCTGCACGTGCCGCCAGCCAGGCCAGCACATGGCGGACACGCCGCACCTCGACGCGCTCGTTGAGCAGAGCGTCTGTCCGCGTGTCGAGCAGCCCATGGCGACTGGTGGCGCCGAGTCGCGCTGCCATCTCATCACGCGCCCCGAGCACGGACTCCACGCTGAGCTCCCAGACCGGCGCCACACGCGCAAACCGCGTCGATGTCTCGCGCATCTGTGCGGCCGCGCGGGTGAGGCGGGCGCGGCCGGCTTCGATGTTCCCCGCATCGATCAGGAACACCGCCCGCATCAGCTCCGTGGTGGCGCTGCGCAGGCCGAGGCCGCTCTGCACGCCGCGATCTAGGGCGGCGTTTGCCGCAGCGAAATCGCGCTGGCTGGCGTGGGCGGTGGCAAAGAACTGGTTCTCGAACTGCCGCCCCGACTGCTCGTAGGCGCTGAACTGCGCCAGCGCTTCGGTGGGCCGATCCATGCCGAGCAGCACCGCGCCCAAGGTGTAGTGGGCGACGCCGTCGCCCGCACCGCGGCCTTCGAGGACGCGCTGCAGGGTCGCCGCCGCACCGGCGAGATCGTAGGCGCCCGTCCACTGGTAATGCCCCAGCGCAGACAGCGCGCGGATGTCGTCCGGGTAGACCTCGCTGAAGGCCTTCCAGCGCGCGATCGTGTCGACCGGCGATCCCTCGAACTCCGACAGCAGGGCTTCCGCGGTCAGACGCTCGCGGGTGCTGAGCCGGTCCGGAAGCGCCAGCGCCGCACGAAAGGCCGCGACGGCGGCCTCGCGATTGCCGGTGTTGCGCTGGATCGCGCCGCTCGTCAGATAGGCCGCTGCGAACTGCGGGTCGATCTCCAGCGCCTGTTGCGCCAAGGCCAGCGCATCTTTCAGCCGGTTCTGGGCGATCGCATTTCGTGCGAGGGCGAAGGCCCGCAGGGCATCGAGGTCCGGTGTGGCCGCGCGTGGCAGAGGTGTGGAGCTTTGCTCGATCTGCGCCAGCGACTCACCAAGCCGCTCGCGCAGTTCAGCACTGACCCGATCGATCGAGGCCAGCACCGACTCGGCGCCGCTGCCGTCGGCCGCCAGCGACATCACCGTCGTCTGCGAGCCTGGCTCGACCACTTCGAGGGTGACGCGCAGGCGTCCCCCCACCTCGGCCACGGTCGGCAGTATCAGGGCCTTGGCCCCCTCGCGCAGCGCGAGCTGGGTGCCAACCGAGCGGTCCACCACGGTCGTGTCCGGATCGATCTGCATAAGCGCCAATGTCTCGCGCTCGCGCAGCGCAGGCACGAGATTCACGTGCGGCGATTGCTCAAGACCGATGCGCAGCGCCTGCTCAAGGCTTTCATTGAAGCGCAGGTCGCTGCTCAGATTGCGCAGATCGCCTAGCACCACCCAGTCGCGCTCGGCGAACGCGATCGCGGGCTCGGGCTTGAGGAAATGCCAGGCCGGCAGCGCCACGGCGACTACCAGTACCATCAACTCGAAGGCCAGCATCGCCGGTCGCCGCCACAGTGGCACTTCGCGATGCGCTTTGCCGCTCCAGGCTGGCGCCTTGAAAGGGGCAACGCCTTCCTCGCCGATCTCGTAGACCGGCACGGCTTCAGCCACGCCCTTGAAGCGGAAGTCGCCGTGCGCTTTCCACTGCACGCGCGACAGCGCCGCGCCCAGTTCGCCTTCGGCACGATGGGCCAGGGTGTAGGCCACGCCCGAGAGCAGGATCTGGCCGGGCAGGGCCATGCCCATCAGGCGCGCGGCCACCGGCTTGGCCAGGCCCTCGACCTCGGTGGGCTTCGCCCCCTTGGCGACATCAGCCTCGTCGTTCTGCCAGGTCATCACCTCGCCGACGTGCAGGCCGATTCGGGCCGAGACCTCGACACCGTGCTCCAGCGAGAACGCGCGCAGGCCGCGCTGGTAGGCCAGCGCGAAGGCGACGGCCTGGATGGGCCGCTCGAACAGGCTCAGGAAGCCGTCGGTCTTGTCGATCTCCTGCCCGCGGTGCTCGCGGATCAGTCCGCGCAGCAGGCGGTCATGGGCGCGGATCAGCTCGGTGGCGCGCACATCGCCGAGGCGATCGACCAGGGCGGTGGAATCGCAGAGGTCGGTGATGACCACGCTGCGCAGCAGTGCGCGCGCGCCCTCGGGCGCGGGTTCGATGTCGCGGTCTTCCGGTGCAAGCTGGGCGTTCATGGGTTTCGCAGCTCCTCGCACGGCCTCGGCGCCGCCCACCCGCAGCGCGGACGCGCAGCTCGGGCGGGTTGCCGGCCCCGCGTGACACCTCGGGCTTGTGCCGGCGTCGGCTCGGCGCCCGATTGTGCGGCAGCCGTGGGCAGGGCGCCACGGGCGAGCGCTGCACTCGGGGTGCAGCGCTTACCATGCCGGCCTCTTCTGTCCGTGCAGGTCCAGCGCAGCCATGTCGTTCCATAACGTGCGTCGTCGTCGTCCCTGCATCATCGAGATCGGCGACGAGCTGATTCCGGACCTCGCCGCGTTGTTCAGTGGCTCGATACGGCTGGACGTCAACCTGAAGATCTGGCTGCTCTGCCCGCTGCGCGGTGAGCGGCTGGCGCTGACCGCGGACGAGCTGCAGCTGATCGCCCAGCTGCCAGCGGAGCAGTGGACCGCCGTGGACGCGCTGCAGGAGGCCGGCCGTATGCAGGCGCGGATCGAAGCGCTCGCCGCGCGTGGTCTGCTCACCACCGATGCCGAGCAGGGGCCGCTGCGCGAACTTCGCGAACAGGAGGAGCGCCTGCACGCGATGGGGTGGCATGGTCTCGCCGCCGTCTACCATGCCCGCACCCGCTGGAGCGGCATTCGAGGTGATGAAGGGTCACGCGATCACAGCGAGGAGGCCCACTTGGCGCGCCTGGCCGAGACGGTTGAAAAGCACGGCCTGCCCCCGCCGCACCTGCCCGAACACGATGCCG
>LNFM01001655.1_pt1 | contig 12780 bp, 17 predicted proteins | sample 596031 | NCBI WGS metagenome assembly LNFM01 (sample SAMN04254537, study PRJNA301005) | activated carbon metagenome | isolation source: dual media filters at the Ann Arbor, Michigan drinking water treatment plant | place: USA: Ann Arbor
GAGGTCTGCCATGGGCATGACTAAACGTCCGGATACGGGTTTGCCTGCTTCCGCTACACGGCCTTCTGAGACCCTCCACCGCAGCCTCAGTCTCTGGAACAGCTTTACACTTGGCTTCGCCATGGTGTCGCCCGTGGTGGGACTCTACGCCATCATTGGTGTGCAGACGGCGGTGACGGGAGGTGGCTGGTTTACCGCGCTAGTCATCTGTCTTGTGATGCAGCTGTTGGTAGCCACCGTCTATGCTGAACTATCCTCTCAGTTTCCGATTGCCGGTGGGGCGTACAAGTGGGCACGACAACTCGGCGGGAACGTCACCGGACAATACGCCGGAGCCATTTACGTCAGCTCTACGGTCGCCATGCTTACCACGACCGCCTACACCGGCGGCATCTGGCTCGCCATTTTTTTCGGGGCGCCGGGGGGGAGCGGTGTCATGATGGTGTTGTGGGGCGCCGCGTTTTTAGCCATCTGTATGGTGCTCAACCTCGCGCACGTCAAGGTGTTCAATCTGGTCATTGCGCTGGGGGTATACGCCGAGGTAATTGGCTCGTTCGGCGTGGCGCTGCTGCTGTTTTTCTTTTTCCGGCAACATTCATTTTCCGAATTGTTCCAGCATCTGGGCACGGGAAGCGCCCCCAGCCAGACGGCGGCGTTTCTGGCCGCGCTCGCCATTGCGGGTTGGGCCTTCATCGGGTTTGATGCCTGTTCCACCGTCGCCGAAGAAACCCATGAGCCCAAGCGGGCGGTGCCGCGTGCGATCATTCTTTCCATACTATCAGTGGGAACAGTGGTGCTGTTCAATTCTGCCGCCCTGACGTTGAGCTTCAACCGCGATACCCTGGTGACTACCAGCGCGTCGTCCGATCCGATCACTCCGCTGATTAGCAGCAGCTTCGGATCCTGGGCTGAGAAACCATTTCTGGCGATCGTCATGGTGGCGTTCCTTGCGTGCGGGTCCGTCGTGGTGAACTACACGTCGCGTATTGTGTTTTCCATGGCACGAGAGGGCAATATGCCCTCGCTGCTCAGTCGGGTGACGGCCTCCAAGACTCCACGCAATGCTGTACTCTGCGTTGTGTTACTGGCAGGGCTGGGACTCCTGTTCGGGGTCAACGATCAAGCTGTCGCCACGATCATTGCCTTCGGCACAGGAGGATTGTATGCCATGTTCACCATGACTACCGGGGTTGGGCTTTATACCCGGCTCACAGGCCGTTGGAATCCGGCCCTGGGCGAACTGAAGCTGGGTGTCTGGGGATTGGTGATCAATGCAACGGCTTTCCTGTGGTCCCTGTTTGAATTCATCAACATCGCCTGGCCACGTGCCTATGCCGTTGCGCCCGATGCTCCCTGGTGGCAACTCTGGGCGGTGCCGCTCGTGCTAGGCGGCATTCTAGCTTTAACTACATTGGATGTCCTCGTAAGGAGGAACGAGGCATCGGTCCATGCGGGAAAGGCCGAACTAACTCAAGAATGAACAATAGGTCGTTCGGCAAGCCTCGCGTTGCGCTCGGTTTTCAAACAGCATCATAAACTTTCAATACCTCAGAAGGGAGTAAGTGGATGAGCAAGAAAAAATACCAAGGCAAGGTGCCCCTGCATGACAAATACGGGCCGGAAGCGAAGTTTGCGGTCGAAGCGGAAGCCCTGCTGCCGACCACGAAATTTGAAGAAGAAATCGCCCACGGCCTTGAAGTAGGCCTTCCCGGAGCTGATTCGATCGTCGATCGTCGCATTCCCACCTTTAGCCGGGGCGAGCTGCCGCACTTCGCCGGCATCAACACCTTCATCAAGGCTCCCTATGTCGAGGACGTTCGCAAGTGCGGTGAGTACGATGTCGCCATTCTTGGCGCGCCGTTCGATGGCGGGACCACCTATCGGGCCGGTACCAGGTTCGGGCCACAAGGGATTCGCAAAATCTCGGCGCTGTACGGGACCTACAGCTTCGAGCTCGGCGTGGATCTTCGTGAATCCATTTCGATCTGCGATGTCGGCGACGTGTTTACGATTCCTGGCAACATCGAGAAGACCTTCGATCAAGTCAGCAAGGGTGTGGGGCATGTCTATGCCAGCGGCGCGTTTCCCGTGGTACTCGGTGGAGACCATTCGTTAGGCTTTGCGACAGTCCGGGGCGTGGCGCAGAATATGAACGGCAAAAAGCTCGGCATTCTGCACTTCGACCGGCATGTGGACACGCAGGAGACCGATCTCGACGAACGCATGCATACCACGCCCTGGTTTCACGCAACGAATATTACTAACGTACCGGCCAAGAATCTTGTCCAGATCGGTATTGGCGGCTGGCAAGCGCCGAGACCCGGCGTGAAGGTCGGCCGTGACCGCCAAACCACCATCATGACCGTGACCGACTGCGTGGAAATGGGGATCGAGAATGCCGCGAAGCAGGCACTCGAAGTGGCATTTGATGGTGTAGATGCGGTGTGGTTGAGCTTCGATGTCGATTGTCTGGATGCCGCCTTCGTACCAGGGACCGGCTGGCCGGAGCCGGGTGGATTTCTCCCACGCGAAGTCTTGAAGTTTCTCCAAATCATCGCGGACACGAAGCCGCTGGCGGGGATGGAAATTGTCGAGTGTTCCCCGCCCTATGACGCAGCAGAGATTACATCCCTTATGGCCACACGCGTCATTTGCGACGTCTTGGCCTGTCAGGTGAGGTCTGGAAACCTGCTCAACCGAAAGAAACGCTGAGAGGCAGTGATCTAGGACGAAGCAGCTCATCAGGGGCTTGCATGTATGCAAGCCCCTTCAGCTGCTTCTCAGGAACAGCGTTGTTCTGTTCGTTTGGAGAATGAATCACCGTGAGAACTTAAAGACTTTCGGTACCTTTTCACTTCTCTTAAGGGGAGACTCACAAAGAGCCAAAAGCGACAATCAGAAGGCGGGTGAGACAGCCGAGGCCGTCATCCGGCCGATCTGGCCGCCATTTATCGGAGAGGGTTTCCATGGACATACTCATTCGGAGAATCATACTGGCCACCGATTTCTCGGAGGCTTCGCAGGGTGCCATCCGCTACGCCAAATGGATATCGGGCGCGCTCGGCGCGGAACTCAGCGTTCTGCACGTGTTCGAGCCCAGCGGCTGGATGGTGCCGTCGCCTTATTACTACACGCCGGGATTCGAGGAATGGGTGAACGCGAGCATCGAAAAGACCCGGCAGAAGGGAAGGGATGCGCTGGAGACGCTCGCGCGGTCGCTGGGCGAAGGCACGCCGACCCTGTTCGTCGAGGGCAGCCCCGGCAAGGAAATCGTACGGGTTGCCGGGGAGCAGGATACCGATCTTCTCGTGGTGGGTACGCATGGGTACAGCGGCTGGGACTATCTCACCCTGGGAAGCATTGCGCAGTTTGTGGTGCGGCACGCGCCCTGCGCCGTGCTGACCGTCAAGCCCGATAGCCGGAGCGAGCGGGACGGCGACGATGTATCCACCCGGTCGGCATGAAGGCGCCTTCGAGACGATACGCATCGGGACCGGCCCGCCATGGAATCCATGAATGCTTCATGGCTTGCGTGTTAAACTCCCCATGGAAGCATTATGGAAGCATTATGTCAGGCGGGTCCGGGTTTTCCGGGCCGGGCATTCTCGGGCGGTTGCCCGATTTGATTTACCGGACGGGCGAAGCCGTCGGGATGACCCCGGTCGTCAATAGTGGACACCATGAATGACCGCCTCACGCTGCCGGCTGTTGACGGGGCCACTGCTGAGCAAATGCCACGGGCGAGCGATTTCCGAGCCGGGAGTGCCGTCGCTGCCGGTTATAGAAGCTCTCGATGTACTCTGAGATCTCGCGCCGAGCCTGTTCACGGGTCTCGAAGCGCCGGTGATGCACCAGTTCGTTCTTCAGCGTGCCCCAAAAACTTTCCATCGGTGCATTGTCGTAGCAGTTGCCTCGCCGACTCATGGACGCGGTCATGCCACACTGGCGGAGCTGATCTTGATAGGCTTGGGCACAATACTGCGAGCCACGATCGGAGTGGTGAATCAATCCTGGACGGGGGTGCTTTGCCCTCACCGCGGCCCCCAGCGCCTGGCTCACCAACGCCGTCGTCATCCTGGCCCCCATCGCATGCCCGACGACTTCACAGGTGAACAGATCCTTGATGCCAGCCAGATACAGCCAGCCTTCCGTGGTCGGCAGTGGAGTGAGAGGCCGGGCGTAGTCGCACTATCTCCCAGTCTCTCCTCCCCGAACCGGACTTGCACCTCTCAGCGCATCCGGCTCTCCATTTAAGCGTTGCTGAACGCAAAAGCCACGTCAGCGTAGCGCGATTCGAGGAACGGGCGATGCTCGTCGCGAATCAGGTACGGGTTCCCTTCCGGGGTCCGCCATCTGAACTGACCTTTGTGGCTGGTGACAAGGCGTCGCAGCACCTGTTCGCCATACCACCCACGACTATTCTGTCCCTTCAGTACCCAAGTTTTGGCACGCCCCGGTTCTGATGCCCGGATGTGTTCGCGCATCAGACTCGGGAATCTTCGCCGATACTTGCGCGCGAGCCAATGTCCGAGCTTCCAGAAGACGGTCCGGTCCACTCGGCTAAAGATGGTCGCCGTATAGTCGGTGTATTGATAGAAGTTCGCCCACCCCGAGAGTTTCCGGTTCAGGCGTTCCATCAGGGCCATGCTGTTTACGCTGTAATTGCCAGACAGTTCCTTGACGAGCTTGTCCGTGAAACCCCGGTACTTCTCCCATGGAATCGTCGTGACTGGTCGCAGCTGACCTCGTGGTCCCCGCTTGCGAATGATGCGGTGGCCGAGGAAGACAACGCCGTCGTTCACGTGGGTGATATGGGTCTTCTCCATATTCAACGTGAGTGTGAGCGTCCCTTCCAGAAACGTCCGGCACGCTTCGCGTATCGCCTCAGCATGCGCGTGGGTTCCTTTGACGACCACGACGAAATCATCCGCATAGCGGCAGTAGGAGACGCCTGGTTTCCACTGCCGGTTCTCTCGCACAGCAATCGGCCGCTGTTTGAGAATGCCGAAGTTCCATGCCCATCGGTCCTTACGCACCTTCGGGCTCAGGTAGTTCGCTTCCATCCAGCCATCGAATTCATGTAACACGATGTTGGATAGCAGCGGAGAGATGACCCCTCCTTGTGGAACGCCTTCACTTGCGGCGCAAAAGAGCCCCCGATCAACACAGCCTGCTTTGATGAACTTCCAAAGCAGGGTAATGAAGCGCTGATCGGCAATACGTTTGCGGACGCCTTTCAGTAGCAGGCGGTGATGGACGGTCTCAAAGTAACTGGCCAGGTCGCCCTCGATCACCCAGCGACCTGCCGTTCTGTGCTCATCACTGTCCTGCAGCTGCAATTTGACCGTTCGTATCGCATGGTGCACACTCCGGGCGGGCCTGAAACCATAGGACGCTCGATGGAAGTCACTCTCCCAGATCGGCTCCATGGCCATCAGCATCGCTCTCTGGACCACTCGATCCCGCAGACTGGGGATCCCGAGGGGCCTCACCGTGCCGTTCGCTTTTGGGATGTAGACGCGCCGTGCGGGTAGCGGCGTATAGGAGCCCGCTAACAGCTCGGCACGTATTGTCGCCAGTTCCTGATGAAGAGTTTCCATCATCCTGGTCTTGTCGACCCCATCGACGCCCGGCGTTCGCGCACCACTGGAGGCAAGCGTGATGCGCGCGGCTTCGGCTAGCCATGTTTGATCCGCAATCAGTCTCAGGAGTCGATCGAACTTGCGTTCGGAGTTCTCCGTTGACCACGTCGCCAGCTTGCGTTGCATTTCCCTGATTATCAAAGGTCTTCACCTCATTGCAGTCAGGTAATCCGCCACGCACGCCGCTCAAACTGCCCCCCTTCGCCATGTGGCCGGCTTTCCCGGCCTCGGACTACTACGAGGGCTCCGCCAACGTGTACCGCATTGGGGGACACACTCCCTTGTCATCGGTACACGCCTTCCCCAGTTCACATGCTGGACTCCACACACGGGCGAGGTTGCCTATCGCAGTCTTTCTCCCTGCGTTCCGCAAGTCGTCGCGGACGTCATGGTCTAGCTACGCGCTCCCCATGACTCTCTGCTGGCCAGCGTACATGTCCAGCCCGCATTCACCATTCCCGTCCATACGTATGACAGGCACAGATCCGCGTCCTGCCTGGCAAGCGGTGTCGGCAGGGGTGACATTTCAACCCTCAGATGCGTGTCAATAGGTGCGTGTTCCTCAACCGTCCCGTGCTCAGCCTAGAGGCGCATCTTGGCGTAACCGCTTCGCCGCACGCCCCGTTTCCCGCGGACTTCGTCACCTTGCCAGTGTCCGGCAAGTCACCGCCGCTTCGGCTCACTCCTTCTCGTAGCAGAGGGAGGACATGCTCGTCATGACCACACTTCGTCATCGAGACATGCATTCCAGACATGCTCAAGCAACTCAGCCCCAGACAGGCGGGCTTCGTTGGCTGGGCGTACTATATGTGATATCGGTGACCCAGGTCTCGTTCGGGCGCGTGGCGACAAACGTTTGGGCCAAGACATTCTCCGCCACCGGCAGCGCATGCGTCGAATCCGTCGTGGTTGTGAACCGGCGCACCTGCTTGCAACGGAGGTTCAGTTTCTTGCGGAGCCGCTTGATGCGCCCAATCCCGGCGGGGAAGCCGTCCGCACGCAATTCCGCCTGGAGGCGCTCCGGGCCATACGTGTGCCGGGTGCGCACATGGGCAGCTTGGATCGCCACTTCTAGCCGCGCATTCTCCTGCGCTCGTTTTGACGGACGCCAATGTAGCCAGGCATAGTAGCCACTTCGAGACACTTCCAGCACTCGACACAACAGACTCAGCTGATAGTGAGTACGCAGCGTCCTCATGAGTGCGTACCGGGCAGCTGCGCCTTGGCAAAGTACGCGGTGGCTTTTTTTAAGATGTCGCGCTCCATCCGCGCCTCAGCGAGTTCCCGTTTGAGTCGGGACAGCTCAGCTTTTAGTTCCGTCACAGGCCGTAGGTTTTCTCCCGGCATCGCGAGCTGGCCCTGCCGAGCTCGACACACCCAGCGCTCGAGCGTCCTACCCGACATGGTGAGGCGTCGTGCTGCCTCCGAAATCGTCACCTGCTGTTCCAGGACCAGCCGCACGGCCTGCTCCCGGAACTCCTTCGTATACTGCTGTCGTGGTACCTGTTCCATCTCACACCTCCAGCCCTCTCATTGTAGGTTGAAGGCGTCCACTTTTTCGAACCTAGCACAGGAATCACGGGAGACGCATGTTTGAGAAGGTACTGATAGCCAACTGCGGTGCCATCGCCTGCCGCATCATCCGCACGCTGCGCCGCATGGGAGTCGAGAGCGTGGCGGTCCATACGACGACGGACATGCTGTCGCGCCATGTGCTGGAGGTCGACGAAGTCCACAGTACGTGTCGGATTTCACCGGACTCTCCGTCGACGTCTTATTTGAAAAGGTGCTCCCGAATGACCTGGTGGTCTTTACTTTCTACGGGGAGTTCAAGCGGTTCTTTGCGAATTACGGGACGCAGGCCTTCGAGGCTGGCAATGGCGCCTTGGGAAACTGCTTTTGCATCTTCAACGGCCATTCCTGGTCGGTGCTTGGTTCGTACCTGATTTCGAAGGAGATCGGGATCGGGCGGTTTCAACCCTATGTGCGCTTCACCAGCGTCGATCCACGCTACGCCAATCTCCGGCAGGAATGGGAAGCCGGGGTGAACTATATCATCGCCGGCCACGATGCCCGGGTGTCGGCCTTCTATCGGTACGGGGATTTCAACGGAAGCGACGGCGGATTCTCATTCATCGCGCCGACCGGGAAACGGGCGAAATGGTAATGTTCCATATTGGCGAAACCACCAACAAGAAAGACATGATGGTGAGGCCGGGTTTAGGGAACAACGTCGTCGCTAGATACGACCAGGAGAATAATTACGCCTTTTCATTTCTGAGGGACCAGACGATGGGGTGATGAAGTGACGGGTAGGAATCGGAAGAGCGGGAAACGAGAAGATTCCCGCTGTTTCTAGAGCCCGCGGACGTATAGAGCGAGCAATCAGTTCGGCTACCCACTACAAGTGGAAAGCCAAGTACGGCGGCGTGGAGGCCTCCGAGGTGAAGTGAGTGAAGGAACACAACACAAACGGCTGTATGCGGATCTCTCCTTGGGAAATGGTACTCTGAGGGTTTCGCTGACAACCGTGGTAGCGGTCTGGCCCATACTATTCTACAGAGTTTGTAAGTTATGTCGGCTAGGAGTGTTTCATAAAATAGGTTTTAGCCAAAACTTCCTTGATGGCTGAACTGACAGCATTGCGCCCATCTTCTATATTTTCTCGCATAGCCTTGCACGCGCCTGCCATATCCTTGTCTTCGATACGAGCCAAGATGTTGAGATGATGACGACATGTAATGTGAGTCCGTTCTGGTCTGCCGAAGTCACTCATGCGAAAAACCAACAGCCGTTCGTTGATGACGCGAAGCTGATCCAAAAGCGTGCTGTTACCAAGCGCTTGCGCGAGTGTTTCGTGAAACTTGGTGTCTAACTCGGCGAGTTCCTCAATTTGTGGAGTAGGGCCATTCAACAAGTTCGTCCAGGTTTTCTTCAGATCCTCTATCTCCTTGATCGTTTCGCCACGCTGAGCTAACTGTTCCACCACAAACAATTCCAATGCCATGCGAACGTCATAGGCTTCTAAGAGTTGTTGAGGGGTTAACTGTTTGATTACATAACCGTGGCGGGGCAATTGTTTTAAAAAACCGTGCGTCGCCAGCTCCCGCAACGCCTCGCGTACCGGACTGCGGCTGACGCCGAATTCCTTGCAGAGTTCCTCTTCGGTCAGTCGGTATTCGAGCGGGTACTTCCACCAAATAATTCGGTTTTTGAGTGTCAAGATTATCGACGTACTGCTGCGACTTGAATCTTTTCTTTCTTTCATTTGAGTCAGAAGACAATGAGATACCATGACCGGATGCCATAAGTCCTACGCACTCCGCTCTGAAACTCGTATCGAACGGACATGACTACGTCAGCGGCAGCGGATTCGTGAGTCATTTCAAAGTCTCCTCAGCACAATTCGCTCGCGTGATTTACCGTAGCTACCCCGTGCCGTTCCTACAAGCCCACCTATGGCGATCTTTCCGTTCGTATCTCTAAATCAAACGGCAAAAGAGTATCAACCTTTTCAATATAAAACAATCAACCCGTAATCTGAGATCGGAACATTGCTGCATTACTGATGGACATTCAAGACGTACCACTCGCGTGCATAGGGCCAGGCAGGACGGTGTGGCAAGGATGTCAGGCCGAACACCGATTCGTAGAAGATGCGGGTGTTTGGCAGGTCGGATACCAGAATTTCGGCCTTCAGCAAAGCCGTGAGGGCAGGTTCGGTGTCAGGCGGCATGGGATTTCTCGCGTGTGGGAGGCTTTTTAAGCTGCCCGGAGAACAGGCTGCCTGTAATGATCATCGCCGCGCCCATCCATTCTTGCAAGTTAAGCGTTTCGTTGACCCACCACCAGGAAGAGAGCGCTGCCACCACCAGCTCGAACAGGAAGATGATGATAGCCTGGTTGGCCAGAGTATGCGACAAACCATATTGCACCGCCAGAGTCATCGCGCCGGTACATAGGCCCACGGCAAGCAGAATCAGTACGGTGTGCGTGTTGCCCATGGCGAGAAATGCGAACGGCTGTGCGACAAATGTGGTCGCAATCCCGGCCTCTATGCATACCCCGGCCCACACCGCGAGCGCTTTGGCCCAGTGGTCAGCCTTATCGATCTTCCGGGTGATCACGTTGGCCAGCGCAAAACTGACACCTGCGGAGAGCGCGATCCATTCCGCACGATTGATCGGCAGCGGCAGGCCACCGTCCGCAGGCCACAACATGACAAGCGCGCCGACGAATGAAAACAGCATGATGGCCCAGCCCCAACGCGTGAGCATTTCGCCCAGCAGCGCACGGGCGAAAAACACGGTCCACACTGGCGCGAGGTAAAACAACAACACCACACGCATGACCTCGCCTTCGATTACCGCCAGCACAAAGGCCATATTGGCCCAGCCCCCCGCTAGCGCCAGAACTGCGAGCCAGACAAGATGTGCCCGGGCGGTCAGCAGATGGCGCCAGGTAAAGGTCAGGGTCAGAGCCAGAGGTATCAGGTAGGTGAGGAAAGACGTCGCCACCCCACTCCCCCCGGCATCCTGCAACAGTCGGTAGGGATACCAGATCAACCCCCACGTGACGGCGCCGAACAGTAGGCTGGGAATAGCCCAGAAACGAATATGACTAGCTTGCGACATCATTAGTGCCCGATTATAACGAGCCTCATGATCTGGAACCAACAACATCGGTAAGACGTTGAGGAATGTTCTGCCTTAGACGACCTTCACCCGAATCCTAGATCGAGGTAGGGCCGATTGCTGCGCGAAGCTCCACGCTTGTTCCGAGCCTTACCAGGCGAAGGCCTTTGCGTAACCGAACCTAACACAAGAATCTGTGCGACATCGGGCCTTAGCCCAAGACAGACAGTCTCCTAGTGTTCGAACCATAATTCGTCGTATAACCTTTCGCACAATTCCTCGAGCATGCAAAACTCAAAATAGTAGTTTTACGCGGCTGCTTCATTCGCACCCGTTAGTTGGATAGCGAGATATCCCCCGCAAGGGGAATCAGTGCCAGGAGAATCTATGCGAAGCGAGAAGGGCGACAAAAAGCGGACGCCCGCACTCTAAGCTTTCACTTTTCCAGATGGGGAGGAGTTTTGTGAACCCATCTTCTCTTTTTAGAACTGATACTGTAGGCCTACCCTGAATGCACTAAACTTATCACCCAGCACAAGCCCCGGGGCATAATTCAATTTGTTCACGGTTTCGAGATCGCCATACTGCCAGTACGCCGAAATGCGCGCAGCGAATCCACTGATGACGTAGTTCACTCCAGCTTCCACTTCACTGCGATTGGTGCTGCTGTCAGCATGAACAAAAGTATATCTCCCATAGGGCTGGAACCTCCCGATCCACACCTCCTGCGGGAACAGATACATTCCGTAGGTGGTATATGCGTGCCCGCGAAATATACAGAAGCAGTCGCCCGGCGGGGCTGCAAATGCAGCGTCGTTGTAATCTGCCCAGTGTCGTTTCCACTCAAAGAAGTACGTGAACACGCCCTTATCCGCGTTGTTGCCGAATAATTTTTCAAACAGGAGATCGGCGGACAAAGAGGCAAAGTCAGAACGATGCTCAAATGAACCGGCTCCATCTTTCTGATAGGATCCACCGACTGCGATCGCCAGAATATCACCGGCTGCGCCGAAGTAGCTCCCCGAGGTGTAGTAACCGGGATTCACCTCTGGGTTCAGGAAGTTGTAGGTCAGACGTCCGGCATACAGCAGGCTGCCTGTTTGGTTCGGGCCAAAGGCAGCCGAAGACCGGAGTCCACTCATCACTGCCACTGCGTATTGCAGATATCCAACTGGTGGATCGATTCGACCCCAGAACGTCGCGCCGTTGTCACGGTTAAAGAGACCAGCACCCCCTGGGCCGAAGTTCGAGCTGAAGTCTGCGGGGGGGAGAGGCATCTTAAAGGTGTCAAAGACGCCGTGAAAGAAAGGGCCATTCATTTCAGTACGCTCTCCTGTCACGAGCATGCGCCCGACCCAGAGGTTTAGGTACTGATTCAGCTCAAATTTTCCGATCGCATCGATTAAGCCGATCGAAGAATTACCTCCGAACGAACTTCCGCCGCCACCGACAGAACAGTTAAAGCATTCGGTGTTGAATTCGAATCCGAGAGATTTAGTGATCCTCCCGTTTATGTAGATAAGGGCGTCGACGATGCTGAAATCTTTACTGTAAGCCTGACCGTTCGCTGCCTGATTTTCCGCAGCCGTGAATTGGGCTTTAATACCCATTCCCACGCTAATCCACTTATCATCGTCGGCCTTGATCACGCCACCAGCGCTCATTTGAGCGTAACATTCATATGAACTAGACAGGGTGCAAGCCAGCGCTACTACAAGCGCAATGGAGGCCTCAACAAGCAGAAGAAGCACATTCTTGCTCTTGTTCCCCTCTAATTTCATGGTGCCAGCCTCCCTTGCCCATTGATTGTTCTGTTGCTTCTTCGCCTTGGGCTCTTCCCTCGACGATGCGGTGGCTGACACACGATTATGGGCCTCTCCAGCACCCTCCGATCGATTCAACAACCACTGTTGTCCCTCATTTCTCAGCAGCTATTTGTCCGGACTGCTGCGCGGTTCTTGAGGTACTCGATTCATGTGCACCTTCACATTTAGTCTGGAGCTCAAGGCCTTGAAAATTAGGTGGCTTGCTATGGTGAGACTGATGGCACTGTAATTTGGAAATAACCTTCAACCCCGCTGGCCATATGTTGTAATCCGATTTCAAATCACAACCGATTCCGTCGGACTTCGGGGCATTGAATATCGGATCAAGAGAAGCCCTTACGAAATAGCTCGAGTCACGTGACATTTTGTTGGAAGTGTTTATATATCCAATAGTGTATTCATTATGAGATGCTGCGCTGTATACTCTATAACATCCGTAGTTGTCAATTGTTTTTGGGGACTGTAAAGAGAGACTTAAGTGGCAAATTTCGGATAAGGAATTTTAGACACATTTGCTGCTTTAATATTATGTTTCCATCACTTATGCACTCACACACAATTGGAGCTTGACTTTAGCCTGGCTGGGCAATAAGATACCGCCAAAATCGTTCCAAAAGGAAAACTAGGGTTCCGGCTTCCTTCACCAGGGAGCGTCTGGTCCAAGAGTTTTCGGCCTCG
>LNFM01010710.1_pt1 | contig 12779 bp, 12 predicted proteins | sample 596031 | NCBI WGS metagenome assembly LNFM01 (sample SAMN04254537, study PRJNA301005) | activated carbon metagenome | isolation source: dual media filters at the Ann Arbor, Michigan drinking water treatment plant | place: USA: Ann Arbor
GATGATGCGTTTGGATCGAGGGGCGCTGCCACGGCGAACGGCTCCATGAGCCGGTGATGCCATCTTTGGTCACTGGGAAACTGCACTCTTCTCCGTGAAACCCGCCCCAGGCGGCGGAGCCGCCTGTGTGGCGCGCGGCGGATCGTGGGAAGCGCCACGCTCCGAGCCATGTTCGATGGCGCGGGCGCGGCAACGCCCGTGGGCAAATAAATGAGGTTCGCCGGCTGGATCGCGCCAGCGAAGAAGCGGCACGCTCAGTCCGCGTTGACGACGTTGAAGTCGCGGAGCTCACGCGCTGTCAGCCATCGGATATCCGCGTGCGCCGTGGTGACGTTGGGCTCGAGCAGACGAATGGAGACCCCCATCTCAATGGTATAGTAGGCCAGTTGTGCGGCCAGTTGGGCGGATGATTCCTCAACCAGGCGGATCAAGCGGCCCACTGCTGAGGCGCCGTTGCGGCGGATTTCTTCTTCCATCTGGCGCAGCAAAGCCGGGTTGCCGCTCGCGCTGAAGATGTGCACGCCGTAGCGGGCTCCGGCTTCCATGGTCCGGACGCGCCCGCCCAGGAAGGCATAGGTGCAGGCACTCGCGCATTGGGTATTGGCCGGGAGATGGGTTCCGATGCCCGCGCGGCGAATCACGCGCCCCACTGCCAGGCCCTCCGCCGCGACCCCACCCGGCGAGCGGAAGACCATCATCTGCACGTTGGGCGTGCGGCGCAACACCGCTTCCAAACGTGCTGCATCGCCCCGCTCAAAGGCACCTGCGGCAAAGATGATGTTGCCGCCACCTTGGTTCAGCACGGTGAAATCGAGCGCTGCGGCAGGCCGGGAACAGCCAAGAGCCAGCGCCAATCCAAGCCCGGCCAGGGCATTCCTCATGTCTGGCGCGGCCATTGGCCGTTGCTGTCTCGGCATATGCGGGTTTCCTGGCGGACTTCCTGGCCCCGGATATAGGCGATCTCTCGGATATTCCGGCATTGACCACCGTCAGTGACGCGCAGAACCTCGGTCGTTCCCCGCGTTGAGGGATTCTCCGGGGAAACCCATTGCTCCCTGGGCAGAGGTGCATCTGGCCTCACCGGGGCTTCCAGGACACGCTGGTTGGCTGCAACCTGGCGCTGCCGCTCCGCTTCGGAAAGGCGTTGACCAATAAGATTCCCAGCGACGCCACCTACAGCGGCGCCGATGATCCCTCCGATGAGAGCGCCCGACGAGTTGCGCCCGCCAACCTGACGTCCGATGAGCGCGCCAGCGACGCCGCCTGCCGCAGTGCCAATTCCGGTGGCGAGCGCCTGCTGGTTCTGGCCTTCACATCCTGCGAGAAAGAGACCCGAAGCTGCAAGACAGACAAGAAAACCTGCTTTTTTCCTCATAAATGCCTCCGCCTATTTTAAAATAGATAACAAGAACGCAATGTGTGAGCAAGGGGATTGGTGCGCATCTCGGGCGGGCAGGACAGTTCGCCCAGCCATCGCCACGGCCCGGCGAATGCCGTTAAAGGGAGTGGTGGGGAATGTGTTTGTTCGACGAGAGAGAATCCCTTGATGCGCCTGACCAACCGAATCGCCCTCGTCACCGGCGCCCAACAGGGCATCGGCGCGGCCATCTGCGAGGCCTTCGCCCGGGAGGGCGCCCGCGTCGCCGTGAACTGGCTGGATGACGCCGAGGCGGGCGCCCGCGTCGCCGCCGCCTGCGGGGGCGTTGCCATCCAGGCCGATATCGCGACCGCCGCCGGCCGCGCGCATCTCCAGGCCGAGACGGAGCGCCTGCTCGGCCTGCCCGACATCCTCGTCTGCAATGCCGGCATCTTCCCGCGCGCCGAGTTCCTCGAATTGACCGAGGACACCTGGGATGCGGTGCAGGACACGAACATCAAGTCCACCGCCTTCCAGACGCAGCTTTTCGCGCGCGCCCTGGTGGCAGCCGGCAAGCCGGGCGTGGCGATCACCATGTCCTCCTCCGCCGTGCGGGGCGATCCGCGCGGGGCGCATTATTCGGCGAGCAAGGCCGGGCTGCTGGGGCTCACGCGCGCCATGGCGCTGGCGCTGGCGCCGCACGGCATCCGCGTGAACGCCATCGCGCCCGGCCTGACCGACACGGCCCAGCCGCGCTACGGCAACACCGAGGAGGAGCTGGCGGAGCGGGTGAAGACCATCCCCATCGCCCGCCTCGGCCAGCCGAATGACATCGCGGAACTGGCCTGCTTCCTGGCCTCCGAGCAATCGAGCTGGATCACCGGCCAGGTGCATCACATCAATGGCGGGTTGTGGATGCCTTGAGCGGCACCGATGATGATGATGACGACGAAGGCCCGCCCGGCGTCCCCCCCGGCACGCCCTTCTACATGACGCCGGCCGGGCAGGCCGCGCTCCAGGCTGAGCTGCACGAACTCTGGCATGGCGAGCGGCCGAAGGTGACGCAGATCGTCTCCTGGGCGGCGGCGCTCGGTGACCGCAGCGAGAACGCCGACTACCAGTACGGCAAGCGCCGCCTGCGCGAGATCGACCGCCGCGTGCGCTTCCTCCGCCGCCGGCTGGACCGCGCCGAGGTGGTGGATGCGCGCGACCAGAAGCGGCGCGACCAGGTGTTTTTCGGCGCGACCGTCACCTACGCGCGCGAGGATGACAGCGAGACGACGGTGACCATCGTGGGCATGGAGGAGGCGGTGGCCGAGCAGGGCCGCATCTCCTGGGTCTCGCCGGTGGCGCGCACCTTGCTCGGCAAGCGGGTCGGGGATGTGATGAAGCTGCGAACGCCGGCCGGCGTGGAGGAGATCGAGGTGGTGAAGATTTTCTATCCGGAGCGGGACACATGAGCGAGCAGGCCGGCATCATCGGCATGGGCCTGATGGGCTGCGACATCGCGGCGATCTTTCTCGCGGGCGGCTGGCGCGTCGCGGCGCAGGAGCCGGCGGAGGCCGCCTGGCCCGAGAAGCGCGCGCGGGTGCGCGTCGCCCTGGGCCAACTCGGCGCCGATCCGGCCCTGGAGGCGGGCCTCACGCTCCATGCCGCGCTAGCCGACATGCCCTTCGCCGATTGCGCCTGCGTCGTGGAGGCCGCGCCCGAGCGGATGGACCTCAAGCGCGCCGTCTTCGCCGAGCTGGACCATCTGGTGCCGGACAGCGTCCCCATCGGCTCCAACGCCTCGGGCTACCGCATCACCGAGATCGCGCGCGACTGCGCCACGAAGTCCCGCATGTGCAACCTGCACTTTTTCCTGCCCGCCCATCTCGTCCCCGGCGTTGAGGTCGTGAAGGGCGAGGCGACCGAGGCTTGGGTGGTGGACCGCTTCTTCGCCATCATGGAGGCCCTCGGCCGCATGCCCATCCGCGTGGCGCGGGATGAACCCGGTTTCCTGGCGAACCGTATCCAGCATGCGCTGATGCGCGAGGCGTTTTCCTGCATCGATTCCGGCCTGGCCAGCGCCGAGGATGTGGACCGCGCGGTGCGCTACTGCTTCGGCTTCCGGTATCTCGCCGCCGGCCCGATCCTGCAGAAGGAGCTGGCCGGGCTGGAGACGCAACTCGCCGCCGCCAACACCATCTATCCCAGCCTGAACACCAGCCCCGAGCCCTCGCCGGGGCTGGCCAAGCTGGTCGCCGAGAACCGCCTCGGCCCCAAGACCGGCCAGGGCTACCGCGACTGGCCGCCTGAACGCGCGGCGGAAGAACGCGCCCGCTATGAGCGCGTGCTGGCCGCGGCCCAGCCGCTGTTGCGGGACAAGACATGAGCAAGAGCTGGGTCGTCGTCCTTCTGGGCACGTCCCAGACCCTGGCCTGGGCCAGCAGCTACTACATCCCCGCGATCCTCGCCGGCGCCATGGCGCGGGAGCTCGGCATCGAGACCTCCACCGTCTTCGTCGCCTTCTCCTGCGCCATGCTGCTGACGGCCTTCCTCGGGCCGCGCGTGGGCCGTGCGATTGACCAATATGGCGGGCGGGTGGTGCTGCTCGCCTCCAACCTGGTCTTCATGCTGGGCCTCGCCATGCTCGCCATGGCGCAGGGGCCGGGAATGCTGTTCGCCGCCTGGCTGGTGCTGGGCCTCGCCATGGCGATGGGCCTTTATGATGCGGGCTTCGCCACGCTGGCCGGGCTTTATGGCAAGGATGCGCGGAGTGCCATCACCGGCATCACGCTCATCGCGGGCTTCGCCAGCACCATCGGCTGGCCGCTGAGCGGGCTGATGCTCTCGGAATTCGGCTGGCGCGGGGCCTGCTGGGGCTGGGCGCTGGTGCATCTGGCGCTGGCCATGCCGATCAACCTCATGCTGCCGCGCGGGACGATCCACCCGCCCACCGCCAAGCCCGCCGCGCCCCCCACGGCCGAGGCCGTGAAGGAGACGCGGCGCACCGCCCTCCTGATGGCCTTCGTCTTCGCCTCGGGCGGCTTCGCGGCCGCCGCACTGGCCGCGCATCTGCCGGCGCTGCTGGTGGCCGCCGGGGCCACCCCGGCCGCCGCCATCGCCGCCGGCGCGCTGATGGGGCCGGCGCAGGTGGCGGCCCGGGTGCTGGAATTCACGGTGTTGCGGCGGGCGCATCCGCTGCTCTCGGCCAAGCTCGCGCAGGTCACGCACCCGATCGGCGCCGGCATCCTGCTGCTGTTCGGTGCGCCCTTCGCGCCGCTCTTTGTGCTGCTGCACGGGGCGGGGAATGGGGTGAACACCATCGTGCGCGGCACCCTGCCGCTCGCGGTGTTCGGGGCGGCCGGCTATGGCGCGCGGCAGGGGCTGATCGTGGCGCCCGCGCGCTTCCTGGGGGCGGTGGCGCCGGCGCTCTTCGGCTTCGTCGTGGCCGGCTTCGGGGCGCATGCGCTGTGGTTCACGGCCGGCCTGTCCCTCGCGGCCTTCGCCGCCCTGTTCATGCTGCGCGTTGCGCCAGAATCGCCAGAAGTGCGGCGTTGAAGGCTTCGGTCGCCTCATAGGCCACCCAATGGCCGGCATCGGGGATCACGGCCTCCAGCAGGTTCGGATCGAGGCTCCGCAGCACATCAAGCCGCCCGCGCACATCGGGCCAGGCCACCGCGTCCCGCTCGCCCCAGATACCGGCGAGCGGCGCCTTCGCCTCCGCCAGCGCATCCCGCAGCATCGAGGAGCTGGCGAAGCCGCGCGAGCGCAGGCGGGCGTGCTGGGTGTTGTGTTCCTGGATCTCCAGCGCCGTGTCATCAATCAGCGCACGGTCATGGAACATGAGGCGCGCCAGGTTCTCGCGATGCGCCTCGCGCCGCGCCTCGCCCACCTTGTCGCGCACTTTCAGCAGATCGAGCGGCGGGCGGGGCAGGCCGAGCGAGGCGGCGCCGACCGCCGTGTAAGAGAGCACATGCGTGCCCTCCATGGCCGCCAGCTGCCCGCCGACATTGGCGCCGAAGGAGAAGCCCGTGAGGTGGTAGCGTCGCTCCGCACCCAGCAGCGCCTCCAGCCCCCAGCGCAGGGCGAGTGCCGCGCCGGAAGGCGTCTCCTCCTCCGGCAGGGCGGATTCGCCGAGGCCGGGCGTGTCCGGCACCAGCAGCCGGTACTGGGCGGAGAGCGGCGTGATGTTGCGCAGCCAATGCATCCAGGAGCCCGAGCCGCCATGCAGCAGCACCAGTGGCGTGCCAGAACCCCATTCGCGCCAGACCACATTCCCCGCCGTCACATGGCGAATGGCGCTGGCTTCCAGGGCGGCGATCTCGGGACTCATGGGGCAGGGCTCCTCGGGCGACGGGACTCGACCCGCGCGATCCAGGTGGTGGAGATGAAGATGACGAGCGCGCCCAGAAACGTCGAGGAGGTGGGCGTCTCGGCGAAGATGAGGTAGCCGAGGCTGGCCGCCCAGATCAGGTCCAGGAACTTCACCGGCTGCGCGCTCGAGATATCGGCCAGCTTGAAGGCATGGGTCAGCATCCAATGCCCGAAGCTGCCGAGCATCCCGCAAAGCAGCACCAGCCCCCATTGCCGCGCATCCGGCCATTCCCAGACCCATAGCGCCGCCGGCAGGGTAAAGAGCGCCACGGTGAGCGATTGCCAGGCGACGATCACCTCGGGGCTGTCCCGCTTCGTCAGCGCCTTGGTGATGAGGAAAGAGGCCGCGAAGAGCGGGGCGGAGGCCAGCATCATCAGCGAATAATGCCCGCCTGATCCCGTGAGCTGCGGCCCCACCACGACCAGCACGCCGGCAAAGCCCAGGATGCCCGCGACCCAGCGCTGCCAGAACATCTTCTCGCGCAGGAAGATGACCGCGCCGATCATGACGAAGAGCGGGCTGGTGAAGCCGATGGCGGTCAGGTCGGCGAAGGGAATGTTCGGCAGGGCCGCGAACCAGAGATAGAGCGCGGTTGAATGCACGAGGCCCCGCCAGAGCTGCCCGCGCAGCCCGCGCGGACGATAGGCGGCAATGCCCTGCTGCAGGATCCAGGGCGCCAGCACCAGCAGCCCCGCCGCATAGCGCAGGAACTGCACCTGAAAGGGCGGCAGCTCGGTCGCCAGGATGCGCAGGATCACGTTCAGGACGCAAAAGGTGAGGCCCGCCATCGCGGCCAGCGCCATGCCGGCGGGGGTGGGATTGAGGCGGGGGAACACCATGCGGCCAGCCTGAGCCTCCCCGGCCCCTTGCGGAAGCCCCAGCCCTGCCTACCATCCATGCATCTCCGGAGAACCACGCATGCCCGATACGAACCTGCCCTTCGACCCCACGCGCCTGAAATTCGGCGTGGGCCAGCCGGTCCCCCGCCAGGAGGATCCGAAGCTGCTGCAAGGGCAGGGGCGCTACACCGATGACCTGGCGCTGCCGGGCCAGCTCTACGCCTATGTGGTCCGCAGCCCCTATGCCCATGCCGTGCTGAATGGCGTGGACGTCACCGCCGCCCGTGCCGCACCGGGCGTGCATGCCGTGATCACGGCGTCCGACCTCGCCGAATACGGCGACATGACCTGCGCCATGCCGCTGAAGAACGCCGATGGAACCCCGCTGCGCACCACGCGCCGCCCGGCGCTGGCCGGCGACAAGCTGCGCTTCGTGGGGGACCCCGTGGCCGTCGTGGTGGCCGAGACCAAGGCCCAGGCCAAGGACGCGGCCGAGCTGGTGGAGCTGGACGTCGAGATCCTGGACGCGGTGACGGAAGCCTCGGCCGCCGCGGCCGCGCCGCTGCTCTATGACGACATCGCCGAGAACTGCGTGCTGGACTTCGCCTTCGGCGACGCTGGCAAGGTCAGCGCCGCCTTCGCCGCCGCCGCGCATGTCCAGAAACTCTCCATCCGCAACAGCCGCATCGTGGTGGCGGCGATGGAGCCGCGCTCCGCCATCGGCGAATATGCCGAGGGCCGCTACATCCTGCATGTCGGCTGCCAGGGCGTCTTCGGCCTGCGCAACCAGCTGGCCGATGACGTGCTGAAGGTACCGAAGGACCAGGTGCGCGTCCGAACCGGCAATGTCGGCGGCAGCTTCGGCATGAAGGCCAATGCCTACCCGGAATACCTGCCCCTGCTGCATGCCTCGAAGACGCTGGGCCGCCCGGTGAAATGGACGGATGAGCGCAGCGGCTCCTTCATGTCGGACCAGCATGGCCGCGACCATGAGGTGGAGGCCGAGCTGGCGCTGGACGCCGCGGGCAAGTTCCTCGCCGTGCGCCTCACCAGCTTCGCCAATATGGGCGCCTATCTTTCGACCGTGGCGCCGCTGATGGGCACGGGCAATTTCGTGAAGAACGTGCAGTCCAACTACACGCTGCCGTTGATCGAGGTCCGCACCCGCTCCATGCTGACCAACACCACCCCCGTCTCGGCCTATCGCGGCGCCGGGCGGCCGGAGGGGAACTACTTCATGGAACGGCTGATCGAGGAGGCGGCCCAGGCCATGGGCAAGTCCTCGGTGGAACTCCGCAAGCTGAACCACATCAAGCCCGATCAGTTCCCCTACGCGGCACCCTCGGGCAGCGTCTATGATGGCGGCGACTTCTCCGCGATCCTGGACGAGGCGCTGAAGGCCTCCGACTTCGCCGGCTTCGAGGCGCGCCGTGCCGAGGCCAAGGCACGCGGGAAACTCCGCGGCATCGGCATCGGCAACTTCCTCGAATGCACAGCGCCCCCGGCCAAGGAACAGGGCGGCATCCGCTTCGAGAAGGACGGCACGGTCACCATCATCACCGGCACGCTCGACTACGGGCAGGGCCATTGGTCGGCCTTCGCGCAGGTGCTGCACCAGTATCTGGGCGTCCCCTTCGAAAGCGTGCGCCTGCTTCAGGGCGATTCCGACGAACTGGTCGCCGGCGGTGGCACCGGCGGCTCGAAATCCCTCATGGCCTCGGGGGCCGCGATCATTGAGGCCTCGGCCCTGGTGGTGGAGAAGGGCAAGCTCGCCGCCTCCTACATCCTCGAAAGCTCCGTCGCCGATATCGAATTCGACGCGGGCCAGTTCACCATCGCCGGAATCGATCGCGGCATTGGCGTCATGGAGCTGGCAGCGAAGCTGCGCGAGAGCCATTCCCTGCCGTCCGAGGTTCCGACCTCGCTCGACGTGCAGCATGTCTTCGACCAGGCGCCCATGGCCTATCCCAATGGCTGCCACGTCTGCGAACTCGAGATCGAGCCCGACACGGGCCATGTGAAGTTCGTGAACTACACCTCGGTCAACGACTTCGGCGTGGTGGTGAACCCGCTGCTGGTCGCGGGCCAGGCGCATGGCGGCATCGTCCAGGGCATCGGGCAGATCCTGCACGAACAGGTGGCCTATTCCGAGGAAGGGCAGCTCCTCTCCGGCAGCTTCATGGATTACGGCCTGCCCCGCGCCGATGACCTGCCGAGCTTCTCGCTTGTCAGCCATCCTGTGCCCTGCACCACCAACCCCCTCGGCGCCAAGGGCTGCGGCGAGGCGGGCTGCGCCGGCAGCCTGCCGGCGGTGATGAACGCGCTGGTGGACGCGCTGCGGCCGCTCGGCGTGAACCACCTCGACATGCCGGTGACGCCGGAGAAGCTTTGGCGCGCCATCCAGGTGGCAGGGTAGGGGCCTGGTGCTGGCCTCGCCAGGAGGGCGTGTCCCTCCCGGCTGGGTCAGCGCGCCACCGCGCGATCTTGCCAAAAGCCGTGGCGGGAGACAGCATGATTTCGCAATGCGAAACGTGAAAACCTGCCTCGGCTCGGCCCTGCCCGACGCCTGCTCCCCAAGGGCGTGCGGATGAGCGAGTCCCACGACGACGTGGTCCTGCGCGCCGATGAGGCCCTGCGCGATGCCGTCGCACTGGCCGCTGATGATCATCTGGATCTCGCCGTCGCCCTGGCTGGCGCCTCGGCCGTGCGCGGCTCCGTCGCCACCGCCTTCGAGCGGCGCCTGAAGAACCTGATGCCCGCGGGCCGCCCGCCCTGGCTGGACCCGCTGCTTTCCGAGCTGGCGCGGCTGCAAGCCGACCAATTCGTGACGCGCGCCGCCCTGGCCCGCCATGGCGAGGGCATGCCGGCCTATCGTGACGCCCTGCTGGTGCTGCGGGAACTGCTGGTGGCCGACACCGAAAGCCCGGCGCAGCCGCCCTTCAAGGTCCAGGTGGATCTCAGCGCGGAAACCCTTGGCTATGGCTGGCACCAGCCGGAGCGCAGCGGCACCGGCCCCTGGTATCGCTGGTCGGGCCCGGTCACCACCTCCGGCCTGCTGGTGCCGACGGCGGGCGCGGGCGACTACAGCGTGACCCTGCAGATGCAAAGCCGCGTCCCCGGCAATATCGAGGGCCTCCAGGTCCGCGTGAACGGCGCCGAGGTCGAGTGGACCCGCAGCGCCAAAGGCGAGCAGACCACCCTCCAGGGTGTCTTCACCGCCGCGCCGGATGGGGCGCAGCGTTTCTTCGCCTTGCTGGAGTGGGAGGTGCCGCGCTGCGCCCCGCTCTCTGAATTCGGCGCGAATGATCAACGCCGGGTGGGCTTCGTGCTGCATCGTGTCGTTCTTGAGCGTTGGGATTCTCGTGGGTGAGCTGGCAGGACGCGGCCGGATCGCGCTGCTGACGGATATTGATTTCGGGCAGCAGAGCTTCGGCAGCCATTCCCGCATCCTGGCCATGGTCAAGGCGCTCTCCGCCGAGGCCGAGGTGGATGTCCTGATGCTGCAGAAGATCTCGCCCGCGGCGCTGGAGGCGGCGCGGGCCGCGGCCCCGACGGCGCGGATCATCCCGGCGGAGGAATACGCGGCGGCGGCGTCGAAGCGGCGCGTCCGGCGCGAGGTGTCCGCCCGCCCGGCCTTCCAGGGGACCCGGCAAGAGGCCTGGATCGGCCAGGTCGCCGAGCACCTGGCCCAGCGCCCGGCCACGGCCGTGATCGTCGAATATGTGCGGCTGGCCTATCTGCTCGATGGCGTACCGCCCAAGGTGCTGCGCGTGCTCGACCTGCATGACGTGATGTTCCAGCGGCGCCTCTCCTTCGCACAGTTCGGCCGCCGCCCCAGCATCGTGATGTCCCGCGCGGATGAGGTGGCGCTGATCGACTGCTTCGACGTCGCCATCGCCATCACGCAAGAGGATGCGGCGCTGCTGGCACCCATGCTCCGCCGCGCCATCCTGGTCGTCGTCCCGCATATGGGCGTGGCGGTCGCAGCGGCGGCGGCCGAGCGCGTTCCCGGGCGCATCCTTTTCATCGGCGCCGATACCCAGCCCAACCGGGATGGGCTGCACTGGTTCCTGCAACAGGTCTGGCCGGCCCTGCCGCCACGGATGACGCTGCATGTGGCCGGCGACATCAGCAAATTCGTGAAGCGCCTGCCCGGCGGCGTCACGGCGCTGGGCCGGATCCCCGATGTCCCGGAATTCTATGCCGGCGGCGAGGTGGCCATCAATCCCGTGTTCTACGGGGGGGGCATGAAGATCAAGACCCTGGAGGCGATGCTGCACGGGACCCCCGTCGTCACGACGCATGAAGGCGCCAAGGGGATGGCGGAACTGGTCGGGCCGGCGCTGCGCGTGGCCTCTGGGCGGGCCGCCTTCGCCGGGCATCTGCTGGCGCTGCTCGGCGATGGCGAGGCATTGGCGCGGGCGAGGGCGGAGAGCAGGGCGGGTGTGGCGCGGCTCTTCTCGGCCGAACGGGTCATGGGTGACCTGTTGCAGGTCCTGAAGGTGGCACGTGGCTAGGCTCCCTCCCCAGCGACGGATCGTGTTCACCGGCGATATCTTCCGCATCGCCCGGGACCAGCTGCGCCCCAACCAGACCCAGAATATCCTGTGGCTCTGGCGCCTGCTGCGGCGGCAGATCGAGATGGCCACGGGGGTTTCGTCCCGCGCGGTGGTCTGGCCCACCGATTCCACCCACGAGACCGCGCTGGCCCCCGGCAGCGTGCCGAATTTCCTGGAGCGCATGAACCTGCCGCGGACGGTGCAGGGCTGGGCGGCGGCCTATGACGCGGTGCAACTGCCCGACATCGTCGAGGGGTATCTGGGCGGGCTATTCGATGGCGCCCTGGTCATCGGCTTCGAGCTCCCGCCGGTGCTGCGTCGCTTCCTGGACCGCTCAGGCACTCCGTATATCGACCTGGTGGTGCATCCGGTCCGCTTCCTGGATGACATCACGCTTGCCCTTGCCACCAATTGCGCGGCGATGCGGGAGATCGCCCGGCGGCATTGCCTGAGCGGCGACTACCTCATGACGATGGCCGGGCTGCAATCCGCCGCCGCCGGGCGGGGCTATACGCCCGACATCCCCGACGCCTCGCTGCTGTTCCTGGGGCAGGTGCGTGATGACAAGACGCAGATCGAGGGCGGGCGTTTCCGTGGCCCTGCCGAGTTCATTCCTACCTTGCGCAGCCTGGCCGCCAGCCACCACGGCGTGGTGTTGAAGCCCCATCCGCTGGACAAGGACAATCCGGGCATGCTCGCCCTGGAGATGGCGTTCAAGGAGGCCAAGCTGCTGGACGACAATTTCTACAAGCTGATGAGTACGGATCACGTGCGGACCGTGGCATCGCTGAGTTCCAGCACCGGCGTCGAGGCACGGTATTTTGGCAAGGAAGCCGCCTTCCTCCTCGCCCCTCCCTTCAGGCTCGCCTCCTTGGGGGAGCAAGGGCCGGAGAGCTATCTTGATCTAGACTGGTCCCTGCTGGCCCCCGATTTCTGGCGTGACCTGATGGCGCCGTATTTCGACTGCACGCCGCCGGATGGGATGAGCATTCCGTTCAAGCCGAACCGGCTGCGCATCAGCCTCAATGCGTTCTGGCGCTTCAACGAGATTGATACGGACCTCGCCGTCGCCGCCTACCCGCGCTGATCCCAGCGCTGCCCGTCAAGCCTCGCCCCCAGCGCCGGATCCAGGGCCTCGCGGTGCAGGAAGAGGAGGTGGGCGCCACTTGATGCAGCAGCGTGGCGTCCGGCATCGCTCCCGGCGTGACGAGCGCGGGCCGTAGGGCTGCCGCCGGATGACGGCCTGCAGGCAGTGCCAGGCGGGCCCCAGCTCTTCTTGCAGCGGCGTCGGGTCGGGTAGCTTTCGCAGAGGATGGCGCGGGGCGGGCAGCGCCGCAGTAAATCCCTGGCACCGGGGAGAAGATCCAGCTCGGCCCCCTCCACATCCACCTTCCAGAGGGCCGCCCGGTCCGGGATGCGGCGCGTCAGGTCCCAGCGCTGGCGGGTGAGGCGGTCCAGGCTGTCCTGCCGGACCTCGATGCATTGCGGCACATCGCCAAAGACGGCGGGGAAGAGGCCGACGATCTCGGACTTCAGCGTATGGCCCTGGTTGTGAGCCACGGAGAGGGACATGCTCGGCCGCCCTGCCTCGGCCCCAGGGCGAGTTCGAGGATGGTGAGGCGCGGATCGGCCAGTGCGCGCAGGCGCCGGGCGAGCTCCGGCAC